>Ga0256847_1000511_pt1 | contig 24233 bp, 24 predicted proteins | sample TeddybearmetaG_FD_189099 | JGI IMG/M metagenome (GOLD analysis project Ga0256847, IMG submission 189099) | Hydrothermal vent microbial communities from East Pacific Rise, Pacific Ocean - Teddybear | ecosystem: Environmental > Aquatic > Marine > Hydrothermal vents | place: Pacific Ocean: East... | reverse complement strand
CGTGCTTAACATTTGGGATTACTCCCGCCTGCCCGATGTTTGCTACTTGGTGGTTGACCAACCTTGCCAAGATGGGATTCACACCCATTAGAATTAACGACCTTGCTCAGCCGCACACCCCTTTATTCTGGTATTTATTACAGAAATTCCAATAAAATCGAAGCCATTTGTTGTAATTTAAATGTAAAGCAACCTCAATATTACGTTGTAATAAAATTTGTTTAAATTGTTGTTGAATAAGAGCGGGTAATGGTTTCATTTTGCTTATACAGTTTCCGTATATTATGCGAAATTGGGTTGTTATACAGTTAGTATATAAGAAATTCTTGATTTTTTTTTGGTTTTTGTTGTAATATACGGAAACTATATATTTAGTTGTTGTCGCTACGCTACGGGACAACGCCGAACTGAGCGGGCTTCCGCCCGAGTAATTTGCCGTCCCTCCGCTTCGCTCAGGACAACAAATCACTCGAATCGGACAGCTTTATTTTTTGGTCATGAGCTATCACTCAAGCACCAAAAACTAAAGCCGCCGCTCAGTTCGACGTTATGTTTGGATGAAAAATTTAATTAAATTATTATAGGTATTTTATGTTTCGAATTCACTTGATTTGGTTATTTATATTTTCAATAGGCTGTACTGTGACAACACCTAAATTGGAATTTATTAATTGGAATAAAGCAGGGTGGCGTCACTCTACGAAAGAAAAATCTGAAATAATTGATGCTGTAAATAGCTGTATTGAAAGTCTTTGTGCAATAAATGCAAGAATGCAAAAGGAACGTGAATACCAACTATATAGGCAGATACAACGGGCTTACCCTAATGGTGGTGGGATGATTTATACAAGTGAGTATATTTTTTCCCCCAATGTTCAGGATATAGAAGGTTGCTTATATGGAAAAGGGTGGGACAATTATCCTAATATTAAAAAACATACAAACTTAAGACAATATAGATGCGATACGCGCTTTTAAAATTATTATTTTTTATAATATTTGTTACTTTTTTTGGGTGCTCTATTGAACGAAAAATAGATACTTGTAGTCCTATTTTTATATATGAATACTGCGATAAGATGATATATGATAAAAATGTAATTGCAGTTATTCAAAAAAATAAACTAAATAAGAATAGCAATTTAGAGCTTTCAAAAAAATGGAATAATATAATAGAAAAAATGGTTAATATAAGGATAAAAAATGGTTTATCTTTATCATATATTTCCAAAGGTAAGGTAAACAAAAATAGTAATGGAAAATCAAAATATTTTGGAAAAATAATTAGGCAAATAGATGAAACTGTTAAATTTATTCCTAATGAATATTATATTCATTTAATAAAAAGTAATTTTCTATATTTAAATTCATATGCTAAAGCATACATGGTAGAGCCAGAAAAATTAGAAACTACTTGGAATAATCCTAAAATAACAGGAAACTTTAAGTTTGGGGGGGCAATTACTAAATTTGTATATCTTGATAAAAATAAGGAATATATTGCGGATATGTTACTTTTTAGAAAAAGGTTATTAAACCTAACAAATATTTTTTTGGAATATTATCTTAGCGGAAATTTAAATGTATATTATAATTATGAAGTTGATGTTCCTAATGTAGATGAATTAGGAAATCTCTCCTTTGGGCGAGGTAGTATAGATAGTTTAACTGAAGAAGAAATTGAACTAATTATGTTGCATGAGGCAAGTCATTTAATTCCATTTAACCCTATTTTAAATGAATATACAATATTTTTTATTAATAAGTATCAAAAATATTTTTATAGTAATCCTGACTATTCCTTTCCTTTGATAGCAGGCATTGATGGCAATGGGTCACAACTATTATTTCCAAATAATATGATCAACCCTATTATCAGAGCTTCAATAGCTTCTGAGACAATTGCTGACTTACATGTGCTTTTTACATTAGGTAGTCAAGTAGAATGTGATACATATTATAATTTGCTATCAAAGAAAATCGTCCATAATTTTCAGAAAGGGCGGTTAGACTTTGTTAGGTATACATGCAAGGGATTTTTACAGAATAAAAAATACATATTATTAATTGAAAAATTAATTATGAATATGGAATTGCCTAAATTATTCACAAATCAAAATATAGTAATTCAAAAATTTAAAAATTCCTTAGAATTAGAAAACTATAAAATATTTGATTTTATTAAACGAGAAAATGATTTTTTTAGAAAAATGTGATTCCATGTAGTGTAGAATATACTTTGAGTTTAAAAACTCTATCAATATAAAAATTAGATTTTGAGGTGTAATATGAAAATAGTAAATTTATGGATAATATTTCCCATAATTATGGTTACAAAATTATGGGGAGGTGCTCCTGATATCAATCCAATAGATGTTTTAAATGAAATGAAGTCACATAATAATGGACGGCAATATTTGTATTTTTATAATCCAGCAGATATTACAAAATTTGATACAGTTACATATTTGATTTTAGATAATTATGATGAAGAAATTTTTGAAAGTTTTTATCAGTATTCTGTGCTTATAGGTACTAAGCATGGGGCAACTAAATTGACTAATAAATTTAATAAACGATATTATGATATTCTACTTGATAGTGGTTGTAGTGTAGGAGGGAAGCAAGGAAGTAAAATATTATTTAGTGTTCGAAAAAAGAAAAAATGTATGTCTTTTTCATACATATATAAGAGTGAATTTATAGAGCTTGTTTCAGAATTTTCTAAGTTAATTAAAACGGCGCAAGAACGTAAAAAAGATGTAAATATTAATTATCTATTAAAAGTTAGGTTTCATAGGATCGTTGATAAGTTATCATTAAAAAATAAAGTACCAAGTGATGTTACTGTTATTTTTAAGAGAATATTTGATTTTGGGTTTGATAAAGTATTCAATGAAACAACCTAATTTATTTAGTATAATAGGTTCTTACAATGTATCTACTTTTTTTATTTGATGGATATTCTGAATGATTTTGTTGTGGTAGTGATTTAATTAAAAAGCTATTTCAAATCAAGTAGATACATAATCGGGTAGCCGAAGGTTTTTCTCCCTCAGCCCCCACAACACCCTGCATGCGGCTCCGCACAGGGCGTTTCACTTAACCTATTGATTAGGATAGTGACACTTTATCCAACCATCCCTTAATGAAACTAATCCTTCCCTTTTCAAATAATCGTTATTCAAAGCTTGATTAATAGCGGGTGTTTTGGCATTGCGCCAATAACTTTTGCTGGTCATTCCTGAGGAAATTGCATGTTTTAATGCAACGCCTCGTTTTACCAAGTTTGAAACTTTCGTTCGGGGTCGTCGCCACTGTTTCCAATAACACATACGAACACACCGCCTTATCCATTCGTCTAAATCAACACATTGTTGGTATGTATTTGCAATACCAAAGTAGTTAATCCAGCCGCGCAGGTAAAGCCGTAATTTCATCAATCGGTATTCCATACTAACGCCCCAACTACGGCTTGTTAGCTGTCGTACACGATATTTAAATTGTTTTACAAAATAAAAGACATCCATAATCATAATTAATTAATAAGTTGTCGATGTCTTATTAATTATTTTCCTAATTTATATCATGAGGTAGTGGCGTAATTGTGGGACTTATTGATGAGATTAATTAGAATTAACAACCATTATGACTTATAATAAAAACAACTTAAAATCTTAATTCAAAGATAACAAAACCGATAATGAAAAAAATTCAAACCCTATTTGTTTTTATTCTTTTATTTTCCTCTTTTGCTTATGCAAAAAATACCACAATTGCCCCTCAACAGATAAAAATTAATCAATCACTTAATAAAGTTAATTTAATTGTAATGGAAGCTGTTTTTTCAGATAAAATATTATTTAGAAATATTCAAACAGTTGTCTCAGAAGATAAAAAGGCATTAAGACAAGTTAATTATAAATATCAACGGAAAACAAAATCGTTTGTTATTCATGGTTTATTAAATCCAAAATCATCCCTGATTAAACTTAAATTTATTTTAAAATCAGGAAAAATCCTCACCAGTCAATTTTCTTTAAATAACATAAAAGCATTAAACAGCGATCGTTTACTTAATAAATGGGCAGCGCGTCGTAGTCAGATCTGGCGGAGCTTATACCGAAAGCAACCCGAACGCCAGATTGCCCAATTATTAAGAGCCAGTGAGCGAGTTTATAAAACATCTGCTGCACCTAGACAAAGAACTCGAAGAAATGCCAATAATTTAACGGTTTTTTCATTATTTAGTGGAGAAGCGGCAATTCAAGAAACATTACAAAGACAATTATTATTAACTGATGCAAAAAAGAAAACAAATAAAGTTTATCAATTACAAGATTTAACAGGTGTCGAAGTTCAATCTCATCCTTTTAGTCAATTATTGGCTCAACAAAAAAAATCAATCAACAATAAGCTGCTTTATCTTGCTAATTATACCCCTAAAGATCACTTTTTTTTACAAGTTCAAGAACCCGCTGAGTTATTATCTTGGCTAAAACAACTTTCAAATTCAGGCTTACAAATTAGCAGTGGATTATATAAAGAATCCTTACAAAGAGATTTATTAATTCGTTATTTGAAACGTCTTCAATTTACACCAAAAACAGCACAACAATTATTAACATCGAATCACATTAATGAACTGGCGATTTTTACCAGTGATTTATATTTTAGTGATAATACCGATATTGCCATTGTTTTAGATATTAAAAATAACCACTGGTTAAAAAAATTCTTACATTTAACAGTAACAACTCAAGCAGTTAAACCCTATCAACTTATGACAGGACAAGCCCCTGCTTTTTGGGGTTCTAAAGGCAATATTGTTATATTATCAAGCTCTAAGACTTTAGTTAAAAAATCATTAAATTTAATTAAAAATAAAGGCAGGGGGAGTTTGGGATTAAGTGATGAATTTCGTTATATGCAAATATTATTACCCGCAAAACAAAAACAAGCGGCTTATCTTTACTTATCAGATCCTTTAATTCGTAAGATGGTCGGTCCGCGGACTAAAATTGCACAGTATCGCCGTTCTGTAGCTAAAGCTCGCTTAGAAATCATTACGGCGGCGCAGTTATTATATCAATTGGATCATCAAAAAGTACCCACAATAAAAGAACTTCAAGCATTAAATTATATTGATCCAACTTTATTAAAAAACAATCAAATAACCATTGATAGTCAGGGTGCAGTCCATTCCAAACTATATGGTTCTTTAGCAAATATGCGACCTTTATCAGATATTAAGATTACTGAAATTAGTGCCGCAGAAAAACAAGCTTATAAACAATATATGACTGATTATAGTCAGTTTTGGCGCCAATATTTTGATCCCATTGCAATTCGACTGAATATTGGGGAAAAAATTTCATTAGAAACGGTCATCCTACCGCTTATTCAAAATACCATTTATAATGGACTCCGAAATTTTATTGGTAAATCAGCCATTGATTTAAATTTAGATATAATTTATCCAAAACCGATTGCCATTATTTCTGCCAATATTGAAAAATCAAAACAACAATTTTTTAAAAAATTAACTTCATCTAAAAAATCGCAAGCTTATTATCAAGAAATGATTGATGGGTTAGGGGATAGCGCTCATTTTTTATTATTTGATAATACGCCCATTGTTACTTGGGGAAGTTCTGATTTATTGGGTTTCTTTTCTAATTCAATGGCACTTAATCGCCGTTCTAGTATGTTTTTATTTCCTATTATTGCTTCATTATTAACGCAACCCAGCGCCATTGTATTGGATTTAAAAAAAGCCGATTTATTTAAAGAACCTAAACAAATGAAGCGCATTTTATATTTATTTAAAAGACAAACTCGAGAGTTTTTAGCGCGTGAAAACTTTAATATAAACCAAATATCTGAAAAAGATGCTTGGGTTTTAACATGGAATATTGAAGGGCTGATTAAATTACATCTTTACCTTTATCTAACAGATGAACATCTTGTTATTAGCAATCAACCGATGCAATTTAAATTTGCAAATAAAAGTGATAATGCAAAAAGTCAGCTTAGATTAAAAATTCTACCTGAAAATATAGCTAAAATAAAACCATTATTTAATTTACATAAACTAGAAAGTCAGCAAAAAATTGCCTTTAAAAATGCTTTAAGATTAATGCCGTTATTAAGTTTAACAGATAATTTATCAGACGCTTTAATCAAACATAAACAATGGTATGGTAATATCCCACTCCACCCTTTATCAGGTCAATGGTCATGGAAAAAGACCGATGTTGTTACTAGCAATTTATTTGGTGATTTTTATAATCCTATATTACCGATTGATTTTAAACAAAAACAGGAATTATTTGAAGTGATTAAAAATATGGATATTGGATTTCAATTTGAAGAGGAAGGGGCGAGAATTAAGTTAAATATTGAAGTTCAATAAAAAAGATAATTTGATGTTAGTGTTTTCACACAATATAATGTGTGAAATAAACTTTTTATTTCTACAAGGGGATTTTTTATGGCGACAAATTTAGCACTTGATGATCAACTTATTAAAGAAGCTTTACTTATTGGGCAGCATAAAACAAAAAAAGCGGTGGTTACTGAAGCATTAGAAGAATATATCAATAAAAGAAAACAACTTAAAATTATTTAATTCTATTGATTATGATGATGCATTTGATTATAAAAAACAACGTAAAGTAGAATAATGAAAGTTCTTGTTGATACTTGTATTTGGTCTTTGGCTTTACGCCGTAAAAATATACAACAAAATATTTATATTGATGAACTTAAAGAATTAATCAAAGAAGTTAGAGTGCAGATAAAACGCTATATAATACGAAATGACTAATCCTTACGCTCCACCCACCGCCGATTTATCCAAAGAAAATGATCTTGTTTGGACAAAAAAACAGTTATTGATAATTGATAGAAATTGTGAAAGCTTGCCCAAACGTTGTTTTGTTTGTAATCAAAAAGCAGATAAAATGGTTCTTTATAAACTAAGTTATACTCCGCCTTGGGTTTTATTCTTTTTTATATTTTTCTGTTTTTTTCTTGCTGTAATCAGTGTTCCAAATACTATTATAAATAATGGTGGTTTTTATCTCTTATTTTGGCCCGTTGTGATTATTTTAATGTTGATAAAGAGACGGGCTAAAATTCGCTTAGGGCTTTGTCAAAAACATAATAAAGAGCGAATATTTTCTTTTTATGGTGGGTTGTTAATTATAATACTCAGTGTTGTTATTGGAAGTATTTTAAGTCAATATAATCCTCTTTTATCTATTTCTTCTATTGTTTTCTTTTTTATTGTTTTCTTAGTTTTTGCTTTTTTCTATCAAAAGTATCAATTAAAAGCCAAGAAGATAACCAAGCAAATGATTTGGTTAAAAGGGACCAATAAAAGCTATTTAGCTGTTTTTCCGACTTTACCTTGATATAACTAAAAAAAATATTTAATTTAAAGTATTTTTAACCATTATTTTTTCAGTCAATGAAAATGCCGTTTTCTTATAATAATAAGCGGCTTCATTAATAAAAACAGGATATAAATCTTCATCTTCATTATAAGTAATCGTTTGCTCTTCAATTGTGGAAAAAATAGCATCCCCTTTGGTTAATTTTTGATAATCCCGATCTTGTAAATCTTGATGAATAATGGCATTAATTTCACCTGTTGAATCAACGGGATAATCAACGGTTTTTTTATGTTTAAAGACGGTTACTGGATTATTTATTTTAGGTAAACATCCTTTATTTGTCTGATTAATAAAATCAAGTGTAATATCAATCACTTGTTGTGTTTTTTTATTAATATCATGACGTATCACGCCATTTGGAATGGCACCTATTTCAATCGCTAATCCTAAAGGCGCCATTGCAATAAGAAAACAATGTTCTGTTGAATGCATGGTGGATTCAGCAGGCATATAATAAATATAACATTCAGGTATTTGGGTTTGTATATAAGCGGCGAGTTTAAAGTTATAGTCATTATTATCCGCTAAAATAATGGTAATTCCCATATTACTCGTGGTTGTATGCATGTCCATAATAAAATCCATTTTTGGATTTTCTTTAGAGCCTAATTTCTGCATTAAGGCTTTGGCTCGATTGGCTTCATAACCTGATAAGCTAAAATCTGCCAAGGCGGCTTTAGTAAAGGAACGATTTAAATCATAATCAATAAAACGTAAACCTTTTTTATAAGCTTGAGGATTTGCCATTATTAATTCAATATTCAGCTCTGCCCATTGTTCTTGAAATGAGTTTTGAGCCATTTGACGAATTAAATAAGCGCCTGTGTATTCATTGCCATGAGTTCCTCCCACAATGGCAATATTTTTTATTTTTTTCATTTATTTTTTAAAAGCCGATTCTAAGCGTTTCATACTGTTCCGATAATTATTGGTGACTCGAGTAACATCTTCTTCATTGAAGATAATTTGGGGGGTAATTACAATCACTAATTCAGTGCGATTGCCTGTATCACCACTAGAGCCAAATAAATGACCTAAAATAGGAATATCATGTAAAAAGGGAATGCCCGCTGAGGTATCATTGTCATTGCTTTTAATTAACCCACCTAAGACAATGGATTGATTATCACGAACCGCAACGGTACTTGATACATTTCGAGTGCTAATGGTAGGTGAATTGGTTCCACCCGCTTTTTGTTCTCTTACATTACTGACTTCTTGAGAAATTTCCATGACCACTAAACCACCTGGATTAATACGCGGAGTAACATCTAATACCACCCCTGTATCGCGATATTCAATATTATTAATCAAATTAGTGGTGGTTGTTAAGGTACTTTGTTGTTGAGTGGTTGCAATAGGTACTTGATCACCGACTTGTATTTTAGCGGTATGATTATCTAACACCATAACAGAAGGCGCGGAAATGACTTTTAATAATGATTTTGACGCAATCGCATTAAAAATAGCTCGTACACTATTGGCGTTATTGATTAAGGCAAAGTTAAAAGCCCCTGCTAAAGCAGAAAGTCCCGATGGGCTCTCATTAACAATGGCATTCCCTAAAGACCCTGCGCTGTTATTATATGTTCCAAATCCTCCCTTGAAAAACCATTGCAATCCATAAGATAATTCATCGGTTAAGGTTACTTCATAAATTTTAGCTTCAATTAAAACTTGTAAAGGTATAATATCCAGCTGTTCTAAAGCTTTTTGAATCATTTTAAAGTCACGCGGAGTGGCACTGATTAATAAAGAATTATTGGCAGTATCTGCCACAATACGAACATTCACCTCCGAAATACTAAGCCCTCGTTTACTCCGACTTTTGGTGCGACTAGAGGCTGTTTTTGTTTTGGTTTTATTCCGATTTTTAAAACTACTGGTTCGGGCGGGCTTGCGCTTGGGAGCGGTTGAACTTTTAGTGTTTTTTCTTTTATTTCCAAAAAGCTCATTTAATAAACCTGATAATTCTTCAGCTTCGCCATTTTTTACTCGATAAACATATAAGCGTTCTTGATCTTCGGCTTCTAAATCTCCTCCTGCTAAATCTAAACGTTCAATCCATTCTTTTATTTTACTTAAATATTTTCGTTGAGGGGTCACCACCATTAGACTATTGGCTGCTTCTATCGGAACAAAACGTAAAATACCGTCTAAAGGCGAGCCTTTACCGCCTTTAATGGATAAAACGGCATTTAAGCTGTCCATAATTTCTTCAACTTTAACAAATTTTAATGGATAAATACCCACGGAAAGTCCTGCCATCCAATCGACATCAAACATTTGAATGGTTTCAAATAACCGTGATATTTCATCACTGGTTCCCGCAATTAACATTAGATTTCTTAATGGGTCAATGCGAATAATACTGCCTGTAGGAGACATCGGTTTTAAAATTTCTGCCATTTCATTGGCTGCAATATATTGCAATGGAACGGCTTTAACTAAGTAACCTCGTGGAATGGCGCGAGTAAAACCTCCGACCTGTGGAATTAAACCAAATTTTTGGGCTTTTGAAACGGGCATAATTCGATATAACCCTTCAATATAGGTCATTGCCATGCCATTCATACGTAATAATGTTTCCATAACAGGTAATAAATCAGCTTGTTTTAATTTACGGCTACTTTGAAAAGTAACAGAGCCTCGAACAGCGGGATCGAGGATATAATTTTCTCCTAATAGATCTCCCATAATGACTCGAATGACTTCTAAAAGATTGGCATCTTCAAAATTTAATTCGGCTCCTTTGAATTGAGTGCCCCGTTTTGGGCGATAATTATTTTTAGATTGTTGAGAAGGGCGGATAAACTGCCCTGTACCAGGATAATAAATAGGTTTAGATTTCATCTCGGATGAGTTTTCATCCTTTTCATGATTATCTAATAATTGGGTCTGTTCATCATGATAAGCTTTACGGGCGTCTTTGGTGAGTTCAGTGACAATTAATGGCGCTGGATCATCTGTAATACTCTGGGTTTGATTTTCAGCATTCCAAGTAGCACAAGAATTTAATAATAAAGGCAATAAGGCGATTGAAATAAATCGCGAATAAGCGGGAAATATAAAGTTCATAAGTAGTTAAATTAAAATGTTAAAAGGCGTTAACCAGGACCAAAACCAGTTGGGCGTGGTGGTGTTTTAGGTCGTCTTGTATTGGGTTGTCTTGTTTTATTATTGTTTAATGCTCGTTTAAATGGATTTTTATTCTTAGTTAATATTTTGGGTGCTTTACGGGCGGGTTTGGTTGATTTTTTAGGCGCAGGATAACTTCTTAATAAGAGCATTTCTTCAATATTACGCTTTTTAAAAATAACTTTGTTAGGTAATATGGTTATTAAAGCCCAATCTTTATAAATTTCGCCTTCCACTAATGAAAAAGATTGTTTTTCTCTTTTATTTTTAAATAAAGCCCGCTTTTTATCATCAATAATAATAATAGAATTTAGGATTATTTTAGGAAAATCAACAGCTTTTTTATCTTCAATCACTTGTTCAGGCGTTTCTTCTTCAATCACGGGTTGACGTCCTTTCACAAATAAGGGACGTTCTTTTATATCATCTGCAATAGAAAAATCAAGGGTGCTTGGTTTATCTGAAATAATTTCAGCTAAAGGCATTGCCTTTGAGTTTTTCTGAAGGTTATAAGGATAGGGTTCATAATTAGATAAAATAAACCATTCCGCGGCTAAAATAACAACAAAAAAAGCACAGATAATTAATAATATTTTTTTCATTTTTTTACCTGCTGATAACCATATAATTCAAAGCTAATAGATAAAGTACCTTTTTTAATTTTACGTCCACCCCGTAATCTTAAGACTAAGTTATCAACAAATAAACTGGGAGATCCTGATTCTAAATCATATAAAATAGTAGATAATGTGCTGATATCGCCTTTCATACGGGTTTTTATTTTTATTTTTATTTCATCTGATTTTTTATTATTGCGGGAAATATTTTGGGTGCTTTCTAAAGTAGCATGGTATTTATTAACCAACCTTTTAATGGTTCTTTGTAATTTAGCCGCCGCTAAAGCGGGCGTTCGAGCATCAATATATTGCTTTTGAATGGCTTTTTTATCAACAATGGGATTGCTTAATTGTTGACGTAATTGAGGTAATGATTGATTGACGCGATGATAACGCTGTATTTGTTGAATATTGGTTTCAGCGGTTTGATCATAAAATTGTATTTTATGATACCAAGGGATTAAAATAATCAAGGCAACCATCAATAATGGCAATAATAACCATAAAATCGCACTACATTTTCTTTGACAAATTTTAGCCATTATTTAATTTCCTTTAGTGACATTAACGACTTTTAAGCGAATACTAAACCGTTCTGCACTACGGGTTTGCACAACAGGTGAAATAAATGAAACACCTTGAAAATGGGGTGAAGATTCTAATAAACCAATCAGAGCGGAAGCTTGATCAGATTCTCCTTTTATTTCTAAACTTTTATTTCTAAATTTGAAATTCCGCAACCAAGTATCATCAGGTAAAAGACGAGTTAATTCGTTAAGTACCATCGTTGATGGAATATAACTTTGTTTTAAGGTTGATACAAAATGAGCATCTTTTTGCCGTTGTTCTAATTGTTCTCGGAGATTGAGAACTTCTTCGGATTGTAATTTTAATTGATCTAATTTATGAATGGTTGCAACAGCGGCTTCCCTTTTATTTACCAAAGGTAATAATAAGGTGGTTGTTATTAAAGCAATTAAGGTTACACTTAACAAAGTTGTAATGAAAATGGCTTTAAAATTAATTTTAGGGCGGTAAATTTTAGGTAATAAATTTAAACTTTCCCAAGTATGGTCTGCACGGACGGAATTGACTGTAAAACCCGCTGTTTTAACCGCTTCAATAAGAGGTTCAATCGATGCTTTTGGAACCACTGCTAATTCTACAAGGAGTTTTTGTTGGCTTTCTTGCTGCTCAACAATGTGATAACCAAACCAAACTTCTTCGGCTTTAAAAGGGGTCAGGCGATCAAGCTCAAAAATCAGAGCTTGTTTTAACGTATCTTTAATAGCTAATGGAAATTGTTGTTTACGAGTTAAAACTTGGTGTCCCAATAAAATAAAATCAATTTTTTGATTTTTAATTTTTTGAGATTGTAATAAATTGACTAATAAGCGGGGATCTAAACTTGCCAATTCTGCAACAACTTGTTCTTTTTCAGGTAAGCAACGAATTAAATGAGCGTGATGAGGTGTTAATGCCAATTGATAAGTATCATCAGGACCTAATTGTTTGCGAATACTCTGCGGTAAACAGCATAAAACATTAGTTTTCCACGTAATAAAACCTGCTTTTATTGATTTAAAAAAAGCGGACTGTGAGGGGGTTAATTCTAAAGCAGACACTTAATTATTTTCCAACGATGAGTTATTATTATCTAATGGTGTAATTTTTTTGGATTTTAAGCCATATTGCCAAGTTAAAACATTAAAAGCCTGCCCTCTTAATTGAATATTGGCTTGCCCTGAATAATTAAAATCAGCTTGGTTTATATCAACTCGAATAATAAAATATTGTCCGATATTGATTTTCTTTATTTGATTTAATTCGGTTGTATTATGACGGTTAAAAAGCAAATCATCAACTACGCTTTCATCTAAATTAGGTAAAGCGCGTAAAACTTCTTCGGGTGCAAGTTCTGGAATCACTTTTCCTCCTGAATTTTGAATGGTTAGATAAGGTTTTATTTGTTGGAAAAAAGTATCTTTCATATTCGGCAAAAGACGAAGTTCTTCAATGGATTGAAAATTGGCATCTTTTGCGCCATAAGCCAATCCTAAACTTTCATACTCATCATCTTCTGCCCCATTTAAACGATGGTTTTTATTTTTATCCCGCCAATCTTGAATTAAATCAACGAGCTCTGCAGCTTCTTCTTCTGTTTTTCCCATATTTTCAAAAAAAAGTTGCAAAATATTATTGGGCGCTCTATTTAAATTAATTAAACCACGGGCATCTTGGACTGAAATGGTTAGATCAACCTCATCAAAAGTCCAAGTTAAGTTGCCTCGTTCAGGACGCCAATCTTCTTCTGTTTTAATCGATAATAACCGTAAAACCGTATATTCTACGCCTGCTTGGACTAAAGCTTGTCCTTTTACACTGTCTATTAAATTAAAGGTTAAAGCCGCATCGGTTCGTCTGGTGGTGGTAATAAAACCCGCGACAAGAGTTAATAAAACAATCACCACCAAGACCATAACTAAGACAATACCTTGTTGTTTTTTCATTATTTTTTCTCACGAGCCAATGAAAATGGATTGCGGCTTTTAAGAGAATAGGGCAGTTGAATAATTAAATCTTCCCACCAATCCCCGTCTTTTTTAATTTTTATTTTAACTAATAAAGGAAATGTTTTTCTTGTCCATTCTAATTCCCATTCTTCTTCTTTTTTAAATAAGTATTCAAATTCAAGCTCTTCAATATCTTTAGCCAATAAATGTTCACCATAAGTGGCTTCTTTAAGTCCTGCTTTATATTTTAAACGATCATCTTCAAGCAAAGGCTTCCAGCGTCGTTCGGTCACTTCACCTTCAATGACTTCAGGATGATAAAGCCAACGATTAACCACTAAAAGTTGTTGACCCCCTTGTTTTACTAAACCGATGCGAATAATAGATAAACCTCCAATCCCTGCTCGTCGAGCAATGGGAGAAACATATTCAATGGCTTCTTTGGTTCCGCTAAATAATGAAATAGTGCGTTGTTCTCGGCGTACTTTAATATCAATGACTTCGTTTAAGCTGTTTTTAAAGAATCGCCAAACAAGCCGTTGTTCTGCCATTTTATTAGTTTGTCGTTCAACCGCATCCCAAGTTTTAATCCCAACACTAAAAGAAGCAAATAATAATAATGAAATCAGAGCCATTAATGCAATGGCAATCATTAATTCAACTAAAGTAAAACCCGATTGTTTTATGTTCATTATTTTTTCTTAATTCGAAAGGTTTTTAAAATATAATGAGAAGGATTGGATTGTTGATGATTCCAACTAACATCCACGGTGACCAGCCAAGCTTCAAATTGTTCAGAAAATTCTTCGGTTTCACTTAAATTATAGGGGGCAATATCAATTAACCATTCAAATTCTGACTTTGTTTTACCTGTTTCTTGTCCATTTTCTATTTCAATATCTGCGCCCACTCGAGCCAGCTGTGATTGGGCAATAATGGCAGCTTGAGTGTAAGCTTGAGAACGAATAAGAGAAGTTGTGGAGCGAGTAAAAATTTCTAATAAGATTCCAATGGTCATCGCCATAATCGTAAAAGCCACTAAAACTTCAATAAGGGTAAAGGCTTTTTGCTTTTTAATAATTTTCATTTTCTTCTATTAAATCAATAATTTCAATACGACCACTCAGCCAATCAATATTAATCTCATAATGCCAACCATCACGTTTTAAAGTGATTCTTCCGCCCGTTGAACTGCCATCTGAAAAAAACCGAAAACCTGAAACTTGATCAGAAAGAGTTTCTGATTCAACAGAATCAATGTCAATTTCTAAATTTTCAGGAAGACTATATTCTTTATCATCTCCTGCAATATAAAAAATATGGTGTTCAAGATCGAGTAAAACAACCTGATCTTCGCCAGATGTTAACGCGGTGGCTTTGGCATAACGTAAAACTGAATTGAGTTCTTTAACCGCGCCTCGAGTTTGTAATCCAGGTATGGCGGAAAAAAGGGCGGGCATTGCCACCGCCATAATTAATCCCATCAGTGCCAGAACAACAATTAATTCAAGTAAGGTAAAACCTAAGTTTAGTTTATTCCCAACTGGTAATATCCGCATCTTCACCATCACCACCTGCTTGGTTATCCGCGCCGTAAGAATAAACATCAAATTTACCACCATGTTGGCTTGGATTGGCATAATGGTAAGTAAATCCCCATGAATCCAAAGGAATGGACTTTCCTTTTAAATAAGGACCATTCCAACGTGCCCCAGAACCTTTGACTAATGCTTTTAAACCCCCTTCTGCATCTGTTGGATAATGCCCGATATCCAATCGATAGAGATCCAAAGAATTTTCAAGATCTTTAATTTGCAGTTTAACCGCTTTTGTATTTGCACCACTAAAGACTTGCATAATTCGAGGTCCTGCAATACCTGCCAATAATGCTAAAATAGCCATTACAACAATAAGTTCAACAATGGTAAAGCCTGATTGTTTTTTATATCTTTGTTTCATTTGATTTTTATTCCTCAAATTGATTTTAATTAAGCCGCAAAGTCATTAATACTTAACATTGCCATTAAAATAGCCACAATAATTCCTCCAACAACAACCCCCATAATAATAATCATGGCGGGTTCTAGGAGGGTTAAAAGGCGCTTAATACTACTATTAACTTCTTTATCATAGACATCAGCAACCTTCGTTAACATGGGACCCATATCGCCTGCTTCTTCACCGACTTTAATCATTTGTACGGCAAGCTTTGGCATTACTTTTTCTTTTAATAAACTATCTGATAAAGCATGCCCATGTCTTAATTGTTCTACTGCATGATCCACTGTTTCAGTGAATAGGCGATTGGACAAAACATCTTTAACTAAATTCAATGCCGTTAAAATTGGTAAGCCATTTTCTAGTAAAGTGGCTAAGGTTCGGGTAAATCGAGCGGTTTCAACTTTACTTTTAAAATCACCCCATAAAGGTAAGGTTAATTGTTTTTTATCCCAAGCATAGGCATTTTCAGCAATGGCGAGATGGGATTTTATAACTCGTACAATAATGATAATAAGTAATACAATAACCCACCAATAAGTGCTTATAAAATCGCCCATAGCAAAAACAATTTGAGTTGCTAATGGCAGTTCTTGACCCATTTTAGAAAACATATTTTGAAAGCGAGGCACTACAAAGATAAGTAATAATAAAATAGACCCCCCCGCCACAAAACCTAAAATCATTGGATAAACTAAAGCAGAACGTACCGTTTCTTTTAAGGCTTGAGAACGTTCTAAATAAAGCGCAAGACGATCTAAAACAGTCGCCATAATCCCGCCCGCCTCTCCCGCCTTCACCATATTTATATAAAGCTTAGAAAAAAGTTGGTTTTCATCGCTTAAAGCATCTGAAAAGTGCCCGCCTTTTTTAATTTTTTCATGTAAGCGAGTTAAAACTTTACTAAAAGCTTCATCATCAGTTAGATCTCTTAATGTTTGTAATGATCGATCAAGGGTTAATCCCGCGCCCATTAAAGTGGCAATTTGACGGGTTAACATTAAAATTTGATCTTCTGTTAATGCTTTTTTTTGGCGTTGTTTAACCAAACCTAAACGACTTAATAAGCCTTCGCCTCCGCTGATTTTTACGGGAATAAAACCACTTTGTTGAAGATGGGCAATCACACTGTCTTTATCTGCGGCTTCTAGTTGTCCCTCGGCTTTTTCACCATCTAATTTAACCGCAGAATAGTTATATAATGGCATGATATTTTCCTCGTTGATTAAACATTTTCACAAGCTCTTAGAATCTCATCAATGGTGGTTTTCCCCGCCACCACTTTACGCATGCCATCGTGATACATGCTATCCATACCTTGTTCAATGGCAAGTTGTTGAATTCTGCCCGCATCCGCATTGCTCATGACTAATTTACGAATTTCATTACTCATTAATAAAACTTCAACCACCGCTAAACGTCCATAAAAACCAGAATCTCCGCATTCAGAACAGCCTTTAGCTCGATAAACGGTACCTGTACAACCCCATTTATCTAAGCCGAGTTCTTGCACTAACTCAGGCATAATTTGATGCGGTTCTTTGCAATGATCGCAAAGACGGCGGACTAAACGTTGCGCTAAAATTCCATTAATCGTCGAAGTTAATAAATAATCTTCAATGCCCATATCTAGTAAACGAGTGACCCCGCCTGCCGCATCATTAGTATGCAAGGTTGATAACACCACATGCCCCGTTAAAGCAGATTGCACGGCAATGCGAGCAGTTTCTAAATCGCGCATTTCACCAATCATAATAACATCGGGATCTTGGCGAACAATGGCACGTAATGCTTTTTTAAAATCTAATCCAATTTGGGGTTGGACTTGAATTTGATTAACACCTGATAATTGATATTCCACGGGATCTTCAACGGTAATAATTTTTTGATCACTGGTGTTTATTTTATGTAAAGCGGTATATAAAGAGGTACTTTTTCCGCTTCCTGTGGGTCCTGTAACTAAAGCAATGCCATTAGGATGAGATAAAATTTGATCCAAACGAGCTAACGGCTCGCCATCAATGCCCAAACTTGAAAAATCAAATTTCACACTTTCTTTATCTAATAAACGAATAACCACACTTTCGCCAAACATGGTCGGAACCGTGGAAACTCGCATATCGAGTTCTTTACCTTGTATTCGCAATGCAATCCGTCCATCTTGTGGTAAACGCCGTTCCGCAATATTTAAATCAGACATAATTTTAATTCTTGAAATTACCGCAGCGGTTGAATTAGCAGGCGGAGATTCTGCTTCATGTAAAATGCCATCAATCCGATAACGCACTTTTAATTGGTCCTCAAACGGTTCGACATGAATATCCGAAGCCCGTGAATCAACCGCCCTTTGCAATAACATATTCACCAACCTAATCATGGGGGCTTCACTGGCAAGATCGCGTAAGTGTTCTATATCGTCTTCACCTGAAGCGCCTGCATCTAAATTATCAACCAATTCTCCCATGGCGCTTCGCCCTTCGCCATATAAACGTTCAATCGCACTTTCAATATCAGAGGCAGTGGCAATTTTAATTTGTAAAGGTTTTTGGGCAATATAGTTTAAGGCATTTTTAACAAAGTCATCTGCAGGATCGGCTAAAATAACCTTCATGACATTTTCTGTTTCATCTGAATCAACAACCAAAACCTTAGATTCTTTCATAAAACGTAAGGATAAAGGCGGTTCATTTAAAATTTCATCAGGAAAATCCGTTCCTTCAATTAATGGATATTTAAAAAAAGTAGCAAAACTTTCGGCCAATCTTTTTTCTGCCACTAACCCCAATTTAACCAACATAGATGAAGGAGCTTCTCCACTGTCTTCTGCTAATTTTAGTGCTCTGTCATAATCTGCATTAGCAACGCCATCTTGAGTACTTAACCATTCATAAAAAGAAAGGGGGATAGGCGTGGCGGGGATTGTTTCTAAATCTAAAGGATCAGTGGTTGACATATTTTTTATCTATTTTAAATTGTCTGACTAAGCGCCGAAAATATTTAAGTTCGACCCGATTGGGTGCCGCATAACGTAAAGCAATATAAGTTTGAATAATGGGATTAACTTGGGTTATTAAATTAGGATCTTTATTGAGAATCCGCAAGGCTAAATCTTGTGGTCCTTCATTGGGTTGATATTGAACTCCCATTTTTGCCAATTTTTTAAACCATTTTTGATAAATTCTAAGGACGGGGTTTTGACTAGGGCGATCCCGATATAAAAAATATAATGCGCTTAATGCTGGAATGATTAAAGCAATAAAAAGGGCACTCATAATAATTTTTTCAAGGGGTAAATTTTCCAACCCTAATTTTTTAAGAAAACTATTTTGTCGATCACTGTCAAATCCCACCACCCATTTTTGCCAATTTGCTTGGACCGCATCTAACATCCATCCCGCCTGCATGGCAAAACGTCCAAAGATTCCTTTAGAATCCAAACTAAAACGGACGGCAGAACCTGTATCATCAAATTCAAATTCGCTTTCAATACGTTCAGGAGCAACTGCCGCTGTTGGGTCAAAACGCACCCAACCGCGTTTATCTAACCAAACTTCGACCCAAGCATGAGCATGACTTTGTCGTACCATATAATAATTGCCGCGGGGATTATACTCCCCCCCTTGATAACCTGTTACTACTCTGGCAGGTAATCCCATTGCACGGGCTAAAATTGTAAAGGAGGTTGCATAATGACCACAAAAACCTTTACGGGTTTCAAATAAAAATTTGTCTGTTGGATTTTGTCCCAAAGTGGGTGGGCGTAAAGTATAAAAAAAAGCTTGTTGATTAAAATAATCTAATATTTTTTGTAAAGCTTGTTCAGAAGATTGGCTTGTTGAAGCCATTTTTTGGGCGAACTGAAGCACCCGAGGTTTAATTGTGGAAGGTAATTTCAAAGCTCTTTGACGTTCCCAATCAGTCATTTGCATATTATTAAAATGAGTATAAGAAGCCGCTTTATAATTAATTCTTTGGTTAATCGCATTTTTAGTAATTAACCGATAATCACGAGTCAGTCGAGCTTTATAAGGTGCGACAGAGGGTAAATCCAAGGCAAATAACCAAGGTTTATGACTGACTTCCAAATTAATGGTATAACGATATTCTGTCTCTTTTGCAATAAAAGACATATTGTGGGCAATAATTTTTTTACCTGCCGTCCAATGTTGACCATCGGTATCCCATAATACAGGTCCTCGCCAATAAAGCTCAGAAGGCGGCGGTACAGCCCCTTGAAATTCGGCTCGAAAAGCCAATGCATTAGACTTGCTGAGATCGCTAATACTGCCTGGATTTAATTCTTCACTTAATCCAGTTTCAGCTTGCTTCCCCATTTTTATAGACCACAATGGATTATTAAAACGGGGAAATAAAATAAAAAAAGCCAATCCCATAGGCACTGCTTGAGCAAGTAATAAACTGACAATTTTAAAATTATTTTTCCAATAAATATGGGGGTCTGCTTGATTCATTTGCAATAAAACAAAGGTCAATGCAAATAAAATCAAAAATTGATAAAGGCTAAAGAAAATATCGGTATTAAATAAAAATTGCGTAATAATGGCAAAATAGCCGAGAAATAACGTAATATAAAGATCTCGCCGAATCCTTATTTCAAGTACTTTTAAACCCAACATGGCAATTAATAGAGCCACCGAAGCATCCCGCCCAATAGGTAAGCCATACCACCGCCAATAAACAAATAAGGTGATGAACATAATTACGGCAATGACAAAACGAGGTGGCATGATTTTAGGATAAAAGGCAACTAAGACGCGCCAACCAATAAATCCCGTAAAAACCAATAATAAAGTAATTTTAAGATGGAAAAAATGCGGGGCAACGACAATCCAAAGTAAGAGCGCTGTTGCTAAAATTAAACGCCGATCAATTTTCTGTAGTTCAAGCTGATCTTTCATTATTGAATGGTTTTGGCTTCACGAGTTACGCTGGTGCCATTTTTGGAAATAGCTTCGCTAAAAACCGTCAATCCTGTCACCGTATCAATCCATTGTAATATTTTAGAAGCCGTTGGATCCGTGCTATCTGCTGAATTTATTTCAATTTGGACGGTATTAAACGTTCCTGCGGTTGTGTTCTTAGGGGTATTAATTACACTTATTTTACCTTTTAATCCAGCTAAAGGAGTTGTTGATATTTGACCATTTAGAGTGCTTGCTTGTTCAACCGCAGAAGTTTCCCATGTTTGTCCTTGGCAAAGTTCTTTAAAAGGACCTTCTAAGCGAGCAGGCGTAAAAGTAGAGGTTTCTGTGGTGGTTGAATCGGAAACTTGTACACCATCTAATAACAAACCTGGAATAGAAATGGTAATAGAGGTTTTTTGAGTGGTTAAAGAGCGTAAATTACTATTTACAATATAATTATTTTCTTGGGTTGAGCTGGTAATAATGGGAAAATCAGCTTGATTATTTGCGGTGGTTTGGGTGGTTTCTTTAATGACTTCTTTACTGTCGGTTGCGGTTAAATATTCAGTGGTAATATCAATAACTTGCAACCCACTAATATCTTTAACAGACTGTTTAAACACGATTTTTTTACCCGCAGGGGAAGGAATGGTGACACATTTTCCATTGTTTGCACTAAAAGCTTGAGCGCTGGCTAAAAAATCACTGACTTTTCCAACAGGGGTCATATTAACCCCATCAAATAAAAAAGCATTGTCCGTGTCATCAATACCGACATACAGATTAGTATCAGGATAAAAACGAAAATAAAATTGTTCAAAGTTAGCTGATTTTGCATTGGCGGGAGATAATAATTTGGGAAAAAGAGCTTCTGCCCAGTTAAAAATCGTATCTGAATCTGTATCTATACGAGCATTCGTTGGGTATACTGTGAAAACAAAAAGGCTTGCTAAGATTAAGGATATTATTTTTTTCATATTTTTCTCAAGCAGTGGTTTATTAATTTTATTGTATTATAGACAGTAAAAAGGTTTTACTTGTTGCAAATTTGTAATTACAAATAACTTATTTTAAATTTTTTACAATCTCGAAGAAAAGTTTTAGCTTAGTTTAAAATTATTTAAGTCAATTTTTTTGAGCTTCTTTCTTGTTATATTTTCCATTGTAGGATAAAAAAATAGCTAAAAATTATAAGTTAAAAGTTATAAATTATTGATATTTTTAGAGAATATTGATAATTTCAGAAGTGCTATATGATCGTTTTCCTTTCTTGAATTTTAATTACAAAAAAACTTGTTATTAGTTAATAGTTATTGTTTAATACAATTTAAATAGTAGATTTCCTGTAGAAAGTTTAGTTATAGGATTATTTTAGTAAGATTTGTATATTTAGTGATTTACAACATTAATTTTTGGAGCATTAAAAGCAATGAGAAGTAAAATGAAGATTAGAAATTCGGGGTTTATATTATTTTTTATATTATTTTTTATTCTTGGTGGTTGTCGAGAATCTAAACCAAATATATATATTAAAAAACAAGCAACACCTATATTAAAAGAGGAAATAATAAAGAATTTTTCTCACTTACAAGAGCGTATGACAGAAATTAAGGTCCGAGAATTGCTTGGGAATCCAGATGGAACAAAAGAATATCGAACGGGTAAACAGTGGATTCCATTTTACTATGGTCCAGACACTCAGCGAGTGGAGTATCTATATTTTGGTATTGGAACGGTTATATTCACACGTAATCGTTACTCGGGACGCTTATCTGTTGTGAAATGGCTTTTAGAATCAGAATCAGCTAAGTAGAAGTAGCGTCGATCTGCAAATTATTTTATTTCTTAAATCGAATTAAATGATAACTATACGAAAGATATTTTAAGCCTTGAATATTAAAAAGACTTTTAAAATGGTATAACCACGCTTTTTTTCGATTTTGTTGTTTTAAATAATATTCTGAAAGTTGATGAAAAGCGGCACAACGGCGTTGTTTAATTACTTTTTTAATCTGCTTAGAAATAGGATAAGTTAATAATAATGTTAAAAAATCAGGTCTCGTTTCCAAATAGGTGCTAGAAGCAGATAAAGATCCCATGGTTTGATTAATAATAAAGGTCGGTTCTGGTAAATAGGCAATATTTCTATCTAAAGAAAGTAAAAAAGCGGTCATTGTCCATTCATAATATTTAACATCCTTTTTAAAATAAGCCAGTCCCACGGTTTTTGAACGAAATAATCCACCACAAGAAGCCAACCAGTTTTGTTGAAATAACATCGCCATCGGATCTTTTTCGGGCGCTAAAGTATCACACAATAATTTTCCTTGGGTGTCTCCAAAATCAATCAATCCATTGCTTGCAACCACATCTATGGCAGGATTTTCGATTAATAGGTGATATTTTAATTGCAAAGTATCTTCAATATATAAATCATCATCGTCTAAAAAACCAAAATAATCGGTATCAATACAACTTCGTCCATAATGTAAGGCATTGGGTAAACTTGGTTTTTGTTGATAAGTGATTGTAATATGAGTTTTATCTTTAAATAATAATGAACAGTCTTCGCTGACATTAGGACCATTAAAAACAATTAAAATTTTAGCGTTAATATTTTTTTGATGTTCAATTGATTGAACCGCTTTTTGTAGTGATTTAGCACGCTTTTTATCACCTGCGGAAGCAATAATAATTGTAATATCAGGATTTATCATTATTTTTTCTATTTAAATATTTGAGGATTAATGTTTGTTCCAAACCTTGAGGCTTTTTAGCTAAAAACCACAGTAAAAAAACAGCTACAATATAAATCAGTGCACCGAATATAATTTGTATCAGTATGTGAATAAAAGCGATTTTAGTAAAAATACTTTGATATAAAAATAATCCCCCCATCATAATTAAAGAAGCCAATATGGGACGCCATAAAGCTTGTAATAGTTGCCTAAAAGAGCTTAAACCTTGATTAACTAAGATCCAAATAAACACCCCAGTTTGTAAGCTACTCATTAATAATCGAATTAAAGCAATCCCCACCATTCCCGCCATAGGAAAAGCAAAAACAGCCAAACTAAAAAAACAAAACAATTGAACCCAAACTCCAATGGCAATTAATTTTACTTTACCAATGGCGGTTAATAAGGAACTCGGGGAATGGCGTAAAGCCAAGGCAATGCCAACAAGTGCAAGAACTTTAATTAAAGGAATTGCCATTAACCATTTTTCGCCCATCACAATGGTAACCACCGCATCTGCCAACATAAATAAACCACAACCCATTGGAATAGCCAATAAACATTGAAATTGATAAGCATCCAAAAATAATTTTTTTAATTTTAGCTTATTATTTTTAACTAAAGAAAAGGCGGGGAATAAGACCCGATTAATGGGCGTTAATATTTCACTGGTGGGCAGGGCAGCAATTTCATCTGAAACGGTATAAACCCCCATAACCTCTGTCCCTAAACGATTACCAATAATAATTTGATCCAGTCTGGTTTGTAAATAAGCCCCAATATTACGTACCAAAACCCATTGTGAAAATGCCCAAAGGGCTTTAATTTCTGAAAATTCAATTTT
>Ga0256847_1000510_pt1 | contig 24288 bp, 14 predicted proteins | sample TeddybearmetaG_FD_189099 | JGI IMG/M metagenome (GOLD analysis project Ga0256847, IMG submission 189099) | Hydrothermal vent microbial communities from East Pacific Rise, Pacific Ocean - Teddybear | ecosystem: Environmental > Aquatic > Marine > Hydrothermal vents | place: Pacific Ocean: East... | reverse complement strand
CATATCTCCCAAAGATGCACCAGCATCAAATATCTCCACCTTATCCCCCATTATATCTCCCAAAGATGCACCAGCATCAAATATCTCCACCTTATCCCCCACTATATCTCCCAAAGATGCACCAGCATCAAATATCTTCACCTTATCCCCCACCATATCTCCCAAAGATGCACCAGCATCAAATATCTCAACCTTATCCCCCACCATATCTCCCAAAGATGCACCAGCATCAAATATCTCCACCTTATCCAAATTAAAAGCGAAATGACTCAAAAACGTATGTTAAGATGATTTGTCCCATGCTAAAATTTCACAGCATAGACTATTGTGAAATACATTTCTTTTCTGGTCCTCTTTTTATTATCTGAACCCAGACAATTGATTAGCATTACGCTCACCATAATTGTATTTGAGAAAGTTGAGTGAGCCTGATTTGACACCAATAAAAAAACTATAAATCTCTCGGGATGGAGTCCATGAAAACTGCATCGTCCAACAATGTAAATCCCTGCTCAATGAAAATTGTGGATATACAAATGACTTATTCACTATATCATAAGAAATGTTATTTACAGAAAGATTCCAATTATCTGTCAGCTGAATTTTCCCGGAGACTCTTACTGAATGCGATCTGATAAAAGAGGTATCTCTGCCATCGTTCATCCTCCTTATTTGAAAATTCAAAGAATGACTAAACCTGAAATTGTCTATCCAGTCGCCTAAGGACTCTCCATCCCCTTTGGCTTGTTTTGGATTTGTTGTTGTTTTATTTTTTGAGGGACTTATTAGTTCTCTGATTTTTCCGAAAGTAAAACCATTGGTCAATGTGAGGTTAAAATTATCAAACTCAATTGGTCTTTTATCCTCGCTCCAAACTGTTTTATTTATCAACCTACCGTCCTCATCTTTCTTATAATAATTATACCTCGCAGAAAAATTAACGCTTGTAATACCTTTGAAGAAAGAAGCATTCCCACTTACACTTAGTGGACTAAACTTCAAACTATCCGCAGCAAAATTATAGGATCCGCTTAAATTAAAACTATTTAATAACTTAAATTTCTTCTCTGTACTATCAGATTTAGAAAAATATTTGCCCTCAAACAAATTAGAAATCCTATAGGTCATCGCCATCTGTTTTGAACTTAGAGATGGATTATAAGCACCTCCCCGATATGGATTATAGGTCAGAAATTCGTTAATTTCGTCTGGGTCTGAGGAGATCAAAACTTCTTCTTCATATTTGTTCTTTGTATCAGGGGTGTAAGAAAAACCAATTGATGGTTTCATGGTGTGTCTTAATCCTCTCAGCCAACCTTTGCTAAAACGTTTCGTAGCAAAAAGTTGAGTTGACAAGTTGATATTCATTCCAAATTTTTCTACTGTAGCTAAACCATTGTCATATAATTCATTGATCATCCCATATGTGGTATCTAGAATAGCTAAACTATTACCCTCTTGATCAATTTCATATCCTATGGTATCCAAAATTAAGGTTGGGTCTAATACTCGAACTTGCTTTCGAGTGAGGATAAACTGTTCAAATTTTGCACTTGTACTAACATTAAAATACTTCAGCATATTAAAACTAGCACCGGTAGTAGCACTATGGGAAAGCCCTGTTTGCAGATTCTCTAAAGTCTCATTTGTAAATAAGGTAGTATCTGTTGCGGACACATAATTTTTAAATTTAGCATCATATTTCACATTAACCTTTTCATACCACCCTTCTTGACCACCTTTGTTAGATTTGAAAGGATATATGGTGTTCATTCTTAATACAACATCTGGCAAAGTGATATCTATTCGCCTTGTCTTGTTATCCTGTTTGTGAGTAAAGGATGTACTAATAGAAAATGGAGTACCAGGTAGTGAGTGTTTGTAATAGAAGTTTGATTGAATTATATTATTTACTACATTCTCATAAGATGTTGTATTTACTTGGTCATACCTATTGGTTGATAAATTAATCGTACCGCCTATTTTACGATATGGGTGAGCTTTATTATCTTGGGTATGACTTATCTTTAAGCTATATGCTTTTCTAGAAGTTCTACTGCCATCTATCAGGTTTTCACCAATAGTATTGGCATAGCTAAGTTGAACATTTCCATTGTATTTGTATCTTTTTACATACTTGGAAGCCAAAGTTATTCTATGTGTTCCTCTAGTATATATGTCTCCAGTAACCTTTAAATCTATGTAGTCGTTTATTGGAAAATAATAACCAATCTCTCTGAATCCCAAGCCCAAATCATCATTGTACTCGTAATCGCTTGGAAAAATAATACCAGATGACCTTCCATTAGTTAAAGGAAAAAAGCCGAATGGGAGAATTATAGGTGTGGGGATACCCATTATCTCCAATTGCGAGAGACCAATAATTGCCAACTTACTAGGTACAACCTTTAGCATTCGAGCATGTATGGCATAATGAGGTTCGTCTCTATCACATGTGGAAATGTATGCATTTTGATTAAAAATTTGATCATCTACTGAAGTAGTATCTGCATCTTTACTGACAAACTTTGTCTTAGTTCCATGAATAGTAAATTCACCTTCTGTGGTTATTGCATCATAGATGAGTCCTTTATAAGTTTTGAAATTAAACCTTAAACCGTTTGATCTAAATTTATTAGTGCCATCAGTAAAGTTCGGTTTTTGTTCAAAGTCCCCTTTTGAGTTTTCTAGTCTGAAAGCTGAAGCTTCATTGTCATCAAAGTCAAATATGATATATCCAGCTTTTAGATCATATTTCTTGTACTTAACAAAGGCCTCACCAAACAAATGGATTTGATTTTCTGTCACGTCTACAAAACTGCTGTCTTTAGCGCCATAGTCAATAATATCATCTAAACCATCATTAGAAATTTTCGCTCCAGAAGTTGTGCCAGATACTGAAGACATTGTGTCTTGCGTTAAAATAGCACCTTGCAACGAATCAATTGGAATCGTAAAGGGAACTGTATCTTGCTTCACAATTGCTGAATCTACTATCTCTTTCTTAAGATTAACGGTGTCTGTTTTTTGTCCTCTCATAAGAGTACAAAAACACATTATAAAAACTAATACTATGTAATTACTTAATTTCAAGTTTATTATATAGAAATTTTATATATTTACAACTAGTGGTTTAAAAAGCTACAAAAATAACTCAAAGGTCTCAGATGTCTGTAAAAGAATTCATTAAATGTCTAACGATTTTATTTTGGTTGTTGCCATCTCAAGATGTTAAAGCAAGCGTTAAAGATATTTTAAATAATCAGGAATTAGAATCTATTGCCTTTGATGTTCATGGTAATCGCTTGATCACCCATGTTGAGCATATCCATTTTGAAGAGTACAAAAATGATGGGAAAAATATAGTAGTAATAGATGCGGGACATGGAGGACATGATCCTGGGGCAAATGGCAAGCATTCTAAAGAAAAAGACATCGCCCTAAGTATTGCCTTAAAAATTGGAACAAACCTTTTAATTACAGATCCTTCGTTAAATATTATTTACACCAGAAAGACAGATGTTTTCATTCCATTACACAAGAGAATCAGTCTCGCCAATAAAAGAAAAGCAGATCTATTTATATCTGTCCACTGCAATTATGTAGATAATCCCCATGTATGCGGCACGGAAACGTTTGTAATGGGCCTTCATAGAGCAGAAGAAAATCTTAAAGTAGCAAAAAGAGAAAACAGTTCAGTCCTGCTAGAAAGTGAATATGAGTCCAATTATGAGGGATATGATCCAAATTCTCCAATTGGTCATATCTTATTATCTATGATTCAAAATGTTTTTTTAGATAATAGCATAGAGTTAGCTTCGCAGGTGGAAGCAAATTTGACTAGAAGAAAAAGAACGAAAAGTAGAGGTGTCAAGCAGGCTGGGTTTGTGGTTTTACGACAAGCCACGATGCCTTCTGTCTTGATTGAAACTGGTTTTTTGAGCAATCCTAAAGAAGAAAAATATTTAATGAGTGAAAAAGGACAAGCAGAAATGGCTAAGTCTATAAGTAATGGTATTAGCTCATATTTTACGGATAAAGCTATTGTCAAAACTGATAAGAAGAAATCAATTGAACCTCAAGGTAAAAAGAATTTCATCATTCAAATTGGAGCTTTTAGTAAACCAATAAACGAATCACTAAAAACCAATTTATCTGAACATGGTACTCTGCTTAAAGATGAAGTAGATGGACTTTATAAGTATGCTATTGGATATTTTGATCTTAAAAATGAAGCTTATACAGCTTGTGAAGAATTGAAATCAAACGGCTTTACTGATGCTTTTGTAAAATCATATGAATCTTATAAGACTAAAATGCCGTAGACTTAGTTAATTATTTATCATTTCTTTCAATACAATCTCATATTAAAGGATAAGCTCATATAAGTTTACTAAATTTGCGCCCTTTAGAACTTTTATAGTTTACTAGAACAATTAGTAGGTGTCTTGAGTTATAGAATTGTTCTAAATGATTTGATTAAAAAATAACGCAAAAGAGACTTTTAGGGATGTCTAGAGAAATAAAATTAGGAGCATTTGCATTTATTGTATTGCTATTGGGAATATGGGGTTATACCTATTTGAAAGGTGAGAATCTCTTGAGTAAGTCTTTTACTTTCAAAACAAGTTTTGCCGATGTTTCTCAACTTACGCGATCTTCTCCTGTATACATCAATGGGTATGGTGTAGGATCTGTATTAAAAATTGAGCTTAATCCTGATAATTTAAGAGAGATTATTGTTGAGTTTTATGTAGAGAACGATTACAAAATCCCTATGGATGCTGAAGTTGTATTGCAAAGTGATGGATTAGTATCGGGCAAAGCGTTAAGTATCCAATTCGACAAACAATGTACTGGGCCCGATTGTGCAAAGAAAGATCATGTATTTAAAGGACGAACTATAGGGATGCTTCAATCTATGTTGGGTGGAGATACTGGAGAGGTACAGGAATATGCTACTGTAGTGGGTAAGGAATTAGCAAATGCTATAGGACAAATAGGTACAGAGGACGGAGAAGGTGCAATCAACAAATCATTATTTGAATTGCAAAAGACAATGGAAAATATGTCAAAATTGACAGCTACTACAAATTCTATACTTTCTAAATCTGCAAAAAACTTGACTTCAACGATAGAAAACATGAATTCTATAACGAGTAATCTGGCTGCAAGTAACGCACAGATTACTGCAATGCTTGCTAATTTTAATGCTGTCTCTGCGCAGTTGAAGGATGCAAATATTGGAAATACTGTTACTTCGACAACTGCTACCATTGAATCCGCTCAAAAAACGATTGAGCAATTGCAAGGAACTTTAAGCAATGCAGATAAGGCAATGCAGAATCTAAATGGCCTATTGACCAAAGCAAGTACAGGAGATGGTACAATGGCTAAATTGCTTAATGACAAAGAATTGTATACTAATCTAGAAGCTACGAGTAAAAACTTATCCTTACTACTTCAAGACTTGAGGTTGAACCCGAGTAGATATGTAAAAGTCTCTGTTTTTGGAGGTAAAAATAAAGACCCATATGTCTTGCCAGAAGACGATCCTGCAAATAAAAAAAATTAAGCGAACCGCAATAATGTAAGTAATTATGCATCTAAAACAACCATTGGCTTTAAGTGACGAGTTTAAGGCTGTTTTGGATCAACTTGAAAATACTAAAGATAATCTATTCATAACTGGACGAGCCGGAACTGGTAAGTCTACCCTACTTCAATTATTTAGAAATACAACTAAAAAACGTGCTGCTGTCTTAGCACCTACAGGCATCGCTGCTTTAAATGTAAGAGGTCAGACGCTCCATTCTTTTTTTGGATTCCCTCCAAAAATGATTAATAGGTATGACATTCAAAAAAGGAAGAATTTCAGAATGTTCAAGAAAGTGGATATTATCATTATTGATGAAATATCAATGGTGAGAGCTGATATGATGGATAACATTGATATTTTCCTGAGAATAAACAGAGAAATAGATGAGCCATTTGGTGGAGTGCAAATGATATTTTTTGGAGATTTATTTCAGCTTCCTCCTGTGATTGCAAGTGATTTTGAAAAAAGACATTTTGTTACTCATTACGAAAGTCCTTACTTCTTTTCTTCTGATATACTGAAATCTGATTTTGAATATTCGATGATTGAGTTGCATCAAGTATTCAGACAGGACGAGCGTAAATTTATCAATCTATTGGATAATATCCGTCTTAATCATTTCGATTATGATGACATGGAAGAGCTTAATGAAAGGCATGTTGATCTTCCTGATGATGCCGAATATTATATCACGCTGACCAGTAGAAACAAGACTGCTAATGAAATAAATGCTGAACAAATAAATAAATTGACCACAGAGCCTTTTAGTTATGCAGCGAACGTAGTCGGATCATTCAATCCTCGACTTTTCCCTACAGACCCAGTTCTTCAACTTAAAGAAGGCTCACAAGTTATGTTTCTTAAGAATGACTTACAAAAGAGATTTGTCAATGGCTCAATCGGTATCGTCAGGTCACTGGATGCTAATAAGATTGTTGTTTCTATTTTGGATGATCATGAAGACACCAAAACATTTGAGCTTGAAAAATGGGAATGGGAAATTATTAGATATAACAATGATCCCGCTAATCCAAGAAATATAAAGACAGATGTCGTAGGCACATTCAAACAATATCCAGTGAAATTGGCCTGGGCCATAACCATCCATAAGAGTCAGGGTAAAACTTTTGATAAGGTGATAATTGATCTTGGTGCTGGCGCTTTTGAATATGGACAGACATATGTTGCACTCAGTAGGTGCCAATCTTTCGATGGTATAATTCTTAAGAGACCAATTACTCCAAGAGATATAAAAGTAGATGAAAGAGTACGTGATTTTTATGAAATGAAAAAGTATTATTCGTAGATGGATTCAGCAAGAGGTGAGAGATCTTTGCTTTGGGTTTTGTGCAATACTTACTGGTTAACAAGTGCTCTGAGTTATGAATTTAACCTATGGCTTTTTTTTAACCGCAAAGTAGACGCTAAGGGCGCAAAGAAGATCGCGAAGGAGTTAACAGGAAATGTATAGTTAAAAATATCCTTGTCATTGATAGTATATGTCTTGTTTGTATTTCTTTCAAAAAAATAATAATCATCTTATTCATTCTAAGGTCTTTTATTTTTTAACTTTGAAAGGCTAATAATTTCATCATCAATCTGTTCGTTTTATGATCAAGTACTTATCATTTCTTATATTATTAATTATAATTAACAGTGGTTTTAGTCAGGCCAAAGTGGACCTGGACAGATCTGTACCATTATGGATGGAATATGATTCCCTTACTGATCAATCAAGTTTGAAATGGATAGGTGATGATAATGCTTCATTGTATTATATCAGCGAAGCTTCCCCTTTCTTTACTTTAACTCCACTTGATACATTGGATGGTACGGAAACAGAATATCAAATAGGACAAATAGAGAGAGGAAAAGTCCATAATTATCATATTCGAAAAGATATTTCAGCGAGGGGAATTATTTCACTTGGGTTGGAGGTAACTGCGGTACATCAACGCGGGAGATGTCTTATTATCATTGACGATATTCTAGTCAGTCCATTGGCATTTGAAATAGTTCAAATGGTTTCAGATATATCTATGGATGGGTGGCAAATAGATACTATGCACATTTCACAGAGTGAAGAAGTAGATACAGTAAAATCAAGGATTGTTGAATGGTATGATTCAAATTATGAACTTTCACAAACACTTTTTTTACTGGGGCACATTCCTGTACCCTATTCAGGAAATTCAGCTCATGATGGCCACACAAATCATCAAGGAGCATGGCCTGCTGACCTTTATTATGGAGAATTGAATGGAAACTGGACAGATTTTTTAGTTAATAATACTTCTCCTTCTAGAGCAAAGAATGATAACATTCCTGGGGATGGAAAATATGATCAGACTGGAAATCCATCAAATCTGGAATTAGAAGTGGGAAGAGTTGACTTTCATGATTTGCCAGCTTTTGCAGATGATGAAATTGAACTTACAAGAAAATACCTGATCAAAAATCATGAATTCAAAGCAGGGAACAAAGAATATCCTAGAAGGGCTTTGATAGAAAATAATTTCGGTGGATTTGCGGAAGGATTTGGTCAGAGTGGATGGCGTAACTTCACAACTATGTTTGGTGGTGAAAACGTATCGACACAGAACTATGATGTATTACTAGAGACGGATAAATATTTATTTTCTTACGCTTGTGGTGCTGGATCTTATACCAGTTGTGCAGGAGTAGGAACTACGCAAAACCTATGGGCCGCAAAGGATATAAAGACAGTTTTTACGCTCAGTTTCGGGAGTTATTTTGGAGATTGGGATAGTCAAAATAATTTTCTTCGTTCAGCATTGGCTAGTGGTGACGTGCTCACGAATGGATGGGCAGGAAGACCTGTTTGGCAGTTGTATGACATGGCACTTGGCAAGCATATAGGCTACAGTACAAAATTGACACAAGATGCAACAGGCTCATATTTCAACCAAAGTAACAGTGCAAAAAGTGCGCATATCGCATTGATGGGTGATCCTACTTTGAGATTGCATGCCATGAAGATGCCTAAAGATCTAGTGACAACATTTGCAGATGGCGATGTAAGTCTATCTTGGATTGAAAGTCCACATGCTAGTAGTGGATATTTTATCTATCGAAGAGAAGCAGATACAGATTGGGAGTTGATCGCTGAATTTATAACTGATAATACTTTTGTCGATTCATGTCTTAATGAAAATACTACCTATTTTTATATTGTAAAGGCCGTTCGATTAGAAAACAGTGGTAGTGGATCATATTATAATACAAGTTTGGGTATTTTTAATTTTGCTATAACAGGAGATAATCCATTTTTAAATACCTACTATGCTGATGTGGACATGGATGGATTTGGCAATGCATTTGACGTAAAAAGGGCATGTACTCTTCCAGATGGATTTGTGGAGGATTTCTTGGACTGTGATGATATGAATGCTGACATCAATCCAGACGCAGAGGAAATTCCTAATAATGGTATTGATGAAGATTGTGATGGAGTGGATTTGGTGGTTGGGGTTGATGAGTTGGATGGTTTGGAAATTAAGGTTTATCCAAATCCTGCCAAAGATTATATATTTATTGAAAGTAATAGTTCAACTGACTTTTTATTTAAACTTTATACCGCACAGGGTAGTATCTTACTATCAGGAATAGTGAATGGCTCGATTAATATCAAAAATATTCAAAATGGACTATATTGGATAGCAATTAATGATAGAATAAATAATAAGCAAAAAGTAGTTTCGATTTATATCTTAAAGTGATTTAATAATTAAAAATGATTGATTGGTTAAGTAATGTAGAAGGTAAACTATTCATAGTTCTAGTTTCGAGTTTAACGTCAATAGTAGTTTTCATTTTGGGATGGATAATTAAGATTCTTTATGAACGAAGGTCATTGACCTACAAACTGAAAAAAGAATATGAATTTGAGCAAAAGAAAGCACTAAAAATAGATATAGCAACACATAAAGTTTCTTTACTCAATATTGTTGAAGATTTTAATTACCGTCTCTGGAATTTTAAAGAAAATATAAATCATGATTGGCAGAAGGTAACTAAACAAAAATGGGAGGAAAATAAAAAATACTATACTCGAAGTTTTGTTTATAGGTTTTTAGTAATGATTCATTATGTGTTAAGAATTGAAAGTGACGCAATATCAATAGATACAACAATTGCTGATAAAGACGATATATTATTCTTGAAATTTATAAAATCTATAAAAGACTTTTTTTGTGAATCACAATTACTAAAATCTCTTGATTATGAATTGAATAATAATGAAAATCATTTTTTCAAAAATGACTTGATTGGTTATAGCAAATGGGTTATAGAAGATAATAAAGTTATGGATTATGATGAATTCACATTAAAAACTCAATATAAATACATTGAATTAAAAAAAGTAATTTCTTACTTCTCAAATATTGAAAATCATAAAAATGATCGCACCCTCAATGTTTTAAAATGTTTTCACATCTTTATTATTGTATTTCTAAATAAATTCGGACATGATTATCAAATAACAGATAAATAAAAACTAGCATTATTAATAAATGAGTATAAACATTCTCTTGAAATAAAACCTGATTTTGAATCATTCCTCAATAAATGTAAGTTGACAAGAGAGTTCAGCAAAACAATTAAGAAATTAAAGTTAGAGTCAAATTATTCGACAAATCATACACACATTTTTTCTTAGAAAAGACAGCTTAATTTTACTGTTGTTATTATTCAGCTCTCATTTACATGTATCTAAAATCAGGTATTTACACCTAAAACAAAGCCCTTCCCATTCCTTATATTTACTTCCGTTGATTTCACCCTCATTCTAAAACCCTCAAAACAACCAACACAATGGAAATAAAAAACATAGCTTCCGTCTCCATCTATCCTCCAATCGGCGTAGCCCGAGTCGGGAATTCAGATGAATACTTCCTTGCCTCAGATATCCCAGGCGTAGCACCTCACCCAAAAGGTGGCTTTAAAGATGATGAAGGACGCGTAAAAAAGCAAGCCGTGAGATTCAGAGTTTATGCCTTTGATAAAGCAGGCAAGCCTATGGGAGAACTGACTGCTAAAGAAGCTAAGATCAATTGGCATATACATGTAGCTAATATCAAGTCTGCATGGTATCAATTTATCAATGCATTAGATTTGCCAGGATCAAGTGTCCCAGGAGCATACAGAAATGTATATGTCACCGGAAAGGATAGAAAACAATTGGCAATCAAACCTAAACCAAAAACGATAAGTGGAAAAAATACAAAAGGTGATAATTATTACTTTAATGATGGTCAATTTTATGATAAGAAAGTAAACCTTGGACATGTACAGACAGATGCTGAAGGTAGGCTTTTATTCTTCGGTGCAAACGGAGCTTCTGCTTCTCATGATAATCTTCCTGCTACTACTTTTGCTAATAATGATGGCTGGCATGATGATACTTGTGATGGTGTGGTTAGAGCTAAAGTAACTATTGGAAAGAAAGTTTGGGAAGCCAAACCTGCAATGGTCGCAGTGACACCACCTAATTTTGGACCTGGGCTATTTGGTGTGGTGACTATGAATGATGTAGTTCAAGATTTATTCATCAGAAAAATGGGATATCCTGGCTCTGATGAAAAAGTCAATTTTTGGAAACATATTTATCCAATTCTTGAACGTATGACCAATACGCAATGGGTTAATTCTGGATTCTTTATGCTCTTCGGAAAAAATTCTCCTTCTGATTTTACTGACCCAAAATTGGTGAAAGTTTTAAGTGACAAATCAGATAATGCATTAAAGGAAAGAAAACGTGTTTTCAATTGGTTCAGAAATCCAGAATCCAATGAATATATACCAGCCCAAATACCTCCTTTCTACGGAGATGGATTTGCAGAATATGAGAAAATCGCCTTGGTCGATCTGCCCATAACTCAAACTCAATATTCTAGACTTAAAAGATGGGCATATGGAGATTTTACTGCCGTAAAGCCAAAACCGCAAAAGCCATTCAACAAAATGACACCCGCCGAACAAATCAATGCGCTCAATCAAGCACCATTGGAAGAGTGCTTAGGAGGACCTTTTCATCCAGGCATAGAATTGACTTGGCCAATGCGTCAAGCAATAATGTGGGAGTCTCCATATCGCTTAAAAGTTGTTGATAAAAATAAGCCAACTCCTTTAAATTTCGGTCCGCTATTATCTCCAGCAATTGCATTGCGTCCAGATGGCCCATTGTCTTCAAGTGGCCCTGGATCGTTGACCAGATGGATGGGTGTGCCTTGGCAAACAGATGAAGCGAGTTGTTTATCTGGATATGACACTTCTTTATATTTACCACTGCCCTCTTTCTGGGCTGCAAGAGTGCCGAATCAGATATTAAGCGAAGATAGTTATGCAAGAATGGAAGACGCCAAAGTGAATATCGCACAACGTCTCAAACACTTTGATTATCGACAAGATTGGCTAAGAGATTTTGGTGTAAAATATGACAAGAAGATCAATCTAATGATCGCAGAATGGCACGAACTGGGAATCGTAACTAAGATAGATGCTAAGACGCCAAATAATATTAAAGGATTTTTGCCTGATGCTGTCTGGAAAGAAACGGGTAGACATTTCTCAGAAGAAGATCCGACACTTGAACAAGTCATATATGCAGAGAAGAAAGAGATTCAAACCTTCAAAGCTGCTGCTAAGAAAGCCAATAGATTGCTAAAAAGCAGAGCTCCAGAATCTCCACGTAGCAGAACTAGAAGAACTTATGGTCGAGACGAAAGATAAACAAATACAGAAATCTTATACAGTAATAATAGTCGGTGGCGGTCCTGCAGGGGTCGCCACTGCTTTGACACTGAATTCCTTAGGCATCTCTAATTGTGTAGTAGAAGCAAACGAATCTCCAAATCGTAAGTATGGCGAAGCCCTTCCTCCTAATTCAAAACCTCTATTGAGACAACTAGGAATTCTTTCCTTGGTTGAAGATGGGCATCACCAAAAATATTATGGGAATCAAAGCTGTTGGGGTTCTGATCACTTAAATCAAAAAGAATTCATAACAGAGATTCATGGTCATGGCTTTCTTTTAGATAGGTTGTATTTTGAAAAACAACTGTGGGGAGCATATCAACAGGATAATGGATTGTTGCTTACTGGAGGTAAACTGAAAAAACTAGAACGAACAGACACTGGATTTGATTTATCAATCACTCATAGTGACAATACTATAGAGATAAAATGCAAATATGTAGTGGATGCAACAGGAAGAAAGGCTTCTGTTTGTAGACAATTGGGAATATCAAAAATTGATTTGGATTCTCAGTTTGCTATATCATTTACTTTAAATTTTGAGGTGGTGATACAAAGCAAGATCATAATAGAGGCCACAAGAAATGGATGGTGGTATGCCGCACCTGTAGGTCTAAAAGAGATTGCTGTAATGTTCTTTACGCTAAAAGAATTATTGCCACAGAAAGAAAATGTAAATGAATTTCTAATCGGAGAATTAAGTGCAAGTTTTCATCTCTCAAATATCATTTCAGATTCTCAACTTACTGAAATAGATCCCAAAATTATTCCATCAGGAACAAGTAGACTAAAATCACCATATGGTAAAAACTGGATAGCTGTAGGAGATGCCGCATTCGCATATGACCCTATTTCATCTTATGGCATTACATCGGCATTGGCCTCGGGATATTATGCTGGTCAAGCTATTGCGAGTAAAATAACAGGCAAAGAAGAAGCTATGGATGCATATAGATATATCGTTGAGAATGCATTCCAAGCTTATAATGAAAAACTCGTAAATCATTATAATTTAGAACAGAGATTTCAAGGAAGTTATTATTGGGAAAATCGATTGTCAAGTCCAAAAATTAAACTAACAGAATTGAAGTAATCTAAGTTGACCAAGAGCTATACTAATGTTCTATGATATTCTAAATGCCGACATCTAACTGAGTGAAATATTTGTGAAGCCATTGTTGTCCTTTGTGGTTAAATAAAGAACTTGTTTAGTCCAATAAAAATATCCAAAGTATAAATAATCCTAAAAATGTTCAGAGACATTTTCTCTCATTCACAGTAGTTATGCGAGCCAAATGTCTCTGACCTCTTGCCGTTCCCCATTACAACTAGAAATAATAATACAAACGGGCAAAATGTTATACACACTCTGTTAAGCATATTGAAGTCATTTAAGAATACGAAGACTATCTACGCCCAAAGCATTAAGAACATTGGTCTGCAGCTATTTTTCGCTCCATAGCTTTGGCTATGAAGCTCAAAATGAGCTTTGCCAATAACCTTAAGCCTTTCGGCTCGATTAAGCCCTGCATTCTTAAATGACTTCATTATAAAAGAAGGACATTTCATTACTGATTCATTATAAAATTGTGTTAATTCAGTTATTGATTAATGGGTTACATTCTATTTCAATATATATTGGAATAACGTTCATCACAATCCTATCGCCAATGAAATATCTATATCTACTCCTTATTATACTTGCAATATCATCATGTAAATCACCGGTAAAACTATTAGAAGAAGGCAAGTACAATACAGCATTTGACAGGGCTGTAGCAGAAGTTAAAAGAGGAAAAAATGTAAAAGAAAATCTAGAAGTGATTAAAATTTCCGCTGAACTAAAAGTAGAAGAAGCACTTAGGTATTCTGCTATCATGACTAAAACAGAAAAGGTCAAAGACTGGATAAAAACGCAGACTAAAGTTTATGGTTTGTTAGAAGACTTAGGTAAAGCCAATAAAATTGTAGACGGTAAGATTTATGAACAATATGATGCATTATGTAATGAAAAGAAAGATATCGATTATCAAATAGTGGACTATTTTTATGAGGAAGGTCATGATCATTTGGATCGATTCTATAATGAAGGAAATAAGGTTGATGCTCGTCATGCATACAAAAGTTTTAAAAATTGTGAAAAGTATGAAGGACAAAGCTTCTTTCTTCGATTAGCTGAAAACACTGAAGATGCCTATCAAAATGGGATTGTCTATTATGTATCTGATTATGGTAAAATTGGCAGTCGGCTATTTTTAAAACCTTTGCCAAAAAATGCAGAATTCCAACCTGACTGTGACATTCTAATAGATCATGGGTTTGTATCTTTCTCATCCTCAGAAAGTTCAAGTGATGATAAAAAGACTGAAGAAATCGAAACAGGCACCGAAGCTGTCACAGACACATCTGGAAATACGACCTATCATCCAATATACGAAACAGTAAGCGCCAAAATCACAACTAAAACAATCACAATCACAATCACTGCCAGGGTAAGCACAAAAATGACATGCATAAATGTTACTGGACAATGTTCAATGAGATCTTCTTATTTCAATACTCAATTTTCTGATTCTTACGAAGAAGTAAGTGTCAGTGGGGATGAAAGAGCTATTACATTTCATGTGGATGAACATTGTGGAGAACCTGCATTTTTCAAAAGTAACATAGAGGATGAATTAATGGATCTTGCAGATGCAAAGATTGGATTGTGATGCACTATCAATATTGCTAAATGAGGTTTTTTCAATTTCGCTTTTGAATAGACTTCTCAACTTGAATGAGCTAGATTTCTCCACTTTGGTCAAAAACCGTGAGTCAACTAGCACTATTATCCCTTTATTCCTGTCAGCATGAAAATGCTAGAGCATATTCCTATAATAGACCTCATTTAGATGTGCATCCACCAAATTGCACGATTAACATATATTTTAAATGAACAAGTAATCGAAAAGAAGTCAAAGATCTTTGTCTCGCTCTAATGCTGTATACGAATGAAAGGTCTATGATCTCTCCGCGAATTATTAAATATTTAGTGCAATAATTTACACACCATTTAGATAAGACAAATAGCCATATCAGATTTATTTCTATATTTAGTATTGCAAGTTATTGATCAAAACGATTTGGTATTTAGTTATCTATCTTCTTATACAGAATCATAAAACTACACCATCACGCATAAAAAAAAACATGGAAACTAATGAGATTATTGATTCGAATTTTAATGAATATAAAAATGATGGTAATCCAATAAATCTCATTTCATCTAGAAGATTTATACTATTCTACATTTTATCATTTGGTCTATATGGTTTTTGGTGGATGTATAAAATGTGGAGTTTTTTTAAACAAAAAGAATCGCTGTATATCTGGCCTGTTGCTAGAGCTATTTTTGGTATATTTTTCATTTATCGACTCTTTGAAAAGATTATGTCTTTTGCTCGGTCTAATGGTAAGGAATCAGATTATTCTAGCGAGAGTTTAGCGGGATGTTTTATAATTTTTTATTTTTTTTCTCGACTACCAAATCCATATTGGATGATTTCATTATTTGCATTCCTTTTTTGTATTCAACCTATTAATGTTTTTAATGAGGCCATATTAATATCCAAAACGTACGATGGAACCATTGATGCTAAATACAATGGAATTCAATTAGGGTTTTTAATCTTTGGAATAATTTACTGGATACTAATGTTACTTGCTCTTTTCACACTAGGTTTACTAAGTTATTTATTCCCCTAGTGGTTCAAATCATAAATACTTGACAGCTTAAATGACCACTTTTTCCTTGATTCTTCGTCTTTCGTCAGTTAGGTAGCTACGGCTATCTTCCTTTCTCAATCATTGACTAAAGAAAAAATAGACTCATTTTAACTATCAATAACTTATGGCTTGAGCCACTAGAAGGTGTTTTTCATGATCAAGGGTATAAAGGCGAGTCCAGTTATTTAATAAAAAATTTGACAAATGGTGATTACTTTGGGGTTACCTTTCTTAGAATGGAAAGGGATGTGTGAAGCAGATGAATTTCCTAAAATGAAAAATTGAATGCATCCATGAAAAGAACAGAAATTATCAAAAATCTAAAACTTCCATTTCAATTTGATGAAAGAAGACTGTTGAACGATTTGAATATTATTCTTAATTCAAACTGGATTGCTCATTTTAATGATCAAGACTATGAAGGCAAATGGAACTCCCTAGCGCTCTATGCACCGCAAGGTGATGAAAACAACATATTTGCCTTATCCTCTACTGATAATAAATCAATAAAAGAAACTGCATTAATTAAAAATTGTAGGTGTTTCAAGGAAATTCTCAATCAATTCCAATGTCCTCTTCTATCTGTTAGACTATTGAAATTGGGTACTGGTACAAAAATAAAGCCGCACGAAGATTATAATTTAGGTTATGAAAATGATTACTTCCGAATTCATATTCCCATTACAACTAATCCACATTTATTGAGAGAAGAACATATCGATCAATTATCTTCTGACAATAATTCCGATTTGAATATTTTGTAATTTTGAAACCAATGTTCCAATACTATTTCCGTTGACATCAGTTAATTCTTGGTTAAATAGATCTGTCATATAATGAGTGTATCCCAGTGTCAATTCTATAAGCTCATACGAGTAAGAAATGCTATGTCTAAGACCAATTTGATGACGAGACTTTATCGCAGGAAGTCTATCAAATTTCTCACCTTCTACTTCACTATCAATTCCTATAATGTAATTATAAGTTGGGCCAGATGAGATTTGAAAATGTTTCCATGGATTCCATTCAAGTTGAATTGGTAATTCAAACGTTGATGCCACCACCCTAGCAGAAAGGTCTTTTCGGAGAGAGCCAAGCCAAGATATGCCTGCTCCGCTATTCAGATGAACTCGATCACTAAACTTATATCCTATCCTTGTAGAAAGTCCTAAAAGTCTAATTCCTTTGTTTCCATTTTCACCGGGTCCAAATTGAGTCTTAATATCTTCATTAATCTTACTATGATTAATTGCTATTCCAATTCCAAATTCAAATTTTGATTGGCCCAAAAGAAATGAAACTGAAGCGAAAAACAAAAAAAAACATAACAATAAATTTTTCGAATTGATTTTCATGAAATCTACATTTTTGAATAGATAGAAATAGTAAATTTTCGTTTAGTCTATAATTGGTTTTGTGCACAAATCAGTAATAGAATGTTTTAAAATCAAAAATATTGTTTGATATTAAATTAAGATTTGTCTTAGAATAGTGCCATTTCAACTTATTCTATAGAGAAGAATCATTATTTCCAGTTAAAAAATATAAGATATTACCGATTTGATTAAAATAAAAATGATAAGAAAAATTGGATACTGAAGATTAATATTTGACAAAATATTTCATCTAAATATATATTTTTGGTTCGATTCATATAACCAACAAAAACACATTAGTGTTAAAATATTATGTTTTTAAAACGAATATATTTATCTTAAAAACTAATTAGCTAAAACCCCCTTGTAGAAGTTAAGATTGTTTTTTCTTTTGCAACTTAAATAATCAGAAAGAAATGTTAAAGTGTTTAATAGTTGAAGATGATTATGTTTTTGCAATAGATACGAAGATTAAAGTCGAGGAATTAGGAGTAAAAGTGGCAGCAATAGTATCATCTTTTTCAGAAATCACAGAAGCACTACAAAACCAAAACATTGATTTGATTTTGAGTGATGTCAAACTTAATAATGGCGAATATGCTTTTGATATTTTCAAGACCATAGATAAACTCCCACCTATAATATTATTTTCGGGTACCAAAGACGCAAAGCTATATGATAAAAGTAGGGAATCAAATCCATACATTTATTTGTCAAAACCATTCGATGACATCACTTTAAGGAGTGCTATTGAAGGTGCATTGAGATCCAAAAAGGAACTTAATTCCAAGTCTGGAGACATCCAAAAACAAGATCAAAACTTATTCGTTAGAGCAAATGGCCATATGATAAACTTGCGTCCTTCTGAAATTAATTATATCCAATCTGAAGGAAACTACATATACATATACACCAAAGTGCGTAAAATTGCCATTCGATCTTCTATAAAAACGGTATTAGAAAAAATTGGTTCTAATAACTTTATGCAAGTTCATCGTGGATACGCAGTCAACATCACAGAGGTGAATGAGTTTAATATTCCAGAAAACTATGCTATGATCAATTCGAGCAAAATTCCAATTGGTAGAAAGTATAAAAAAGATTTCAGAGAAAGATTGAGAGAAGTATAATTGTGAAGTCATTGTTATGGGGAGCTTCAGACAACGGCAAAATGCTTTAATCTTAAAGTAATGGCAAGAATAAGACAAAATATAAAACGGCCAACTTAAAATTACAATCCCTACGGGATGACGTTCTTACAACGATAGATGGAATCCATAGACATGTCTATCAACTGATGTTAAGAAACCTGAAGGGATGAAACTATCCTATTTTATCTTAGAGATGTAATTTCACAAAAAAACCAGATGATAATTACACTCTTTCAGGCCTATGATATGAGTATACTTGTATGATGGATTATAGTAGTAATATGAAATTGTAACATTAGCTAAGGGTGGAGATTGGATTGAGAAATGGGGATATCTGAATGATAGTAATGCATCAGTTACTTTTTATCATAAAAAGAGGAGCGAGGACTAAACAAATAAATAGTGTGAATCAATACAGGCATTAAGTTAGATTTTGACTTTTTTATGTGTCAATCACAAATTTCACATGCTCTTTGTCATCTTGAGCGTAGTTTTTACGAAATCGAACACTCCTTGTCATTCTGAGCGAAGATGCATCGAAGTCGAAGAATCAAGGAGTATACCCCTTTTATTATTTCGACCAATGTGGAGAAATCTTGCTTTTCCAATCATGGTAGATTTCTCTACTACGCATTGGCGTCAACCTAACATATTTATATATAATTATTTCATATGTGTTAATCAAACATTTACATTGATCAATGTAAATTGTTGCTCAGAAAGATTCCTCATCCTAATTTATTTGGCTTTATTCCTTACAGAGATAATGCTGATTAGAATTAAAGTTGAAAAGTATTCGATTTTAGCATTATAGTTCGTGAAAAGTTGATATTCTTAGATTTTACATAATATTTAAAATGTAAGTTAATACCTAAAAATTCTCTTCTAAACGATTATTGTCGCTCGCCGCGACCGGCTTTCATTTTCTCCTTGATGAGAAAACGAAACAAAAGAATCAAGCCGCTAAAAAGGCTATGCTGCGAATGTGACTGAATGATCTATCGTAGATAGTTTGACGCGGGACTGACTGGTCTTTGGCGAAGCCAAAATATTGAGCAACAGCTCAATAAAGGAGGGAACCCGAAAGGGGCAGGTAGATAAATAAATGAGGAAACCTGCATTGCAGGATGGGTTGGCTTCCCGTCGCTTACGCATTCCTTCCTTTGTCGACTATCGTCGCCACTCTTCGAGTTCAGTCAGTCCCCCACAGTTTAGCGGCAAGGCTATACTCTTTTTTTAGGTTATGCATTCGACTTGGAAAACAACAAAACTGAAAGCTTTATCTCTAATATACAGTTACATATATATATAAATAAAAATTATATTAAATTATTAGGTTGACACCTATATCCACTACGGTCGAAATTAGGAAGATATTAGCATTATCGATCTTTCCACTTCGGGATGACAATACAAAAAAAAATAATGAAACCATTTATTATTTATTTTTATATCCCGTTGGGATTATTAGAAAAAAAAATGATCAATGTGGTAGTCGGATAACAGCAGTGGTACCTTTACCTAGCTTACTTTTATAAGCTAATTTTCCATTTATTTTTTTCACTACTTTAAATGACATTAAAATTCCCATTCCTAGTCCAATTTCACCTTTTGGACTCTGTTTTGGGTCTATAGGCTGTGAGTTATTCAATTTTTGTAGTTGATCTTCATCCATTCCTATTCCTTCATCCATTATTTCAATTACAATATGTGATACTTCCCGATCGAATTTAACTTCAATTTTTCCATTGTCATCTGAAAACTTAATGGCATTTGCAATCACATTTCCCAACACAATCAATAAACTTGCTTCATTAGAAATACAATTAATCCAATCATGCCCTACACTTGTGATTTGAATCCCTCTCTTGTTTGCAAAATAATCATGTTCATAGATTGCTTTTCCTACACAATCTGAAATATTTACTTCGTGAAATTCAAGCATTGAGTTCTTCTGAGCTTCAGTCCAATCTATCAATCGATCGATAATTGCTAAAGATTTCTTCGAATTGGTTTCTACACTTTTTGTTAATTTTTTGACTTGATTGTAGTCTTCATTCTCTGTCAAGTAATTAATTGATTTAGCGATATTATTTAGGGATATCAAAGGAGATCTAAGGTCGTGTCCAATTATAGTAAACAATTGTTCATTTAAGTTTTTTGATTCTGTCAAAGACTTATTCTTGTAAAATAGCTCTTTTGTCTTTGTATCTACTTCTCGTTGTATTCTTCTATTTAGCTTGAGAGCACTTACCCTTCTATTGTTTATATATATTAAGATGCCTAAAGCGCCAAGCGATACTATCAATCCATAAAACCAATAATTTTTGTAGAAGGGAGGTGCTTTATAGATCTGTATCGTTTTCGGAGATGACCACTCATTTATACCGACCTTCTTGTTTATAAAAAGGCTAGTATATCCCTCTTCAAGATTGGTCAAGTCTATTGAATTACCTTGAGTATATAGCCATTCATTATTTCCAGAAGAAAAAATATATCTAAGTGTATTTGAATATGAATTTTGAGGAATATCAAAGATAAGTTTAGTTTCACTTTGATTTCGCCTAAGGTTCAATGCTTGGACATCATTATCAATTTGTAATGAATTATATGCATTAAGTAATGGATCGAAATAGCTTAATGATTTTATAACAATTTCTTGAGAATTATCTTCTAATAAAACCTCATAGGGATTAAATTTGATAATTCCATTTATAGTGCCATAAAGGATTAGACTATCATTTACAAAACAATAAGAATGTCGATTCATTTCATTTTCATGGATTCCATTATCCTCAGTGATAATCGAAATTTCATGTGTAGCTTTACTATATATTGAAATTCCAAAGTCTGTGGAAAGCCAAAGTCTATCATGGTTGTCTTGAAAGACAGAATGAACGTTATTATTGCTCAGGCCATCCATTTCACTGATTATTTCAATTTCATTTGTGCCATACTTCCATTTTATCAATCCTTCATATCGACATGCAACCCAAAAGACATCATCGTCATTTTTGTCTGGAGTTATATGCGAAATCACTTTATTCTTAAACATATCAAATCCAGTCAATCTCATAGAATCAACATCCACCTCATAAAGTCCATTATCAGAAAGTAAAAAGAGGTGTTTCTTTGACCGTCCTTGAATGATATCTGTAAAGGCTATGCCTTCAATTTTATCCTTAAATAGATATTCTAATTCTTTATTATTCTCATCATCATGATATAAACAAATGCCTCTTAAAGAAGTTAGCCATAACCTTGACATGTAGTCCTTGAAAGAATTTAAATGTACATCAGGAATATAATTTAAACTATCATTTTCAATTAAATTAAAATTTATTCTAAAACTTGAACCATCACTTATGTTTTTTAAAATATTATATTGGCCAAAGGTTCCCAGTAAATATTGATTTGTGTCAAGTTTTGTGACACTATAGTATACCAAGTATTCATCAAATATTTTGAGTACTCTATTTTCTTTTAGATCATAGATTATTCCTCCGTTCTCAGAACAAATTAATAGTGTGTCTTTAGAAACTAAAGACATTTCTCTTATACTATTGATATTTTTATTGAGAATCGCTTGAAAAATATTTTTCCTTTTTTTAATTTTTATCAATCCATCATTGGTGCCAATCCATATTGCATCTCCATACGTATTAATATTTAACAATTCAATATTAGAAAAAGCAGATGGGAATTTATCTGATATATTAAACATGGTCCCTGTTACTCTGTCATATACATTAAATGAATTTAGAGTTATGTAATAGAATTCATCATTTAAAAAAATGTACTTAAGATATAAAATTGCACTATTAATTAAAGTATCATTAGAATCTGATGTTAAATTAATATTCACTCTACCTCTTTCAGAATTGGTGTTTCCAGAATCATAAACAAAGTGGCTTTTAAATATAGCTTTATTATTATCCCATATGTAGCTATTGATTCTTGGTTGCTTGATTGAAAATATAGAATCTATTCTAAAGTCATATGTATAAATTTCATTCCTTCTTTCATTTCTATACGATAGCTTATATGGTTCTTTATTTTTGGTATCAACTTGATATTTAGCTGGAAGATCCAATATCTTTTTCAAACTATCTCCTTCATAAAAAAAGACTTCATTATCCAAATTAGAAAGAAGAATATTACTGGCTTTGTCTGTCCATAATTTATTCTCATACGAATTGTCGAAAATTGATGTTATGCAATATTCTTGTAGTTTCAGAGATTTTTCAAGCTTTGTGTCGTAAATTATTATCCGTTCTTTTAGTAAATCACTTTCTTCAGAAAAGAATATATTTAGCCATAAATTATCATGCTGGTCAATCTCGAATTCTTTAAATGGTAATTTACTTTGAATTGGAATGGATTCGAATGTTAACCCATCAAACTTTACAATTCCTTTTCTGGTTAGAATCCAAATATTCCCTTTACTATCAATGTCCAAATCTTTGATGTAATCGTCTGGAAGTCCTTGATCTGTAGTAAATTTATCGTAAACATATTCAAAAGATTGACCGATACCTGAATACGAGAATAGAACCAATAATAAAAAGGAAATGGCTCTTAAACCATCGATAAACTTAAAATTGTGGCCTGTATTCAATTTATTTAAGTTGATTTATAGAAATATATTACACTTCGAAGCATAATAAAATTGAAAATAATGAAATTCTCATAGATAACAAAAATCGTTCAAAATCTACCAAATCATAAATGATATATTCCATTTATAACTAAATAAGCACCCTTGGTAACTATTTAACAATTGAAACTTAATTAATTAAGATTGTAAAAATAAATTTGAATAATTAATTAGGTACATAATCCTTCGATGAAATTAATATCGATTCTAAAGTGATTATTAAAATTAATCTAAAAACATTCTTTTGGGAATGAATAGTTTTGTAGAAAGGACCCTAACATCCTTTCTGTTTTTTTTTATATGTAGGTTACCTTCAGTATTACGTTTATAAGATCAATACAGAATTGTAGATCTTAAGTTGCCTGTCATCTGAGGTTAGCTTCAACAAATATTTCAAGAACACATACCAGTTTAGCCCTCATTGTACTATTCATAGTCGAAATGTCAGATCTTATAATTGCTCCTCTGAGTGATAGGCATGTACAATGCTTGACAGAGTTCTAGAAGATAGATGTCAACTACCTATGACATAAGGTTGTCACTTGACATGAATAAATTTGTAATGTTTACACATTTGTCCTTATTGTATTAAATCGTAATTATTCTACATGAAGATTCAATACCTCCATCAGCTTTCAGAAATTCTTCCTGATGACGAATGGATCATACCTCATGTCTGTTTCTTATCGGAGATTATATTACGAAACATCAATATGGTTTACACATTTAAATAGCTAGTGGTCAATGGTTTCAGATGCTAATTCTTCGAGGTGTGTATCACAAATTGCACATATGCAAATAAAGCAACTTGTCATCCTGAACGCAGTTGAAGGATCAAGGCGCTTTTATCTTTACTTAATTTCGACCATAGCGGAGAAATCTACAGAAGTTAGAAATGAGATATTACTTTAGTAGATTTCTCCACTTCGGTCGAAATTAGGGTAGCTGTGAATTGCCTAT
>Ga0256847_1000509_pt1 | contig 24330 bp, 20 predicted proteins | sample TeddybearmetaG_FD_189099 | JGI IMG/M metagenome (GOLD analysis project Ga0256847, IMG submission 189099) | Hydrothermal vent microbial communities from East Pacific Rise, Pacific Ocean - Teddybear | ecosystem: Environmental > Aquatic > Marine > Hydrothermal vents | place: Pacific Ocean: East... | reverse complement strand
AGTAGTGAAACGGTGTATCGCCAATGGTAGTGTGGGAGTTCCCATGTGAGAGTAGGTCACTGCCGGACTTGTATTGTAAAAAGCCCTTATCTTTTTTATAAAGATAGGGGCTTTTTTTTGGGTAAAATTATATGTCTAATAGAGGACCATTTTCATCTAATAATTGTAAATTATTTGCTTCTGCTTGTTTTATTTCAGCAACAACTAAACAATCAATTCCACCATTAGGATTTATTTGAGCATCCACTATTTTTCCCGCCCCTTGAGCAGAAGTACTGGTAGCTGAATAAAGTTTATCGCCTGCTACTGGCTTATCTGTTGTATCAATATGAGCTTTAAACATCAATCGTTTTGCCGTTCCTAAATAATGCATTCTTGAAACAACTTCTTGTCCTGTATAACAACCTTTAGTAAAACTTAAACCATTAATTGTATCTAAATTTAGCATTTGTGGAACAAAGGCTTCAGCCGTTGCATTGAATATTTGAGGTAGACCTGACTTTATTTCTTGCCAAGCCCAAAAATCAGCACTGGTAGCTTGTATCTGTTCACTATTTTCTTGCCAATAAGTCTGTGCTTGTTTTTCTTCAATAATAATTAAAAGGCGAGGGGATTCATTAATCTCATTAGTTAAACGAATCATTGTTAAGTCATTATTATGAATAACTTGATCGGTATTATCTGGAATTACGGTTTGATTTGATTTATATAAACCAAAAAAAGTCCATTGTTGAGAAATATTTTCTATTTTAACTTTTGACATTAAAACAAACATTGAAAGTCGTTTTTGAATGATTTCAAGTCGTTCTTTAGGTAAAATTAAATAAAAGTCATTTTCTTTTTTAAATAATCTAAAAATAACCAATACTCGTCCTTTGGGTGTACAAAATGCGCTTAATTGGCTATTTTCTACACTTAATAAACTAATATCATTGGTTAATTGTCCTTGCAAAAAGGTTTCTGCATCTTCACCTGATATTTTTAAAAGCCCTAAATAATCGCAAGGGCTAATGGCGGGTTGTGTTAAATCAAGTTTAATATTTTCTGTCATATATAAAGTATAAGAAATAAAGGATTTCTAATCATACAATTTTCTATTACGATACAATAGTCTTATTTCAATATCAAAATAAGCCATATAAATGAAAAAATTGAATTATCAACAAGTTAAGTCTATTTTTCAGAACGCTATTTTATTATCTGGATTTGCAATGTTTTGTGTTGCTCCTATGTTTTATCATAATTTGAAAATATGGGTCAATACCAATGATCAATTATCACCTGAAAATTTTCAGCAACTATATTTAAACCAACTTTGTTTATTTTTTATTTTAGTTTTTCTTTGTTCAATTGTCGGGTTTTTATATCAAACTCGTTTTAATTTGCATTTTGGACGCTTTAAACAAATAAAAGGATGGGCAATGGTCGGGGGAATAATGGGGCTATTAGCAACCCCTTTGTTATATTTTAGTATTGATTCTCTTTTATTAACGGTTCGTCCTGATTTGTATTTACTTTCAAGTCCTTTTGCCATTGCTGAAATGTTAGGAAGCGCCATTAGCCAAGAAATTATTTTACGTTTTGGTTTATTAACCTTGTTTATTTATTTTTCCCGCCTTTTTAAAATTCAATTTTATTTTCCAATGGTTTTTTTAATTAGTTCTTTTACTCTCTTTAATATTTATCAATTTTTAGTTAATTATCAAGTAATTGAATATATTAATACCCAAACTCTTTATTTATTATTAGCTTCTGCTTTTCTTTTACAATGTCTGCTTTGTTATATTTATCTTTATTTTGGTCTAATCGCTGTTATTGCTTTTCATGTTATGTTTAATATTCGTTTTTTGATTTATGCCTTATTTTTCACTACAATCAATTAACATTCCTAAATGTATTTAAAATATGCCTTATTTATTATTATGCTTGCTAAGTTTTTTTTGTTATTCCGTTTTTGCTGATTCTCCGATTGTTTTAAATCCCCAAAGCCCTGAAATTCTAGCAAAAGATTGTACGGGATGTCATGGTCCAAATGGCATTAGCCAAGGAACCGTTATTCCAAATATTGCGGGAGCAAGTAATCAGTTTTTATTTGATAGTATGAAAAAATACCAATCTGGAAAATACCTTTCCACTATAATGAAACCCATTGCAAAAGCCTATAATGACATTGAACTCCATAAAATTGCGGATTATTTTAGTGCCTTACCTGAAGCAAAAATAACACAACCTGTTATTACAAAAAATATTCAACAAGGGGCTTTACTCCATAAAAAATATTGTCAAAAATGTCATAATACCAAAGGCGAAGTTAATGATGATGAAGCCAGTAAATTAGCGGGACAATGGTCTGATTATTTACGTTTAAGTTTTCAAGATATTAAGGCGGGAAAACGAGAAATTCCTCGAAAAATGAAAAAACGTCTACAACGATTATTAGCTCGACAAGGTGATCAAGCAATTGAAGCTTTATTGGCATATTATGCACAGGTTAACCCAGATTAAATTCATTTAAAAACAATTTTTCCGCTATAATTCTTTTTTATCCTTGATTAAGAAATATCTTGATTATTTCTTAAACTTAACCTCCTTTAAAATATAATTTTAATTAACCATGCTCGAATTTTTATTTAAACCTAAGTGGCAACATAAAAGCCCAGATATTCGTATTAAAGCTCTTTTAAAACTTTTAGGAAATGATGCGATTGTTATTCAATTGGCTTTACAAGATGACATAAAAAATGTCAGAGAAGCCGCCATTCAACACTTAACCCATTTACCCACCTTATTAGCCATTGCGAAACAAAAAAATACCGAATCTAGTATTGCATTAAATTGTTTACAAGAAAGATTATTAATCATGCCGCCTGATACTGAAGGTTTAGGGGATGCATTGATTTTTTTAGATAATGAGAAAATTTGCACTCAATTGATTTTAACTAATAATCAAAGTCTTGAAACTCGTATTAAATTACTTGAAAAAGTGTTTGATGAAGGTTTATTACGTCAAATTAAGAATAAAAGTAAACAAAATAAACGGATCCAACAAGCTGTTAGACAACGTTTACAAGATATTCAAGCAGAACAAAAGATTACTCAAGCGGTTGAGCAACTTTGTCAAAAAATTGATCTTTTACAAAAAGAAAAAGATCCTAAAATTGCCAAAGATCAGTTACAAGCATTAACACAAAAATATACTCAACAATTGGAAGCCGCTAATAATACGCTGAAAGAACAATATCAATTAGCTTGTGATAAAACAAAACAAATTATTCAAGTCTTAGAAGTTGAAGAAGCAACATTAGCACCCAGTAGAAAAGCTTATAAAGGCGTAATTCAATCTCAAAAAACATTATTAAAGCAACTTCAAGATTCCCCTTTTCAACACACCCAACAATCTATTAAAGAAGCTTTAGATTTATTACAACAAGCTTGGACTGAAACAGAACCTTTACCTGATAATGAAGAACGGCAATTTCAACGAGATTTTAATACCTTACAAAATCAGCTTAAAGGATTACAAAGCAAGTTAGCCAAAGACTTAAGTAAGGCTCAAAAATTACAAAAATTATTGTCAAAAGCAAAAAAATTAAGCCAACAGACAGAAGCGGTTAGTCAAACAACCTTTTTAACATTACAAAATAATTGGCAAAAAGCCCCTAAATTAGCTCAATTTCATAATTTAGAAAGTGAATATAAAAACTATGCAGAACATATTGAAAAGAAAATAACACAACAAGAAAACCAAAAAGAAAATAAAATAAACGTTATTTTACAAAATTTAGAAAAAACAGAAAAGGCTTTAGAAGCTGATCAACTTGAAGCCGCTTCTAAAGCGTTTTATCAATGTCAAAAAGCATTTAAAAACACCCCTGATATTGAAAAAAAGTGTTATGACGATATTAAAACACGGTTAGCCATTGCCAGTCCGCAAATTACGGAAATGAAAAAATGGCGTCATTGGGGAACGGATCAAGCCCGCCAAAACTTAATTCAAGAAGTACAAATATTGGTTGATGATGAAAGCCTTTTAATTGCAGATAGAGCCAAAAAAATTAGCTTATGTCGTCAACAATGGAAAAAATTTGATCACATGGATGGAACAGGTTCTAATGAACTTTGGCTAACCTTTGATAAGCTTTGTAATAGTGCCTATGAACCTTGTGAACAACATTATAAAGTTCAAGCAGATGAACGTCAGAAAAATTTAAAAAAACGCCAAGATATTTGTCTTCAATTAGAAGAATTAGAGGCAAATACGGATTGGAAAAATCCATTATGGCGGGAATTAGATAAACAAATTAAGAAAATAGGGCGAGATTGGAAAAAAGCGGGAACCGTTGATCGTAAAACATGGCAAAAAATTAATGCTCGCTTTAATCAGATTAATAAAACATTAGATCAGCACTTAGAGCAGGAACGCCGTCATAATTGGATGCAACGCGAAGCTTTATTGGAGCAAATTCTTGCATTGGCTGAGTTAGAAGATCTTGAAGAAGCAAAAAATCAAGCAACTTTATTGCGTCGTCAATGGAAAACAACCGTTACCGAAAAAACACGTAAAGAACAACAGTTATGGAAAGCTTTTCAAGCTGCCTTAGATGCCGTTGATAAACGCTTAGAAGATAAAAAACAAGCTGCTGATCAAGCTTTAGAAGATAATTTACAAGCCAAAAAAGTGGTTTGCGAAAAAATAGAACAATTATCCAAAAATACTGATTTTCTTAAACAAAAAGGACAATTAATTGAACTTGAAAAAGCTTTTTATGATATTGCACCTGTGGCAAATTTTAATCGTAAAAAAATAAATTCACAATTTGAAAAATGTTTAGAGCAAGCTCATCAACAATATGCTTTATTAGAAAAACAACGCCAAAATGATCAATTAAAATTACTACAACAAAAAGGGGATTTATGTTCAGAAATTGAATTAAACCCAGAAAGTGAAGTTGATCAACAATGGCAAGCATTACCCACTTTAGTTGATACTAAATTAGAACAACAAATGCAACAACGGTTTCAACAAAAACAACAAGCTAATGAAGAAATTCTATTAGAAAAACAACAGCTTTGTCTTGATTTAGAAATTTTATTAAAAATTGAAAGCCCAACTGCATTTAAACAAGCCAGAATGCAACGTCAAGTTGAATTATTAGATCAACAAATGCGCCAGCGGGCAGATGAAAAAGAATGGCAAACAGAAGTAAATCAAAAAATTAGACAATGGTTTAATTTAGCAGCGGTTAATAAAGATAACCAAACCACATTGGAAACTCGATTTAATTCTATTTTTCAAACGATAATTGGGGATTAATTGAATGTTAGCAACTTTTGGAGGCGGCTGTTTTTGGTGCACTGAAGCGATGTTCAATAAGCTAAAAGGCGTATCAAAAGTAGCCAGTGGTTACAGTGGCGGGGAAATAGATAATCCAAATTATAAACAAGTGTGCTCAGGAACAACAGGACATGCCGAAGTAATACAAATTACTTATAATGAAGATAAAATTAGTTATCAAGATTTATTACAAATTCACTTAACCACTCATGATCCAACCACATTAAATCAACAAGGGGCGGATATGGGAAGTCAATATCGCAGTATTATTTTGGCACATAATCAAACCCAATTTAAAATAGCCCTTGCTGTTATTGAACAAGCTCAAGCCAATTATTCAGCACCCATTGTAACGGAAGTGGTTGATTTTAATGTTTTTTACAAGGCTGAAATTGAACATCAACAATATTATGATAACAGCCCCAATAATGGCTATTGTCAAGTGGTTATTGCCCCTAAAATAGCAAAATTTAAAGTACAATATAAGAAGAAACTGATTTAGTTTTTATTCCTACAATCGTTATACAATTTTTTTATAGCGATTCTTTCATTTATGATAAAATATTAAAATACGACTTAATATTAAGTAAAGAAAGAATTAAAGAGGCTATAAAATAAATGAAAGATGATAAAAAGAAAGGCAATGGCAAAGATAAATTACTTTATTGTTCTTTTTGTGGAAAAAGTCAAGATGAAGTGAAAAAGCTGATTGCAGGTCCTTCCGTTTATGTTTGTGATGAGTGTGTCGAACTTTGTAATGATATTATTCGAGATGAAACAGAAGAAAATGACGCTACAACAGAACAAACCAGTGAAAAAGTCTTAAAACCTCAAGAAGTTAAAGCGTTACTTGATCAATATGTCATCGGACAAGATAAAGCCAAAAGAGTATTAGCGGTTGCTGTTTATAATCATTATAAAAGGTTAAGTGCAAAATCAACCTCAAAAAAAGACGATGTTGAAATTAGTAAAAGTAATATTTTATTAATTGGTCCAACGGGTTCAGGAAAAACATTACTAGCTGAAACCTTAGCCCGTATTTTAGATGTTCCGTTTACCATTGCTGATGCAACAACTTTAACTGAAGCGGGTTATGTTGGCGAAGATGTTGAAAATATTATTCAAAAATTATTAAAAAAATGTGATTATAATGTGGATAAAGCCCAAAATGGGATTATTTATATTGATGAAATAGATAAAATTACACGTAAATCAGAAAATGTCTCTATTACTCGGGATGTTTCAGGTGAAGGAGTTCAGCAAGCTTTATTAAAGTTAATTGAAGGCACGGTTGCCTCTGTTCCACCTCAAGGCGGACGTAAAAATCCTCAACAAGAATTTATTCATATTGATACGTCCAATATTTTATTTATTGTGGGCGGGGCTTTTGCGGGGCTTGAAAAAGTGATTCGTCATCGTTCAGAAAAAAGTGGCATTGGTTTTTCAGCCAAAGTAAATAGTAAAGATGAAACTAAAAACTTTGGTGAAGTTATTTTAGATGTCGAAGTTGAAGATTTAATTAATTATGGATTAATTCCTGAATTTGTTGGGCGTTTACCGATTGTTGCCACTTTAGAAGAATTAGATGAAGATGCATTAGTCACTATTTTATCAGAACCTAAAAATGCTTTAGCAAAACAATATAAACGCTTATTTGAAATGGAAGGGTGTGAATTAGAATTACAAGAAGCTGCCTTAAGAGCCATTGCACAGAAAGCAATGAAAAAGAAAACAGGCGCTCGAGGTTTAAGAACCATTATTGAAAATGCGTTATTAGATGTAATGTATGATTTACCTTCATTAGAAGGGGTTTCTAAAGTTGTTGTTGATGAAAATGTTATTAATAACGATGCTGAGCCTCATATTATTTTTGAAAAAGAAGAAGTCATTATTAAAGAAGAAAAATCAGCTTAAAAATTAAGTAGGTGGGCATTGCCCACCAAAATAACTTGTTTTTCTTGCTATTCCCCCCATATAAACTCAAATCTCCTTGTTTTAGAGTATATCCTCGATGCCAAAAAAATTAACAAATATTGATACATCCAGTGCTTTTCCTATTTTACCCTTACGTGATGTGGTCGTTTATCAGCATATGGTAATTCCGCTTTTTGTGGGGCGAGAAAAATCCATTAATTCACTTGATACCGCGATGAAAGATAATAAACAAATTTTATTATTATCACAAAAGAATGCGGATGTTGATAATCCAACAACCAAAGATTTATATAGAACAGGAACCGTTGCTAATATTTTACAATTATTAAAACTACCTGATGGCACTCTTAAGGTTTTAGTTGAAGGGGTTGAACGTGCCGAAGTAGTTCGTTTTGGTCGTACTCGTCAAATTATGACGGCAGATATTGAATTAGTTAAAGATCATCATGACTTGTCCGAACAAGAAGAAGACGTTTTAATGCGGACAGCGACTAATTTATTTGATAATTATGTCAAACTTAATAAAAAAATTCCACCTGAAGTTTTAAATTCATTAGCCAGTATTGAAAAAATTGGTCGTTTAACAGATACCATTGCGGCACATATGAATCTTAAATTGCCTGAAAAACAAGCTATTTTAGAAATTTCAGATGTAAAAATGCGTTTAGAACACCTTATGGTATTAATGGAAGGTGAAAATGATGTTTTACATATGGAAAAAAAGATTCGGGTTCGAGTTAAGCAACAAATGGAGAAGAACCAACGGGAATATTATTTAAATGAGCAAATGAAAGCGATTCAAAAAGAATTAGGTGAAATGGAAGACGCACCCAATGAAATAGAGGATTTAGCAAAACGCATTGAATCGGCGGGCATGACCAAAGAAGCAAAAGATAAGGCAAATAACGAGCTTAATAAATTAAAAATGATGTCACCCATGTCGGCAGAAGCCACGGTGGTTCGTAATTATATCGATACTTTGTTAGAAGTGCCTTGGAAAAAACGCACCAAAATGACCAATGATTTAACCCAAGCCCAAGAAGTATTGGATATTGCACATTATGGGCTTGAGAAAGTCAAAGAACGTATTTTAGAATATTTAGCGGTTCAACAAAGAGTTCGTAAATTAAAAGGACCTATCTTATGTCTTGTGGGTCCTCCTGGTGTTGGTAAAACGTCATTAGGACAATCTATTGCAGATGCGACAGGACGTAAATTTATTCGCATGGCATTAGGGGGGGTACGAGATGAAGCCGAAATTCGAGGGCATCGTAAAACGTATATTGGGGCAATGGCGGGAAAAATTATTCATAATATGACGAAAGTCGGGACTAAAAACCCGCTTTTCTTATTAGATGAAATTGATAAAATGTCCAATGATTTTAGAGGCGATCCCGCCTCTGCCATGTTAGAAGTCCTTGATCCAGAACAAAATCATACTTTTAATGATCATTATCTTGAAGTGGATTATGATTTATCTGAAGTGATGTTTGTTGCCACCGCGAATACTTTAAATTTACCTTCGGCTTTATTGGATCGAATGGAAGTGATTCGACTTTCAGGGTATACCGAAGATGAAAAAATTAATATTGCCGAAAAATATTTAATTCCCAAACAAATAGAAAATAATGGTTTAAAAAAGACTGAATTAGTGATTCAACCTGAACCCGTACGGGATATTGTGCGATATTATACGCGCGAATCAGGTGTTCGTAGTTTAGAAAGAGAAATTGCAAAGATTTGTCGTAAAGTGGTCAAAGAATTATTACTTAATAAACGTAAAAAGAAAGTGACGGTTAGTTCTAAAGAATTAGAAAATTATTTAGGCGTTAAACGTTTTAATTATGGCAAAGCAGAAGAAAATGATCAAATAGGTCAAGTGACAGGGCTTGCTTGGACGGAAGTGGGTGGGGAATTATTACAAATAGAAACTGCTTTAGTGCCTGGTAAAGGCAAATTTAGCCAAACAGGTCAACTTGGCGATGTAATGAAAGAGTCAATTGAAGCCGCAATGACGGTGGTGCGCAGTCGTTCCGAAGTTTTAGGGCTTGATGATGAACGTTATCAAACCCATGATGCCCATATTCATATGCCTGAAGGAGCCACCCCTAAAGATGGTCCTAGTGCGGGTATTGGCATGGCAACTTGTTTATTATCCGCTTATACTAATATTCCTGTGAAGGCGGATGTTGCTATGACAGGAGAAATTACATTACGAGGACAGGTTTTACCTATTGGTGGTTTAAAAGAAAAATTATTAGCAGCTCATCGAGGCGGGATTAAAACGGTGATTATTCCTGCTGAAAATGAAAAAGATTTAACGGAAATTCCTGAAAATGTAAAACAAAACTTAAAAATTATTCCCGTTAAATGGATTGATGAAGTATGGGAAATTGCTTTAACAAGAATGCCAACACCGAGTAAGAAAAGCCCTAGTGGCGCGAAAGCAAAGGTTAAAAAAAATAAATCACAAAGTTTACATCATTAAAATATTAATTTAGAGGTTTAAGCCAAGGTGCTAAAGCCTCTTTAATTTCATTTTGAGTAAAAGGCTTACTAATATACCCATCCATTCCAACAGCCCGACATTTTTCAGTAATACCATCTATCACGTCGGCTGTTAAGGCGATAATAGGTAAGTTCTTATTTGCATTTTCTTGAGCTCGATATTTTTGAGTTGCTTCAAATCCACCCATAATTGGCATATGGCAATCCATTAAAACCAGATCAAATTTTCCGATGGCTAATTTTTCTAAAGCAATAACCCCATTTTCAGCAACTTCGACATTATAGCCTAATTGGATTAACATTTCTTTACCAACCTCTTGATTTACAAAGTTATCTTCAACTAACAGAATAATTCCTTTGGGATCACTTAACTGACTATCTGTTAAAGCGGATATCGGTTCTAATGCCGTTTTTTCTTCTATTAATTGTGAATTTTCACCTTTTACAGCAAGTACCTCACATAAACATTGATGTAAATATTGTTGTCGAATGGGCTTTGCAAGATAAAAATCAATATGAGCCGTGGCTTTTTGAATTTCATTATTTAAACCAGAGGAGCTCAGCATAATAATTTTGGGTTTAGGTTGTTTATTATTTTGTTGTATTTTATTAACCACTTCAATTCCATTCATTTTAGACATATTATAATCCAGTAAAATAGCATCATAAGTATCTTGATTTAATGATTGGAGTGCTTGATCTCCATTTATAACGCTTTTATAGGACATATTCCAGGCTTTAAGTTGTTCTTCTAAAATTTCTCGATTAGTGGCATTATCATCAACAATTAAAATATTAAAACCCGCAAGCTCACCTGCAATATTATCTATTTCATTTTCCACTATTTTTGTAATTTTTTCTATTTTTAATTTAAATGAAAAAGTAGAGCCTTGTCCTAATTCACTGGTTAACTGGATTTTACCTCCTAATAAATTAACTAATTGTTGGGCAATGGCTAATCCTAAACCTGTTCCGCCAAAGCGACGGGTAATAGAGCCATCTGCTTGAGAAAATGAAGAAAAAATAAATCGTTGTTGTTCTTTAGCAATGCCAATTCCCGTATCTGAAATAATAAATAAAAATTCAATTTTTTGATCTTGTTGGTGGATTTGTTGAATTTTTAGTTTAACTTCTCCTGTTTCTGTAAATTTGATCGCATTGCCTAATAGATTGAATAAAACTTGGCGTAAACGTCCAGAATCACTACAAATAAGAGGCGGCATTTTAACGGGTAAATCAAGAATTAGTTCCAATGATTTTTTTTCAGCTTGTTCAATGAGTACTTCAACCGTTTCTTCTAATAATTCTCGTAGATCAAAATCAATTTTTTCCAAAACAAGTTTACCCGCTTCAATTTTAGAAAAATCAAGCACATCATTGATAATGGCTAATAAACTATTACCTGAATGATAAATTGTACGAGTTAAATTGTGTTGTCTTGTGGTTAATTTTGTCGCTAATAACAATTCTGACATCCCTAAAACACCATTCATCGGGGTTCTGATTTCATGACTCATGGTTGCTAAAAAATCACTTTTAGCTCGACTGGCTTGTTCTGCTTTTTCTTTAGATTTTTGTAATTCAGCAGTTCTTATATTAACTTCTTTTTCCAAACCTTCTTGGTGTTTGGCTAATTGTAAATTTCTTTCTTCAATTTCACTGAGCATTTGATTAAAATATTGGACTAAATTTTCAATTTCAGTATAACTTTGTTCTGGTAAACTCACTTTTAAACGATAATTTTGTTTTGAACTTATTTCAATCATTGCTTGATTTAATTTTTGTATTGGTGTTGAAATTTGGGATTGTAAACGTTGAGATAGCCAATAAATACCCATCATAATAAAAATAAAAATAATAAAAATAATCAATAAATAAAGACTTTGTTGTTTATAAAAATTATAAAGTCCAAATTTTAAATGAATATAACCCACAATATCTTTATCAAAATAAATAGGAGAATAACTATTAACTTCATACAAACTAAATTTAACCGTTTTTGTTGTTAAACGGGTTATAAATCCTATTTCAGCGGGTTTTAAATGAGTTGTTTTGTTGTTCTGAATATAAGCGGCTAAAGGTTTTCCTGATGATAAATATAAATGGGCTTGTAATATATCTGATTCAGCTCGGAGACTATTAAGTAAATTTTGAGCCAGTGTTTGATCCTCAAAACTTAACGCGGCGGTTGCATTAGTCGCCATAATATCTGTTAAATTAATACTTCGATTCATTAATGAGTGATAATAACTAAGGCTATTAATCACAATAAAAGTGATTAAAGCGATAGATAAAACAGTCATTGTAACTAATACAATTAACCGTCTTAATTGGTAAGCAATGGTTTGTTTATGAGATAACATTAGGGGATTATGGTCGCCATTTGGAGTAAAGTTAAAGTTAATCGAGTTTTTATTTTGTTAATTGTTTGAAAAAAGCCCGACTATGGGCATGACAAAGCGCAATAGCAATGGCATCTGATTGATCTAAGGTTAAATTACCTTGTAAATTTAATAAAATTTTAACCATTTGTTGCACCTGTTGTTTATCCGCGCTACCTTTGCCTACCACAGCTTGTTTGACTAATCTCGGTGCATATTCATAAACTGCTAGATGGGCATTAATGGCCGCACAAATCGCTGCGCCTTTGGCTTGTCCTAATTTTAATGCTGCCCCTGCATTTTTTGCCATAAAAACTTGTTCTATTGACATTTCAGTGGGTTGGTATTGATTAATAATAGTGCTAATATCTTGAAAAATAATACCTAAGCGTTGTGGAAAATCTGCACCTTCCGTACGAATACAACCACTGGTAATATGCTGGCTTTTTTGTTTACTATGCTCAATAATTGCAAAACCAGTTATCCGAGAGCCTGGGTCAATTCCTAAAATACGGGGCAAAATTAATCCAGTTGTTCCATAATATCAGGTGCAATATCCGCATTGGAATAAACTTCTTGAACATCATCTAAATCTTCTAAAGCATCAATTAAACGCATCAATTTTTCTGCTGCATCTAAATCTAACGCAATATTATTTTCTGCACTAAAGGTCACTTCGGCATTATCTGCTTTAAATCCTGCTTTTTGTAAATTTTCATTAACATCTGAAAAAATTTCTACAGCGGTAATTACATCAATAGAACCATCATCATGACTAATCACATCTTCGGCACCTGCTTCAAGCGCAATATCCATAATGGCGTCTTCATCAATTCCAGGGGCAAAACTAATTTCACCTTGTTTTGTAAACATATAAGCGACTGAACCACTGGTTCCTAAGTTACCATTATATTTAGTAAAAGCATGGCGGACTTCAGAAGCAGTCCGATTCCGATTATCAGTCATACAATCCACAATAATGGCGGTACCTGCTGTTCCATAACCTTCATAACGGATTTCTTCAAAATCATCGCCATCGATGCTTCCTGAACCTTTCAATATTGCTCGATCAATGGTGTCTTTTGGCATATTAGAAGCTTTTGCTTTATCAACCGCTAAACGCAAACGAGGATTGGCATCAATATCTCCGCCCCCTTCTTTGGCTGCAACAGTGACTTCACGAATGAGTTTACTCCAGATTTTGCCTCTTTTTTTATCATTAGCGGCTTTTTTATGTTTAATATTTGCCCACTTACTATGACCTGCCATATTAACTCCCCAAATGCTTTATTAATTTTTTAAGTTATCAAAAAAAAAGTATAACATATTCTAATATTCGAATAAATTATGTCATAATCTGCTCTTGTTTTTTAAAAACCCAAAAAATGCAAGATAATCAAAGTTTAATTGAACAATTTATTGATACTTTATGGATGGAACGCGGATTAAGTAAAAATACGTTGGCAGCTTATCAAACAGATTTAACAAAAGTAGCAAACTGGTTATTTCAGGAACATAATAAAACATTATTATTAGCAAAGAGAGAAAATCTATTAGATTATTTTGCTTTTTTAGCAAAAAGTAAATTAAGTGCTCGTTCAAGTGCTAGAAAGTTATCTTGTTTACGACAATTTTATCAAAATTGTTTATTAAATGATCAAATTGACATGGATCCCAGTGCTTTAATTGAATCACCTAAATTAGCTAAACCATTGCCTAAATCATTAACTGAAAATGAAGTTATTTTATTATTAGAAATGCCTGATACCGATAATCCAGAAGGATTAAGAGATAAAGCAATGTTTGAATTGCTTTATGCAACAGGTTTAAGAGTGTCTGAATTAATTACTCTTCGCCCTGATCAACTTTCTTTAATACAAGGGGTTGTTCGAGTTATTGGTAAGGGTAATAAAGAACGATTAGTCCCGATGGGAGAGGTTGCAATTAATTGGATTGAACAATTTATTGCAATAAGTCGTCCCGAATTATTAAAAAACCAAAGTTGCAATGCGCTTTTTCCAACAAGGCGAGGGGCGGGAATGAGTCGTCAAGCTTTTTGGTATCGAGTTAAAAAATATGCCAGTGAAGCGGGAATTCATAAACACCTATCACCTCATACACTACGCCATGCTTTTGCAACTCATTTAGTTAATCATGGGGCGGATTTAAGAGTGGTACAGATGTTATTAGGACACAGCGATTTATCAACAACTCAAATTTATGCGCATATTGCAAATGCAAGAATGCAACTTTTGCATCAAATCCACCATCCTCGAGCTTGATTATTTTGAATAGCGAACTATGCTTAAAAATATTGAAGCTTTTTTAAGGATAAAATAACCCTTTATCGGTAAAATCTTTAATTTTATCTTTTCAATAACGACAATTTTTATTTTAGAGGCTATAGTATTTCCATGAGAATATATAAACAATTAAAACAAAATAGAGGTTTTACACTACTTGAACTAATGATTGTTCTGGTGATAATGGGTGTAATGTTCAGTATGGCTATTCCAAGTTTTAAAATAATAATGCAAAATAGTCATGCCGCAGAAGCTGTTAATACCTTTATTGCACAAGCTAATTTTGCTCGTAGTGAAGCAATCAAAAGAAATTCTCGAGTAACAATGTGTGTTAGCATCGATCAAGAAACTTGTAATACAACTGCAAATTGGACCTTGGGTTGGATTATTTTTAATGATGTAGATAATAATGGTATCGTTGGCAGTGATGAACAAATTATTAGAATTCATGCAAAACAACTACAAGGAGATATTACATTAATAGGAAATGCTAATGTTGTTTCTTATTTATCTTATGTGGGTTCTGGTTTTCCCCAGCTTGTTGGTGGTGCTTTCCAAGCAGGTACGATTAAATATCGAGATACGGCAACTTATGGAAGAGATATTATTTTAGCTGCTTCAGGTCGATTTAGAGTAGAACATTTTAGACCGATTTAGAGTAGAACATTTTAGGTGAATTTTATGAATAAAAAAACAGGTTTTACATTAGTTGAAGTGCTTGTCGCCATTGTTATTTTAGGGGTTGGTTTATTAGGCTTAGCAGCTCTTCAAACAGCCAGTATTAAAAATATACAAGCAGCCAATATGCGAATTCAAGCAACTTTTTTAACAAATAATTTAATTAGCCAAATTAAATCAAATAGTATAGGTGCTCAAAAAAGATATTATAGTGTTACCGAAGTTCCTTCAATGGGATCAAACGATTGTTCAACAACAGCTTGTAATTCAGAAGACATGGCTAAAGTGAATTTGATTAATTGGTATGAACAAGCGGAAAGCATATTGGGAACAACCGCAACCGAAATAGATCCAATAACAGCACCTTCTGTTGCAACTATTAGTTGTATCGTAGTAAATACAATATGCCCTGAAGGTTCACTTTATACCATCACACTTTTTTGGGCAACACGGCTTTCTCGAGAAGAAGATCAAAAAAGTGGAGCAACAGGTGCCTTGTCATATGATGGCTTCGCAATAAAAACACTAGTTACCGAGTTTATATTATGAATATAAAAATCCAAAAACAATCAGGAATAACTTTAATTGAGCTAATGATAGCTCTCTTAATTGGGGCTATTATGCTAACAGGGGTTATTGCTGTTTTTGTTAATAGTAGTAAAACAAATCGTGTTTTAACTAATTTATCTCGTATTCAAGAAGATACTCGCTTTGTGGGGGGAACAATAAAAAAAACTTTAAGTTTAATTGGGTATAGGCGAGATTCTCGTATTGAGAAAACAGCAGTTTTCAAAACCCTTCCACAAAGTGTCTATGGGAGCTTTTTTACACCTATGATGGCAGGGCAATCTATTGCTGGTCTTGATAATCAAACAACAACAGCTGGAATAACAGAAGATCAGATTTATTTTCGTTATCAAAATGATGATACATCTTCTGCACTTAACTGTCTCGGTGAATCCTTCGTAAATCCCAGTCATCCAAGTACTCCAACTCTTTTAGCTGATACTACAATTGGTAACCATTATTATATTGCAGATAAAGGAAAAGGAAGAAATTTATATTGTGACTCTATGATACTTCCAGAACCTATTGTGACTATTCTACCAAGTGGTACTACTTTCACTTCTATTAAAGCTGTCCCTATTATAAATTCAGAGCCTTTAGTTTCTAATGTAGAGAAATTCCAAGTTTTATATGGAATGTTTAATCCAAGTGTTGGCAATGAAGTCATAAATGAATACGTTACATGTTATCGAGCTGCTACTAGTGTATCAACATCTAAAAACGGGGCTTGTTCCTCTGGTGGGGTTAATTTTCAAAACGTATTAATCGTAAGAATTAATATGATCATTTCAACCAAAGCTAAAAATTTAACTTATGATAATGAAAAACATGATTTTACTTATGCTGGAATGACGATCACTGATGTAGATAAAAAATTATATCAAGGTCTTACCTTAGATATTGCTTTGAATAATCAAATACTTTAAAAATTTTAATATCAACAATGAGACTTAAATATATGACTAAAAATAAACAAAAACAACAAGGTATTGTATTAGTTTTAAGTTTAATTATTTTATTAGCAATGACGCTGATAGGTGTTTCTGGAATGCAATCTACTAGTCTAGAGGGGATTGTTGCAGGTAATCTAAGAGATAAAGATCTTTCTTTAAAATCGTCAAACTCTGCTTTAGTTGAAGCGGAACAAATAATGAAGTCTTTTAAGGAAGAACCTATAGCTGTTGATGGGATTCCTAATAAACTTAACAACGAGGTTTGGAATAAAAATGCTCCAAGTTCTATATATAAAGCAAGCTGGCCTATTAAACCAGTGGCAGACCATGATTGGTGGGTTAGTAAAGCTGAGGATATCACACTAACCACATTAAATACAAGTATTTATTCAGAACAACCCCGTTTTATTATAGAATATTGGTCTTTTAAAAAAGACAGTTTAAATATGGGTCAGCAAAATGATATTACGGGTCTTAATTATTATAAAATAACATCATGGGGAGTCGGTGGTAAAGCTGAAGATTCAGCAGAAGATATAAAAGCAACCACATCAATTCATCAAATTAACTACGCAAAGAGGTTTTAAGAAAATGAAACAAATCATCAATATAAAAATAAAGGTGCTTTTTCAAAGCCTTTTATTAAACCTGTTTATTTTAGCACCGACCCTTCAGGCAACGCCTTTAAGTATACCTGGAGTACCTCTTTATTTGGGTACTGCCGTTAATCCTAATTTACTATTTACAATGGATAGTTCAGGTTCTATGGCATGGGAAGCATCTCCTCTAGATGCAGAAGCTGCGTATTCTAAGTTAACTCGATCACCAGGATTCACTCATCGAGATAAGAAAAATTTAAATTTTAAGGGGGCGGGTATTTGGACTCATGCAAGCGCTTTGGCTTATCATATTCCGAAAAAGATTTATTATACAAAAGCAACCGATCATTTAACAGGTTATGATGGTCGAACAGGGATTCCTATTTTTGAAGGAGCAAAGTATGTAATCTATACTAAAGGAGCGGCTTATAACAGAAGTGCAGGTGATTTTGGTGTGGATGATATTAATGACGATTATGATCCAGATGATAATGATAGTCCTAATGAAATTACGAATGGCATGGTTGCTGGAGGAAATATTTTATCTCGTCGTACACGTTCATCTGCGGTTAATACCTTATATTATAATCCAGAGTTAACCTATACACCTTGGGTTAAATTTGATGGCACTTTAATGAAAAAAGCAGATGTTGAATGTGCTAATCATAATCCGATGAGAACAGGATCAACTGATTTTATAAATACCCGAGGTTGTATTAATTTAACAAAAAAAATGTTGTATAATGGTGCATGGCGTAAATATGATTTTGATTGGCAACATCAATTAGATTATCCAGCAGATAAGTTTCCTATGTTTCGGGAATACTATGAATTTCAATTTGGTTATCCCGATAATAAATTTCCTCGCCGTCGCTATAGAAATGTACAATATAGTCAAAACTTTTACCCTTCTTATACTAAATATGATATTAAATTTAATAAATGTGTAGATGACCCTCAACATTTTATTGATTTTCCTGATTCCTCGAAGGATCCTTGTAAAATTAATTCTTCAGGTAGTAAACTAGAATTAAAACCCCGAGGAGATAATAGCCCTAGAAATCATCATGCTTGGGTCGCTGGACAAATAAGAATGGAGTTTTATCCAGCAGTATATTATGAATTTGATCATACTGCTAATCCTGATGATTCTGTTGATATTTGGGACAAAACAAAATTTACTCAAGTTGAAATAAGAAAAAGCAAAACTTATGGTACAACGGCTGATACTGATCGTTCAAATAGAATAGACTGTACTGCAAAACCAAGTTGTACTTATGAGGAAGAATTGCAAAATTTTGCTAATTGGTACCAGTACTATCGTTCTCGGTTCTTATTAGCTCGAGCTGCTATTGGACAAGCTTTTATTGAACAAAGTACCAGTATGAGAATTGGTTTTCATTATATTGGTTTAGATTTAGATAATGATCCAGTTTCTTTTCCTTATCCAACTCCTATTATTCCAGTCACTCCTTTTGTTGGAGTTGCAAGAGCAGAGTTTTTTAATGTACTTTATGATGGGCATTTAAGTACTGATGCAAAAACACTTGATGGACACTTCCCTGAGTTAGATAGTTCTGGTACTCCTCTTAGAGAAGCTGCGAGTGATATTGAACAATATTTTAGACGAACAGATCCAGCGGGTCCTTGGGGACCAGAGATTGGTGCAGATCAAAGTTCATGTCGTCAAAATTTCCATATTTTAATGACAGATGGATTTTGGAATGGAAAATCACATAAAGTTGGAGATCAAGATAATGTATCGGGTCCGATACTTCCTAATCCTAATGGGGCAGATTCGGGATATAAGGCTGAACCTCCATTTATTGATAATAATCTTGATACACTTGCTGATGCAACAATGAAAGCATGGAAAAATGATTTAAGACCTGATGATACTATTATGCCCAATAATGTTCCTATTAGTGTAGGTGATCCTGCTTATTGGCAACATCTTGTAACCTTTACTATCGGTTTTGGAGTTAATGGACAATTAGATCCAGACACTGATTTGCTTAAGATTCAATCGGGAAAAATTTCTTGGCCTAAACCTGTGAAAGATAACGCAACAACAGTTGATGATTTATGGCATGCCGCTATTAATGGTCATGGTGACTATTTTAGCGCAAGTGATCCCAAAAGTTTTGCTGATAAATTAAAAGCAACTCTTAGTTTTATCGCTAATTTAACCTCCTCCTCTGCTTCTGTCGCATTAAATAGTGGTTCTACTGGAAATAATGCACAAGTTTATCAAGCTAGATTTGATAGTGCTGACTGGTCTGGTAATATTTTAGCATTTAATTTAACACTTAAAGGCGAGATAGTAACTCCCCCCGCTTGGTCAGCTAAAAAAGTTATTCCAGCTCCTTCGGCACGTAAAATATATTCAATTAATGGTACGAATACAAGCACTACAAATGGGATTGAATTTTTATGGTCAGAACTTAATGCGACCCAAAAAGCTCAGTTGAATAATGATCCAAAGGTGCTTAATTATATTCGAGGAGATAGAACAAATGAAGTATCAGCAACCCCTCCAGGTCCATTTAGAAATCGGCCCTCAACAGTTTTAGGAGATATTATTCATGCAGCTCCTGCTTTTGTAAGTGCTCCAAGCTTTAGATATGACGATCTTTGGTACGATATATTAACAAAAAAGATCGGTCCTGAGAAACCTTATAGTGCATTTAAAACCATAAATCAGTCAAGAATAGAGCTTGTTTATGCAGGGGCTAATGATGGTATGTTACATGCTTTTAAGAAAACAGATGGTAAAGAACTTTTTACTTATATTCCTAATGTATTATTTCCTAAATTACCATTACTGACTGATCCTGTATTTAATAGTACCCATCAGTATTTTGTTGATGGTTCTCCTGTTATTATAGATGGTTTTATTGGAAATGATTGGAAAACCATATTAGCGGGTAATTTACGAGGAGGAGGTCAAGGTATATACGCTATTAATATAACAAATCCTCAATCATTTTCTGCCAATGTTTATAGTTTATGGGAATTTACAGATACCGATCAAGATTCTGCAAATCCAAGTAATGTAAACTTTGATGCTGATTTAGGTTATACCTTCAGTGAAGCTAATATTGTACGCATGCACAATGGTAAATGGGTTGCTATTTTTGGTAATGGTTATAATAATGTTCAGGACAACGCAGGAGATGGTACTACTGCAGGCGATAGCGTAACAGGAAATGCGGTTGTTTATATTGTTGATTTACGCAATGGTAATATTATTAAAAAGTTTGATACTGGAGTGGGTACTGTGAATGATCCTGCAGGGGCTATTATTGGTACAAGTTATCCTAATGGCATCGGTGGTGTTGCTCCTGTTGATACGGATGGTGACTCTATTATTGATTATTTATATGCAGGTGATTTATTTGGAAATTTATGGAAATTTGATGTTAGAAGTGGAGATGTATTAAAGTGGGAAATTGCAAATGGAGGAACCCCTTTATTTGTTGCTTGTACTGATGAAACGTGTACAACTTCGAGTTCAGATACAAAACATCAACCGATTACATCAAGACCACAAATTGGTACACATATTACAGGTAGTGGACAAATGATTTATTTTGGTACAGGACGTTACTTTGTTGATGATGATGATACTGCAATAGGTCAAAATACGCAAACTTTTTATGGTATATGGGATAACAACTCAGTAAAGCCAGTAACTTATACTAAAGATGATTTTTTACAACAAACAATTGATGATGAAGTTACTGTCAGTGTTGATACAGATAACGATAATATTGATGACACTAGTTTTGAATTACGTGAAACTTCCAATTTAAAACTTGGTCCAACTGACTGGAAAGGGGTTTCTGGTTCAAGGGCTGATTATTTAGGCTGGTACATGGATTTAATCAATATGGGTTCAAGCCCATTGACTAATAAGGGTGAAAGACAGGTAACAAGTTCTGTTTTGAGAAGCGGGCGTATTATTTTTGTTACCCTGTTACCTGCTGATGGTCCTTGTTCTTTTGGTGGTGAAAGCTGGTTAATGGAGCTTGACGCAATCGATGGCTCTCGATTGGAATTTACACCTTTTGACCTGAATGGAGATGATAAATATAATGCTGATGATCAAATACCTGATGGAACGGGTAAGAATTTTACTATACCTGGAGGTAAAAAAGCTAAAATTGGTATTACATCAACTCCTGGTATTTCAACCATTGCTGATGGTACAAATTCTGGAGAAGTCAAATTAAATTCAGGTTCAGATGGTAATTTAGAAACCACTAAAGAAAATTCAGGAGGTGAAGCAGGGCGTAAAAGCTGGCTTCTTTTAAAATAACAAATAAAATAATTACAAGTGATTCGTTACTTGTAATTATGTTTAATACTTAAAATGTAGGAGTTTATATTATGAAAAATCAGGTTTATCTATTTTTATTAGCATTTTTTTTAGCAGGTAATCTTATTGCTGAAGAAACAGCTCCAAAAGATAATGAAAAAATTTATAAAAAACATTCTCATAGAGGGTTTTATAATTCAGAAATCACTGAATATGAAAAATTTCTTATTCAAGAAGCTGAAAAAAATAAAAACATAAAATATTATGTTCCGTTTAAAGCAAGAGGAGATGTGTCGGAAATAGTTGCTGATGAAATTTAACTATAAAATGAGAACAAAATGAAACAAAATAAAACAGGTTTTACCTTAATTGAATTAATGATTGTTGTTGCTATTATTGGTATTTTAGCAGCCATTGCAGTTCCTTCTTATAAACAACATATTATAGAAACTCATCGTGCTGATGCACAAGCAGGTTTAGTTGAGCTTTCTGGTTATTTAGAACGTCGTTATTCTGAAACATTTAGTTATTGTGATGTTAAAGGACCTACTTGCACGGTGAATGATAATGGACTACCTTTTGATAGAATACCTAAAGGGGTAGCAGCTACGGAGAGACGGTATAAAATTAGTATTTTAAAAAGTAAGAGTGGTACTAATAAATTTGAACTTAGAGCAATACCTCAAGCTCTTGGAGATCAGGATGAAGATGCTTGTGGGGAGATGGCAATACGCAATACAGGGGTTAAAATACATAAACCACCTAGTGGCTCTTGGGTTACAACTGGTTGGAAATGTTAAATTATTATGGTACAAAAAGTCGCACTTATTACAGGTGCTTCTGCTCGTATTGGTGCAGAGATAGTTAGTACACTCCATAAAAATAATTATCAAGTTGCCATTCATTATCGTTCTTCTGCTAATCAAGCAAAAATATTAATGGCACAACTTAATCAGCTTAGAAAAAACTCAGCAATGATTTTTCAAGCTGATTTTTCTAACACTGATTCTTTTCAATCTTTAATTTCTCAAGTTAAAGCCTATTTTAATCGTTTAGATGTTTTAATTAATAATGCCTCTAGTTTTTATCCAACCCCAATTAATTCGGCTACTTTCGATCAATGGGATGATTTAATGGCAGCTAATGCTAAAGCCCCCTTTTTTTTATCCCAAGCCGCTGCACCTTTATTAAAACAACAACAAGGTTGTATTATTAATTTAGTGGATATTCATGCTTTTCGCCCTCTAAAAGAACATCCTATTTACTCAATGGCAAAGGCAGCTAATGCCATGTTAGTTAAGACATTGGCTCGAGAATTAGGTCCTGAAATCAGGGTTAATGGGGTTGCACCAGGTGCTATTTTATGGCCAGATACGGATATATCAGAACAAACAAAACAAGAAATTTTATCCCGTACCACATTAAAAAGAGCAGGAACCGCTCAAGATATTGCAAAAACAATTCTCTTTTTAGTTAATGAAGCCTCTTACATTAGTGGACAAATTATTACCGTTGATGGCGGCCGTACGGTTCAACAATAAGTCTCTTTTAATCAAAAAAATAAATTAATAATGAACAGAACAAAAGAAGAATGTCAAAAATTACGCCAACTAGGACTTGCCGTGATTCGCAATGAAGCAAAAGCCATTGCGGCACTTGAAACGCGTATTAATGAAGATTTCACTAAAGCTTGTGGCTATTTACTTGATTGTAAAGGACGGGTTGTTGTTACAGGAATGGGTAAATCAGGACATATTGCTGGAAAAATAGCCGCCACACTGGCTAGTACAGGAACGCCCGCCTTTTATGTTCATCCTGCCGAAGCCAGTCATGGTGATCTAGGCATGATCACCCATCGAGATGTTGTTTTAGCACTTTCAAATTCAGGTGAAACCAGTGAAATATCCACCATATTACCTGTTTTAAAACGTGAAAATGTGCCGCTTATTAGTCTGACAGGTAATCCCAAATCAACGTTAGCCATTGAAGCCAATGTTAATATTGATGTCAGTGTAGAATTAGAAGCCTGTCCATTAGGTTTAGCCCCCACCTCAAGTACAACCGCGGCTTTAGCAATGGGAGATGCATTGGCAATTGCATTACTTGAAGCAAAAGGATTTACTGAAAAAGATTTTGCCCGATCTCATCCAGGAGGAAGTTTAGGTAAACAATTATTATTACATATTTCAGAAGTCATGCATCAAGGAGAAGAGATACCACAAATTACAGAAGATGCCTTATTAATGGATGCCTTAGTTGAAATGACTAAGAAAAATTTAGGCATGACCGCTGTTATAGATCAACAACAACGTCTTATTGGAATTTATACTGATGGTGATTTACGTCGAACCTTGGATAAAGTTAATAATATTCATCAAGTTAAAATTATTGATGAAATGACCAAAAATCCCCATCATATCAATACCAATATGCTCGCTGCGGAGGCACTTAAAATAATGGAGGATCATAATATTAATGCTTTATTAGTGGTTGATAAAGATCAAAAATTAACAGGGGCTTTAAATATGCATGATTTATTAAAGGCGGGATTAACCGTTTAAATTTCAAGATTAACTTACATGAGCAAAATAATCAGGTATTATTGCGCCTCATTGAAATGCAAAATTAATTATTATGTTCTCTCGGTTACGTGAAGATATTCATTGTGTTTTTGAACGCGATCCTGCCGCTCGTAATACCTTTGAGGTTTTAACAACCTACCCAGGTATTCATGCCTTAATAATACATCG
>Ga0256847_1000508_pt1 | contig 24363 bp, 21 predicted proteins | sample TeddybearmetaG_FD_189099 | JGI IMG/M metagenome (GOLD analysis project Ga0256847, IMG submission 189099) | Hydrothermal vent microbial communities from East Pacific Rise, Pacific Ocean - Teddybear | ecosystem: Environmental > Aquatic > Marine > Hydrothermal vents | place: Pacific Ocean: East... | reverse complement strand
TGGCTTTTCAAACATATAATCAAAGAATTCACCGGGCTTTTGTTCGGTTGTTTCCTGATAGTTTTCGGCTGCAATTTTGACTTGTTGTTTACAGTCGTCATAGAGTTTTTTATCGTCTTTTTCGGTCCATTCAAACTCTTTACTGATGAAGCTTTTGAATCGAATAAGCGGTTCGAGCTGCCTTGCGTTTTCAAGATCCTGTTGTTCTCGATATCGACTGGCATCATCAGCAGTCGTGTGATCTCCAAGGCGATAGGTAATAGCTTCGATTAGCGTAGGTCTGTGTTGATTTCTGGCCAATTCCAACGCTTCCTGCACGACCTGAAAAACTGCCAGCGGATCGTTGCCATCTACCTGTACTCCACCAAATCCAGCTGCAAAAGCTTTTTGAGCAATGGTCTTTGATGCCGTTTGCTGATTTCGTGATACCGAAATTGCCCATTGGTTATTATTCACCACAAAAACCAACGGCAAATTCATTGCGCCAGCAATGTTAATCGATTCGTAAAAATCTCCCTTTGAAGTCGCACCGTCACCGCAGGTTGTTAACACTACGCGTGGTTGCTTGCGATACTTGATTGCAAAAGCAATCCCGACCGCGTGACAGGATTGAGTCGCAATCGGCACGCACAGCGGGAAATCTTCTGGCTGGTGTTTGAAAGCACTGCCGCGTTCATCACCTCCCCAGTAAAGTAAAATTTCTTCCAGTAATACACCGCGTTGAATTTGCGTCGCGACATCCCGGTAATAAGGCACGAAAACATCATGTTCAAGCATGGCCGTACCAATCGCGGTACCTATGGCTTCCTGGCCTTCACCGGAGGGATAAGTCCCCATGGCGCCCGTACGTTGTAAATTGATTGCAGCAAGATCAAATACTCGTGTCAGCACCATGGTTCGATAGATTTTTATCAATTCTTCACGATCAGCAAGACCTTTTGGCAGGGGTTGTTTCAAAGTACCATTGCGGTCAAGGTATTCGATATACTCAATTTTGAATGCTGAGTCTGTCATGGATTAGTCCAATTGAAACAGTATTACCAAGTGTAGCAAACTGTCTGTGAATAATAGTATTTAGACGGTGATGATTTCAAAAATATTCAAAAAATTTGCTGTCTTATAGAGTTGCGCTGTCAAGCATGAAATTTCACCCTTCCTGAAAAAAGCAATTGCTGATCTCGATCAAATTATCACCACAAAAAAATCAAGTATTGAACATGCCAAGCTGGTGAAAGACGAACTACAACGATTACATCAGGAAATGGCGAGCCGTCTGGCTTATATAGAATCCTTGATAGATGACATGTAAATATTCCTGGATGAAGTAGATAACTGAGTGGCTAATTTCAATTGCCACCCCCTATCATTTTTGTGTAAATCACAAAACTTCTGGCTCACTATTCTCTAATAAAATGTAATTTGTTAAATCTTTGCCTGAAGTCTGATACGTCCTTTGCCACCTTCTCGGGTACTTCACCTTCTACGAATACTCGGCTAAAAAATGATGCAATCTCTGGCATGTCATCTGGTTTCATACCCCAACGTACCATTTCCGGTGTGCCCAGTCGTAAACCGTTAAGGTCGTTGCTCACCGGATCAATCGGTAAACCTATTCCGCAGCTCAGTAAATTCGCCTGTCTGAGTAATTTAGCCATTGTTTGTCCGCCGCCATACTGCTTTGCTTTTATTGCGAATTGATGTGATGTTGTTACGTTTCTATCAGCAGCAAATACAGGAATATTTTTGTCCATCAGTGCCATTGCAAGTGCCCTGGCTGTTGAGATCATAGTTTTGGCGTAGTCAGTTCCAAATTCCTTCCAGTCGAGCAATGTCATCGCTAATGCAGCGGACTTTGCCGCGTCAAAATTGGCAGTCAGTCCTGGATAAGCGATTTGATCTATACGTGCTGCAAGATCGGGATCATTAGTCAATATGAGTCCAGAAGGTGGTCCACCTAAACTTTTATAGGTGCTGAAGGACATAAGATGAGCGCCTTGTTCAAGTGGTTGCGGCCAGGCTTTGCCCGCGATTATTCCACACAGATGTGCAGCATCAAAATGGACGTAGGCTTCGTATTCATCCGCAATTTCCCTTATCTCACTAACGGGATGAGGAAACAGATTCAGGCTACCACCGATGGTAATTAACTTTGGACGAACCTGTTTAACCTGCTCACGCAATGCAGAAATATCTACGGTGTAATTTTCTGCATCTACTGGTGCGTAGTGGATATCAAGTCCGTATAAACCGGCTGCACCATCTGTATGGTGAGTGACATGACCTCCTATTTCTGGAGGTGGAACTATAATGCTGTCACCAGGTTTTGTAGTCGCCATGAAGGCATATAAATTAGCCAATGCCCCAGAACCTAAGCGTATTTCTGCGTACCGTGCGTTAAATACTTCACATACAAGGTTAGTGGTTAACACTTCAATTTTTTCTATCGCTTCCAGACCCATTTCATATTTATCTCCCGGATAACCAAGAGAGGGCCTGGAGCCCAAACCACTGGCAAGCAAAGCTTCCGCTTTGGGGTTCATCACATTGGTAGCTGGGTTCAAATTTATACATAGCTGCTCATGGATTTTTTTATTTTTATCGGCCAGCTTATAAATATGTTGCTCTAGTTCATCACTGGAGCAGGAAGAGTAATGAGATTCGAGTGCAGCAATAAAGTCTCTACAATGAGATGGAATCCAGGGTCGATGTGTTTCTTGTTTCATGCTTTTTCCTATTTATCAGGCATAAAGAGATTGCCTGGTTTTTGTTCTCTTCAGTGTAGTCTGGTACAGAGGTAAAATTCAATCATGTTGAAAATTATACAAGTCAGCATTTCCCCTGGTTGATTACCTGGATAAATTTTATATACCTTTAAGTTTCGTTTCCGTTTATTCTTAAATACCATGTCGATCATTGATTTTAGCTGTGCCAATGAGCAGGTGAGTAAACCATTATTATGACAGAGATTCCATTTCCAGCACATGCATCCGTAGTCGTCCTGGGTGGTGGCATCATGGGCTGTTCCACACTCTACCACCTGGTAAAAGAAGGCGTTAACGATGCTATTTTACTCGAACGTAATCAACTGACCTCCGGCACAACGTGGCACTCTGCTGCCCAGGTTCGAGCCTTGCGGTCTACTCAAAATCTTACTGATCTAATCCGCTACTCCGTATCACTGTACAGCTCTCTTGAGGAGGAAACCGGCCAGGCTACCGGCTGGATTAACAAAGGTTCTCTTTCCATCGCCACCAGTCAGGAACGTCTTATTTTCATCAAGCGGCAGGAAGCCCTGGCCCAGCTATTCGGTGTGTCCGCACAATCCATTCCGGTGGGTGAGGCCATTGAACGCTGGCCGTTAATGAACGCAGACGATGTAATTGGTGCGGTGTGGTCTCCAGACGACGGCAGGGTTGGCCCGTCCGATCTTTGCGCCGCTCTGGTGAAAGGAGCAAAAAACCGGGGCGCGCGTATTTTTGAGAACACAGGCGTGACTGCCATATTTACCAAAGATGGGAAAATCACCGGGTTGGAAACCACCCGTGGCAGCATCCAATGTGATGCAATAGCATTGTGTACCGGACTTTGGAGTCAAGACACTGCACGGTTGGCCGATGTGCATGTACCGGTATGGGCCTGCGAGCATTTCTACCTGCTGACAGAGCCAGTGGATGGCGTAGATGGCAATCTGCCTACTTTGTCCGACCATGATAGTCATTTATATTGTCGTGATGAATCCGGGGGGTTACTGGTCGGATGCTTCGAACCCCTGGGCAAAGCTATTGATCCAGCAAGAATTGGCGAAAATTTTGCATTTCAACTGCTACCCGAAGATTGGGACCATTTTGAGCCAATGATGATGAATGCACTGCACCGCCTGCCTTGCCTGGAGCAGGCCGGAGTGAAAATGTTGCTCAACGGGCCGGAGAGCTTTACACCCGATGGATCATTTATGCTTGGAGAAAGTGCAGAAACCAGAGGACTGTTCCTGGGTTGTGGCATGAATTCGGTCGGAGTGGCAACCGGTGGCGGCGCGGGTATGGCTCTGGCCCATTGCATAATTCACGGTTATACACCCATCGATTTGCACGAAGTTGATCCCAAACGATTTCCAGATTGTTACAACTCAGCAGAAAATTTGGCGAAACGTGTACCCGAAGTACTTGGAGAACATTACGCCATTACGCACCCGGGTAAACAATGGTCAACAGCACGAAATTTACGGCTTACTCCCTTACATTCAAAATGGTGCGAGAGCAAGGCATATTTTGGTCAGTTCTATGGCTGGGAACGTCCGCTGTATTTTAATAATGAAGAACAGCCCAGGCTAACTTTTTCCCGACCATCATGGTTTGAACAGGTTGGTCTGGAAGTGAAACAGGCCCATGAGCATGCTGCTATTTTCGATCAGTCTACTTTCGGGAAAATACGCGTACATGGTAGGGATGCAGAAAAATTCCTGAATCGAGTGTGCGCGAATAATATGTCCAGACCAGTCGGTTATGCGGTTTATACCGCCATGCTTAATGAACGAGGTGGTTTTGAAAGTGACCTGACGGCGTTGCGGCTGGACGATGAAAGCTATCGATTGTACGTCGGCACTACTTCGGTGAAGCGCGATATGGCGTGGCTAAATAATAATATCAAAACGGGTGAGCAGGTTAGTATTAAAGATGAAACTGAAGATTATTCCGTGATCAGTCTTATGGGGCCGAAAGCGTCTACCATTGCCGAACAGATTGGTGCTTCGGAGTTGAATCAACTGGCATATTTTCGACATGGTGAATCTACGATTGCAGGTGTTCCGGTGTTAGGCGTGCGTTTGTCTTATGTCGGTGAAGCCGGTTGGGAAATAACCTGCAAGGCCAGAGATGCAGAGCATGTTTATGATGAAATTTATTCTGCAGGTGCTCGACCCAGCGGAATATTTGCTCAGAGTTCAATGCGAATTGAAAAGCGATTCCTGGCCTACGGCCACGACCTTGATACCGATGTGAACCCTTTTCAGGCAGGTCTGGGATTTGCCATCAACTGGGACGTAGACTTCATCGGTCGTGATGCACTTCAGAAAATCCGACAGAGTTCTCTGGATTCACAAATGGTATCAGTAATTCTGGATGACACTGAGGCTTGTCCACTGGGCAATGAACCGGTCTATTTAAATGGCGAAATCATTGGCAAGACAACATCTGCCAGTTTTGGATATCGAATTGGTAAAGCCATTGCACTGGCTTATGTAAACACCAGCCTCATGGCGCAGCCGGAAGGATCTCAAGTAGAAATTGATATAGCGAGGACATTATATAAAGGAACGGTATTGCTAAAGCCAGCTTATGATCCAGAATCAAAGCGCATGCGAGTGATCCCTTCTTTATGAAGACAATTAATTTTAAATAATCACCTTATCTTCAATAACAAGCAATTTTCTAAATAACGCGAAACCAGCGTTCCAACCGATAACCAAGCTGATCAACCAAATCTATGCGGTGCCAGCCTGAGTTAACAACAATTTCCTTTTCGTGAATAAAGGTTGTTTCGCCGAGATAAACGTTATCAAGATGCCAGAAAAGCCTGGCTTTATCCATACGATGTTTGGCTTTAAAAACACTACGACCCAGCTTGCCATCGAGTTCGACTGGAATCTTGATACGTGCGCCCTCAGCGGGATACTCCAGTTCTATAGGGGAATCATTTGCCAACAGAGGCAGGTTTTTCACGCAGTCTGAGCGCCATTGCGGTATAGATTCATACTCAGGATGTAACATTTGATAATAAGACGCCGCGACCGGTGGCAGTACAAACTGAGATTTAGTCGTCATGTTTGATACTGATTCGCATCGGCCATGAACTCTCTGTCCATTTGTGGCATCGATATGAATGCGCCTGTAGTAAGGAGATGTTTTGCCAAAATTTGCTTCTCTCGGTGCAAGCACTTTTTTAAGATTACAATCTGCTGTGCTGAGATAGGCGTCATCTTCACACACATGATAAGTTTTCAAGCTGAGGTGAGGCGTTTGTGGCCAGGACTCGGCATGGTTACTATATCTGGTTCGGTTACCTTCGGCATTCACGTTACCTTTAGTTTTACCAACTCGATATGCTGTTATCTGATTAATTTTTGCGCCCTGAGTTAATAATCCTTCCAGTCGTAACGACAATTTAGAAGCAATGACGTGACAGACTTTAAAAGGTTTTATCATGCCAATAGAGATTTCAACTTGATCTTGCTCACAAATGCTACAGCCTGTTTTCCTGTCAATTTCGAATTCCTCTAGTTCGGAACTTTGCTTAAGGATTCTCTTAAAATTTACAGCTTTCTTGGTTAACGTATTCCATTGATATGTGGAATAGGAACAAGATCCAGTGGCATGCAATATCTTGTATAGTGGCAAGAGGATCAGGCCAGTAATGATTATAATTGTCGGTGAATTAAAAATGAGCTTTATTATCCTAAAATCTTTAAACACTGCTTTAATCGTCGTGAAATGAACAGTCGTCGACGTAATTAAACTATACACAAGATACGAAACTTTAGTAAATTGCAAAACGACACAAATCACTTTGAATCACCATGCCCAGGAAAATGACTACACGAGAATTTTATGTCCTATAGGTTAGGTATAGATACCGGCGGAACCTTCACCGATGCCGTACTGGTCGATGAGCACGATGCCATAATTGCTTCTTTTAAAAGCCTGACTACCCGACACGATTTAACCATTGGCATCGCCAATGCCATGGCTGGGTTGCCTGAAGAATACCTGCAAAATATCAGCCTTGTTTCGCTCTCAACCACCTTGACCACTAATTCAGTCGTTGAAGGGCAGGGTGCTTCGGTCTGTGTGTTATTGCCCGGTTACGACCAAAGACAGTTAGATCAAAGCGGGATACTGGATATTGTTGATGGAGATCGAGTTTGCCTGCTTAAGGGAGGGCATACAGCTCTTGGAGATGAATTTGAACCGCTGGACGAAATGGCTTCACGACTTGCGATTGTTAAACATAAAGACAGTGTGTCTGCCTATGCGATTTCGAGCATGTTTGGTACGCGCAATACCACTCACGAAATAAAATTGCGAGATCTGGTTGAATCTTTAACCGGTAAACCAGTCGCCTGTGGTCACGAGTTAGCGAGTGGTCTTGGCGCGCCACAACGGGCTCTTACTGCAGCATTAAATGCGCGAATGGTGCCGTTTATTCAGCGCTTGATTCATTCAGTCAAACTAATCCTCGATAAGCAAAATATCAATGCCCCGTTAATGATTGTTAAAGGAGACGGATCCTTAGTAGGCGTAGAAACCGCATTACAACAACCTGTTGCTACCGTTTTGTCTGGGCCTGCGGCCAGCGTAGTCGGCGCATGCGCTTTGAGCGGATTAAAAAATGCCATTGTTGCTGACATGGGCGGCACCACAACCGATATAGCCATTGTAACCAATGGTCAACCTGAACTCTGTTCTGACGGCGCTAAAGTGGGCGATTGGCAACCGATGGTTGAAGCGATCAGGGTCTATTCAATCGGTCTGGGCGGTGATAGTGAGGTTTGTTTTAATGCGACTAAAGGAATTGATATCGGTCCTCGAAGAGTGGTGCCCATGTGCCTGTTGGGAGATCAATATCCCTGGGTAATTGAAAGACTCGAACATCAGCTAAATGATTATCCCAATGCCCGCAATAACCGGTTTGTTATGCCGTTGGAAAGTAATGAAGTGATGCTGAATCAACTCAGTGATCAGGATGCTGATGCCTGGGATCAGTTGCAGTCCGGGCCACTAGAATTGGATCAGGTGACACAGAATGATCGAAAACTGGCACGGGCTCTGTCCAGACTGCAAAGAACTGGATTAGCGATTTACAGTGGCTTTACGCCCACCGATGCAACTCACGTTTTGGGTTTGAGTAATCACTGGAGCCGGACAGCAGCTGAGTTATCGGCAAAAATCTGGGCTAAACAAATGCGCCATTTATACGGGTTTGGTAGCTGGGTTTTGGGCGATGCTGTGGCGCCTTGTCAGCAGGTTTATGACCAGGTGAATTATAAAATTAGCCGTACCCTGATCGAAGCTGGTTTACATCAGTTTGGCAAAATGAATGATCTGCGTCAGAAAAACCTGGCCGCGACGCTGACCGATTTAATACTACAAAATGAGGAAGATGATGCCCAGAAAAACCCCCTTTTCCAGGTAGGTTTTAATGCAGACTATCCCATAGTTGCTGTCGGTGCTCCAGCGTCCAGCTACTATCCACAGGCGTCAAAAACATTAGGGATAAAATTACAACTCCCAAAGTATGGGGACGTAGCCAATGCCGTTGGTGCCGTCATGGGTGCCGTGGTTCAGCGCGCCCATGCCACCGTCTCACAACCTACCTTTGGGCAATTTAATTTATATCATAAAAACGAACCCCAACATTTTAACAGTTTAGAAAAAGCACTCGCCTGCGCGGAAGCACTGGTCAAAGCAGAAGCCCTCGAACTGGCAACAGCGGCAGGTGCGGTTTCGGTAGAGGTCGTGTTATCGAAAGATGAGAATAGTGTGTCGCATGACATTGATGGTGACTTGTTTCTTGATTGCCAGATTACTGCAACCGCGACGGGCAGGCCGGGCTCAACGTCATTTAGTTTGACTGCCAAAGATGTATAAACGGATTGAACAATCGCTGGCAAAAAAAGGTTTACGAATACTCAACTATTTCCAGGTCAGTAAGGAAGATTCATTACCAGAAATAGAAGGTGAGTCTGATGAGAGGGTTTTATTGTTGATTGGAAATGCCGGTTCATCAATATGGCCGTCATTTATAAAATCGGCTGAATATCTGGACAATTTACCCGACCCGATGGATCGATGGAGCAGGCGTATCGCGAATAACCTTAGCCAGCAATATGGAGGCTATGCTATGTTTCCATTTGATGGACCGCCGTATCATCCGTTTGTAAGTTGGGCAAACAAAGGGAATATGTCATCTATATCCACACTAGGCCTGGCCATCCATTCAAAATATGGACTATGGCATGCATATCGATTTGCCCTGGTGTTGCCTGGATCGAAACTGGAATTGCCTGAGTTCAACAGAAGGCAAAATCCCTGCATCAATTGTTTTCAACCCTGCCTCAGCGCCTGTCCTGTAAATGCCTTTACTGGTACAGATTACCGATATCTCGATTGTGTTAATTACCTCTCGCAGAATGCAGATTGCGAATGTAATTCTTCAGGCTGCACTGCGCGCAGGGCTTGCCCTGAAGCAATCAGTTATCAATATATCCCTGAACAAGCCCAGTTTCATATGCGGGTATTTGTTGAGTCGCATTCATCATAAAACTTTTCTGTTTTGTTTATGGTGGAAATGTAGATATGATTAGATCCATCAAAACAAAAATATTTTAAAGCAAAAACTGAAATGCTTAACACAGATTGATAGTGGACGCGGGTTTTGACTCATGAATAATTTAGCCTTAAAGGTTAATTTAACACTCTAGATGTGTGACATAATATCACCTTGTCCTGAAGGAAAATCAGGCTCTTACATACTCTGTTCTGGAGTTTTACGTCAATTTGAAACAGGAGCAATTGCGCAGAATATACAACTTCAAGGAACAGCCATAGCGGTTGGTATGGTTTTGGTAGATGTCTTCGATAACGATATAGTAAAATCAACACTACATCTCACTAATAAGCTTGAGCCGACTAAGTCATTTGAGACGGTAAAATACAGATCTAAGAGACGAATAAAATATCGAGTTGAAACTTGCCGATATCGACCCCGGAATTGACTTCTTTTTGATTTTCAGTGGGTTTCATAATAAGCTAACCCTGTCTTGCTGATACGGGCTCAAGGCGCAATTGACTATCCGATTTTATTGCTTGGAGTCCTATACAGCGTTACACTTGTTAACGCTCTCTCAACAGAGGAGCCAAGTCAATGACGAACTGCTGTATAAGAAGGCTTTAGTTGCGGCTAAAACCTGGGTCTCACATTACCCTTTGAGGGGAGTATTATCCATACAAGGTCAATGCACATGGAAATTTTGCTCTGTTAAGCGACGCAAAATTCAATGAATGCGATGTTATGTGTATTCGCAATATATCTGCTTATGTTCGAACCGGTGAATTCGAGTATAAATTTTATTATTTTCACCAACAATATATAGAGTAAATTAAATGAGTAAAGGTACAGTTAAATGGTTCAATGCTGACAAAGGCTTTGGTTTTATTACACCAGAAGATGGTGGCAAAGACCTTTTTGTTCATCATTCTGAAATTCAAAGTGGCGGTCAGTACGCAACGCTAAATGATGGTCAAGCTGTTGAATTTGAAGTTGGCCAAGGTCAAAAAGGACCGTGTGCAAATAAAGTGGTTGCACTTTAAGGCCACACCTAACGAAAAAGGTTAGATCGTGAGAGCGGAGCGAATCACGATCTGAACCGTTTGTTGGACAAGCCCGGTTTTCGGATTGCCTGATGACTGTCGCGGTTTGTCGTATCCAGTTTAAGGCTATTGTTATTCTGATCTGAAAGGTAAATACTCTCTTTTCCCCTGAATTCCGGCGAGTAAAATCCGCCAACGATTCTGGCCTTCATCAACCCGGGTTTTCATTGGTGGTTACATGATCAGGTGCTCACTGACCCTTCAAACAGGCGCCAAAACTTGCCGGGTGAACCGATCGATCCGAGTTTTAAGGTAATCTGGGAACACGAGACTTAATTATTTATCAATAAGTTTAGATACGCAAAACTATTGCCATAAGACCGCGCTACCGATCATCCGTCAGATACTAGCCAGACCGGCAATGTGATTAGATAAATCAGACGCGAATCGTTTCTCCCTGTCCTAGGTGTCATCAGGGACAGCAGATATTCATCAAAAAGTTAGATCCTGTGTTGACATGGCGTCATCCGGTACCTGGCTGACGATATGCGCTGATCCATTAATGTGAAAACATGGGAAAGGAGACAGGCATGAAAATGCCTGATGGGTTCGTATGTTCAAAAGCCTGAAAAGCCTTACACTGGGTCGGGAATAACCAAAAGCAGACAGGGAAAGTGTGCAAAGATAGCGGTTTAAACAGCCATGTCCGGGAACAGGAAAATGCCCGCCCCTAGATATTAAGGGTGTTAATCCTAGCGTAACATCTACAGGAATAGTTGATGTTATCAGGGCGGGTAGAGAGCGTAAATACCACTAACAAAACAAATTCAAACGGACATTTCAAATCCACGCCGCTATCGCTCTGCATCTTTAAAATGCATGGTTATTGGCGGCGTTTTATTTCAAAAATCATAAATCTACAAAAGGTAAATTAAAAAATCAAAGTTGCATATATATTTTCTACTCAAGGCCATTCTGTATCTTACAAGCTAGGAAAGATGATTCTTCCTCAACTAGAGGAAGATGCTCATGGAGTAGAATTGGTCGGCATGTTTTTCTTTGAAGACAATGCCTATGTGTTGCAAAAAGGAAATCCGATTGGTGAGAGGCTTGCTAAAGTCGCTTCTAATTCAGGCATGCTCTTGATGGCTTGTGATCAATGTGCTTATGAGCGAGAGATTGAAGACATGTTAGTAGAAGGAGCAACTATAGACTGTTTTTAAAACTTGTATGGTGCTCTTTCCGGAAATATGCCGGATCAAATTATTACGCTATAAAACATAACAATTAAAGAATCAATGGGTCGGTCTCGACTTTTCAGCAAAGAATGCACTGCCTAAAACTCAGGTTTTATTCGTTGAATTACTTGTTGAATTTAGTGCTTTCTCTGGAATATGGGCTTTAAATAAATGTCGGTAGGCGGCTTGTCGTTTTTCTTCTCTCGTCACTAATCTGAGATATTCAAAGATGTTGATCATTAAATAGATTTAATAGATTGCCTCCAGTTAGGTCTAGAGGCAACTATTCTGAATATGTAACGTGTTGAATAGTATGTCGATTTACTCACACTTACGCACAACAGAAGAGCAAGAAGAAACCAACCAATATGGCCGCCACCTGAGGAAGGTTTTGCCGGCGGATTGCAGTTCTGATCATTAAGAGGAGGAGCGGCGCTGGCGTCAGCCGCGGCAAAAAGTCTAAGCGTGCAGTCGGCTCCGCCGATGTCACCTGAATCTCCTTTGAAGTTTTCATAGCCTATCCAGTGGCCACTGGCGAAATCAACGGGAGTGGCGGGGTTACCATCCAGATTTGACTGCGAAAGATCCTGAGCGCTGACAGACAGGATCAGTGGTTCGGGATCGGTTGCCGGAAAATCCACCGGAATGGTGAAATTGACCGTCAGAGCATCGTCGGCGTACCGCATATAACCGCCTGGCGCGCCGCCGGGTGTATTGAGCCACTTACCGTCTTGCACGACCTCGATATCATTTCCGGGAAGCCCGGCCGCCTGAAGCATAATCGTCGGGAAATCGGTAACGCGTTGACCATCGAAGTTTGTGATGACGCCGTCACGATTTCGCCATCGCATGGGTTTGTCGAACGCGACCCACAATCGATACTTGGTCCCTGGAGTGAGCGCCTTGTTCACCATAACGTTCAGCGAGCGGGTACCGTTGGATGCTGGCAGCCAGCGCGCATCGAACATCGTTTCGCCTGACTGTTCATGACTGATTCTCGCCGCCTCGATCGCAGGCGGCCCCGTCTGGCGATAGAAACCCAACAGGCTGGTTTGCGCGAGCTCATCGCGAACCCGCGCTATTTCACGATCTGGAAGGATAAACCCGCTACGCGGCGCGCCCGTACCGCCGTAGTCCTGCCCGCCGTTGTTTGGTTCGACCTCGACTCCCCAGGCTGGAACTTCCAACATGTACGAGAAAAGCTGGTTAGTCATCCCGTAGCCCTGATCATTGGGACACATCTGCCAGCCGTACTTCAGACCGGTTACCGCTCGCATGCGTTCGGCAAGTGCTGTGGTGATGCCGGTCAAACGTGAGTTGTTGGTTTCCTGCCCGTAATAAAACTGACCGAAGGAATGGAAGTCCATGAACAATCTCAGGCGATTTCCCGGGGCGAGTTCGGCGGCAGCCAGCAGTGCTTGTGTTTCAGGTTCACTCGCTGAGAGAGGGCCGCGGTAACGTCGCGCAGTGGGGTTAGTCGAGCCACCCAGACCATAACCCTGTGCGTTGTTGCGATTAAGATCGACACCGAAAAAATTATCTTCACTTGTGTTCAGATCAGAATCGATCAGCGTGTCAGTGCCGTCTGTGGCTCGCAAGTTCTTGCGTCGCATGCGCCCGTCGTTCGGTAGCCGTCTGTCGGCTGTGGATGTTGTAGGGAATCGTTGGGTCTGGATAAACCCATCAATATTCTGTACCGGTAATAGTACAACGTTGAGGTTTTCGGCCAGGTATTGCCCGAGACCGCCATCATCTTTCATCTCAACTAGTTGCTCGAAGATCTCCGTCAAAACCTCCGGTGTTTGCCACTCATTTGCATGAATGCCACCATTAACCATTACGGCGGGTTCCGGGGTGGCGTCCCGGGCAGTAATCAGATCCGCATCGCCAATTCGATAAGCCCAGATTTCGCGACCACCCAGGGTTCGGCCAACAACATTTCCTTCGACTTCACTATGCATCATCATGAGATCCTGATGCCTGGCGTGCAGAGTGGCATACGTGCGAAAGCCATCGACACCGTCTAAAGTATCGACTGGAATGGGAACGGGATAACCGAGCGCCACGCGGTTGCCACCGCCAGAAGATTCTACGTAGGTCAGAATTTGCCCGCCACAACTCGGGTCAAAGGGGTTCAGGTATTCATCGCCATCCAGCAGACATTGCGCGATAGCGCTCGTTGGAACCAATAGCCAGCAAACGATAAGGGCATTGTACGCTATCCTGTTCACCATGCAGCGATCTCCTGCTTTAGTTTTTGAGAGGCGGCCGGATTACTCTCCAGACGATGCAGGTGGCTGGAAGCCGCGTCGCTTCCGTTGAGGCGCAGAGCAAGCAATACACGGCGCAGAGTTGTATCGTTTGTTTCGCTCTCGAGCATGTCACCGAGCAACCGGATGATGCCGGCGTCGTTCAACCGGGCGAGCGCGGCTGCTGCAGAGCCGCCGTGGGTGAAATCACTCAGCCACTCAAATAAGGTTGCTTGCGCCGCCGGCAGCACATCCGCATAACGACCCATTTGCAGCAATGCAGCCGATACTAATTCATCGCGATGACTGGCTGTGACCAGCACCGCAAAAGCGTCCGATGGCGAGAGGGTTTGGTTTAGCGTCGGCAACAATCGCATGATTGTTGCGGCCGTTCCATGTTTTGCAAGTGCGATATACAGCGGCATGTCCTGCAGCCGTGACGCAAGCATGGCAGCGAGTGGAGTTATCGGATCACCAACTTGCAAGCGCGAGATCACGGTGGCGCTGTACACGGCAAGTTGTGCGGTCGGAGCCGTAGCGCACGCATTGGTTATTCCGGCCCGATCGACTTCATTGGCTACTACATATTTATCTACCAACCGCGAATCACCAGCCGCCAACAGCAAGAGCGCGGTATGCTTCGCCCTCTCCTGACCCCAGAAACGTAGGGTGACTCGCGCGGCTGCTCCAATGTCGAACAATGGAACGCCCGCGTGGCGATGATGCGGATCCTCATTCAGCCAAACATAAGTTTCAGGTTTGCGGTTGCCCAATTTCTCGATAAATGCCTCACTCGCCGGTGTAGGTGTAACGTGTGCCATGGCCAACGCGGCTTCGTAAAGGAGGCGTTCTCTGGCGACCACCGAGAGTCCTGAGTCGTTGTCAATCCTGATGATTAGCTGGAGTATGGACTCAGCCGAGTTGTCGGCTGCAAGTTTCTGTATGCGGTTTGCAAATCCCTCCACCTCTTGTGTGTGTGCCGCCGCCAGGGCGACGTGCCGATCCACAGGATCCACTGCGAAGGCGTGGGTCGGGATGCTCAATACCCAGAAAGCGAGGCCGAGAATTAAATTTCGGCATTGGAGTTTGTGTCGGTCACACATGGCATGCTTATCCTATCTATAGGCGCTGAGTATAGAAAGCATAAACACCCTATTCCCCAAAATCAAGCAGTATCAGACCATCAAAAAGTCTTGTATTCTTTCCAGTATCAAGGGGCACAGCAAGGGGTCAGTCTCGACGATTTCTTATGCTCTTAAATTCTTCAAAAGCTTAGATTAATTCAAAACCGAATTAACCTGACAGGAAATTCGATAAACCTCATTCCTGGTTTAATTTCTGTAATGGATATTATATAAAGGAAAAAACAGAGTTGAAGAATGAGTCTGATTTTATGGATTTTTATACTGCCTCGTTATGAGAAAAAGAAAAGACAGGGGAAACCAATGAAGAAAATATTCACAATGATCGCCATAGGTAGTCTTTTGATTAGTTGCGACAAAGGAAATGATGAAAACGGCAGCACTGATGTGCAAAAGAACACAGGTATGTTTTCGGGTACTGTTGCAGGAAATGAATACAAGATCAAAGTAAGCTGTTCCGATTTTGATAAAGATTATTTTCAGTTCTTATCGGATAAAACTGATGCTTCAGATACAAACAGAGATGGATTTGTAATCTCGGGTATGGAAAGCAACGGTAAATTCATTTTAACCATAATTGACAATGGAAAAACATTTAGTTCTGGAAACCTGTCAAATTTCACCAAAGGTGACAATAATGCAGAAGGCTCCGGAAAATTGTTTGAAGAAGGTACTGCTGGTACACATGATATTCAGTTTTCCGTAAATTGCGGTTAACGCATAACTAAGGCGCTTAACTAACCTTTTTCTACCAACCCGATTAAATAAAGACACTCAAGTTTAATCATATTATTTTGGTGGCTGCTTCTTGCAATAGCTGCTATGTAGCTACATTATTTTTCTAATTCGTGGTGGAAAATGACTGATACAGTAATATGAACAAAAATAGTTCCTGACCTTAAAGATGCTTTTTATGATATTCGGATTCAATACCTGATTGTAAGTGTCATTGATGACCTCTTTGCGCACACGGTAGTAGATTTCAACACGGAGTTACTAACCAGGTTAAAGAAACCGGCGTACAAAGAGAATTCCCAGGGCGACGCAAGGTCCCACACCAAAGGCAAAAATTATAGTACCCACCCCTACTACACCACCAAGATACCAACCTACGGTGACCACGGATATTTCAATTGCAATACGTATATTGGCGATAGGCATACCGGTGACAGATTGCAAGCCAGTCATCAAACCATCTCGCGGGCCTGCGCCCAGATTTGCCGCGAGATAAATGCCCGAGGCGAGGCCAACTACTAACACGCCAATAATCGTCTGTAAAACTTGTCCGACATAGGTTTCCGGGTGGGGTAAAAATGTGAGAGAAAAGTCGATCATGAAAGCGATGATCAGCGCATTGAGTATTGTTCCCATTCCCGGTTTTTGTTTGAGCGGCAGCCAAAACAAGAGGATCGTGAAGCTGATAACCATCGTTGCTAAACCGATGCTCCAGCCGGTTTTTCCGGCTACACCCTGAGCCAACACAGTCCAGGGGCTAACGCCCGCACCGCTGGCTATCAATAGCGATTCACCCAGGCCGAAGAGTACCAGGCCCAAATTGAGATAGAAAAAAGTGAGGAATCTGGGGCGAAGATTAAATGCGGACGGCGAACTCCATTCGAGCGTCGGCACTTGTTTGACGGAGAAAATTTTTAACATAGTTAAGGTTAAAGTGGTTAGAGACCTTTATAAAAAAACCATAGGAGTACTAGTAAAAAAAGCTAATTGGAAATGTGCCTTGTTGGATCCATTGACTGATGCAACACATCGATAATATCGATATCGTTTGGCTTAATCAGATAAAAAATGGTTTGTGCGCCCACAAAATCACAGTTGTATCCAATTTTTAGATCTTCTCTTACTATTCCACGCAATGGTTTTTCGGCAAGTGCCTGCATCCGTTTTCGAATACTTTGGAGGTATGCTTTTGTTCTCTTGTTGCCAAATTTTTTAATCAAGTAATCTTTAATCTCATTCAAGTTATTTTGAGCTTCAGGAGATAAAAAATATTTCGCCATTACCCAATCAGTTCTTGCATAAATTCGTCGCCATCGACTCTGTCACCTTGATCGAGTTGCGCTTCACCAATAGAGAGTTTCTTTTTCAGAAGGTCTAACTCAGCCTCATGTGCTTCAAGGAGACGAAGACCAGCCCTTACAGCTTCACTGGTCGATTCATACCTTCCTTGCCGAATTTTTTTTTCAACAAATCCTCCAAAATGCTCGCCTAAAGTCACACTGGTATTTCTTTGCATTTTCCACCTCATTGGCTGTATTACATATTAATACAGCGTAATCTACACTGCCAATATTAAACCTAGAAAACGCAGTTGGATCACGAAAGTCCACGCAAGCTCTTGATTCACCATGCGTATCGATATCTTACGAGTTTTTTTTCGCGCCGAACTGCTTTTTCTAGGTCATTGACTAACTTTCACAAAATCCTGCAGATAAGGCAATCGACCCCGTGTTTGATCAATAGCCTGCAAATCCAGTGTTGCAGAGATAAATTCGGATTCCATACTGGCGCGAGCCAAATCAACTCCAGTAGGCGAAACGATGACACTGTCACCAATATAATGGCACAGCACATCTTTACCCGAGTAGTTTGCGTAAGCCAGGAAAACACCATTTTCAAATGCCCGCGTTGGAATAACCTGACGTGAAACTACGGGCCAGTCGATGCCAAGTGCAGTAGATACCAGCACTAAATTTACACCATTTAGAGCGCAGGCCCGTACCGCTTCAGGGAATTCAGATTCGTAACAGATTAGCAATCCAATTCGCCAGTTTTCATCGAAATCAAAAACAGTAATTTGATCACCAACTTTAAATAGTTCTTTTTCGTAGTCTGTTGGCAGAACTCGCTTACGATGATTGGCCAAAATTTGCCCCTGAGCAGATATATACAGCAAGGAATTATAAATATTGTCAGCTTCAAGTTCGGGATAACCGCAGCAAATAGCTATACCATATTTGCTCGTAATTCCGGCAAGTTGATGGTTTAGCTTTCCATCAATTGCACTTGCTATCTCACGGATATTTTCAGCATTAGCATAACCGGATAAAAATAATTCCGGGCACAAAACCAGATCGATTTCCTGATCAGAATTTTCAGATAACACAGTTTCAAGTGATTGCAGACGGCTTTTTAGTGATACTTGTTGAGCATCAGACTGAAAGATTGAGATATTCAAGATACCAATAACCCACGCGGATAATCAGTAAGATATTCACAACCGGTTTCAGTCACATAAATTGAGTCTCCGATTCGGCCGCCACATTCGCCATCTACCGAAATGCCACCATCAACGGCAAAGGTCATTCCGGACTCTAAAATTGTTTTGTCTCCAGCTTTTAATTCAGGTGCTTCGAGGTAAGACATGCCAATTGATCGCCCTGTTCGATAGCCAGTTTCAAAACCAGCCTGGCTGTAAACATCATTTGCAGCTGCTGCCACTTCTTCAGCTCTGACTCCGGCTCGTATAGTAGTAATCGCTGCCAGTTGCGCCGCATTGGCAACTTCCTGAACATTGGCCTGTTGATCGCTGATCTCACCAATAAAAAACATTCGGTCAAACCCAAGTTTGTAAAGCTTGAACTGAGCCATGTTACAAAAGCAGAAATACACTGGATCACCACGTTGGTAACGCTTGACACTGGCCCGGCGATGGACCATCGAAGTGTCACGGCCACTTTGCAAAATTTGCAGGTTATGAATCATTGGTGAGATGAAGGTTTCCCAGCCTTTGTCCGTTAAAAAGCCTGCAGCTTTTCGCGTACCGGCAGCGATTACTGCGAGGGCCGATTCATATTCTGGCGCGCCTTCTGCCAGGGATTCCTGGGCAGCGTGCATCATGGCTGCGGCGATTTCTCCTGCCGTTGCCATAATTTTAATTTCTTCAGGAGACTTAATGACTCTTTGCCGGGCGATAACAGGCGCTATGTCTTTTAATGTGCTTGCGTAGCGTGTATCAAAGAAGTTACGGACCACTGCGGGTAAAAGTGAGGTTTCAGCCCAGATATTATCGGTAGTTTTGCCAATAATTTCGCTGAGTACAGCCGACCAGCTACGGTCACCCGAATCTTCCCATGTTCGAATATCTTCAACCCAGGTCATGGCCGTCACCATTTCACTTTCCATCAATGGTGTGATCACGACAGGATTATCGTTGGCACGAACGATGAGGAAAGTCGGTCGTCCGAATTCAATACCGAGATATCCCCAGAAACCTGCATAATAAGCGATTGAGCTTTCATCGGTCAGCACCGCCATTGAAATATCACTTTCATTCAGGTGAGCCTGTAATTTTCTGTATCGATCCTGGGTCTGATTAAGCATTGGAAGACCTCAAATTTATAAGAGTAGGATTAGGTATCACGATTATTTTACGATTCCAGTTCTCGGACAGCTTTCTGGGCGAAGCGCTCAATCCGCTGTTCTTTGATTGGCCAATGCACTACTGCGGCGAATAGCCCTAAAATTACCGCAAACCACCATACCGGATCAAAGCTGCCATAAATATCAAACAGGTATCCGCCTAGCCAGACACCTAAAAAAGAACCGATCTGGTGAGAGAAAAAAACTATGCCACCAAGCATGCCCAGGTATTTAGTACCAAACATAATTGCAACCAGGCCATTGGTAGGAGGAACGGTCGATAACCACAATATGCCCATGATACAAGCAAAAATAATGACACTTAGGGGTGTTTGAGGCAGCAATAAAAAAGCACTGATAGCAATCGACCTGCCGATGTATATCCAGGCGAGAAAAGATGGTTTCGGAAATTTTTGCGCGATAACGCCAGAACCCAGCGAACCGGCAATATTAAAAAGTCCAATCAACAATAAAGCGATGCCAGCCCATTTAGCTTCTATACCGATATCGCCAAGATAGGCCGGGAAATGGGTGGTAATAAAAGCCACCTGAAATCCACAAACAAAAAACCCGGCGACTAACAGGTTATAACTGGTATGCCCAAGGGCTTCTTTTAATGCCTCGCCAATTGACTGCTTAAATTCTTCAGTAGAGTGTCTGGAAGTTGAAGAGTTGCCGACTAAAGGTAAACCCAGTAAAGGGATAACTAACATTAACATCGCCATCCAGACCAGGGCATCCTGCCAGCCGAGGGCCGCAATCATGGCAACGGATACTGGAGAGAATATCGCCATACCTGCTGAACCTGCTGCCGTACCTAATCCAAATACAAATATCCTTTTTTCTTCAGCAACATTTCGCGCAAAAACAGACATGATGATGGTAAAAGAACCCGAAGCGATTCCAAGCCCTATCAGTACACCGCCACCGACGTGTAACATCATCTCGGTATCGGCGACGGACATCAATATTAATCCACTGGCATAACAGATGCCGGAAAAGGCGAGTACGCGCCAGGTACCGAATTTGTCAGAGATAGCACCAAAAATTGGCTGACCCAAACCCCACATCAGGTTCTGGATCGCCATGGCAAGACCAAAAGTTGTACGCCCCCAGCCATGAGTTTCCAGTATTGGAAGCTGAAAAAACCCCATGGCTGAACGAGGCCCAAATGTCAGTATAGCAATCAGGCAGCCGCAGATGATAATGATCCACTTTACCTTTGGTTGTGTTTGTTTTTGCGTCACAATTTAATTTCTGAATTATTTGTTTGGGCTTTTATTTAAGACTGAGAATACTTGTTTTTTATCTAATGCGAAAGATCGGAATATCATTAAATTCATTTCTGATTTACACTTTAAAAAATAATCGAGATCAGTCATTATGCAGAATATTCCGCTTGCCGAAAATTCGATTCAGCTCAATATGGATTTGAGCAAATCTGTGACGGTTTTACCCGACCAACAAAACTGGATTACCAGTCCGGCAGATGGTGTTTCGCGAATCCCACTGGAACGTGAAGCCGCAGAATCCGGACATACCACCAGTTTTGTACGTTTCGCACCAGACTCTTTTTTTCCTGCTCATACCCATCCAATGGGTGAAGAAATTTATGTGCTGGAAGGCGTGTTTTCAGATGAAAATGGTGACTATCCGGCGGGTACCTATCTTCGAAATCCTCCAGGCTCCAGGCACAAGCCATTTTCCCGCGAAGGCTGTACCTTATTCGTAAAACTCGACCAGTTTCATCCTGATGATAACGAGCAAGTGGTGGTCACTGAGCAGGAAAGACAATGGCAACCGGGAATAGGGAATTTAAGAGTGCTCTCCCTGCATACATTCGAAGCTCAGAGCACAGCGCTTGTATGGTGGCCGGCAGGTGAAGTGTTTCAAGCGCATACCCACTGGGGCGGGGAAGAGATTTTAGTTTTAAGCGGAGAATTTCGTGATGAGTATGGTCAGTACCCACAACGTAGCTGGATACGCAGTCCACACATGAGTAAACATTTTCCCTATGTTGAGCAGGAAACTTTAATCCTGGTTAAAGTTGGACACTTGCCATAATAATGTCTGTTATGACATTGAGGGAACACTAGATGACACCTGGAATAGACAAATTAATGAAGGGTTACCGTAGCTACCGCGATGGACCCTATGAACAGAGTCGCCCTCTAATTGAGCAACTGGTTGAGCTTGGTCAGCAGCCAGAGGTGGCGGTAGTTGCCTGCTCCGATTCGCGCGTCGATCCGGCAATTTTATTTCAGGCCGATCCAGGAGATCTGTTTGTCATCCGAAATGTCGCCAATCTGGTGCCGCCGATGGAGCAGGAAGGCACCTATCACGGTACAAGCGCTGCACTGGAATTTGCCGTATTGGGTCTTGGAGTAAAACACCTGATTGTATTAGGTCATGCTCACTGCGGGGGTATCAAGGCGATGATGTCCCCCGAAATCTTTGAAAATACTTTTACCTACGTCCCCTCCTGGGTATCGATGCTTGCCGCTGCCCACCGTCGCGTGTTGGCAACCATGTCGCAAGCAAGTGAGGAGGCGCGTACCAAAGCTTGCGAGGAAAATGCAGTACTGGTTTCGCTTGAGAACTTAACCACGTTTCCATGGGTCCGTGAGCGGGTACAAAGTGGTGATCTCCAATTGCACGGATGGTATGTCGATATCGCTACGCCAGAGCTTTGTGTCTATGATGGGGGTGCTGGAAAATTTATCCCGGTTGCTTGAGTATTTTCTTGAAGAAGCACTTGTTTATTTGCTCAGTTTCTCGAAAATTAACCGGATATTCGAACATTCCTCAATTTTCAATATTTCATCTGCAACTGATTTAACCACTGCGGGTTTTTTACCCCCATGTAAAAGGCAATCTTGAAATTTATCCAGTAGTGCCTGAGTTGATGCCGGATTACCGGGCATACCTGTAGGCCGGTTCAGAAAATCATTAAATTGCAACCCTGATCTGGTTGTAATGGTGATCCCGGCGCCTTCGGGACATCTTTGTTGCACGCTATCATCTGTTTTCAGGTATTCAGGTACTTGCATAACCACTTTTTTCATTTGCTGCTGCAATTCTGGATTAGCCAATACATCTTCAGTCAAATGTGTCAGTTTAATTTCACCGAAAGCAAGCATGCAGCCAACCGCAAAAGGCATAGAGAATTGTGCTTGACGAATTGTGTCTGGCTGGTCATAGACCAGACTAATTTTAACTAGCGGCGGTACTTCGCAGATGACTTGCTGAATATCATCTGCGGTCAGTTCATGTTTATTTAACTGCTGCAGTGTAAGCTCAGCACCGGCTTGAGCCGCTGAGCAAACCGGGTAAGATTTAAATAATATACCTGGGTCAGTTAAACGCCACTTTTGCGTTAGCCTTAAATCGTGAATTGAATCGTAATTTGATGCGTGTTTATTATCATTCATGAGTTTCAGAAACCCATTATCACTCTCAAATGCATTAGCTGGACCAGTAACAGCAGATGCAGCCAATAATGCACACTCCAAACCTCTACTAGCGGCAATTCCAATGCCCAGCGGTTTGGCATCAGTGCCAAAACAGGCTCTCATACCTGAGGCATAGGAAGTGGCTAACGCTATGGCATTGGTAATGTCTGCCTGATTTAAGCCGAGAATTTTGGCACTGGCAGCGGCAGCACCAAAAATGCCGTAGACGCCACTAGTCCACCAGCCTTTAAAATAAATATTCGAAGTACACAATTCTGCAATGGCATACTCGATTTCGACGCCTGCGATAAATGCTTCGAGCAACTTCTTACCATTGACGCCTTGTTGCTCGGCCATAGCTAGCGCAGCGGGTAACACTACGACTGATCCATGCATGATGCCGGTATAGCTGGTGTCATCAAAATCCTGCGAATGTCCTGCAGTACCGTTAACAAGTGCTGTTCCCATGGGGTGCAGTTGGTCTGGCATGCCTATTACGTGAGCTCTTCCCTGACCGTATGCAGAAACAGCATGGATTCTTGTTTTTCTGGCAACATTGGTTGTCTGGCCAGCGACTATGACTCCGGTTGTATCGAGGATGCAGCGTTTAGCTTCCTCAATAACTAATGCCGGTGTGGTTTCAAGCCTTAGCTGACAGACAAACGTTGCGAGTTGCTCAGTAATTAATGATCCAGGAGAGGCTGTTCCCATTTAATATACCCTGATAGAGGTTTTGATTAGGTCAAACTGTGTTAGGAGCGATCAGTTTTCACTCTATATCCAAGTGGGGTGGCAGCTTCACAAATAAAATCCCATAAAGACCTGGCCCAGGTTACAGGGACATAAATCTCGAATTTTTCCACCGAAACGCGGTGCAGCATTACCCCGACATGATGGATACCGGTTTGAACAAAAGAGCTTTCAGGAAATTTCGACAATGAAAAGTCTATAGCTGCCAACCGCGCCAAAAGTGCTTCGGCTGCAGATCCTTCAACATCGATAATCCAGCGCGCGTGTGAAAGATCGAGCGTGGGTGAGCGTGCCGGATCCAGTTTTTCCAGTGATGCAGATAATACTGATCTGTCCTGATGGCGTAGCAGGAGTTTATCCGGTGCTATGCGTAAACAACAAGCAAGGCCTGCGGTTCTGACTGTTCGATAGTTGCCAGGTCCATCGAACCCGAGGGGTGTCAGAGCAGGCGCAGTTGCTTTGGCGAAATCATCCCAGCCTGCAATTTGAAAAAGGACACCTGGTGCGTATTCTGACAGAGTTAATGTAACGCCCTGTTCAGAACTTGTGCCGTAATCGCCGGGCTGAATCTGTGGGGTTATTGGTGAACGAATCTCAGGCATTTTGACGAACTCCCCCTGGATCAAAGAAATGTGGAGATACCACCTTCGCCATCTGAACCGTTCCGCCAACAAAGTTGATGACCTTAATCGTCTCGCCTTTTCTTTCAGGGCCATTTTTCAGTAAGCACAAAGCAATATTTTTACCTAGTGCTGGTGAGTAGGTGGTAGATGATACCCAGCCTTCGCCGT
>Ga0256847_1000507_pt1 | contig 24367 bp, 23 predicted proteins | sample TeddybearmetaG_FD_189099 | JGI IMG/M metagenome (GOLD analysis project Ga0256847, IMG submission 189099) | Hydrothermal vent microbial communities from East Pacific Rise, Pacific Ocean - Teddybear | ecosystem: Environmental > Aquatic > Marine > Hydrothermal vents | place: Pacific Ocean: East... | reverse complement strand
CAACATCGAACAAGCAAGCAATTGAAAAAATTTTAAATGTGCCTATGTATTTTCTAGGATATAAATCAAATGGGCCAAAACTCGAGTTATATCCAGCTAATGGCGCGCAAGTTTATGACGATTTTTCGGTTTCAGCAAAAGGTGTTGTTGCCGGACAAACAATTGAATTACAGTTTGGCTATAATGGCACAATTACGCATACTGAGATAATTAGCATTCCGAAGTCGGATACAAATTCATCACAAATCGCACGTATTTGGGCGCAAAAAAAAGTGTATGAATTTCAAAAGGAAAGTGATGCTAATAGAGATAAAATTGTAGCGGTTGCAAAAGAGTATAATTTAGTAACGAATCATACATCTTTAATAGTTTTAGAAACAGTTTTTGATTATATAACCTATAATATCACTCCTCCTGCAGACTTGTTAGAACAATATACTGCATTAATGAAGGGTAATAAAAATGTACGTGTTGTAACCGAAACTAATTCCGAAAAAGAGAAGGATGAAAATGAAAGTATTACAGAAGACGTAGCTGGAAATAATGAAATATTAGGAAGTAGAGTTACTGTTACTGGCACTATTTTGGATGATTTAGGAACACCATTACTTGGCGTTAATGTTTTAGTTGAAGGTACTCAAAGAGGAACATTAACTGATCTTAATGGAAATTATAGTATTAATGTAAGTCAAGGGAAGAGCTTAATTTTTAGTTATGTTGGTTTTGCTACTTTAGAGTCTAAGGTAAAAAGAGGGGGGCGAATGAATATTGATATGCAAAATGCTTCCGAATTAGACGAAGTTATTATAACTGCCTTAAATATAAAACGTGAGGCTAAAGCGATTGGATATGCAATTAGTACTGTTAAGTCGAAAGAACTTGAGCAAAGAACAGAGGGTGATATTGCAAGAGTCCTCTCAGGGAAAGCTTCGGGAGTGCAAATTACTTCTCAAAGTGGAATGTCTGGCTCGGCAACAAATGTGATAATAAGAGGGTATAATACAATAACGGGAAATAATCAAGCTCTTTTTATTGTAGATGGAGTGCCTTTTAGCAACGACACGAATCCACTAGGAACTTTTCAAAACGGAAATGTTGGTTCATCCCGATTTTTGGATATTGACCCTAATAGTATCGAAAAAATTACAGTTTTAAAAGGCTTAGCTGCAGCAACGTTGTATGGGTCGGAAGGTAGAAACGGTGTGATTCTTATTACAACGAAAGCATATGCTGGAACAAATGATAACTCTAACTCTTCTACAGAAGAAACTAGCGGTTCTTTTGAAACGGTTAAAAATGGTTTAGACAAAACCGAACGAATAGCTTTAAGAAGAGAAAAAACCATCGATGAAAAAATAGTTATGACTTCTTATTTAACAGAGCTTAGAAAATATAATTCTCCCAAAGAAATTTACAATGTATATTTAAGTCAGCGAGAGCAATACGAACATTTACCAGCTTATTTCGTGGACGTGTACGATTATATGAAAAAATTTAATACCGAGTTAGCGAATCGAATTTTATCGAATACTGCCGAAATAGATTCAGATAATTACGAACTTCTTAAGGTATTAGCATATAAATTAGAAGAACAAGGTAACTATAAAATGGCAGTCTTTATATACCGAAAAGTGCTAAAATTGCGTTCAGAAGATTCACAATCGTATAGAGATTTAGCATTGGCTTTGCAAGAAATAGGCGAATTTGATGAAGCTGTCGAGCTTTTAAAATCTATTACTAGCGGTACCGTTTATGAGGGAAATAAAAGGAGAAAATTTGAAGGAATGGAATCGATTACTTTAAATGAGTTACAAAATATTTTTAATATAACTGATGGGTCACTTTCTAAAAAAGGGCTTCCAAAAGGTATAAATAAAAAGCAGCGAACAGATTTACGAATTGTGATAGATTGGAACCATAATGATACCGATATCGATTTGCATATAATTGACTCACGTTTTGAAGAATGTTTTTATGATAATAACCAAACAAGTGAAGGTGGAAAACTTTCGGAAGATATGATTGAAGGCTTTGGACCAGAAGAGTTTACACAAAATAAGTTGCGAAAAGGGACTTATTATGTGAAAGTAGATTATTTTGGAAATGACTATCAAAAAGTTGAAGTGCCAACGTTTATGAAGGTTACAATTTTTAGAAACTATGGAGAAGAAAACCAAACCAAAGAAGTTAAGGTTATTCGTTTAACAGAAGGAGATGATGAGGTATTAATTAGTAAAATTATGGTCTAGTTTAATAATTAGAGCAAAAAAAGGGTAGTTTTAACTACCCTTTTTTATTAATTTTTTTACAAAAGCCCTCTAGCTTTAATTTCTAGGTATTTATTTATTGTATTTACAGTTAGGTTTTCTGGTGCAGTAAGAATGGCTTGAATACCGTGTTTTTTTAATTCGTTTGCGATTAATTTCTTCTCATAAATAAATTTCTCAGCAATAGTTTTATCGAAAATTTGACGTGTAGTTATCGCCTTTTGTTTTGTGATTGAAATAAGTTCGGTATTTTCAAAAAAGATAACAACCAGCAAATGCTTTTTAGCAATTAACTGAAGATAGGGTAGTTGCCTGTACAGTGCATCTAATGTTTCAAAGTTTGTATATAAAAGGAGTAAACTTCGATGCGTTACGCTTCGTTTTAGGTCTATATATAAACGAGAAAAATCACTTTCAGAAAAATCGGTTTCAATATTATAAAGGGTTTCAAGAATAAGGTTCATTTGCGAACTTCGTTGTTGTGCGACAACCCTATTTTCAATTTTTCTTGAAAAAGTAAGCATTCCAGCCTTATCGTGTTTCTTTAAAACAATGTTCGAAATTACTAGAGTCGAATTTATCGCATAATCTAAAAGGCTCAACTTATTAAAAGGCATTTTCATGACCCTTCCTTTATCAATTAACGAATAAACAGGTTGCGATTTTTCGTCTTGATATTGGTTAACCATTAAATGATTTTTCTTAGCTGTAGCTTTCCAGTTTATATTTCGAATATCGTCTCCAGAAACATATTCTTTTATTTGCTCAAACTCGAGTGTATGACCAATACGCCTTATTTTTTTTAATCCAAACAATTTCAATTTGTTTGTAAATGCAATAAATTCATATTTTTTTAGCTGAAGAAAAGATGGATAATTAGGAACCATTTCATCCTTGCTAAATTGTTGTTTTCTTGCGATAAGTGAAATAAATGAAGATGAAAATACATTCACATTTCCAAAATGATATTCGCCTCTTTCTGTAGGCCGAACATGGTATTTAAACTTTTTTTCTTCGGAAGGCTTTAATGTGGCATTAATATTAAAGTCTCGAATTTGCCATTGTATTGGCAATTCATCTATAATTTTAATAGTGGTTTTAAAAAGAAACCGATTTACTACTAAAATTTCAATTAAATTATCATCACCATTCGATAATTTTTCAGGTAATATTCGAGTTACTTGTATACCTGTTTTATTTCTAAACAATAACAGCGCATCAAAAATTGATGCGACAATTAAAATTAAAAACAACAGTTTTGATATACCTAATAAATTTTCAAAAAAAAAGGAGATTACAAAAATTATAGCAATAGAAAATATAGCTATGAAAAATAGTGGTTTTAAATATATGTTTTTAAAAATCCTTTTCACTATCTCGGAATTTCTAGGGTTTCTAATAATTGCTGAATTACTTTATCGGCTGTAAATCCTTCCATTTCACGTTCTGGACTCACAATAATTCTATGTCTTAAAACAGAAGGTGTTACTTTTTTAATGTCTTCGGGTGTAACAAAGTCTCGGCCTTGCATGGCAGCTAGTGCTTTCGAACTATTTAAAATAGCAATTGAGGCCCTTGGTGAAGCTCCTAGATATAAGTTGGAGTTTGTTCTTGTATTATCTGTTATGGCGGCTATATACTTTAATAAATGATCTTCGATAATAATTTTGGTAATAATATCTTGATATTCTTTTATTTGCTTTGCATTTAAAACAGGTTTAATTGTATCGAATATTCCTTTATTTTCGCGCTTATGTTCATTTTCTAGAATAATAATTTCTTCTTCTAGCGATGGATACGGCACATTAATTTTAAATAAAAATCGATCGAGTTGTGCTTCAGGTAGTGCGTAAGTACCTTCTTGCTCTATTGGATTTTGAGTTGCAAAAACCAAAAGAGGTTCTTCCATAGTATTTTTAATACCATCGATTGTTATTTGACGTTCGGCCATAACCTCAAATAAGGCAGCTTGTGTTTTAGCTGGCGCACGATTAATTTCATCGATTAATATAATATTAGAGAAAATAGGTCCTTTTTTAAATTCGAACTCTTGTTCTTTTATATTAAAGATTGAAGTCCCTAATATATCACTAGGCATAAGATCGGGCGTAAATTGAATACGACTAAAGCCAACATCGAGTGTCTTAGCAATTAATTTTGCTGTAATTGTTTTTGCTACCCCAGGAACTCCTTCAATTAAAGAATGACCATTTGCTAAAATTGAAATAATCAAAAAGTCAATCATGTCATCCTGACCAACAATTATTTTTTTAATTTCTCTTTTAATATTTTGTACAGCTTCTTGTAAGTTCTTAAGATCTATTCGGTTATTGAATTCTAGTGGTTGTTCGTTGTTTTCTTCCATATCTATATTGAAATTTCTTCTATTTTTTTGTTCAGTTGTATTAGATCGACCTCTAAATGAAACGATTTTTGTTTTAAATTTTCAATTAATTTAATAGTATTTTTTGTGTTCTCTAGACTATTGCCACTTTTTTGCGCTAATTTTTTACAAAAATCTTCGTTCAAATTATTTGTGTCAAGATAATATTGTGATCTAATTTTTTCTAGAAAATACGTTATTTTTTTAGCAATAATATTGCTGAAATCTTTATGTTGGAAATGTAAATCGCCAATGGTTTTAGTAAATTCAATTGTCGAATTTTTTAATGGATCGACAACCTTAATTATTCGTTGTTCTCTTTTTCCTCTAAAAATCACAAATAATAAAATACCGAGAAGTGTTATATAGTACCCCCATTTTAATGATGGTTGTGTTAATACAAAACGCATTTTTGAATCGACAACCTTTCGCCCAGATTTTAAATAGTCGTCCCAGTAAATTTCCTTAGGATTAAGGTACGACAACACATGTTCAGCGTAACTTTGGTTATCTTTTAGCAGGTAATAATTTGTAAATGCTTCTGGAAGGGTGTGAAAATAAAAGAAACCATTGCCATGTTTTAATTTTATAAAATTAACTTCTTCAAGTTTGTTGAATTCGGTTTTAAAATAGCCTAATACGGTTGTGTTTATTGTATCAAACTCTTTAAAAACAGATTTGTATATACCGCGTTTAAATTTTGCTATTGAATCTAATTTAAAATTGGGGTTAAAAAAATCGGTTTTAATTTCTTCTTCAAGAAAATAGTAATCTGTATAGGTGTCGACTCCAAGTGAATCTTGTAAAACATTTCCAAAATTTCTACCCGAAATAAATACAGTATTTCCTGCTTTTACATAGTTACTTAATTTTGAATAGGTGTTTTTATCGAAGTTGATATTTTCATTAATAAAAAAATACGCCGAGTTATTATTGGTTGTATTGTTTTGAAAAAACTCGAAGGGGTCTTTTGTTATTTGTTTTATTTCTGAATTTGGATAAAAACCTTCTAATTCTTCATATAAAACATAGCATCCAAAAGGCACTTTATCGGAAGCAGTAAAATTTGGACTCCAATCTATTGGTTTTGGTCTTACAATTTCAATGATAATAATTGAAAGTAATGCAATTCCAAAGGCCCATATTATACGTTTCGATCGTTTATCCATTTTTACTAATTAAATTTTTAAACCGCTCGAATTCTTTTCTAGCATTACTAAATCCATGTTCATCCACATCGAACTCACCATACCAAATATGCTCGTATAAATATGAAATAGTGCTAAATTTATTTTGCATTGCTTCCGACTTTAACTCGTTGTAATAATCGGAGTTTGTTTTTTCATAGTGCCAAATTATAAGGTTTTTTAATGAAAGCTCTTTTAATGTTTTTAAGTACATATACCTAATGGCTAGCCTAAAATTGTTTTCAGCTAAAGCATCACGAATTAAATGGTCTAAATTTATTTGTTCGATATGTTCTTCTTCAATAATTAACGGAGCTAATTGGGTACTTTTTTTAGAGAAAAAAGAAGTTGCTTTTTTTCCAACTAATAGGCGAACAATAAAATATAATGCTACAGCAATAAAGATTAAATAGATTATTGTTTCAAAGATTTTATAAATTTCGGGACTAATTCGTATACCAAATACATCTTCAATAAAATTAAAAAATGAATTAATAGCCCTTTCTAATAGGTTCTGACTTTCGCCAGTTTCTATATCGTAATTATAATTGTTTCCATTGTATTTTTCGGAAAGCTTGTCTTGAAAATGCTGTAATTCGGTATTACTACTGTCAATTGCAATAGTAACAGTTTCCTGTGCAAAAGTGTTTCCGAAGAAAATCACAAATAGAATATATAATATCGTTTTATTCTTCAGCTCCAATTTGTTCTATTTTTTCGCGTGTATTTTCATTATAAGTTTGCTCGTGTAATGAAAAGTATAAAATCCCATTTGCAAATTGTGACAAAGCTTGTGAGTATGTCAGAACTATTAAAAACATACATAGGGCTATTGTCCATATTATTTTAGCAATTATCGAATCTGATAAATCGACTCCAGTATCGACTGCATGAAATGCATAAATGCCTATTAATACACTTGGGATACTTAAAAGGAGTAGCATTAATACGCCAACCATTAAACTAATTATAAAATTTGTGCCAACACATTTCCAGAAATTTTTTATTACTAAGCTCCAACCTTCTCCAAAAGAATCACTTACCGATTTTCCTTCATGTAACATAATCATAAAAGATATACCAAACCACGACCCCATTGCAAAGCTTATTATGTATTGTACAATTGTTCCGATTAAAGGAATAAAGGCTAAAATTACGCTAAGAATTACAAAACCAATATAGATGAGAAAAAGTAACAATATAAAAACGATTATTTTACCAAAATTATTTACAACAGTATTCCAAACACCTTTTTTTTCAATTTCTCCTCCTTTTTGATTGACGTATTTCGACATATATACTGAAGTTAAACTATAATTAAGAGCTGCAACAAGTATTAAAACTAACATTAAAACCAAAGCTCCAAAGCCAATAAGCATTGTCGAATTTGCTTCATCACTAGACGAAAAAGGTGTTGTATTGTTAAACACACCCAGAAACCCAGAAACAAGCATATAGCTAACACCCAGTAAAAGCAACATAAATATACCGTTATAGCTAATAAAAATATTAGTAAAACCCTTATAGTTTTGTTTAAAAAAATCGAAATAAAATGATATCATTTCGCCAACACTTAGTTTTTGTCTAAGGTCTATGTACTTGTTTTGCATACTTTCTATTTAGTTGTATAGGGTATATTATATAATAAAATATGATAAGTGCTAAAGAGCTAAAAATAATGGTCATTGCTAACCATACGGGCATATTACTATAGCGCGTAATAAACCCTTCAATAAACCCTGCAATTATAAAAAATGGAATGGTACTAATAACAATTTTCAATCCGTCTTTTGCACCTTTCATAAAAGAAACTCGTCTCGAAAATGTTTTCGGGAATAAGATACTATTTCCCATTACTAGTCCAGCACATCCCGCAATTATTATTACAGATATTTCGATTGTACCGTGAAGCCAAATCGATTTAGAAGCTTCAAAAAGGAGATCTCTTTTATAAAAAAATGTAAAAAACGCTCCAAGCATAACGCCATTAGTAAATAAAATGTAGGCAGTACCAATCGAAGTTATCACACCAAAAGCAAAGGCTAATAAAGCTACGCGAATATTGTTAATTGTAATTCCTAAAAATGTTCCAATTTCGCTCCCACTTTTGTAAATAGCAGTAGGATCACCATTGTCAATATTATCAAGTGTTTGGTTAACATAAGCATCTCCTAAAATAAGGCGAACGAACGAATCATCGTTTAGGGCAGAAATAATTCCGATACAAGTTGCGACACTAAAAATTAAAAAAGCATATAATAGTGATCTATGGTGTTGTATAAAAAATAGAGGAAATTCGTGTTTCCAAAACGTAATTATTCTATTTTTGTTTTCACTTTTATTAATATAAATTTTTTGATGTGCTTGTGAAGCGAGCGAATTAAGGTAAAGGAGTGTTTTACTATCTGGATAATAAGTTTGGGCATATGCCAAATCATTCGTTAACTGTATGTAGTTATCGGCTAATTGATCTGGATTTGATTTAATTTTTAATGAGATAGCCTTTTCAAATGCTATCCATTTTTCTTTATTTTGCTTTACAAAAGCAGCCTCGCGCATGTACTAAAAATTTCATTAAAGATAAACACTTGTTTGTAAATGGCAAATTTAAAAATAAACACTACACAAAACGTAAATTTAGGCTATAAAGTTGTTGGAATTGGAGAACGATTACTTGCATTTGTTATCGATTTATTTATTTTTATTCTCTATTTCTACATAGTAAGTCTTATCACCTCTTTTATAGATAATGTTGTAAACGATCGTTGGACCGTTTTTGGTATCGAATCGCTATTAATTCTTCCGGTAATGTTTTATTCATTGTATATGCACATGCTGTTTAATGGTCGTACAGTTGGTAAAATGATTCTTAAAATACGTGTTGTAAAAGTAGATGGCAGCCCTGTTCATTGGTCTAATTTTATGATTCGATGGATGTTACGATTAGTTGATCTTTGGATATTTTCTGGTTCTGTTGGAATGTTAACAATTCTTTTTTCTGAAAAAAAACAACGATTAGGAGATGCTGCAGCTGGAACCGTAGTTATTAGTATAAAAAATAATGTAAAAATTACACATACAATCTTAGAAGAATTTGAAGATACTTATAAGCCAAAGTTTTTATCGGTAACGAAACTAAGCGACAAAGATGTTAGACTTATTAAAGAAACGTTTTTAATTGCAAAGCGATCTAACGATTATAAAACTTTAAAAGCCTTGCGAAATAAAGTTGAAGGTATCTTAGAAGAAAAATCAGATTTATATGATAAGCAGTTTATAGATACTGTTTTAAAAGACTATAATTATTTCACACAGAATATGTAGTTTAGGCAATCCGGCTTCACCAAAGTTTTGTTCGGGTAAATAGGTAATAATTTACTTAATAATTTCTACTGTAATATATACATTTTCTAGTGGCCAGTCGCCTTCATCTGAAGCTAGGTTCGCAAGTATATCGACCACCTCCATGCCCTTGGTTACTTTTCCAAAAATAGTATAATTATCGTCGAGATGTTTTGCGTTATTTGGTTCTCCTAAAAAAATAAAAAACTCAAACGGAGTTGATTTTTTATCAGGATTCTTACGATAATGCTTTGCACCCGAAAGTGTACCTCGAATATGATTTCTACCTGGAATAATCTCAGATTCTAGACGGTACCTTCCAATTTGGGCTCTTTTTTTATTTGTAGAAATATTATCGCTACTACCAGCTTGAATAATAAAATTAGGTACAACCCTGTGAAAAAATGTTTCAGTAAAATAATTATTCTTAATTAAGTAAATAAAATTTGCGCGATGTAGCGGTGTATCGTTATATAATAAAAGCTCAATATTGCCATAGCTAGTAGAAATTTTTACCTTATTCTCTCTGTTCTTGCTACCGTAATCTAACAAAAGACTATCTACATTTTCATTAGTTATATACGGTAGTGTATAGGTACGTTTTATTAATTCAGAAGTTTTCTTATCGACTATTTTTTCTTTATTCAAGACATCAATTGGTACACTCTTTTTTTCAGAAGCTTTTTTATTATCTTCACAACTTTGAAGCACAACAAAAATAAATACTAATAAATAAATTAGTTTATTCATAATGAATTTTACCGATTTTAAATCAAAGATTTCAAAAGTAACAAATATGGAGCTTCCAGGAGAAGAAATCCATTATAAAATGGTTCCGTTTAAACGAATTGAAGCACTTAAAAAAGTAGTATTACAAAATAATAAACCAAGAAAAGCGGGCGTTTTGGTTTTATTTTACCCTAATAAAAATAATGAAACTACTTTTGTTTTAATACTTCGGAAAGCTTATAAAGGAGTACACTCGGCACAAATAAGTTTTCCAGGCGGAAAGTTAGAAGAAGCCGATGCATCACTCGAATATACTGCCCTTCGCGAAACTGAAGAAGAAGTAGGTGTTTTAAGCTCTTCTGTAAAAGTTATAAAAAAACTAACACATGTTTATATTCCGCCAAGTAATTTTCATGTCCAACCTTTTTTGGGTTTGGTTGACACTACGCCAAAATTTATTCCTCAATTAAATGAAGTTGAATCTATAATTGAAGTGCCTTTAAAACATTTTTTATCAAATGATGTATTAATAAAAGAGACAGTTTCAGCATCTTATGCATCTAAAATTGAAGTTCCAGCATTTTTACTAAATAATCATATAGTTTGGGGAGCAACTGCAATGATGTTAAATGAAGTACGACATATTATACAAGATGTGTTATAATGTTTTATCTACGTTTCATTTTGTATATTTGACGCCGCGTATAAACTTACTCCTTAATTAACATTGAATGGGGCTCTTTAAAAAAAATCCTTTTGGTCATTTTTTATTCTTAAAACTTTGGCTTATTAGAATCTTAGGTGCAATGACACACCGTCGATTTAAAGGCTTTAATAAGTTACAGATTGAAGGCTCCGAGATTATAAAAGACTTGCCAGATACAAATGTTTTGTTTGTTTCAAATCATCAAACCTATTTTGCCGATGTTGTAGCTATGTTTCATGTTTTTAATGCGAGCTTAAGTGGTAGAACCGATAATATTGAAAATATTGGTTATTTATGGAAACCAAAACTTAATCTTTATTTTGTTGCTGCAAAAGAAACAATGAAATCTGGTTTGTTGCCTAAAATAATGGCCTATGCAGGTTCAGTTAGTATTGAGCGTACATGGCGATCGGAAGGAAAAGATGTTGTTCGTCAAGTAAAAATGAGTGATGTAAGTAATATATCTAATGCTTTAAAAGATGGTTGGCTAATTACATTTCCACAAGGAACAACTAAGCCATGGAAACCTATTAGAAGAGGTACTGCATTTATCATTAAAAAAAATAGACCAATAGTAGTTCCAATTGTTATCGATGGTTTTAGACGTTCATTCGATAAAAAGGGGATCCGTATAAAAAAACGTGGAATTTTGCAATCTATGGTTATTAAAAAACCATTAGAAATAGATTATGAAAATGAAACGGTTGACGAAATAGTAGAAAAACTTCAATATGCTATCGAGCAACATCCTTCTTTTTTAAAGGTCATTCCTGAAGAAGATTTAGCTCGAAACGAAGAACTTCACAAAACACGCCAGTGGAAATATTAATCAAGTTATGAGTATCGATTTATCTAATAACTTACTGCATTTCAATCTTCTTTAATTCTTTATAATTTCTTTTTAACCTTCTTAATAGAAGTCCATAAACAAGCCAATAAAATAATATTAATAAACCAATAAGGATTGCTCCAGCTGCAAATTGTAATAAAAAGAAAGTAGAGGTGAAGGTTTCGGCAGGTAATGCACTAAAGTCTTGATCACCTTTTAATACTGTGATTAACTTATCTTTATTAAAAAACAAATATACATTTATACTTATAAGCATTAATGCAGCCAAACCAATATTGTAATACACAAAATAGTGAACTGTTTTTCTAGCTTGTAAAATATGTTGCATTAATGTTTTAATCGAACTAGTAACCTGTATTTTTTTATAGTTTAGGTAAAACAGAACAACAAATATTCCAACAATTATATAGTTAAAAATATTTATCCATAAAAAAATATTTTTAAGCCCCATTTTGTCATTAAATTCTTTACTAGATTCGGGAATAAAAAAGGATAAGATGGTCCAAAACAGTATTTCACAAAGACTAATTATAACAATCCATTTTAATATTGAAGATGATTTCTTCAATAGCATAGTATAGATCTCTTTATAGGAATATATTGGTAACTCTTGTTCCCTGTTTTGCCAATCTTTTTTTAATAGTTCTAATTGATCCATATTTTTACGGATTTAATATTTTACGTAATTTTTCTTTTATTCTATTCATTTTAACTCGTGAATTTACTTCGCTAATACCCATGGTTTCTGATATTTCTCTATACGATTTATCTTCTAAGTATAAAAAAATTAAGGCCTTATCAATATCATTTAATTCCTTTACAGCACTGTACATTAATTTTAATTGTTCTTCTGTCGTGTCATCATATTCTTCTGAAGAAATTTTAAAACTTATACCTTCAAAATCTTGTGTTCTTATTGTGCGTTTCGATTTTCGATAAAGCGTTATTGCTGTATTTAAAGCAACACGATACATCCAGGTACTAAATTTTGCATCACCTCTAAACTTTGGAAATGCACGCCAAAGTTGTATGGTAATTTCTTGAAACAAATCATTATGCGCATCTTGACTATTGGTATAAAGTCTACAGATTTTGTGCACTATGTTTTGATTTTCATTTAACTGAGTAACAAAACTATGTTCGAGTTCTTTATTCAAGCGGTTGATTGTGTTAGCTAATGGTTAGTATACAATATGTTAAAGTTGTTACATATTGTTTTAATTTTAATGAAAATTAGTGAATAAATATTAGTTCTGAACTTGAACTTTTATTGGTCCGCCGTGGTTTACCCAGCCACCGCCAATTTCATCGATATTTACATCTAACTCATCTGAAGTATCAATACTATTAATATTTACTTTTAATTCGTCGTATGTATCCACGCTTTTAATATTAACATTTAATTCGTCATAGGTGTTAATGTCTACTATTCTAACATCAATTGTTTCGAGAGCGCTTAACGGAACAACGTTAATTGGTGGATTTACCATTACTGTTGAGTTAGTATTTTCGAAAGCATAAGCACTCGGAATGATATCTAAATCTTTTGCAACATTAAATGTTAGGCAAACAGCAATAATGGTTAAAATTATTTTTGTGTAGTTGTCTGTTTTCATAATGTAAGTGTTATTATTTATTAATGTTTTAGTGAGTTTGAGTCGAAAGGGATGTTTTCAACCTTTCTCATATTCTAATATCAACTATTGTTCCTAAATGTCACGAGTTTAATTTCTTCTAATTTCCCTTTTAAGGAATGTATTCCCAAATTGTGTCGTACAATTCCTTCAGGTAATTTATAGGCAATGTTTGCAAAAGCTTCCGAAACCAATATATCGACACTTAATTCGTTGCATTTTGCTTGTATTCGAGATGTTGTATTTAATACATCTCCCGAAAAAGCAATATCTCTTTTAATTTGTCCAATCTCTCCAACCATAACGTTTCCGAAGTGATAACCAACTTTAAAATAAGGAACAAAACCATATTTAGACATATATGTCGACGCTTTGTTTGCAATCAACTTTTTCATGTTATAAAAACATTCGATAGCGTTGCCATTCTGCATGCCAACTTTCATTTTCCATGATATCACAATTTCATCTCCTACATATTGGTAGATATCGCCATATGTAGTAATAATTGCAGGTGTTATATCATTAAAAAAGTCTTTCAGAAAATAAAAATAGCGTTCTTCTCCAATTTTTTCAGCAATACTTGTAGCATTTTTTATATCGGCAAACATAAAGATTCGGCGCTCTTTTTTTGGTTTAAAATACTTTCCGAGTAAATAATCTTTAAAAACTCCTGGGCCATATTTGTTATTCACCATTAGCACAATAAGAGTACTTATAATAATGACTAACCAAATGCTATAATTTTTTAGAAACTCCCAGCCCGTCAAGAAAAAGTAGGTTTCTTCAATTACTTCAGAGTTAAAAAGAGGAAGATCTAAATTTTCACTTTCTAGATATAATGAGCCTATAAACCCTATTAAAATCGAAGTTAGTGTGTAAGTTACTATTATATAAAGTATGGCCTTCCAAAAGGCATTTTTTCGCAGCCATTTTTCCATAAAAAAAATAACAAAGAAACCTCCAAAAAAGCTTCCGCAAATTGCAAAAATAAGATTTGCTAAATAATTTGATAAGAAATCGAAATTGCTGTTTAAAACACGATGTGCGCTTAATGTAAAGTAGTCATAAAAAAATAATAAATTTGAAATTCCAATCCAAATCACAGAAATCCAGAACCATCTTTTTGCATAAAACCAAAAGCGAAGTTTCGCATATCTAGATGAATTATTACTCATGTTAAATTAACAATTTTTGTACTTATCATATAACCCTTTACCTTCTAAAATCATCGGCATTACTTTGTCTAAACGACTTATTTGTGTTGCTTCACGTTTGGCACTACCAATATGTTTGCAATATTCTCGCTGTTTTCCAGGATTTAACTTATTAAAAGAATTTTTTAATTTTTTGTTTTTAAATGCCTCATTTAATAAGTTAGGGATGATTGTTTCTTTTTTACGTTGCGGTTTTAGTTTTTTGCCAGCTTTGGCATTTTCCATGGCCTCAATAACGTATTCTAAAACTATATTTGTATCGATTGTATCACCTTCGGTAAATTTCCATTGTCGCAATGCTTTGGTTTTTCCTTCTTGTGCATTTAATAATTTTTTATGATTATCTTTTAGAAAAACTCCTTGATGAAACCAAATGGCATAATGATTTTTAAATGCTCCTAAACCAGCTACTATAGATTTATTTATTGAGTAAGATGGAGCTCCCCATTTTACTTCTTCAACTAAATTAGTTTTGTTTAAAACTGTCCGAAGAGTTTTAAGTTCTTTAGCCCACTTTGAATGCTTTTCGATGTATTGATCTATTTTTTCTGAATCTTTCATGTTGTATTTTTGCACTCTCCGAAGATACTATTTTATTTATTCGGAAGTATTCTAGTGTGAAATAAATGTTTTTATACAATTCAGCATTAAAATAAAACAGTTGGGTTTTCTTTTTTCTATAGCTATCATATTATTGCTCACTTTTGTCACTAAATTAATACAATAATCATTATGAAGATTTCAAAAAATCAACTCCTTATTATATTTATAACCACTTTTTTAGGTACTATTTTTTCGTTTACAGCTTTAAGTCAGACAACAATTTCTGGTACTGTAACTGAAGCAAATGGTACGCCAATCTTAGGAGCTAATGTTTTTCTTGAAGGTACTTACGATGGTGCATCTTCAGATTTCGACGGAAAATTTTCCTTCGAAACATCCGAGACTGGCATGCAAACACTTGTAATTTCTTTTCTTTCTTTTGAAACATTTAAAATCAATGCAACAGTTTCAGAAATGCAAAACCTAGGCATAAAGTTACGCGAAGATGTAAATTCATTAGACACAGTTGTAATTACTGCTGGTACTTTTGAAGCGAGTGATAATAGTAAAGTGTCTGTATTAAAACCACTCGATGTTGTTACTACAGCAAGCGCTCTTGGCGATTTTGTTGGTGCATTACAAACATTGCCTGGTACAACAACAGTTTCAGAAGATGGTCGGCTTTTTGTTCGTGGTGGCGACGCTGGAGAAACACAAATATTTATCGACGGTATTCGCGTGTTTACTCCTTATACACCAACCACAAATAACGTTCCGACGAGAGGGCGATATAGCCCGTTTTTATTCGACGGAATAACCTTTTCGACTGGTGGTTATTCGGCAGAATACGGACAAGCATTATCATCGGTTTTATTGTTAAATACAATCGATGAGCCTATACAAGAAAAAACTGACATTTCGATTATGAGTGTTGGTTTAGGTATTGGAAATACGCAAATTTGGGGAAAAAACTCATTAAGTGTGAATGCTTCGTATATAAATTTAGCACCTTATGTTGCTTTGTTTCCAGATAGAAACGATTGGAAAAAACCTTTTGAAGCCATGTCTGGAGAAACTGTTTTTAGACATAAATTTGAGAATGGTTTATTAAAAGTGTACGCAGCTTTTGATACTTCAAATTTTGAGCTAATACAAGAAGACATCAATCTTTCTGAAGGTCTTTATTTTAAATTGAAAAATAATAACTTCTATACAAATGCTAGTTATAGTGGATCGCTATCAAATAATTGGAAAATTTTTGGAGGTGCGAGCTATACCTTTGCTAAAAATGACTTAACGATAATTGAAGATGGTATTGAGAACAACGAGAATTCTGCCCATCTAAAATTGAAATTAAGAAAACGTTTTAGTAGTCGTTTTAAATTATCGTTTGGAGCCGAACAGTTTCTAACCGATTTTAGCGAATCTTTTTCTTCTGAATTTTTTGACGCGCGTTATGGTTTTCATAATAATATTACTGCAGCATTTACTGAAGCCGATATTATTTTTTCTAGAAAATTTGCGATGAAGCTTGGTTTAAGAGGTGAATACAGCGACTTATTTGAAGAAACCACCCTTTCACCACGCGCTTCTTTAGCTTTTAAAACAGGTAAAAACAGTCAGCTTTCATTGGCATATGGCGATTTTTATCAACAGCCACAGAGCGATGTTTTAAAATTCAATACTAGCTTACAAGCCGAAAAAACACAACACTTTATTTTAAATTATCAATACACAGCAAACAACCGAATTTTTAGAGCCGAGTTGTATCGTAAAGAATATACCAACCTAGTAACATATAATACAGAATTTGCTAGTTTCGATAGTAATTATAATAGTTTAGGCGATGGTTTTGCACAAGGATTAGATGTTTTTTGGAGAGATAATGAGAGTATAAAAAACGTAGATTATTGGGTCAGTTATTCGTATTTAGATACCGAACGAAAATATCAAAACTTTCCAATAGAAGCTACACCTAATTTTGTGAATAATCATAATTTATCGGTTGTAGCAAAGTATTTCATTACTGATTGGAAAAGTCAAATTGGGTTTAGTTATAATTTTGGTAGTGGAAGACCTTATACAAATCCAAATGAAACGGGTTTTTTACAAGAAAAAACGAAGAGTTTTAACAGCCTTAGCTTAAATTGGGCCTACCTTATTTCGCAGCAAAAAATACTATATTTTTCTGTAAATAATGTTTTTGGTTTTAATAATGTAAATGGGTATCAGTATGCAAATACTCCAGATGTAAATGGTAATTTCGATAGAAGAATCTTACGCCCAGCAGCAGATCAATTCTTTTTTGTAGGCTTCTTTTGGACTATTAGCGATGATAAAACCGATAATCAGTTAGATAATTTGTAATTTTTTTAAGTATCAGGTATCTGGTATTTTGTATCAAGTAATTAGTATTCATCAACTAACAACAGCAGACTGATTACTAAGTAACTACTTCCAAGGAAGTTTAAAATAGCCTTTCACTTCTTTCTTTTTTGCTTTTGCTTCCGTATAATCGAGTAGTGGTTTTAGTCTTTTTTCAATTTTATCTTGACTAATAACGCCTGTTTTTTTATCGACTACAATTCCGTGGCAAAAAAATAATAAAGCAGGAACTCCTAACACTTTATAACGTCGAGTAATTTCTATGTAATCGTGCGCGTTCAGCATAAAAAAGTCATATGTTGCTTGATTATCTTCAGCTGTTTGTTTAAAAATAGGAGCAAGAATTTTACATTTAGAACATCTTTTAGTATACACATCAACTACACATGGTTTTGTGTTTTCTAGCACCTTTTGTTGAAATTGATTTGCTGTTATTTCAGAAAACATAGCATCGTTTTTTACAAAGATACAATTCAGCCGTTATTTTGTACAATTGAGTAACTTATACTTTTTATAAAGGTGTAAAACATACAAATTTGTGCTATAAAATATATCAATCATGTACACAATAATCGTTTATTTAGCATTTGTAATTAATGTTTTATTGCAAATGATCTTTTTATAAAATTTAATTTAAAAAGAAGAATTTATTAACTTTGATTAATTAGAAAACTATTTTAAAATGAAAAATCTACTTATAATTTTTATTGCTTTAATTTGCTTCTCAGGAATAAGTCAGACACAATACGAAAAAGGCATGCAAAAAGCATTGGACCTTTGGAATACTGAAAAACCGTCGGAAGCAATAAATTTATTTGAACGAATTGCAATAGCAGAGCCAGACGAATGGTTGCCGCCTTATTATGCATCATTAATTAATGTGCTAAATGGTTTTGGAGAAAAAGATGAAGCAAAGCTTACCGCGCAACAAGAAAAAGCTATGGAGTTTTTAATTAATGCGAAAGCAATTTCGAAAGACAATGCCGAGCTTTTATTATTGGAAGCATTATGGTACACGGTATGGGTAGCTTATGATGGTGCGCAATATGGAATGAAGTATGGTGCTAAGGTATCGCAAATATATCAGGAAGCGTTCGCCTTGTCACCAAATAGCCCACGTGTAATTTTAAACAAAGCTGAATGGGATATGGGAGGTGCTCGCTTTTTCGGACAACCAATTACTCCATTTTGTAAAGATATTAAACGTGCAATCGAACTTTTTGCAGATTTTAAACCAGAAGGAAAATTTTACCCATCGTATGGGTTAGAACGTGCAAAACAAGTTTTAGTAGAAAATTGTAATAACTAATGAGTCGATTTTTAAAAGAAATAAGGAAAGCCTTTTTAGTTGGTTTATTAGTATTTGTAATATTTGGAATCATTCGTTATAAACAAGGAATTGGATTTCCAAGTGGTATAGATTTACTTGAGCTATTTGCTTATAATCAGCTTTATGCGCTGGTGTTTTATTTGTCAAATGCCTATTTCTTTATGTATATACTTAAGAGGTTTAAACTTACTTTTTTTAAACTTTCAACATTAGTGATATTAATAGTAGGTATTATTTTAGTTACTTCTTTAGATTTGTTTTTTCTTCGAGTTTTTCAGGAAGTGTATATGGGTGGAGAAAACCTCGACACCTTTATTTCGGAAGAAAAAATTAGATTTTATTATATACCTATAATAATCTCATTATTAGTTAGTGGCTCTTTTTTGGCTGTTTTCTATTATAGACACATACAAGAAGGTAAAGTAAAAGAACAAAAAATAATTGCTGGAACAGCATCTGCAAAGTTTGACGCTTTAAAAAATCAATTAGATCCACATTTTTTATTTAACAGCCTTAATGTTTTAACAAGCCTAATTGAAGAAAATCCAGATGCAGCAACCAAGTTTACAACTTCTTTATCGAAAGTGTATCGCTATGTGTTAGAACAAAAAAACAAAGATTTAATTTCGGTTGAAGAAGAATTAAAATTTGCAAAACTATATATGTCGCTCATTAAAATGAGATTTGAAGATAGTATTGTGTTTTCAATTCCCGAAAAGCTTACAAATCCAGAAGCTAAAGTTGTACCCTTATCGCTTCAGTTATTACTCGAAAATGCTGTAAAACACAATATGGTTACTCCTTCAAAGAAACTATATATTTCGATTTATGAAGAAAATGGAAACTTAATCATAAAGAATAATCTTCAGCCTAAACAGGTTGTAAAATCTGGCACAGGAGTAGGGTTAAAAAATATTCAGCAACGATATAATTTACTTACAGACAGGACAGTTTCAATAATTAAAAATGAAAAAGAGTTTTATGTTTCCATTCCATTGCTAACTAAAACTGTTTCAACTATGAAACCACAAGAAGCATTTATTTCAGAAAAAAAATACGAACGCGCTTTAGAACGTGTTGAAAAGTTAAAAGGGTTTTATATTCATTTTACAATTTACCTAATAATGATTCCTGTTTTTATTTTTTTAAACTATAGATCTGGTGGTTTTCCTTGGGCAATATTTCCAATTGTGGGTTGGGGGTTTGGTGTCGCAGGGCATGCTATGGAAACCTATAGTTACAACCCGTTTTTAGGTAAAAACTGGGAAGAAAAAAAGATAAAAGAATTAATGGAAAAAGATCAAACCAATAAAAAATATAAGTAATACATTATGAGGGATTTTGATAAAGAAAATAGTTATTTACGTGCAAAAGAGCGTGTAGCAGCAATTAAAAAGTTTTATACGAGCCTGCTTTCCTACATTGTTTTTATTGCCATGTTAGCGGGTATAAATTATTATACCAACGAATGGAGCCACCCTTGGTTTTTATGGGCAGCTTTTGGATGGGGAATTGGTTTAGTGTTTCATGCTTTTAAAGCTTTTGGATGGATGCCTTTTATGAATAAAGATTGGGAAGAACGAAAGATTAAAGAGTTTATGGAAAATGACGATGATTCTTCAAAAAATAGATGGACATAAAATAAATATTATGGAAAATTATAATAAAGAAAAATACGATAGAGCTAAAAAAAAGGTTCAACAAGTAAAGGGATTTTATTCACATTTAACCGCATATATTATAGTTAATTTATTGCTTACACTTGTTAATATGGGAATTTTTCAAAACGATTTTTTCGAATTTGGTTTTGATTATCCAACTTGGCCAATGATAACAACACCCTTATTTTGGGGTATCGGATTATTTTTGCATGGCCTTTATGTTTTTCAAAATAAATTTAAGTTTTTAAAAGATTGGGAAGATCGTAAAGTGAAAGAATTTATGGAGGAAGAAGAAGGAGAAATTGAACAAACAAATAATTGGAAATAATACAAAACAAATACTATGAAAGTATTAATTATTGAAGATGAAAAACCTTCAGCAAGACGACTAAACCGTATGTTAGAAAGACTTGGTGTTAAAGTAAACACAATGTTGCATTCTGTTGAAGAATCTGTAGATTGGTTTAAAAATAACGAACACCCAGATCTTATTTTTTTAGATATTCAGTTAAGTGACGGACTTTCATTCGAAATTTTTGATGAGGTTGATATCAAAAGCGCAATCATATTTACTACTGCTTTTGATGAATACGCACTTCAAGCTTTTAAACTAAATAGTATCGATTATTTATTGAAACCTATTGATGATGAAGAGTTACAAGTAGCAGTCGAAAAATATAAAGAATTGAAACCTTCGGTTCAAAACGTTCAAATAAACTTTCAGGATATAAAAAAATTACTAGCAAACCCATTAGAAAGAGAATACAAAAAACGGTTTACAGTAAAAATTGGACAGCATCTTAAAATGATTTCAGTCGATGAAATTGAGTGTTTTTATTCAGAAAATAAAGGTACCTATGCACATACAATAAGTGGGAGAAACTATTTGCTAGACACGACTTTAGAACATTTAGAAAGCGAATTAGAACCGAAAATGTTTTTTAGAATAAACCGTAAATTTTATATAAATATTAATGCTATAAAGGATATCATTTCATATACCAATTCTAGGCTTCAAATAAAGTTTAATAGCTTTAATGAAATGGATGTTATCGTTGCTCGTGAGCGTGTAAAAGACTTTAAATTATGGTTAGAATAACATTCTAATTATCTACAAAAGGATTCGAAAATCGTTCGTCATTAATTAAATCGTAATCGGTTAAAGTTTTTAAGAAAGCAACCAATGCAGCCGATTCTTCATCAGTTAAATCTAAATGTCTCGGATTCCCGTCACTATCTTTCATATGAGCAGAAAGTGTTGGATGTGCTAAAACTCCTGTACTATAATGTTCGACAACCTCTTCTATTGTAGCAAATCTTCCATCGTGCATATATGGAGCAGTTAACTCTAAATTTCGTAATGAAGGAGTTTTAAAATGCCCGTCGAATGAAGGGTTTCCTAAGAAAGCTCCCAAACCATTATCTGCTACACTGTTATCGATATCTAAGCCAATATTGTCTGGTTCGGCGCCACTAAAAATTACTTGATTAACATTAACTGGTAATTCAAGTTCAAAGCGTAGCGGATCTACGTTCGGTAGATGACATGTTACACAACTGGCATTAGCCTCAGGGGTTTCTTTACCATTAAAAATAGCTTTTCCTAAGTTTTCTTGTGCTGTAAAATTTGGGAAGTCTATAAAAATATTATTAGTTGTTTGAATTCCAACATCGTATTTAGTATTGAATGAGTATATGGCGCGAACAAATTGCGATAAGGCTTTCGATATTTTATCGCTTGTAATCGTTTCATTTCCAAAAGCATTTTCGAATAATGGTTTGTAATAATTTAATTCAGAAAGTTTTGTAACTAGTACATCTAATGTCATTCCCATTTCAACTTCATCTTGTAAAGGCATTAAAACTTGTTCTTCTAAAGAAGCTGCTCTATGGTCCCAAAAAAACTTTTTATCTTTATAAAATCCAGCATTAGCAAAACCCATAGAATTTCTAAAAGTTTGATCGCCATCAAAGCCTGTACTTTTCGATCTGTTATCAGAAAAACCAAGTTCTTGAAAATGACAACTAGCACAAGCTATTGTGTTATTTATAGACATGTTTTTATCATAAAATAAAACACGTCCTAAAGTAACACCATCATTTGTAATTTGGTTGTCTGTTGGTGTATTATTGAAACTAAAAACATAGCTATTAAAATTGTCTGGAAATGCAACACTACTATAATTATACGGAGTAAGTGGTAAGTTATAAATATCGCTATAACTATCGTCGATACTTTCGTCTGTTTTACAAGAACCTAAAGTGATAATTATAAGGAGTAAAATAAGTTTCGATTTGAGCATAATAAGATAATTTGGTTAGTTAATCTCACTGTAAAAATACTAAACAGTCTTTTAATATTCAAGTGTTATTTGTAAATTCATCTATAATATTGCAAAAATAGTTTAAATACTTCTTCATATAAATACTTAATTTTAATAGATTTACAAAAAAAAAATAAAACCAACAACAAATTAAACTAATCACTATTATGAAAAAGAATACCCAAGCATTTCTTTTTGTACTACTTTGTGTTTTTTCTTTACAGATACAAGCACAAGATTTTACACAAAATATTGAAACACATATTATTCAACTTTTAGAGAACGACAAACTTTTGGCAGATGATGCCAATTGGGAAATTACCGATCAAAATGTAAGTTCTATTAGTGGGGTAACTCATATTTACTTTAGACAAGTAGTAAATGGATTTCAAGTTTTTGGAACTGAATCAGATATTCATATTCTTCCAAATGGAAAGACATTAACTGTAAACAATCGATTTGTAAAAAACAGTTCGAGTAAAACTAGAGGGTCTTCAACACCTTCTTTAACGGCTATTCAGGCTGTTACCTTTGCTGCTAACCAATTAAATTACACTATTACCGAGTCTCTTTCCGTATTAGAAATAAAAATTGGACGTAGCCAGGAAACAATTATTAGTACTGGTGGTATTTCATTAAGTAATATACCCGCAAAACTTTTATACAGGTTTACAGACAATAATGAACTAGTTCTTGTTTGGGATCTTTCAATACAAGAAATTAGTCAGCACGACTGGTGGAATGTTCGTATAGATGCATCAACAGGAATTATTATCGATAAAAATAACTGGATGGTAAGTTGTTCTTCTGGACACGATCACAGTATTCATGAAGACATTAATTACAATAAAAACCTGTTTGATATTCCAAATTATAAAAACGTTTCTAATACTTCGGAAGCTGGTTGTGTAGAATGTTATGAGGTGTTTGCGCTCCCTTTAGAAAGCCCTTTCTACGGAAGCCGTACTATAGAAATTGATGCTGCAAATGGCGCCGCATCACCTTTCGGATGGCACGATACAAACGGTGTCTCTGGAGCCGAGTTTACTGTTACACGAGGTAATAATGTAAATGCTTATGAAGATGGAGATAATCCTGGTTATCAGCCAAATGGAGGTGCTTCTTTAGATTTTACTGGATATCCATTTAGTATGGTTTATACAGGTGCAGATCAATATGAAGACGCGGCGATAACTAATCTATTTTATTGGAATAATGTTATTCATGATGTATTGTTTCAATATGGTTTAGATGAAGCCGGTGGAAACTTTCAAGAGTTAAATTATAGCGGTGATGGTTTAGGAAGCGATTCAGTAAATGCCGAAGCTCAAGATGGCTCTGGTACTTGTAATGCAAATTTTGGAACACCGCCAGACGGAGGAAACCCTCGAATGCAAATGTATGTTTGCGGAAACAGAGATGGCGATTATGATAATATGGTAGTGATTCATGAATATGGTCACGGTATCTCAAATAGATTAACAGGTGGGCCAAGTAATACAAGTTGCTTGTTTAATACTGAGCAAATGGGTGAAGGCTGGAGTGACTGGTATGGAGCTATGTTAACCATCGAACCTGGAGATGCTGGTACAGACTCAAGAGGTGTTGGAACTTATCTTTTTGGTGATGGGCCAGATGGCGATGGAATTCGTCCTTTTCCTTATAGTACCGATACTAATATTAACCCTCAAACTTATGCCGATATTAGCGGAGTTTCAATTCCTCATGGAGTAGGATCGGTTTGGGCAACCATGCTTTGGGAAGTTACTTGGGGACTTATAGATGAATACGGATTTGATCCAGATATTTATA
>Ga0256847_1000506_pt1 | contig 24394 bp, 23 predicted proteins | sample TeddybearmetaG_FD_189099 | JGI IMG/M metagenome (GOLD analysis project Ga0256847, IMG submission 189099) | Hydrothermal vent microbial communities from East Pacific Rise, Pacific Ocean - Teddybear | ecosystem: Environmental > Aquatic > Marine > Hydrothermal vents | place: Pacific Ocean: East... | reverse complement strand
TAAAAACACTTATGGATAGGGATATCTTGTATGCAGAAATTGCAGGAGCAAATTTCTGCCATTTACTTGCGTAAACTTCGCTTGTTTTAAATCGAAATTGAGGCGATTTAGAGGCAAGCTGAGAAGCAAAAGTCCTCACTCACGGTGCTCCATTTTATCCATCCTGTTGTTGGTTTACTTGCGTAAACATTATTACGCATGTTGGAAATCTATCACATTTTATAGGCAAAATTTAGACGATTTCGAGCTAAGCTACCGCGTCCTGTAGGCAACCAAACAAGCAAAGCTCATGAATTGGGCTTAAGCTCTTTTCCTAAATTGAAATTCATAGCTAGATTTCTTGCAGACAGTGGTGAACGCTTACTCATTTTGAATTGATAGCATCAGATCTATAATCCTGATCGTAAACTACTCCCCAGTGGGAACGACACGGGCTTTTTTGGTTACTTTTTTAGCTCTTGAAAAAAGTAACTCGCAGTCAGAGCGTAGCGCTGCGAAATACCATTAGTTAGATTATCTATCAAAACCAACAAAATTAAGCAAAACACCTCAAACTTAATGTATTACTTTAAGTTTGAGCGATAACCTTATGAATTCATTTTAGATTAAAATCAACATCTCGAATCAAATAGAAAAAACCTCGCTAAGTCCTTGTCCTATAAGTAAAATTTGAGCATTGTTCCCGTTTCTTTTGCTTGACAAACTACCTTCTGCCTACCTATAGTCCATCTTAGTGGAGAAAAGTGTCATATTGTGTCTTTTTGTGGCGTAATCTTAAATTTGTACTAAACTTTGATTACCCTTCAAAAAAACTTGGGTTCGATTGATCATCGAACCTTAAAACTAGGCTGTATTTTACTAGATTTAGCCTAAGCACAGGATAAAAAAGTGTTTCGCGGAGCAAATTCAATTAATTTAGATTCTAAAGGGCGTATTGCAATTCCTGCAAAGTACCGCTCATGCATCAGTGAATCTTGCGAATCTCACTTAATCATCACCTGTGATCCCTATGATAACTGCTTATTGATCTTTACCCTAGAACATTGGGAAACGACAGAAGCAGATCTCCAATCTCTCTCCAATTCGAAACCTCTCCACAGACGGTTAAAACGGATCATGTTATCTCACGCAACTGAGGTAGACATGGACGGAAGCGGACGTTTATTGATCCCTAGCGTACTAAGGGAACGATCAAGCCTTAAAAAGGAAGTAATGCTAATAGGACACGGTAAGACATTCCAATTATGGGACGAGTCACGTTGGCATCAATTGGTTGAACAAGATATGCAAGTTATGTCTAGCGATGAGCTGGACAGTGATCAGCTACCGGATCTTTACTACTAGATTTCTAGATTGGATTACTAGAATCAGGTTGGCAGTATCCGGTTGGCAAAATTTAACTTGTTATGTCTTCTCATCGAATAGATTTGAACTGTTGGTGTTAGAAATACGAAATGATGGTAGCTATGAACGCACTAGGTACAAAAGAGGGCACAAAAAAGCCACACACAACGGTTCTCTTGCAGGAAGCCGTTGCTGGACTGCAAATTAAACCGAATGGGATCTATCTTGACGGTACATTTGGTCGGGGTGGTCATAGCCGCTTGATATTAGAAAAATTAGGCACTACGGGACGGTTGTTAGCGATTGATCGAGATCCACAAGCCGCTAAATCTGCATTGGAGTTTTCGTCGGATCCGCGATTCGACTTTTTTCATCAGGATTTCGCCAGTATTAAGCCTTTGTTAGAACAACAAGGATTGTTAAATAAGTTAGACGGAGTGCTGCTTGATTTAGGCGTATCGTCGCCGCAACTTGATCAAGCTGAAAGAGGATTTAGTTTTATGAGGGACGGCCCGTTAGACATGCGAATGGATACCAGCAAGGGCGAGTCAGCTAAGCAGTGGTTAGCGAAGGCCTCCATTGAGCAGATGAAGGCAGTTTTTAAAGAATATGGCGAGGAAAAATTTGCGTTGAGGATCGCTAGGGGAATTGATGAATATCGGCAAAATGAATCAATTGAATCAACCTTGCAGCTTGCAAAAATTGTAGATGAGGCCTGCCCGGTAAAGGACAAATTTAAACACCCGGCAACACGAACATTTCAAGCGATTCGCATTTATATTAATGACGAACTAGGACAATTGAGAGAGACCTTGATGACTATGAGCGATTTGCTTACCAGTGGCGGAAGAATGTCAATTATTAGTTTTCATTCACTCGAAGATCGGTTAGTAAAGCGATTTATTAAAACGCAATCACAGGGTGTTCAATATCCCAAGGAAATTCCGGTGATGGCAGCAGATATTAAAACTAATTTTAAAAAAATAGGTAAGGCGATAAAAGCATCAAAGCAAGAGATTATTGAAAACGCTCGCTCGCGAAGCGCCGTTTTGAGGATTGCCGAACGCAATTGAATGGAACGAAAAAATTAAATACAAATAAATACGACTAATGAAAAATCAGACCAGGGATAAAAAGAGACAGCGAAAAAAGGTAATCGATAAATCACCTTCATTACTAAAAGAAATGGCAGGAGATATATTAGTTAGACACTGGTTTGTTTCTTTGTTATCGGTAGTTGCCGTTGTTTCTGCCATGAAGCTAGCGAACACCAGCCACGATATAAGAAGAGCCGTAGCGGAGTCTCAGGAATTGAGGGAGTTAAGGCAACAACAAGAAATTGAATGGCAAACATTGCGCTTAGAAATGAGCAGTCTAACCGAAGCAGATCGTATATCGCGATTAGCAAAAAAAGAGTTAGGCATGATTAAAGTCAGTACCAAAAACGAAAAAATAATAACGCTTTAATGCGTTTTGAATAATATAAAATACCTAGGAAACAAATTGAAACAAGCTAGAAAACCAAACACGATCCCACTTTGCAGCATTAGATTTTATCTTTTGTGTGGCGTTTTGTGTGTCGGATTTGTAGCGCTTATGGCAAGAGCTGTTTATTTACAAGTAGATGAAGCGGCGGCGTTAAATCAACAAGCGGATTCAAGAAGTATTCGAACCAAAGGAATAAAAACTTTCCGCGGTGACATTGTGGATAGAAATGGCATAGAGCTCGCGAGCAGTATACCGGTTAAATCTGTTTGGATGGACATCACCAAAGTTTACCAAGAGACATCGTCACTTGATGCAAGCGAATGGAATCAGTTAGCTGTTATCGCACAAAAAACACCTGCACAATTTAAACAATGGATCAGCAAAAGAAAAAACCGACAATTTGTTTGGGTGGCAAGACATCTTGATCCTCAAAAAGCAAGTTTGGTCGCCAAGCTTGATCTTCCGGGTGTTTATTTACAAGATGAATCGCGGCGTTACTATCCCTCTGCGGAAATATCCGCTCATTTGGTAGGCTTCACCAATATTGATGATGAAGGTCAAGAGGGTCTGGAAAAATCCTATGATAAATGGCTCACTGGACAAGCGGGTTCTGAAAAAGTTTTGTTGGATTTGAGTCGTAGAGTTATTGAGAAGAAAAAACTAATTAGTGAAGCCAAGTTGGGTGATGAACTTCAGCTTAGTATTGATGCAAGAATCCAAGCAATAGCTTATAAAGCATTAAAAACGGCGGTGCTAAAACATAAAGCTAAAGCCGGTGCGCTGGTAATGATCGATGTAGAGACGTTTGAAGTCATTGCGCTAGTCAGCCAGCCATCGTATAACCCGAATCGGTTCGACTTACGCCGCCCAGAGCTGACTCGAAATAGAGCCTTTACTGATAGTTTTGAACCGGGCTCTACGGCAAAACCTTTTACCATAGCGAGCGCTCTTGAAGCGGGAACTGTTAATCCGAATACGAAAGTGAACACGTCGCCAGGGAGAATAAAAATAGGTTCCAAAGTAATTCCAGATGGGAAAAATCATGGGGTGCTAAGCGTTACCGGAATATTACAAAAATCCAGCAATGTGGGTGTAACCAAATTAGCCATGATGATGGACGATGATGATTTTCTAAACGCTTTTTACAGCGTTGGCTTTGGTGTTGATACCGCCAGCGGTTTCCCTGGCGAGAGCGGTGGGCGATTTAGAATTAGGCCCAACTGGAGCAAAATTGAGAAAGCAACGTTGGCTTATGGTTATGGTTTTACAGTTACTCCAATTCAATTGGCTCAGGCCTACACGATTTTGGGGGCGCATGGAGTGAAACGACCTATTTCTCTCACAAAATTAGATTCTGTACCCGAGGGAGAGCAAGTTATTTCCAAAAAAACGGCCATTCAAGTGGTTCGTATGATGGAGACAGTGGTGAATGAAGGTGGGACCGGACAACGAGCAAGTGTAGCGGGTTATCGAATTGCTGGAAAAACGGGCACTGCGCGTAAAGCGGTGTCTGGCGGGTATGGTGATGAATATAGCGTGTTTTTTGCCGGTATTGCACCAGTGAGTAATCCTAAGATTGCAATGGTGGTTTTTGTCGACGAACCGGCTAGTGAGAATTACTACGGCGGGCAAGTAGCGGCACCTGTTTTTGCGAAAGTCGCTAACGACACTTTGAGATTGTTAAATGTCAAACCCGATCAAAGGGTAGCTTCAAGAAATACGCTCATTGGAAAGACTCACGTGACCAGCGTGAAGCTAACAAATAAGAAAAACAACAAAGAGGGTATCGACAATGGCTAAGCCGCCCCTCTTAAAAGATGTTTTAAAAGATATAAAAACTAACAAGATAGATGGTATGTCAACAGGTCATCCTGTCGATGAATCAGAAAACAGTTCCAGCACGCAGGTAGCGGCTGACCGTAGTAGTGAAGCGGTTGGCCCCCTTCGTTTAGATAGTCGAGAAATAGAATCAGGTGATACTTTTATTGCTGTATTAGGATTTCAAACTGACGGTCGTGTCTATATTCCTATGGCGATTGAGCGAGGCGCCAAATTAATATTTGCTGAAGAAAATAAGTCGGTAGAATTCCAGCAAATGTATTCGGACATTGCCGCTAACAAAATTATTTGGATAGCAAACCTTAGGGATCAATTAAGCGCGATTGCCGCCAATTATTTTAATCATCCCGCCGATGAACTAAGAAATATCGCAATCACGGGCACTAATGGAAAAACAAGTTGTAGCCATTTAATCGCAAAAACACTGCAAAAACTGAATTTTGAATGTTACTTACTAGGAACGCTTGGTGTCGGTTGTTGTGGAAAATTAGCTGAGTCTATCAACACCACTGCTGATGCGATTACGTTACAATCTATTCTAAAAAATGCGGCAGATAGCGGCGCGCAATTTTCATCGATGGAACTATCTTCCCATGGGCTTGACCAAAATCGCGCCGCAGCAATTCAATTTAACACTGCGGTGTTTACCAACCTAACTCGTGATCATCTAGATTATCATGGTTCGATGGAAAATTACGGAGTAGCGAAAAGAAAACTGTTTGTATCCAAAGGATTAAAAAATGCGGTTATTAATATGGATGATCGCTTTGGACGGAAACTGGCGAAAGATGAGAAAATTATCGCTGACAAATGGTTTGTTTCAACGACCTTTCCCACCTCGGGTTCAGATCTCAATCAGTGGATTTGGGCGGAAGATATCACGCTTACCTTAAAAGGCATTCACGCAAAAGTGTTCACGCCATGGGGTACCGGGAAATTAGACTCCACTTTAATCGGGCATTTTAATCTATCTAATTTATTAGTGGTGGTAGCGGCTCTTGGCGCGATCCTTAAAGATATTCATCCGATATTAGAAGCGTTAAAAACGGTTTCGGCAGCTGATGGACGTATGCTAACTCTTGGTAATTCTGATTCTCCCATTGCGGTGGTTGACTATGCACATACTCCAGATGCATTGGAAAAAGCACTGGGAGCTATCCGCGATCATTCAACCGGAATTGTTTGGTGTGTTTTTGGCTGTGGTGGTGATCGTGATACCGGCAAGCGTCCACTAATGGGAAGAATTGCCGAACGGTTAGCCAATCGAGTAATAGTAACTCAGGACAACCCACGTTTTGAATCAGAAGAATCGATCAAACAAGATATTTTTTCAGGTTTTAAGCTTCCAGATAAAGCGATTTATATCGCCGATCGTGAGCAAGCAATTCGTGAGGCAATCGCTAAAGCGAAGCCAGGTGACGCGGTGCTAGTGGCCGGCAAAGGACATGAAGATTATCAAATTATCGGTAAAGTAAAACATCACTTAGACGATAAAGAAATTTGTATTAATGCGTTGGAGAATTATCAGCGATGATACCAACACAATTATCAACTATCGCGGATAAATTGAATGGTCGGCTGGATGGTCACGATCTGACGATTGATCATGTTTTTATTGATAGCAGAATCGAAAAAAAGGAACTAGAGAGCAAGCAATCTCTTTTCGTCGCACTTAAAGGTTCCAATTTTGACGCTCACAAATTTATCAAAAATGCTCAGCTTAGTGGGGCATGTGCAGCTTTGGTAGAAGATGCTCAAGCGGTTGCAATACCGCAAATCATTGTTCCAAATGCACGTTTGGCTTTGGCAAAAATAGCACAGCTTAATCGAGAAAAATCCCGAGCCAAATATATAGCGGTTACCGGGAGTAGTGGGAAAACAACGGTCAAAGAAATGATCGCAAGTATCTTGTCTCTATCAGGTAAAACTCTGGCGACAAAGGGCAATCTTAACAACGATATTGGCGTGCCATTAACATTGCTCAATATTGATCAATCCATTGATTACGCCGTCGTTGAGCTTGGTGCTAATCATGTTGGTGAGATCGCTTTTACCGCTAACCTGACACAACCGGATGTTGCTTTGGTTAACAATGTTTCTGCAGCTCATTTACAAGGTTTCGGTGATTTACAAGGTGTCGCAATTGCAAAGGCTGAAATTTATTCTTCTTTATCAGACAGCGGAATCGCGATAGTCAATTCTGATGACGCGTTTAGCGACTTCTTTTGCAAACAGATTAGTCACAGAAAAATTAAATACACGGTTCAAAAAAAGTCCAAACCTTTAGCGTCAGAGACGAAAAACAACTCACCAACATTACAAGTATCAGCATCAGAAATCTCGCTTAAGGAAGATCAGTCATCAGTATTCAAACTACATGCTGCTGACGAGCATATTCGGGTGAGTCTTCCGCTGATTGGTTATCACAATATTGCTAACGCTTTAGCGGCGGCCAGTTGCTGCTTAGCCTTAGATATATCCTTAGTACAAATAGCTAAGGGACTGGAAAAATCGCCTGTGGTCGCAGGTCGATTGGTGGTCAATGATTTGCCCAATAATTGCCGCGTTATTGACGATAGCTACAATGCCAATCTCGCATCAATGAAAGCGGCGATCGATTTATTGAGTCGGTATTCGGAACCTAGAATATTGGTTATCGGCGATATGGCTGAGCTTGGCGAGAATGGAGAAGAGTTTCATCAGGAAATTGGTGTCTATGCCCAACAATCAGGAATTAACAATTTATTTACTTGTGGTGAGCTTACTCGATTTTCTCAGCTAGGTTTTATTGAAGGAAAAACGAATCGAAAAATAGCTAACAAACCTTTTGTAAGAAAACAAAATGCCGATCACTTCAGCCAACAAAGTGACTTAATAATAAAACTAAAAAAAGAAGCGAATGCTGGAACAACAATATTAGTTAAAGGATCACGTAGTGCAAAAATGGAAAATGTTGTTAGAGCCTTAGTTAAATCTTCTGATGAACTCCTACCATCAGACAAGATTCACGCTTCATTAGAAGAGGCGCAATAATATGTTGTTATGGTTAGCGGACTACTTGGAACAATATTATTCGGGGTTTAATTTATTTCAGTACTTAACCATTCGCGGAATTTTGGGTGTTATTACAGCGTTTTTAATCTCGTTATTGTTAGGCCCTTATATGATTAGAAAATTAAGTATTAAACAGATTGGTCAAACAATAAGAAGTGATGGCCCCGAGTCTCATTTGAGCAAAGCAGGCACGCCGACAATGGGCGGTGCTCTAATCCTAGCAGCTATTACGATATCGACATTGTTATGGGCTGATTTAGAAAGTCATTTTGTATGGACGGCACTGTTGACAACGATTAGTTTCGGCTTGGTGGGCTGGGTAGATGACTACCGTAAATTAATTTACAAAGATCCAAAAGGCCTAGCGTCACGCTGGAAGTATTTTTGGCAATCGGTGATTGGCATTGTCGCGGCAAGTTACTTATATGTGAATGCACAAACGCCCGCAGAGACCACCCTAATTATCCCGTTTTTCAAGAATGTTGCCATCAGTATGGGGGGCTTTTACATCTTATTCAGTTACTTCGTCATTGTGGGCACCAGCAACGCAGTCAACTTAACCGATGGCCTAGATGGTCTAGCAATATTGCCTGTCGTATTGGTCGCTGGTGCGTTAGGTATGTTCGCTTATTTGACCGGCAATATAAATTTCTCCGATTATCTTTCTATTCCCTACATTGCTGGCACAGGAGAATTAATCATATTTTGCGGGGCGATAGCGGGAGCGGGTTTAGGTTTTTTATGGTTTAACACTTATCCTGCTCAAGTTTTTATGGGTGATGTGGGAGCTCTGGCATTAGGTGCTGCTCTGGGCATAGTTGCCGTTATCGTTAGGCAAGAATTCGTTTTATTTATTATGGGTGGTGTATTTGTAGTGGAAACCATTTCAGTAATTTTGCAAGTGGCTAGTTTTAAATTAACCGGCAAAAGAATTTTCAACATGGCGCCACTACATCATCATTATGAACTTAAAGGATGGCCAGAACCACGTGTCATTGTCCGGTTTTGGATAATTTCGGTAATTTTAGTTCTAGTGGGTTTAGCCACTCTGAAAATTAGATAAGTTTTAACTTTGATAAGTTATTAAGTCAACGAAAAAAGTATAAATGGAAAATAACAAACAACATAAGCTCACACACTTAATACTTGGACTTGGTAAGTCTGGATTATCTTGTGCTCGCTACTTCGATCGAATAGGTCAGGATTACTGTTTGTTGGATACCAGAAACAATCCACCTGGGTGTGAACAAATTGCAGCTTTAAGCCATTGTCAATCTACCGTTTTCGGAGATTTGAATCCAGATCTTTTGGAGCATTGTAAAATATTGGTAGTGAGCCCGGGGATCGCGCTATCGCAGTCATTCGTCAGCGAAGCGTTTAAAAGGGATATTGATGTATGCGGTGATATAGAATTATTTGCAAGAGCATGCGACAAACCAGTTGTTGCTATTACTGGTTCAAACGGTAAAAGCACGGTCACCGATTTGACTGACAAGCTAATTAACGCAGCAGGTCTTAATTGCCAAAAGGGTGGAAATATTGGTTTGCCGGCGCTAGATTTTTTGCCCATGCAAAGGGCTGATATTTACGTGTTGGAATTATCGAGTTTTCAACTGGATACCACTTATTCGTTGCAGGCAAAAGTTTCAGTATTGCTTAACGTCAGTGAAGATCATATGGATAGATATAAGACTTTTACCGACTATGCAAATTCGAAACAACGTGTTTACAAAAATGCAGAATACAAGGTTTTTAATGGGGAAGATAAACTCACCTATCCTAGCTCAATCTCTGCAAAAGATTACGCTTTTTCAGTCGACAAACCGACCGAGAGAGTCGCTCAAAAAGTGAGTTATCTAAAAGCAAAAAACCGAAATTTTAAGTTGGTCGTTGATCATAAAGATATAATTGGTAGTAATAGGTTGCGAATGACGGGTCGGCATAATTGGCTCAATGGACTGACCTGTCTAAGTATTTTAAAATGTCTTGAGCTACCGATTAACGATAATGTTCTACAACATCTGACAAGTTATCAAGGCTTGCCCCATCGCTTTCAAAGAGTTTCACAAAAATTTGAATATGATTGGATTAACGATTCAAAGGCGACCAATGTAGGTGCGACAGTTGCTGCAATTGATAGTATTCATTTACAAAAAAATAAGGTGATACTTATCGCTGGTGGTGACAGCAAACAAAGCGATCTTTCACCTTTGGCGGAATTATTTGAGAGTAAAATAGCTAGTCTAATTTTACTCGGCAAGGACGCACAGCTACTTTCGGATCTGACCAACAAAGTTGATTCTTATTTCGTCGAAAATATGCAACAAGCAGTGAGTAGGGCAAAAAAGTTGGCTTCCCCTGGAGACATTGTATTGTTATCTCCCGCCTGCTCTAGTTTGGATATGTATAAGAATTTTGAAGCGCGTGGTGACGCGTTTGTCGATGCGATAGGTAAGTGCGCATGAATCAATTGGATAGCTCGTTGGATAATAGGAGTGAGTTCATTTGGTATGACCGAACCTTAGTTATTGTTGTCGCGTGTCTGATTGCCGTAGGATTAATAATGGTGACTTCCAGTTCATTGCACTACGCGGAAAATACTTTTTCTGGCCATGCTTATCATTTTATCAATCGACATCTTATTTATTTGTTTGTTGGAATTATTGCAGGTGCTGTGGTACTAACCCAGCCGATAATTAGATGGCAAGTTTACGGACCATATCTACTTGTTCTGGGACTAGCGCTTTTAGTTCTGGTGCTATTCGCCGGAAGAACGGTTAATGGAAGTCGGCGCTGGTTGGCGATCGGTCCTTTAACTTTGCAGATTTCCGAATTGATAAAGCTATTTGTTGTGATTTATGTTGCCGGTTATCTGGTGCGACGAACAGATGAAATTCAAAGTCAGCTAACTGGTTTTATCAAACCCTTGCTAGTGCTCGCGCTAATTTCAGGTTTATTACTAATGCAGCCTGATTTTGGTTCAGTTGTGGTTATTCTTTCTACCACACTCGCAATGTTATTTTTGGGTGGTGCGAAACTATGGCAATTTATTGGATTATCGTTGTGTGTTGGTGCCACCTTAGCTGGCATTGCTTACGATAATCCCGAAAGATTAGAACGAATCACCGTATTTCTCGATCCCTGGGCAGATCCTTTTGGTAGTGGTTATCAACTGACACAGTCATTAATCGCGTTTGGGCGAGGAGAAATAACGGGGCAAGGATTGGGCAATAGCTTGCAGAAACTCTCATATCTACCGGAGGCACACACTGATTTTGTATTCGCAGTATTGGCGGAAGAGCTCGGTCTGATCGGGGTTTTCGTGATATTAGTTTTATTTTTTATGTTGTTCATTCGGTCGATGAGTCTAGGACGGACGGCCTTGCTACAACAGCGAGCCTACTCTGCTTATTTGGCTTTTGGAATTGGTTTTTGGCTAACATTTCAAGCACTCATAAATATTGGAGTTACTAGCGGTGCGTTGCCAACAAAGGGGCTTACATTGCCATTTATAAGCTATGGCGGGAATAGTTTGTTGGTCGGTTTTGTTGCTGTAGCCATTTTATTGAGAGTTGATTTTGAAAATAAATTAACCAGTAAAAAAATGTTGGAAGCCAGTGATGCTGAATTAAGTCTTGGCGGAGGAAAAGATGATTAATCATTCTTCCACAAATATTAAGCACAGCAAAAATAAAAATATCGATGATAAAAAGACCGATAACAAAAATAGAAATGTAGTCATTATGGCGGGCGGAACTGGCGGACATATTTTTCCGGGACTAGCCGTAGCCGAGTTGCTAATCGCACACAACTGGCAAGTGAGTTGGTTAGGTTCCACAGGTGGAATGGAAGAAGAGCTGGTTAAAAATGCAGAAATAGATATTGATTTGATTTCGATCTCCGGCTTGAGGGGTAAGGGCATTGTTGGTTGGCTTAAGGCGCCGTTTAAGTTGTTGTTCTCGATCTATCAATCGGTAAAGGTTTTGCGAAAGAGGGGCTGTTCTCTAGTGATTGGATTTGGGGGCTTTGCATCAGGCCCTGGCGGATTTGCCGCTTTTTTGCTTGGTAAAACACTCTATATTCATGAACAAAATGCGGTAGCAGGCATGACCAATCGTGTACTGGCACATTTCGCGAAAAGAGTTTTTCTCGCTTTCCCAAAGGCTATCGACAATGGGTGTGAAACACAGATAATTGGAAATCCAATTCGTGAAAATATAAGAATCTTGACTGAAACAAAAATAGCTCAAGAGAGTGAATTGGTGAATATACTGATCATTGGTGGTAGTCGAGGAGCGCGAATATTTAACCAAAGACTACCAGTGATACTGTCGAGTTTGATCAAGCAAGATTTAGTCAATATTCAACATCAGTGTGGCAAGGGTAACATTCAAGAAACCCTTGATAGTTATTTATCACAGTCAATTGAGACCGGTGAAAAGATGATGATTACTGAATTCATTGATGATATGAATAAAGCTTATTCATGGGCAGATATAGTGGTGTGTAGAGCAGGGGCTCTTACCGTTTCAGAAGTTGCTGCAGTGGGAATTGCCGCTTTTTTTGTGCCTTATCCTCATGCCGTGGATGACCATCAGACTCTCAATGCTAAATGGCTAGTTGATAATGATGCGGCGGTAATGGTTGCTCAATCAGAACTTGATTCAGCAAGTACGAAACAAAGGATACTTTCACTAGTACAAGATAAAAATGAGATTAATCGGCTGGCGAGTAATGCTAAAAAAGTGGCCTATTTAAGTGCCACCGAAGAAATAGTAAATGCTTGCGACCAATTCGTAAGGGAGGTTGCTTAATGACCCATACAATACGCAAAAGCGCTGAAGGTAAGGATTTTAATAGCAACAGTATGATCGCCGACATCCCCGAAATGCGCCGTATTCGCCGAATACATTTTATCGGTATTGGCGGCGCAGGTATGTGCGGAATTGCCGAGGTGCTCATCAATCAAGGATATCAAGTTACTGGCTCTGATCCGATTGATGGGATAACGACAAAAAGGCTAAAAAAATTAGGCGCGAAAATTTTCCACCAGCATACAGCCAGTAATATATGCGGCGTAGATGTCGTGGTGGCGAGTACTGCGATTTCAAAAGACAACGTGGAAATAGAGGCTGCGCGTTCACACCGCATTCCGGTCGTACCCAGGGCAGAAATGTTGGCGGAATTAATGCGTTTTAGACATGGCGTTGCAGTGGCTGGCACACACGGGAAAACCACTACTACCAGCTTGCTGGCTACGGTTTTTGCGGAAGCGGGGCTTGATCCTACTTATGTGATAGGCGGCTTGCTTAATCGTCTTGGATCCAATGCCAAATTAGGTAAGAGCCGATATTTCATTGCAGAAGCCGATGAAAGTGACGCATCGTTTTTGCATTTACAACCGATGGTTTCCATAGTGACCAATATTGATATGGATCATATGGATACTTACGGCGGAGACTTTGAAAATTTAAAGACAACGTTTATCGAATTCATTCACAACTTACCGTTTTATGGTTTGGCCGTTCTATGTGGTGATGATGAGGCAATTAAAGAAATTATTCCTAAACTAATGCGTCCCTATGTTACTTACGGTTTTTCAGAGGGCATGGATTATCAAGCGGTGCAAGTTGAACAGCAGGGAGTCGTTAGCCAGTACAAAATAAAACGTAAAGGGAAACCGGGTTTGGTAAAAATGATTCTTAATATGCCAGGAAAGCATAATGTGCTGAACTCACTTGCGGCCTTTGCTGTTGCTAATGAAGACGGCGTTAAGGCGGATGTCATTTCTCAAGCGTTGAGTACTTTTGCAGGGATCGGTCGACGTTTTCAAAATTATGGCACATTTGAAACAAAGAAAGGCAAAGTTGAATTGGTTGACGATTACGGCCACCATCCCACTGAAATACAGGCAACTATTGACGCGGTAAGAAGTGGCTGGAATGAACGGCGATTAGTGATGGTGTTTCAACCCCATAGATATACTCGCACTCGCGATTTGTACGAAGATTTTGCCAATGTGTTATCCAAAGTGGACGTGTTAATAATTTTAGAAGTTTATGCGGCAGGCGAAGCACCTATAGCGGGTGCTGATAGCCGGTCGCTTTGTCGAACAATAAGGCAACATGGAAATATTGATCCAATTTATGTGGAAGATCAAAAGGACATCACACAAGCATTAGCCAATGTGTTACTCGATGGCGATTTAATAATGACCCAAGGAGCAGGCGATATTGGTGGTTTGGCCGTAGCTTGGGCTGAATCCAATTTAGACTTTGTAAAGTAGTTTATTGATGATTGATAAGACAAAAAATACTGATTTCGGAAAAGTTGCGCTATTAATGGGCGGAACAAGTGCCGAGCGGGATATTTCTCTTTTGTCTGGCGAAGCAATCTATCAAGGCTTACTAGAAAAAAATATAGATGTTATTAAGATCGATACAAAAGAAGATTTTTTACTAGAGATACAGAACAACGCAATCGATAGAGCGTTTATAGCACTGCACGGCAGGGGTGGAGAAGACGGAACTATTCAAGGATTCTTAACCATGATGGGGATCCCTTTTACTGGCAGCGATATGGTTGGATCCGCAATTTCGATGAACAAAATAATGAGTAAACGAATATGGAAACAAGCTGGTTTTAATACCGCAGACTTCCTGCAAATCTTGTCCAATGAAAAGTTCGAACTAGGCGATGCTATTAGGGCTATCAAAAAATTGGGAGAAATACTTTTTGTTAAACCAGCTAATGAAGGTTCAAGTGTTGGCATGTCAAAATCCGCTAGCGCAGAAGATTTAGTAGAGGCAGTGACTAAAGCACAAGCGTTCGGAACGGTACTCGTTGAGCAGTTTGTAAATGGTAGAGAGTACACCGTCGGAATCGTCAATGGGGAAGCTCTGCCAAGTATCAGTATGGTTACTCCAAATGAGTACTATGACTATGATGCAAAGTATTTGGCGGATAGCACAGAATATTTTTGTCCAAGTGGCTTGTCTGAATATGAAGAAGAACAACTACAATCAATCGCTTTGGCAGCATTTGAAATACTAGGTTGCTCTGGATGGGGAAGGGTTGACTTTATTCGCGATAAAAATAGTAATGTCTTTAATTTGTTAGAGGCGAATACTATTCCTGGGATGACAAAAACATCGTTGTTACCTAAAGCTGCCAGGGCAAATGGAATGAATTTTTCTCAACTAGTCGTTAGCATACTGTCAACTAGCTTAGCCGAAGGAGAAGAATGTTATGGCTAAAAAAATGGCGGTAAGAAACAAGCAAAAAAAGGAACAAGGAGATAGCTTTTGGATAAAAAGTGAAAAAAAAATCAGTGCTGATAATAAAGATGAGGAGATCTCGGGTGGTTCTCGAGGATTTAAGATCGCATTTCGTTTACTAGGGACGGTAATTGGAATTTTTTCGTTGGTCTTGGTCACTATCCAAGCGAGGCAACTATGGTCCAATACTTGGCCTGTTAAAAGCGTACTGATAATAGGCGACGCGACGCATATAAGCGAGGCGGAAATAAGAAAAATTATGGCGTCAGAGGACATGGGGGGAATGCTCTCTATCGATCTGGTTGAACTGCATGAGCAATTATTGATTCATCCGTGGATTAAAGCAGCGACCATAAGAAAACAATGGCCAGAAACATTAAGTTTCGAATTAGAAGAATTTAAAGCTGTGGCTAGAATAAATGATAAATTACTTTTAGAAAGTGGTTTGAGTGTGAAAAACGGAGGCATAGATATAAATGCGAATCTGCTTAGGGTGGTTGTAGATGAGTCTAGAATTGGAAACAACCTCAATTTGTTAGAACTGGTTGATAAAGTAGGCGTTATGAAAAGCAAGCTTGCTGTTCATCATTTGGAATTGAAAATATTTGAAATTGATGAAACTAACAATTGGTTTATTCACATACACGAGCGATTTAAAATTAACTTAGGTCGACAACAACAGCAATCAAGAATGGAACGTTTCTTCACCGTTTTTGCAGCAATAGATAACAAATTGCAACTGGAACATATTGATCTTCGATATCGAAACGGTTTATCAGTTAAATACAAGCAAGATTCATCTAGCTCGAAAAGTAGAAGCTAATGATTATTTTTATAAGAGTCAAAAAACTATGACAAAAACATTAGAGAAAAAATTAATTGTTGGGCTCGATATTGGTACCTCGAAAGTTGTTGCGATTGTGGGTGAAATCAGTAGCGCGGGCACTACGGCTATCATAGGTATTGGTAGCCATCGGTCCAACGGCTTAAAAAAGGGTGTTGTGGTTAATATTGAATCGACGGTTCAATCAATTCAACGCGCCGTAGAAGAGGCTGAATTAATGGCTGGATGCCAGATTCATTCGGTCTTTGCAGGCATTGCCGGTAGTCATATTCGCAGTTTGAATTCTCACGGTATCGTTGCGATTAGAGATAGTGAAGTCAACGCGAGCGATGTAGAGCGCGTCATTGATGCCGCCAAGGCTGTTGCCATTCCCGCGGATCAAAGGATCTTACATATATTGCCACAAGAATTTATCATCGATAATCAAGAAGGAATAAGAGAACCTATCGGCATGTCTGGTGTGCGGTTGGAAGCTAAAGTTCATATGGTTACCGGAGCGGTTAGTGCTGCACAAAATATAGTCAAATGTATAAAGCGCTGCGGTTTAGATGTTGACGATATTATTCTTGAGCAACTGGCCTCTTCGTACTCGGTGCTTACCGATGACGAAAAAGAATTGGGAGTATGCATCGTTGATATTGGTGGCGGGACAACCGATATTGCGGTGTTTACCGAAGGGGCGATTCGTCATACCGCTGTTATCCCTATTGCGGGCGATCAAGTGACTAACGATATTGCGGTAGCATTAAGAACGCCGACTCAACATGCAGAAGATATTAAAATTAAATACGCCTGCGCACTTCGCCAATTGACTTCTTTGGAGGATACCATCGAAGTTCCGGGAGTCGGAGATAGAAAATCTAAGACCATGTCACGGCAAACTTTGGCGGAGGTTGTTGAGCCCCGTTATGAAGAATTATTTACTCTAATCCAATCGGAACTTAGGCGCAGTGGATTTGAACAAGTGATCCCCGCCGGGATTGTGCTTACCGGAGGTTCGTCAAAGATGGAAGGGTTGATTGAGTTGGCGGAAGAAGTTTTTCACATGCCAGTCCGATTAGGCTTACCACAAGGAATAAGCGGGCTTGTTGATGTGGTCAAAAATCCGATCCATGCAACCGGTGTGGGTCTATTACTTTACGGACAGCAGCAAAATATTCACAGCAATTCATTTGAAGAAAAACCGCTATCTCTTGGCGGACTATTCAGCCGAATGAAAAGTTGGTTTAGTGGATTTTAAATGCAAAGCGAATGATGGTATTTGATACCAGTCAGCCGTTTTGTAATTTTGTAATTTTGTAATTTTAGAAAGTTTATTTTTATTTATATTAGCAACCGAGAAGGGGAATACTATGTCTAATATGTTTGAGCTAGTCGATAGCGTGCGAGATAACGCCGTTATTAAAGTTATTGGTGTTGGCGGTGGTGGAGGCAATGCGGTTGAGCATATGCTAAAAGCCAATGTCGATGGAGTTGAGTTTATCTGTGCAAATACTGACGCACAAGCATTAAACCGTTCATCGGTGCGAACCTCCATTCAACTTGGGAGATCAATTACCAAAGGTTTGGGAGCGGGCGCTGATCCGGAAATTGGCAGACAGGCCGCTTTGGAAGATCGTGACCAAATCGCCGAGTTGTTGGCAGGCACCGATATGGTTTTTATTACCGCGGGAATGGGAGGTGGCACAGGTACCGGCGCTGCGCCGGTTATTGCTGAAATTGCAAAAGAGTTAAACGTGTTAACCGTTGCGGTGGTAACTAAACCATTCTTTTTCGAAATGAAAAAACGAATGAAGGTAGCAGAAGCAGGGATTGACGAGCTTCGGCAGCATGTTGATTCACTAATTATTGTTCCTAATGACAGAGTACTCAGTGTCATGAAAGGTAAAAAACTGACCGAAGCCTTCCGTGCTGCCAATGATGTGTTACATGGCGCTGTACAAGGAATCGCTGAATTGATGACTTGTCCTGGTTTGATCAACGTGGATTTTGCTGATGTAAGAACAATTATGTCAGAGAAAGGCATGTCGATGATGGGTAGTGGTACCGGAACGGGCGAAGACCGTGCTATTAAAGCGGCTGAACTTGCGGTTTCTAGTCCACTACTTGATGATGTGGACCTACGTGGCGCTAAAGGAATTCTGGTTAATATTACCTCCGGGGAAGATATGAGTATCGACGAATTCTCAGAGGTTGGTAGCGTTATTCAAGATTTTGCCGCCGAAGATGCAACGGTTGTTATTGGCACTGCCATTGACCCAGATCTGAAGGACGAGATTAGAGTCACTGTTGTTGCTACCGGGATCGGAGGACCCAATGTACCGATTGCACAGGTAAAGGTCGACAATACTAAGAAAGCTGATGGTAGTAATGACTATGAAAAACTGCAACGTCCAACCATTCTTAGAAAGCAAGCAGTTCAACCAAAACAAGCAGTTGGCAGTGATATGGAATACCTGGATATTCCTGCATTTTTAAGAAAACAAGCGGATTAAATACGGACTAATTTCAGATAAATTTAGCTTATGATTAAATGAGTTAGAACTTTTTACTATTAGCGAATCAAAATCAATCCGAGTTAGTTTGAGTCAACCCTTCTATCAAGTTGGCTCGGATTGACCTGATTATTAGTTGGTGGCTGCTAGCTGAGCCACTGTTCACTTTTCGAACAACTTCTAATGTAATCTGAGATTAAGATATGGTAATATTCCGCGACTGATTCAGCCACTGATCGGATGAGTCAATAAGCATTTGAATTCTGGAATGAACTTTCTGAATACTGGCTGTAAGCTTTGAACTTAATGGACACGATGGACTCTATTGTCGTGTTAATAGAAAGAATAATTTTTTGGAGCTTTACTTGTTATGATCCGGCAAAGGACCTTAAAAACGGCCATCAGAGCCACCGGTGTAGGGCTGCATACAGGTAAAAAAGTCTATCTCACTCTGCGCCCTGCTGCGGTAGATGCAGGTATTATTTTCCGTCGAATAGATCTAGACCCCATCGTTGAAATTACCGCCAATCCTCACAATGTAGGTGATACTTCGCTTTCCACCTGTTTAATGAATGGCGATGTCAGAATATCAACGGTAGAACATTTGTTAGCTGCAATGGCAGGTTTAGGGATTGATAATGCCATCATTGACGTGTCCGCTCCCGAAGTACCGATAATGGATGGCAGCGCCGGACCTTTCGTATTTTTACTTCAGTCTGCTGGAATAGAACTGCAAAACAAAGCTAAGCGTTTTATTCGAATTAAAAAACGGGTAGAAGTGTCAGATGGTGATAAAAGGGCTATTTTTGAACCTTTTGATGGCTTTAAAGTATCTTTTGGTATCGATTTTGATCACCCAAGCATTAAGGCAAGTGCCAGTTTTGCCGAGATGGATTTTTCAGCGGCCTCTTTTGTCAAAGAAATAAGTAGAGCGAGAACCTTTGGTTTTATGAATGATATTGAATATCTTCGTTCAAAAAATTTAGTACAAGGTGGTAGCATGGATAACGCCATTGTTCTCGATGATTATCGTGTACTCAATGAGGATGGCTTGCGATACGATGACGAATTTGTCAAACACAAAATCTTAGATGCCATTGGTGATTTGTATCTATTGGGCAATAGTTTAGTTGGCGCATTTACCGGAATAAAATCCGGGCATTCCCTTAATAATCAGTTGCTTAGGGAGTTAATGGCCGATCCTGATGCGTGGGAAGTGATCACTTTTGCGGATAATGATTTAGCGCCGATCTCTTATATTATGAAACCTGGATTTGCGGTTTAAATATCAAAGCTTAATCGGACAAAGCCGGGCTTGCCCGGTTTTTTTAGCGCTTCAACAAGCATACAATACAGCTCATCACAGTGACTATTTTGCTGGTTTTCTATTGTGGTTTTACGATTAATTCAATATTGGCAAGGCTGCCAAAACCATTCGATCGTAACTCACTAAGAAGTTCGGGTAGTTGAAAGCGGAGTTTATGCAACCAAATTGAGCTATCTACTGCTAGCACTAATGTGCCTTTTCTGAGGTTAACCGCCTTACAATGTTGTGAAAATAATGGATTAATATGCGCTTGTAAGCTATTGTTAACAGTTCTTATTTTGCTTAATTGATCCATCAAAGCCCTAACATCGCCCTTTGGTTCAGTAAGAAGGTGATTTACGGTTTTAGGTCGTTTTGCAGGCATGCTGGATAATAACCAATAATTTTGGGTGGCAGACGTTTGAAGTGACCAACAATTCTAGCACTAATTTCGCAACAAGGTAATTGGCGTAGCGATAAGTTCCAGCAATCGCCTAAGAGATAAAAATAAATCATGAGCATAACAATTCTTAAACGTTCTTCGCGTGGGATGCGAAGCGTAAAACTCAGTAATGGATTTCTCTACACAATTAGCTTGTTGCTACTATCAACGATTTTTTTTGCCGGAGTGAGTGGTTACTTCTATGCTAACTCAGATAGTTCGATGGTAAAGGTTGATCAAATTACCATCGACAGCTGGCAAACGGAACTGGAGGATCAATGGGCAGAACTAGAATCCACCAAACAAGCCTCTCAACAACAGATTAATGCCTTGACAGTAAGATTAGGTATGATCCAAGCCCATATCACACGCTTGGACGCTGTAGGGGAACGTATCCTCAGTATTTCCGGGATCGACAAGAAAGAATTTAACTTCGAAAGAAAACCCGCTATTGGAGGTCCTGAAAAATCACTAAATGCAGGACAAAACTCTGGATCCGGTAATTCACAGCAAAATCTTGAGGTATCCTTTGATCAAGTGATGCTTTCGCTACAATCTCGCGAACAACAACTTAAAGTTCTGGAATCTCTATTAATGGATAAACATATGGGAACGGAGCGTTATATATCCGGCAGACCGACAATCAAGGGCTGGCTATCTTCTTATTATGGAGAAAGAAGTGATCCTTTTACAGGAAAACCAGCCTGGCACGCTGGAGTTGATTTTGCAGGTTCTGAAGGCGATCTAGTCATTGCTACAGCGGCAGGCGTTGTATCTTGGGTAGGTAAACGCTCAGGGTATGGGCTTTTGATAGAAATCAACCATGGAGATGGTCTTGTAACTCGATACGGCCATAATGACGAAGCTCTTGTTTTTAAAGGTCAAGTAGTAAAGAAGGGACAGATCATTTCTAAAATGGGTAATACCGGGCGATCTACGGGCGCCCATGTGCATTACGAAGTTATTAAAAACGGCAGACCTACCGATCCCGTGCCCTACGTCAATCGCCTCAAAAGGTAGAACTATACCCACCACAATTAATGACTAGTTGATCAAATTCTATTCTGCCAAAAACATCTATCGGCTAATCGCCGCGTCTTCCCTAGTATTTTCAGAGTGCTGGTGAAATGTATACTCCGCTTACCGTTAACCGACAGAACACCTTGTAATCTTTAACCTACTGATGCATCTTATTAATAGACAGCGAACTGAGCCTAGAGTTTCGATCAACAAACAAGATATACGACTTAACTATCAAGGATGTAAAATGTCATTTGGAATAAATGTTTTATCATTATTACTGACACTCTCCATATTAACGGGTTGTCAGGCTGATAGTGATAGTAACCAAAGTGCTAATGGTTCTTCTAGCTATCAGGGCAAAGACTGGACCTTAATCAACCAAAAAGACCAACCAATCACCCTGTCAGATTATGAGGGACAACCCACATTGTTGATATTCTGGGCGACCTGGTGTCCCTACTGTAAAAAATTGCTGCCGGGAATTCAAGAACTGCATGAAAAGTATGAGAGTAAAGGATTAAAGATAATTGCAGTTAATATTAAGGAAGATTGGGAACCAAAGACCTATTGGAGAAACTATGGTTATGAATTTGATACTGTTTTAGACGGTGATCAAGTTGCTACCATTTATGGTGTGACAGGCACACCTGGAATTGTATTTATCGCGCCATCGGGTAAGGTTTTGGGGGTGCAATCTTTTTCCGATCCGCATCATCCATTACTTGAAAGGTTTGCTAAAGAAGGATTAGCTTTGATGAAAAAGGATGTTCCGGCTGAGTAATTTAATAAAAATATCTAAATTCATAAACTGGCAATCACGCTTACCATTTTCTACTATTGGCGTGATAGATAAACATCATCAACATAAATCGTAGTCGGCTGCTTTGGTCCAATCATAAACATGCTAAAGGAATAGATTTCATCCATCTCCATCTCTCTATTTTTTGGCGATTGTTTAATTTCATCAAGAGAATAACTTAAGTCGTTCCAGCCGGGGCTTAAGGTTATGCTTTCATGGAAGCGGTCGTTATACCGATAGCCGGTATGGTGATGCTGGTGATCGTATATCTTAAGAATTAACTCGATATCATATTCTTGAGCGTTGAAAATACTAAGTTTTAACTGAGAAAATCCTAGCCAATTACCTTTAAAATCACGCAGGTTTAACGACGGATATCTCGCTGGGAAATAGGTGATTTTCATGCCGTTATTTCCACTTCTAGCATATTGAGAAGCGATTTCAGTTTTTCCTCTACGTGTTTGCCAGCGTTTTCTCTCAAAAGGTGTTTCGAAGTCTGAGAGAATCGGAAAATCCGCCCTTATATTCACCTCATTGATAGCCGCTTTTATGAAAAAACGACTAGTGAACAGCGTAAGTCCAAGAATAATTGAAAAATAGGTGATCCTTAGAATCATTTTTAGTTGGAACGTGTTGGAATCTTCACGACTGGACAAACGAATTATTTGAGCAGTAAAAAAACCAGCATATCCGCCAATAATATCGTTGCTCAAATCTGTCAAAGAAAAGCTACGGCCAAAGTGTTTTTGCAGAAGTTCGGTTACCAACCCTAGCAGAACACAAACAAATCCAGTACCAATAAATTGTATCGTCCAATGCGCTTTCTTAACAATTTTTAGCTGGGTTAAAAATAGGATGATCAGCGCGAACAGCGCGAAATGACCCAACTGCCAGAATTCAAAGTAGACTCTTAAATCATGCGTATTTGGACCGCCCACAAAGAGGAAGGCGGAGATGAATAAAACAATGAGAAGTTCGAATTTCAAAAACTATGCCCTTTACTGCATTGCGATAAATTAGCCCATTCTGGCGACAACAGCATATTATCAAACCTAGCCCAGAATTGCTCATGAGATAACTTGCTAATTTGACGAACATTTAAGCGATAGTCTGTCTTAGATTGTGACAATGGAGCTGGTGAAGTTAACATTTGCTACATCTTGATTGAGAATGGGTATAGTACAGCGTAATAGAGGCTCTATTTGTGACGTTGATGGTGGTATTATGGTGCAAGGGTCGCGTGTTTATTTTAATCAAGAGTTCTATTTATGCCTCAATATTATTTTAATGCAATTGCGGACAAAGGACTGAATCTGCAAGCCATTTTTAATATCGAGAATTTGCCTACGGAGATTAAGAAAAGTCTTACATTTTTTACCAAGGACAGCCATAAATACAACCAATTAGTCTTACTCGGTCATGGCGGACGACAGCTTTGGAGAGAACTAAAAGCTTGGCAATCGAATGAGAAGCTTACTCCTTATAATTTGACAAGACTAAATTCGGCGGATGATCCCATTGATAGCTTTTCTGCAAAATTAACTAAGGAGTATTTTAAGGGTCATGGCTCTGTGTCTGACTTCAAATTGTTATTTCCCATTTTAAATTCCTCAAAGGTGGTCAATCAGCGATTAAAAACGATTAACTTTCAAGCATTAGGAAAACTTGCTGGTTGGCATAATGATTCTCCAATTGGAGTTGGCATCAATACGCAATGGGGAGCTTGGTTTGCCTACCGAGCAATTGTTCTGGTAAAGGCTAATTTTAGAATTAATGAGTATCCGTCAGCTGTATCACCTTGTGAAAGCTGTGTAAACAAGCCCTGCTTATCAGCATGCCCTGTAAGCAAGTTGAATAGCGATTTAATTGAGATAGAACATTGCGTTGAATACCGCGTTAAGGAGGCCTCTAATTGCAAAAATCGATGTTTAGCGAGATTGGCGTGCCCGGTTAAAAAAGAGCACCAGTACAGCGATGAACAGATTAATTATCATTATTCTTTGTCTATGAAAATGATAGAAAAACTAAACGAAATTAATTGCTAATCTATAGTTGGAACTGCGTGATTTTGGTTCTTCTAAACTTCATTTTTCTTGAACAATGTATCTTTCATTCGCCACAACCAGATACCAATGTATCCAGGAATTGCATAAATAACACCTGCGATTAGCGCTGCATTCAATAGAAAGAAAATCCACTGATTTTCCCAATCACTAGTCAAAACAAGTGCAAACATAGAGAGCAAACAAACAATCGTACCCGTTGCTAATTGAATTAACTGGGCTTTTGGGTTTTCTGCCATGCTCACTAGTTTCTTCTTAATTTTCGGATGCATTATTTGCTATTGTCCTTCAGAAGAAATAGGTAGAACACTCACCGCCTTAAACATAGCGTAGACTTCTTGCTCCATTTTTAGATTGAGATCAACCAGCGATTTTTTCGTAATGAAAGCAATAAATTGAGATTTACCAGACGATAATTTT
>Ga0256847_1000505_pt1 | contig 24427 bp, 25 predicted proteins | sample TeddybearmetaG_FD_189099 | JGI IMG/M metagenome (GOLD analysis project Ga0256847, IMG submission 189099) | Hydrothermal vent microbial communities from East Pacific Rise, Pacific Ocean - Teddybear | ecosystem: Environmental > Aquatic > Marine > Hydrothermal vents | place: Pacific Ocean: East... | reverse complement strand
ACGGCGATGATAGCTGTTTTTCACCTTCTCCGTCAGTTCACTATCGTTCCCAACTACGAATGCGCTAAACAGCATCGCCTATCGGGGACTAATCGCCTCCGTTTTCAACTCTCCATGGCGATCAGCGAAGGAGCCAAAGCCCCTTTCTCAAAAAAAAACAAACTAAAAAAACTTAGCTTATTTTAGCATCTAATTCGCCGCTAGAATAACGTTGTGACATAACATCTAATGATATGACTTTAATCTTATCCGCATTACCCGCAGAACCGAAAGCTTCAAAACGTGCTTTACAGATTTCTTTCATGGCATTGGTTGATTCTTTTAAGAATTTGCGTGGATCAAAGTTACTGGTATTATCCATTAAATGACGACGGACTGAACCTGTAGATGCCATTCGTAAATCAGTATCAATATTAATTTTACGAACACCATTTTTAATACCCTCTACAATCTCTTCAACAGGAACACCATAAGTTTGTCCCATATCACCACCATAACTATTGATGATTTTAAGCCATTCTTGCGGTACTGAAGAAGAACCATGCATGACTAAATGAGTATTTGGAATGCGAGCATGGATTTCTTTAATCCGATCAATGCGTAAAATTTCACCATCAGGTTCTTTAGTGAATTTATAAGCACCATGTGAAGTGCCAATGGCAATGGCTAAAGCATCAATATTGGTTTTCTTGGCAAATTCAGCCGCTTCTTCAACACTGGTTAAAAGTTGGTCCATATCAAGCTTACCTTCCGCTCCATGACCATCTTCTTCACCCATTTCGCCTGTTTCTAATGAACCTAAACAACCCAGTTCACCTTCAACAGAAACACCGCCCGCATGAGCAAATTTAACCACTTCAGCGGTTGTATTTACATTGTATTCAAAACTAGAAGGGGTTTTCATGTCCGCTTCAAGTGAACCGTCCATCATAACCGAGGTAAAACCTGATTGAATGGAACGTAAACAAACGGCAGGTTCTGAGCCGTGATCTTGATGCATAACCACAGGAATATGCGGATACATTTCAACAGCGGCCATAATTAAATGACGTAAGAATGGTTCGCCAGCATAAGAACGAGCGCCTGCTGAACCTTGCATAATAACAGGGCTATTGGTTTCGTCTGCCGCTTGCATAATGGCATGGACTTGTTCCATATTGTTGACGTTAAATGCAGGCATGCCATAACTATTTTCTGCCGCATGATCTAATAATTGGCGTAATGAAATCATTGCCATGTGTTAATTCCTCTTAATAGGGTTATTCAATAAATATAATTAGGTTGGTCTGTTTATGAATTTGAGGGTTCAATATGATCTCCAACCCTTAAAATCTTCATTACATTGGTGCCACCAGGAACACCGTCTTTATCTCCTTTTGTCATAATGATTTGATCATCTGGACGAAGGGCGGTACGCCGCATCATTTCGTTGGTGATTTCTTCATTTGTTTTGTTGATGTCCATTTTATCAACATTAAAACTAACGGGGTAAACGCCGCGATAAAGGGTTACTCTGCGTCGTGTTTCAACACTTGAGGTAAGCGCATAAATAGGAATACCTGAACTAATTCGAGACATCCATAATGTTGTTTCGCCTGATTCAGTTAAGGCGGCAATGGCTCTCACATTAAGGTGATTTGCAATATACATGGTTGCCATTGCAATTGATTCATCAATATGTTGAAAGGTGGTATCAAGGCGATGATCAGAGACTTTTGCTTCATCTTGTTTTTCCGCCTCTCGGCAAATCTCACCCATAATTTCAATGGCTTTGGCAGGATATTTACCAACGGCGGTTTCACCTGATAACATCACCGCATCAGTACCATCTAATACGGCATTTGCTACATCAAAGACTTCCGCACGGGTTGGCACGGGATTTGTAATCATGGATTCCATCATTTGAGTGGCGGTAATAACCACTTTATTTGCCTTACGAGATAAGCGAATTAATCTTTTTTGGACGGCGGGTAATTCGGCATCCCCGATTTCAACGCCTAAATCCCCGCGTGCCACCATAATAACATCAGTTGCTTCAATAATTTCATCAATACATTCTAATGCTTCGGCACGTTCTATTTTAGCAACAATGCCCGCATTGCAACCCGCTTTATTAAGAAGTTTACGGCTTTCAATAATGTCTTCTTTATTGCGTACAAAAGAAATGGCTAAATAATCGGCATTAATAGAGGCGGCAAATTTAATATCTTCTTTATCTTTGGCTGTTAATGCGGGAGCGGAAAGTCCGCCGCCTTTTTTATTAATACCTTTGCTATCAGATAAAATACCACCCACTTTGACTTTACAATAAATTTTAGCGCCTTCAATTTTTTCAACCCAAAAAACCAGTAAGCCATCATTTAAAAGTAAGGTATTACCTCGCTCTAAATCATCAATAATAGATTTATAAGTAACGCCAACAGATTCTTGAGTTCCTGCATCTTGGGCAAGATCCATATCTAAAATAAAAGAATCATCTTCTTTTAAAGTAATCGGACCTTTTTTAAATTTTCCAACGCGAATTTTAGGACCTTGTAAATCAACTAAAACACCAACTTGACGACCGCTGGCTTGAGCGCGATTACGCACCGCTTCAGCGCGTTTTGCATGAATTTCATAATCACCATGAGAGAGATTTAAACGAACAACATTAACCCCTGCTGCAATAATATCATCTAATACTTCTGGGTTGTCATCAATACTAGGTCCGAGGGTTGCAACAATCTTTGTTCTTCTTTGCATGGAGGTTCCAATTGGTTTTTGATAAAAATTTCGATTTTCTTTAATACGCTGACGTTTATTGAGACGTTGGACACTTTTAATTGCCATATTTTAGTTAAAGCATCCTATCTGACTAAGTAGTAAGCAATTATTTCGCACGTTCTTCTAACATGGTAACAGCAGGCAGTTGTTTGCCTTCTAAAAACTCTAAGAATGCCCCCCCGCCTGTTGAAATATAAGAAACTTTATCGGCAATATTATATTTATCAACTGCAGCGAGGGTATCGCCTCCGCCTGCAATCGAAAAAGCATTTGATTGTGCAATGGCAAGCCCTAGTGTTTTAGTGCCTTCACCAAATTGATCAAATTCAAAAACACCAACAGGTCCATTCCAAACAATCGTTCCAGCGGATGCCATCATATCTGCAAAACGTTTGGCTGTTTCAGGTCCAATATCAAAAATCATATCATCATCTTCAACATCTTCTACTTTTTTAACAACCGCTTCGGCTGTTTCTGAAAATTCTTTGCCACAAACAACATCGGTTGGAACAGGAATTTCTCCGCCTTTGGCTTTTGCTTCTGCCATTAATTTTTGTGCTTCAGGGATTAAATCGGCTTCATATAATGATTTACCGACATTATGTCCCGCTGCGGCAATAAAGGTATTAGCAATCCCGCCACCTGGAATTAATTGATCAACAATTTTAGATAAAGCATCTAACACGGTTAGTTTTGTTGAAACTTTAGAACCACCCACAATTGCCGCCATTGGAGGCTTAGGTTCATTAAGGGCTTTGCCTAAAGCGTCTAATTCGCCTGCTAATAAAGGACCTGCACAAGCAGAAGGAGCAAAAACACCTGCACCATAAGTAGATGCTTGAGCGCGATGAGCGGTTCCAAAAGCATCCATTACGTAAATATCACATAGAGAAGCATATTTTTTAGCGAGGGCTTCATCATTTTGTTTTTCGCCCATATTAAAACGAACATTTTCAAATAAAACCACTTCACCATCGGCAATTTCAGGGGCATTATCAAGATAATCTTTAATTAAACGGACTTCTTTGCCTAGGAGTTCGGCTAAATGATCAGCAACGGGTTGCATGGAGAATTCAGCGGCGGGTTCACCTTCAATAGGACGTCCTAAATGCGACATTAATTGAATTTTTGCGCCTGCTTTTATGGCAAGTTCAATGGTCGGTAAAGAGGCACGAATGCGTTTATCTGATGAAACTTTGCCGTCTTTAATAGGCACATTTAAATCTTGACGAATAAGTAATCTTTTACTTGCTAGATCAAGATCGGTCATTTTAATAATAGACATATAGAACTCCTTAAAAATTAAATTAATCAAATAAAGCTTCTTTGGGAAAAAAGATTTATTTGATTATTCAAAGAGACAAGGCGTGCCTTGTCTCTACAAAGCTAAAACTTAGCTAATATGTTCAACTAAACGTAACATATTACAAGTATAACCATATTCATTATCATACCAAGAAACGACTTTAACAAATGTATCGTCTAAGGCAATCCCTGCGCCTGCATCAAAAATAGAAGAAGCACTGCAACCACGAAAATCAGAAGAAACGACTTTTTCATCTGTATAAGACAAAGTTCCTTTCATCGTTGTTTCAGAAGCTTTTTTAATGGCTTCACAAATTTCATCATAAGTGGCTGGTTTTTCTAATTCACAAGTTAAATCAACGACTGAAACGTCAACACTTGGAATACGGAAAGCCATTCCTGTTAATTTACCATTAAGTTCAGGTAAAACAATTCCAACCGCTTTGGCAGCACCTGTAGATGAAGGAATGATATTTTCAAAAACAGAACGTCCACCGCGCCAATCTTTCATTGAAGGACCATCTACGGTTTTTTGAGTGGCTGTTGCAGCATGAACGGTGGTCATTAAACCCCGTTTAATCCCCCAAATATCATTTAAAACTTTAGCGACAGGTGCTAAACAGTTAGTGGTACAAGAAGCGGCAGAAACAATGGCTTGACCATCATATTCATTATGGTTAACACCATAAACAAACATTGGAGTACCATCTTTAGAAGGCGCTGATTGTACGACTTTTTTAGCGCCTGCATCAATGTGGGCTTGACAGCTTTCTTCGGTTAAGAAGAAACCAGTACAATCAACAACGATATCTGCCTCAATATCACCCCATTTTAAATCAGCTGGATTACGTTCTGCTGAAAGACGGATTTTTTTACCATCAACAACAAAATAATCACCATCAACCGAAACATCACCGTCAAAACGACCATGAGCCGTATCATATTTTAACATATAGGCAAGATATTCATTGTCTAATAAGTCATTAATACCCACAACTTCTAAATTAGGGAAATCTTTTTTAATTGCACGAAAAACCATGCGCCCGATACGACCAAAACCATTAATACCAATTTTAACTGTCATATTTTTCTCCTGATAAGGTTTAAATTTGTTTAGAATGTGCTTAAATTAAGCAAATGAATCAATGGCTTTTAGGACATTTTCAGTCGTAATACCAAATTCTTTAAATAAGATAGGGGCTGGAGCTGATTCGCCAAAGCTACTCATACCAATAACTTTGCCAGTTAGACCCACATATTTATACCAACCATCCATAATGGCCGCTTCAACCGCAACTCGATTAGTGACAGCAGCAGGTAACACAGATTCTTTATAAGCATCATCTTGTGCTTCAAAGTGATCCACGGAAGGCATTGAAACAACCCGAACTTTTTTCGCTGATTGTTCCGCCGCTTCCATTGCTAAACTGACTTCTGAGCCTGTTGCAATCACAATAACATCAGGTGTTCCATCGGTGTCTTTTAAGACATAACCGCCTTTCGCGATATTAGCGATTTGTTCATCGCTACGAGTTTGATGAGGTACATTTTGACGAGTGAAGATTAAACAAGAAGGACCTGTTTTACGTTCAATTGCTTGTTTCCAAGAAACGGCTGTTTCAACCGCATCACAAGTACGCCAAACCGCCATATTAGGAATCATGCGTAAAGTAGGGATTTGTTCAACGCCTTGATGTGTTGGACCATCTTCGCCTAAACCAATTGAATCATGGGTATAAACAAAAATGGTTCTAATTTTCATTAATGCCGCCATGCGTAAAGCATTACGGGCATATTCGGAGAACATTAAGAACGTTGCGCCGTAAGGAATAAAGCCCCCATGTAAGGTGGCTCCATTCATAATGGCACTCATACCAAATTCACGCACACCATAAGAAATATAGTTGCCCGCAAAATTCATATCCGTTGAACCATTATTGTCATTAATTTTGACACTGGTTTCACTAAATGTATTATTAGATGGTGTTAAATCGGCAGAACCCCCTAGAAATTCAGGTAAGATCGGCGAGAAACCATTTAATGACATTTTAGAAGAAATACGACTGGCTTGGGTTGGTGCATCGGCATTTACTTTAGTAATAAAAGTAGAAGCAGTTTCTGCCCAATTAGCAGGTAAATCACCTGCCATACGACGTTTAAATTCAGCCGCTTCAGCAGGATAAGCCGCTTCATAGGCACTAAATTTATCATTCCAAGCACTTTCGGCTTGAGCGCCTTTTTCTTTGGCATCCCAACCCGCATAAATATCATCTGACATTTCAAAAGGTGGTAAAGTCCAACCTAATGCTTCACGAGTGGCTTTAATTTCATCAGGACCTAAAGGTTCACCATGAACATGATGACCACCGCCTTTATTAGGTGCGCCTTTACCAATCACTGTTTTACAACAAATTAAACTGGGTTTATCACTGGCTTTGGCTTTAACTAAAGCAGCTTCAATTTCATCGGCATTATGACCATCAACGGATTGAACATCCCAACCATAAGCTTCGAAACGTTTTGGTGTATCATCAATAAACCAGCCGTCTACATTACCATCAATGGAGATATTATTATCATCATAAAAAGCAACTAACTTATTTAATTTAAAACTGCCCGCTAAAGAACAAGCTTCATGTGAGATGCCTTCCATTAAACAACCATCACCTAAGAATACATAGGTATTATGATCAACAATGGTATGATCTTCTTTATTAAATTGTGCGCCTAAAATTTGTTCTGCTAATGCCATGCCCACGGCATTAGTAATGCCTTGACCCAAAGGACCTGTGGTGGTTTCAATACCTGGTGCATAACCATATTCTGGATGACCTGGTGTTTTTGAATGAAGTTGACGGAAACTTGATAAATCATCCATGCTGAGATCATACCCTGTTAAATGTAACAGTGAATAAATCAACATTGAACCATGCCCATTTGACAATACAAAGCGGTCACGATCAGCCCAATTAGGATTATTGGGATTGTGGTTCATGTGCCCGTTCCATAGCACTTCTGCGATATCAGCCATGCCCATCGGTGCACCGGGATGACCTGAATTTGCTTTTTGAACAGCGTCCATACTTAAAACACGAATGGCATTGGCTAAATCTTGGCGTGAAGACATAGTCTCTCCTAAAAATAAAATAATGGTAATTATGAAAATGTTATCTTAATAAGTTTATATAGATAACCTGATTTTTTCGTTTTGTTGCTTTAGCAGTAAAAGCTAAATTTTGGACGCTATTTTGTCTTAATACGGACGCATAAGCAACTTAAAATACGTTAAACCCTGATTGATAGGCATAACACCTTGTTTTTTAACAAAAAATAACAAAATCAATTTTAATTAAAATAACCCCCAATATTTTTTATTTACGTTATACTCAAAAATTCTTTTAATTAAAATCAATCTTTAAAAATGAAATTTATTATCTCACTTTTTAGTTTACTTTTATTTTCACAAGCTCTTTTTTCTGCTCCTGCTCAAATTGAAACTACGGATTTAGCTAAAATTATAAATCAAGAAAATTTAGTATTGGTTGATATGAGCAGTCAACCCGAACAATATCAACGTTTTCATATTGGTAAAGCAGTTTATATTCCTTACAAAAGATTTAAAAATAAACGAGGAAAAGCCATTAAACCACTTCGATTAACCACTTTATTAGGTCAACGAGGCATTAGCGAAAACGATTATGTGGTTATTTATGATGATATGGGCGGCTTACATGCGGGGCGGTTATTCTGGGCATTAGAAAATATCGGACATAAGGAAGTTTCTGTTTTAAATGGCGGCTTGGTTAAATGGATTTTAGAACAAAGACCCGTTAATAATAAAATAGATAAATGGATTCCCGTAAAATATGCCATGCCAACCAAAACAACCAACAATTTATCTAAACCAAAAGATATTTTACAAGCCATTAAAAATAAAGAAGTTATTTTAGATGTGCGAAGTTTAGCTGAATATACGGGGAATAAAAAACAAAAACGCAGTGGACATATTCCAACTGCCAAACTTTGGAGCTGGAATGAACATATTGCCTTTGATCAAGGATTTGTTTTAAAAGATAAAGCAGCACTCCAACAAAGTTTGGTTAATGTGGGTGTAACTGATAAAGATCAACCCATTCATGTTTATTGTAAAAGTGGACATCGAGCAAATCAAGCTTATTGGACTTTAAAAACCTTAGGCTATAATAATGTCCGTCTTTATGATGCCTCAATGAAAGAATGGATGAAAAGAAGAAAATTACCGATAACTAAAGGCAATCAGCCTTAACTATAATGGGTTATCAAGTTTTGGCGCGCAAATGGCGCCCTCATAATTTTGAGCAAATGGTCGGGCAACAGCATGTGATTAAAGCACTTGCCAATGCCCTTGATCGTAATCAATTGCATCATGCCTATTTATTAACAGGCACGCGGGGAGTCGGTAAAACCACTTTGGCGCGAATTTTTGCCAAAGCATTAAATTGTGAAACAGGGTTAACATCAAAACCTTGTGGTCAATGTAGCGCTTGTTTAGATATTGATGCGGGAACTTTTATTGATTTATTAGAAGTTGATGCAGCTTCTCGTACAGGCGTTGAACAAACTCGTGAGCTTTTAGATAATGTACCTTATGCGGCAACCCGTGGACGCTTTAAAGTTTATTTAATTGATGAAGTTCATATGTTTTCTGAAAGCAGTTTTAATGCTTTACTAAAAACATTAGAAGAACCGCCCGCCCATGTTAAATTTTTATTGGCAACCACCGATCCGCAAAAAATGCCAATTACGGTATTATCTCGTTGTTTACAATTAAATTTAAAAGTTTTAACGCGAAATGAAATCCAAGATCAATTAAAAGTCATTACTCAAGCCGAAAATATTAATACCGAAGATAAAGCCTTACATTATCTGGCTCAAGGTGCTGATGGTAGTATGCGGGATGGGCTTAGTTTATTAGATCAAGCCATTGCTTACGGGGCGGGGAATATTACCGAAAGTGATGTTTTACTTATGTTAGGCGGGGTGCAACCTGATCGGATTTTAGTGTTATTAGAAGCCCTTGCCAGTCAACAACCTGAACAACTACTAGAACAAATTAATCAAATGGCGGAAACTGCGCCTGATTTTTCTGCTATTTTAGGCGAACTTATTGTTTTACTACAACAAATAGCCATTGCCCAAAGTGTTCCCAAAAGTTTAAAAAATGAGCTTGAACAAGATCGTTTAATGGCATTAAGCAAACAAATAAGCCCCGAAGATATCCAACTTTATTATCAAATTGCTTTATTAGGACAACGGGATTTATTATTAACGCCTGATCCGAAAGGCGGCTTAGAAATGACATTATTACGAATGCTCACTTTCCGTCCTGATAGTCCTCAATGGCAACCACCACCACAACCAAAGATTACTAATACCATTGTTGAACCAGTACAACCACCGCCAGAAAAAGTAACCACAACCCCAACTAATTGGGCTAATATTGTCGCTCAGTTGCCTTTAGTTGGAATGAGTATGGAATTGGCTAAAAATTGTATTTGTAAAAGTTGGACAGATCATTTTATCCAGCTTGAAATTGATTTTTGTTTTTCAGTGTTAGTGATTCCCAATGCAAAAGAAGCGTTACAAAAAGCATTAAGTGACTATTCAGGTTATGAAGTTAAATTAGAAATTCGCTATTTATCACAAGCCGAAGCCCCGCTTAATACACCCGCCCAGCAAATAAAAAATAATGAACAAGCTGAACAAAAACAAGCCGTTGAAGAAATGAAACAAGATCCAATTGTTAAAGCCCTAACAGATACTTTTAACGGTGAAGTTGTAGAACAGACTATTAAAGCAGTAAAAAAACCAATAAAATCATAGGTAAATTATGTCTCTAACAGAAAGAAGCGGTGGTTGTTGTGAACTATGTAAAAATAGCGAAAATTTAGCGCCTTTTTTGATCCCTCCTAAAACAACCGAAGAACTCGATAATCTTGTTTTATTATGTCAAACTTGTTTAGATCAAATAAATGACCCTCAATTAATGGATAAGCATCATTGGCATTGTTTAACAGATTCCATGTGGACGCCTGTTCCCGCCGTTCAAGTCATGTCTTGGCGTTTATTAAATCGTTTATCAAGCGAAAGCTGGGCGCAAAATGCCTTAGACAGTCTTTATTTAGAAGAAGATGTTTTAGCATGGGCAAAAGACAATGATAATAATGAATCCAGTATTCAGCATTTTGATAGTAATGGGGTTTTACTAGCAGCAGGCGATAATGTCACCTTAATTAAAGATTTAAATGTTAAAGGTGCAGGATTTACCGCCAAACGCGGAACCGCTGTCCGTGGTATTAGTTTGGTTCATGATAATCCAGAACACATTGAAGGACGCATTAATGGGCAAAAAATTGTGATATTGTGTCAATATGTTAAAAAACTAAAATAATAAAAATGTTTTGCAAAACTCAATTTAAGATCCTTAATTCAACATGGATTAATATCTTAGCTCATCAAAAGCTACTAGATTTTGAAGCTGTTTGGAATATTAAAAGCAAACCTTTTGAACCCATTAATCAACGCCGTGGCGGTTATAGTGGGGTTTATCAAATTACGCTTCAAGATGAACAGGGATCCGCAAAAAATATTTTTCTAAAACGTCAAAAAAACCATAATACGGGCTTTTTTTTAATCAGTATTCCTACTTTTTATCGAGAATATAAAATATTAAAAAAGCTCTCACAATTAAAAATTCCCGTGGTGCAATGGTTGGTTTTTGGATGTACAGGAAAACGGGCTATTTTAATTGTTGAAGCATTAGATGGTTATCTATCTTTAGATAAAATTCCTTTTGTAGACTATGATATTAAAGAACAACAATTATTATTAAAGAGTATTGCTTTAACACTGAGTCAATTACATCAACATAATATTAAATTTGGCGCTTGTTATCCTAAACATTTATTTTTAAGAAAACAAGAAAATCATTATGATTGTAAATTAATTGATTTAGAAAAAGCTAAAACCGTGTTATTTAAAGAAAAAGCGATTATTGCCGATTTTGATCAATTAATCCGCCGTGATGAACAAATGACAACTGAAAATATTGAATATTTATTAACCGCTTATTGTCAGTTTATGGGGCAGAAATGGCGGGTTAATAAATTATTAAAAAAAATTAATAGAAAGGTTTTGAAGAAGTAATTCCAACATGATTAAACCTCAAATTTATAAAGTTAAAACAATGGGGCAAGGTTTTTTAGCGGTTATGGCAAAACCTGTTGCGGGAGAATGGATTGAAGATGAATTTTTAGCCATTGCTCAAGCTGATATTAAACAAATTGTTTCCTTATTAGAAGTCAGGGTAAAAATACCGTGGTTCATTGTCGAGCAGGCATTGGACGAACAGGACTTGTTGCTACGGCAATATTAATGCAAGATGGATTCAGTGCAAAAAGTGCTTGTGAGATGGTTTCTAGTAAAAGAGGGGTTGTTGTGCCTGAAACTCAAGCTCAACGAGATTGGTTAAATATAATGAATAAAAGGTTTTGAAGAAATAGATGAGAGAATTTAATGAATTAAAAATGAACCATGTCATTATGATTAGTATATGGGGAATGGCAACTCTTATATTATTGTTTCAATTTACTAATTTAAGCAATACGCTAGAATTAATAAAATTATTATTCTATTCATTTTTACTAGCCATATTCATACTCCCTTTAATATTAAAGGTCTATTTTTCCTTTTTTCATATATATGTACGAGATGAAAGATTAACAGAAAAAGAAGACAGAAAAGGAGCTAAAATTTATTTCTTTATAGTGGTGATGCTATCTAGTATTGGTACTTGTAGTTATATAAATATAAAATATTCAAATTTTGAAATTATTCGCTGGTATACTGTCATTGATAAAGAACACATTGGAAAAGAAAATTATATCTGGATTTATATAAATAAAACCCCTTATAAAGTAAATGTAGGATACAAAATTTACAGAAAATATCATATTCAAAATAAAATACCTATACGGCATGTCAGTGGTTTATTTAATGTCGAAGTTATAATTCCTGTTGAAAATTAAATAACAAAAACAAACCAATAACGCTAATAAGAATTATTATTGATAACAGTTATTAACTCTGTTATGATTTTAGAACGAATTTAAATCAAATAAAGAGGTTTTTTATGACTTTAAGCTGTTTACAAAAAGGACATTCTGCAACCATTACCGCTATTCATGCGGATAAAATATTAAAAAATCGTTTTAATGCCTTTGGTTTAACCAAAGGTTCGACTGTTTACGCCACGCAATACTCATTAGCTAAACAAACCATGGAAATCCGTATTAATAAAACCCGCATGGCATTACGCCTCTCCGAAGCTAAAAATATCGAAATTAGTGCTTAAATCACAAAAAATAAATGAAAACCCTTAAACTTGCTTTAATTGGGCAACCTAATGTTGGAAAAAGCTTTTTAATTAATTCGGTTGGCAATGTTAAATTGCGGGTCGGAAACTTTAGCGGGGTGACGGTTGAACAAAAAACCGTGCAATTTAAACGCAATGATTATGCTTTTGAAGTCACCGATTTACCAGGTTGTTATTCTCTAACGGATTACACCATTGAAGAACGTGTTACCAAACAATATTTAGAAGAAGCTGATTATGATTTAATTCTAAATGTCATTGATTCAACCAATATTGAACGTAATTTAAGTTTAACATTAGAATTATTAGCCTTAAATAAAAAAATGGTGATTGCATTAAATATGCAAGATGAAGCCATTAAAGAAGGTGTGTTAATTAATGACACATTACTAAGTAAATTATTTGGCGTAACTTGTGTTAAAACCTCGGCTTTAGAAAAAACAGGCATTGATGAGTTAATCGAACAAATTATTAAAACCCAACAAGCGCCGTTAGAACCTTCCCGTTTACTTTTTGCGGAAGCTTATGAGCAAGAAATTGAATATGTTATGGCTTTTTTTAGACAAAAAAAGTTTAGCACCCAACAAGATTTAAGAAGCCTTGCGATTAAACTATTAAGAGAAGTTCAACAAACCTATCAATATTTTAATCAACAAGCAATTTGGACCGAATTACAACTTATTTTAAATAAATCCTATCATCATTTATATTTACATTATCAAACCCATGATTTAGAAGAAATTTTTAATGATGAAAAAAATGCCCTTGTCAAAGGAACCATTAAAGAAACGGTTCAATTTACAGCGGTTCAAGAAGAAAGTTTAACAGATAAAATAGATCAAGTTTTAACTCATAAACTCATTGGTTTACCTATTTTTTTATTATTAATGTGGGGCTTATTTCAAGCTACTTTTGAATGGGGTAGTATTCCAATGGATTGGATAGATGCTTTTTTTGCCTTTATTATGGTCGAAACACGGGTTTTTTTAGGTGATACTCAATTTTCTGCCGCGCTGGTTGATGGTGCGATTGCGGGTGTTGGCGCCGTGGTTTTATTTTTACCCAATATTATTATTTTATTTACAGGAATAGCCTTACTTGAAGCAACAGGTTATATGGCACGGGTGGCTTTTTTATTAGATGGTTTTTTTCATAAATTTGGCTTACATGGTAAATCTTTTATTCCTTTAGTTAGTGGCTTTGGTTGTTCCGTTCCCGCCTATATGGCAGCCCGAACTTTAAAAAATGATCGAGATCGATTATTAACATTATATATTATTGGATTTATGAGTTGCGGGGCGCGTTTACCTATTTATGTTTTATTTATTGGGGCTTTTTTTGCAACCAAAGATGCAGGTAATATTTTATTTGCCATTTATATTACAGGCGCTTTATTTGGTATTATTGCCGCTAAAATATTAAAAATGACGGTTTTTAAAGGCGATGATGAACCTTTTATTATGGAAATGCCTAAATACCGCCTACCCACTTTTAATTTATTATTTCATTCGGTGTTTGAAAAAGCCTTAATGTATCTTAAAAAGGCGGGGACTTTTATCCTTGCCGCTTCGGTTTTAATTTGGTTTGCTAGTAATTATCCTAAATATCCTGAAATTACTGCCCAATATGAAATAAAAATAGCCCAAGCAACGACCTCCAGCGAAATTGATAAACTAAATAATGAACATTCACTTTATAATTTAGAAAATAGTTATTTAGGACAAATTGGTCATGCCACTGAGCCTTTTTTTGCACCTTTAGGTTATGATTGGCGCATGGCAGTTGCTTTAGAAACAGGCTTGGCAGCCAAAGAAATCGTGGTCGCCACTTTAGGGGTCTTGTATGGATTAGGGGAAGGGCATGATGAAACCAGCCATAATTTAAGTCAACGAATTAAATCAAATATCACCTTGCCTGTTGCAATTTCTTTTATTGTTTTTATTATGGTTTACTTTCCTTGTTTAGCGGCTTCAATGGTTTTTAAACGAGAAGCAGGCGGTTGGAAACATTGGGGATATTTATTTGTTTTTACCACCGCAACGGCTTGGATTTTATCCTTTTTAGCCCTTCATCTTAGTCAATTTTTAGTCTCCTTATGAAAGAATTATTTCTTAGTTTTTTATATAATTTTTGGGCATTGCTTAATTCCATCGCTTTGTTTATTTTAATTGGTGTTTTAATTGCGGGAGTTTTTAAACATCTGTTACCTGAAAGTTTTATTCGTAAACACCTTGGTAAACGGCATTTTAGTTCTAATCTTAAAGCCGCTATTTTAGGAATTCCTTTACCGCTTTGTTCTTGTAGTGTAATTCCCTTTGTTAGTGCTTTAAGAAAAAGTGGGGCTTCCAAAAGTGCCACCCAAACCTTTTTAATTGCAACGCCCATTACAGGCGCCGATTCAATTATGGCAACTTATGGCGTTTTTGGTTGGGTTTTTACGCTGTATCGCATTTTATCTTCGGTATTTATTGCCCTTAGTGCGGGGTTATTAACCTTGCTTTTTATTAAAGATGAAGTTAAACCACAAGCCCCGCCCTCCCCTGCGCCTATTGGAATTGGAATCCCGCTTAATGTCACCATTGCCCCGCCAAAGCTTAATCTTATTCAACAAATTTTATCTTATGCTTTTGATGAAATTTATAAAGACATTGCAAAATCTTTAATGCTCGGCATTATTTTAGGCGCTTTAATTGTTACTTTAATGCCTGCTGATTTAGCTGAATATATTTCAGATAATATTATTTTAAATTATCTCTTAGTTGTCTTAGTTTCAATGCCTTTATATGTTTGTGCAACCGCCTCTATTCCCCTGGGTTTATCTTTATTAAGCGCAGGATTTTCACCTGGTGCCGCTTTTATTTTTTTAACTGCGGGACCTGCTACAAATAGTGTCACCATGAGCGTTGTTTTTAAAACATTGGGCAAAGGCTCATTAATTATTTATTTATCTTCGGTATTAATAGGCAGTCTTTTGTTTGGTTTTAGTTTTGATTATTTCTTTTCGGATGATTTATTAAAAACTCGTATTTTAGATCATGCCGAAGCCGAGGCAGATTTTATTCATCAAGTTGCCTCGGTTGTTTTGCTTTATTTATCACTTAAATATATTATTAATAAAGAGGCTAAAATTATTAATAGTGACGGTTGTGGAAGTTGTGGTTAAAATAGAATTATGAATATAAATACTCAAGTAGAATCATATAAATTCTGGGATATCGTGAAATTATGGGGGCGGGAAACCTTAGAACATGATGTTATTATTGCTCGTAAGCTGGCAAAAGGGATTATTAAAGACGGTTTAAGGTTTCAAAGTTCAAATCCTAAATGGTTAAATCCAGAAGAAGAACTTTTGTCTTATCCTTATGTTGGCTACACCGCCATTGCTGTGGAAGGACCGATTATTATTAAAGCCGATGTTCTTGCACATTTAATGAATATTGCAGAAGAAAAAGCCGATCCTTCTAAACTTATTTTAAAGGATGAAACGGTGTTGAAAAGTGATTTTAAGAAATGGTTGGTAAGAACAGGGCAATCATTTCCTGATTTTTGGTATGGGGGAGCTTAAAAGGTGTATGGCGCTTCGCTTATAACACCCTACATTTAATATTAAAATTTAAAGCACCATCATTTCTTCAGCATGTGCCAAACTTTGCTTTGTTATCTCAATCCCGCCTAACATACGGGCAATTTCTTTAATACGTTGTTTTCCCGTAACAGGTGTTATATGAGTCGTTGTCTGTTTTTGTTGGGTACTCTTTGCTACCATCCAATGCTGATGTCCTTGAGAAGCAACTTGCGGTAAATGAGTGACACATAACACCTGTTTAAATTGTGCCAATTCTCGTAAACGTTGTCCTACAATTTCCGCCACCCCGCCTCCAATCCCCACATCGACTTCATCAAAAATCAAGGTTGCAACAGGATTATAATCTGCACTGGCTACTTGAATGGCTAAACTAATACGTGATAATTCACCACCCGAAGCCACTTTATTTAAAGGTTGTACAGGTTGTCCCGCATTAGCGCTGACTAAAAATTGAATTTGATCCGTTCCCAAAGCGGATATTTTATGATTATCAACTGTTTGACAACTAATTTCAAAAACCCCGCCTTGCATACTCAATTCTTGAATACTTTGAGTAATAATTTGAGCCAGTTTTTTAGCACTTTTTTGGCGTTTTTGAGATAGTTTTTTGGCTTGTTGTTGATAGTCTAAATAACTTTCTTTAACTGCTTGCTGTAAATAAGCCAATTGTTCGTCAGTATTTTCTAATAATGCCAATTCATTGTTTATTTCTTCTTGTTTTTCAATCAGTTGTTCTGGTTCACAACGAAATTTCTTACTTAAACTTAAATAATCCATTAATTGTTGATCAACCTGTTGCAATCGTTTTGGATCTAAATCAACTTGCCCTTGTAAATCAATTAAACTGCCTTCCGCCTCTTCAATTTGAATTAAGGCTTCATTTAATAAATTAGTCACTTCACTTAAGATAGGATAAAGATTTTTTATTTCAGTTAATAAACCGACGGTTTGTAATATTTTTTGATGCGCCGAGGGTTGTTGATCGGATAATAAATCCAAACTTTGCTGACAAATGGTTAAAACTTGTTCCGCATTGGCTAATTGTTTTTGTTCTTGGCTTAATTGTTCAAATTCTCCCGCTTGAGGATTTAAATTAGCCAATTCTTGCGCTTGAAAAATTAATAAATCAATGCGATCTAGACGTTCTTCGCCTTGTTGTTGTAATGTGGTTAAAGCTTGTTGATGTTGTTGCCATTGTTTAAACGTCTGACTGACTTTTTTTAATAATCCTTGATGTCCGCCCCATGCATCTAATAAAGATCGCTGATAAGTCGCTTTTAATAAAGATTGATGCGCATGTTGTCCGTGAATATGTAATAAATACTCGCCAATTTCAACCAATAAAGCCCTTGGAACAACAGTATTATTAATATAACAGCGAGACCGCCCATTGCGTACTAAAATACGCCGTAAAATACAATCTTCTTGGGCTTCTAATTGATGATTTAATAAAAATTCTTTAACTTTGCTATTTTGCTGAATATCAAAACAAGCCGTAATTTCAGCGCGTTCTTCACCATAACGAATTCTTATTTTATCAACCGCCGCTCCTAAGACAATATTTAAAGCATCAATTAAAATCGATTTTCCCGCCCCTGTTTCACCTGTTAATACGGTCATATTGGGTTGAAATTCAAGACTGAGTTGCTTGACAAGAACCCAATTTTTAATATCAAGCGTTTCTAACATGGTTACTCATTTATTATATTTTTAATGAAGACGCCATCATAACCAGCAATTAAATTTAGTGCAAAAAATGTGTTCATTTAATGATGCAAATAAAAATAATCCCAATCTAATTGAGTTGATTTTTTTAATGTTTTTAATAAAAGCTCACTGGGAATCGCTTCTTGAGGAAAAATATGGGGTATTTTAATAAAAAGGCGGGAAATTCCCGCCTTTTGTTTCCAAGCATAGGTTTTTAAGGGTGCGCTTGCTTGGCAAAATTGGCATTCTTCTTGCTCGATAATGATTGCTTGATTTTGATAAGATTGTAATATTTTAGGATTGGGCTTATGACAATGCGGGCAACAAGGCGGGCGGGTATTTTCACCCATTAATAATCTAGCGGACGGATAAAATTGTAATTGAATATGACAAAAATCTTGATCTTTTGCTGATTCAGGCGCTATTTTTAAATAAGGTGAGCAGCCCATAAAAACAATATGGCGCATAAAATCATCACCAATATACCAAGCCTTATGATCTAAAGATTGCCCAATTAATTTTAATTGTTCTAAACAAGTGATTAATTGATCGGGAATTTGTTGAAGATGATCAGAAGTTTGTGGATATAAATAAAGAGATGCCATCATTATTGTTTAATTCCAACGCCTCGATTAAGCAAAGATAAACTAAATAAACCAAAAATAATAATAAAAACAGAAATAATAATCACTGATAATAATGGCGAAGTATCAGAAACCCCAATCATGCCATAACGAAAGCCATTCACCATATATAAAACAGGATTAAATAAACTCACATTTTGCCAAAACGGCGGCAGTAAATCAATAGAATAAAAAACCCCGCCTAAATAAGTAAAAGGGGTAATAACAAAGGTTGGAATAACCGAAATATCATCAAATGTTTTAGCATAGATGGCATTAATAAAGCCCCCAATTGAAAATAATAAAGAGGTTAAAATAATAATTAATAACATAAAAGAATAAGAGTAAATCTGCATTGGGCTAAAAAATAATGCCACAATTAAAACTACAATACCGACAATTAACCCGCGAGCAATCCCGCCACCAACATAACCCGCTAAAATAACCGCATTAGGGACAGGCGCGATTAAGATTTCTTCAATATTTTTTTGATATTTGCTCATAAAAAAACTAGAAACCACATTGGCATAAGAATGGCTAATCACCGACATTAAGACCACACCTGGAATAATAAAGAGCATATAAGAATGCCCACCCATTTCACCAATGCGATCCCCCATTAATTTACCAAAAATCAAAAAATATAAAGTGGTGGTAATGACAGGCGGGACAATGGTTTGTTTCCAAATCCGAATAAAACGTAAAAATTCCCGAATTAAAATTGTTTTAAATGCAATATAAGTGGTCGTATTAATCATTTTGAGCTTCCATTAATTTCATAAATAATTGTTCTAAGCGGTTACGGCTAGTGCGCATACTCACCACTTGAATTTGATATTTGGATAACATGGCAAAGACTTCATTTAATGATTCACCTTTTTTTAAAGTGACTTCAAGGCGGTAATCATCGCGTTTAGTAAGACGGTATTGAGGTTCATTGGGTAATTCTTTTAAAGGTGCAGCTAAATCAAGCATAAAACTTTCTTTATCTAAATTAGATAATAATTGGCTCATTGAAGTATTTTCAATAATTTTTCCTTTATCAATAATGGCAATATTTCGACATAAATTTTCCGCCTCTTCTAAATAATGAGTGGTTAAAATAATCGTCGTGCCTTGTTGATTAATTTTTTCAATAAATTGCCACATAGATTGACGGATTTCAATATCAACCCCCGCCGTTGGTTCATCTAAAATTAATAATTTAGGTTGATGAACTAAAGCACGAGCAATCATTAAACGCCGCTTCATGCCGCCTGATAAGGTCCGTGCCATGCTTCGCCGTTTATCCCATAACTCCATTTGTTTTAAACAAATTTCGGCACGTTGCCAAGCTTCAGTCCGAGAAAGCCCATAAAATCCAGCTTGATTTACCACAATTTCTTCAATCGGTTCCCATTGATTAAAATTAAATTCTTGCGGGACTAAACCAATTTGTTGTTTTACTTGATTGGCAGATTTATCAATATCAAAACCAAAGACTTCAATCGTGCCTGATGTTTTATTGATTAATGAAGAAATAATTCCAATGGCGGTGGATTTTCCCGCGCCATTAGAACCTAATAAGGCGAAAAAATCCCCTTCTTTAACGCTAAAATCAATGCCCGTTAATGCTTGGGTTTGATTGGCATAGGTTTTTTTTAGATCTTTTACAAGAAGTGCGGTCATATTGTGGATATTATATATTGAGTTTTAAGCAAGTTACCATGCTAGGTAATGAATGAACAGTTTATATTATCTTCTTCTTACGAAGATCTGCTTGACTTGTAAGGTTGTAATGAAAGTACCAATGCCTTTATCAACCCTTCCCTCAAAATAATTTTCATCTGCAACCCAAGCAATAAAAAGATAAATTAAAAACACAGATTAAAGAAATAAAAAGAAATAAAGAAAAAGAAATAAAACATCCATAAATTCGAAAAGATTAAAGTTTTATGGATGTCTTTTTTTTTATTTTTTTTAATATATAAAACAAGATGATAATGATTGCTCATCACTGCGTAAGCACAGACATCAATCGCAAAAACATGAGATAAAAATTTAAAACGTTCAATTAACCATTGCTTACGATGATCAAAATTTTGTCCTGTGAATTGATCTTCGCCGCAAAGAAAAGCCCGCCGAACACAACGCACCATACAATGATAATAAGGGGTATTTTCTAAAGAAATAATCTGACTTCGTGCTTTACTTGGCATTTCACATTCCTCTTTAAATTTTGTTCTTATATTTAAACTTAGTTTAGAAAGGTGAATTTGTCAAAAAATTTATGGATGTCTTTTATTTTTTTTATATTTAAACTTAGTTTAGAAAGGTGAATTTGTCAAAAAATTTATGGATGTCTTTTATTTTTTATTTTTTTATCCTAATAAATAGGTTAAGTGAAACGCCCTGTGCGGAGCCGCATGCAGGGTGTTGTGGGGGCTGAGGGAGAAAAACCTTCGGCTACCCGATTAGATCATCTTAAAATTTCATTGATTATCATTTTATTCTCTATTTATTATAAGATATAATCAGTTTTTATTTCTGATATATATTTCCACATACATATAGACCCACATAACTATTGCCTGACTCAGATCTTATTACATTATTGAGATGGTGTATTTTTATTGTATAATCGCACAAAATTAATTGTTCAAATAAAGAATCAATTTCTTCTATAGCTCTAACGACATTAGTTGAATTTTTATAGTATATTGGAAAAAAACATATTGATGCTCCAAAAGTTGCTGAAGTGTGTTTATTAAGAGAATCTCTCATGTTTTTATCTGCTTCTTGTATTGACTTTGTAATAGTTTTTTTATTAGTATCTAGTTTTGACGATAATTTTACCCAATCAAATTTAGCCTCACAAACTCCATCCAAACCATTATAATTAAAATACAAATCTCTTCTCCCACTATAACCTCTGCCACTTCCTTTTTTTGATACATATTCAACTAAGGAAAAACCATTTGCTTTAGAAATTCCACACGCAACTACACCTACATTTGTTATTTCATTGTACCAATATGCACAATCATAATATTTATTTTTTTTAGCATACTGTTCAGCATAGGAATGATTGTAGTCTGAAAAATGTTGTAATATTTCCATCCATTCCTGTGGAACTAAATTATTTTGTTTTAATACTGTATAATCCATATTTCAAACCCTATATGATTAAAAAATTTTAAGTCCTTAATTTAGAACTCAATATAAGTATAAAAAATAATAAACCTTTGTACTTCTATCATTCTCTACCTCATTTGTTAGTAATGTTAATATCTAACATATAAATATTAAATATGTTACTTAATAAATTATTAATTTTAACAATAAATTTAAGTAACTTTAACCTCTATTTTGTTAGCTCGGTTTAGATCTAACATATGAATAGACTGCCGATCAAATTCACGAAATACAACAAACCGCGCAGCTTATTATTCAAACTTAACACACTGATTTATATAAGGCAAGAATAAATAGGCTGTCATGTAAAACGAAGGATAAATAAGAAATAAGACATCCATAAATTAAAAATATTCAAAGTTTATGGATGTCTTTTATTTTTTTTATTCTTTTTATTTTATAGATAAAACAATTATATTACAATTGAATAACTAAATGGTTAATATCATCAATTCTAATGTATTTTTTTTCATTTTTAGAAAAGAAATAAAAAAAGAAATAAGACATCCATAAATTCGAAAAGATTAAAGTTTTATGGATGTCTTTTATTTTTTTATTTTCATCTTTTATTTTCATTTATTTTTTTCAGGACTTTCACCTGCAAGATTAATGTCTTTTCGACCGCTACCCACACCCCTTTATTATTATTTTTTTATTTTCCAAGCAATGATAAGGCTCTGCTTCGTCCATTTATTAATGCAGCAACTCCAGGAGAACAAAGGGGAGTATCAGTACTTTTGAGTATTTCATAATAAGCATTGTCATCGTTAAGTTTAACCATATCTAACGATCTCCTTTCTGTTTCCCAATTTGTTTTTATATTTTTTGAAAATTTATCATCATGTATAATCAGTAAAAATGTAATTTCTGGTCTTAACCTATATATATCTATAATAAAACCTGTTATTTCAAGATGTGCCTTCTTATTTTTAATCAATGAGTATAATTTTTTTAGTTGCTTATTTTCTAGCATATTTTGCATTAAAGCATCAAAGGTATCAGCTTCTTCTAGCTCATCCATTCCTAATAACTCTTCGCCATATTCTTTTATTACATTTAACTCTAAACTTAACTCTCGTTCTTGCTCAGTTATTCTCTTAGAAATTGGCTGAAACATAAAAGATGGGACTACATGGCGATCACCAGCAGAATTTTTTTCTTCAGAATTTGTTTTTAATAAATATTTATACTGTTCATCTGAACTTTTCAACACAGTTAACACAGAGCAACCAACAGAAGCACAATAATGCGAAAACATATTGGCTTCAGATACACGCTCAAGAGCATTCAACCAGTTAGTAACATACTTACTATGCTTGTATGCAAAGTAACATCCAACTCCTGATTTAAGCGGAAAATACCTTATTAAGTTAAAATAATGAATATCTGATGTCGAAAGTGTTTCAAAATAACTTCCTACGCTAAGTGATAATTTATTTTCTGTAGATACGCTGTTTAATGAAAATGTTGGGTCATTTGTCAGTCGCTTCCCCAGTTCATCCTTAAGCCAAGTAATGAATTTTTCATTCACTGAAAAGTTACTTATATTTGTCTGTAAAGAACGAGAAATAGTAATATCCTTACCTCGATACAAATCAATATATGCGAAAGTTATAGGATCATTATGAATTATTTCTTCATGAAGTTTTTTAGCCACATTTGGTAGCCTCAAAGGTATAATATTTTCAAGTAAATTTGGGGAAATTTCAGAATGAAAGTTCTTAGCTCTTTCTGTAAAAGCATTTTTACTAGCTGTTTTTTTCTCCGCACCATATACGGCAAATATAAAACTAGCAATTATAGACTGTAACACACCCAATACAAAACTCATCAATATTATTCCTATTCACAAATTAAAAGAAATCAGACATCCATAAAATAAATGAAAATTTATGGATGTCTTTTATTTTTTCCACATAAAAAAGCACGTTTAACGCAACGCGCCATGCAGTGGTAATAAGCGGTGTTTTCTAAAGAAATAATCTGACTTCGTGCTTTACTTGGCATTTCACATTCCTCTTTAAATTTTGTTCTTATATTTAAACTTAGTTTAGAAAGGTGAATTTGTCAAAAGTTTTATGGATGTCTTTTATTTCTTTAACCATTGTTTACGATGATCAAAATTTTGTCCTGTGAATTGATCTTCACCACAAAGAAAAGCCCGCCGAACACAACGCGCCATACAATGATAATAAGGCGTGTTTTCTAAAGAAATAATCTGACTTCGTACTTTACTTGGCATTTTACATTCCTCTTTAAATTTGGTTCTTATATTTAAACTTAGTTTAGAAAGGTGAATTTGTCAAAAGTTTTATGGATGTCTTTTATTTTTTTCTTTTATTTTATAGTGTAATCCCTTCTTTAAAAAAATTATTTTTTTCTATAGTAAACTCCCCCTTAAAGTTATCATGTACATTAAAAAAATAATGCCCTTTTTTTAAACCATATACATTTAATGGTATTATTTTCACCGAAGAATGGGCCCCAAAATCACATCCCTGACCCTCAGGAATATTAACCTCTTGATAAATATTTACATAAAACTGATTATTAATTAGTTTAGACTTAACTTCTCCAAAATCAATACATCCCATGGGAAAAATTGCTGTAAATTTTAGAAAAAACTGGACAGGAAAAATATCAACATGAATTAACTCTACACTAACAGGATCATATTTAACACCTTGTTCATATTTCACTAACTTCCAACCAGTACTATCATTAAACTGATTAACCACTATGGACTGTAAGTCCATAGTATAAATAGCGACTGAAAGTCGCGTTTTTGACTGAAGTCAACTAAAGAAGAAACTAACTACAAGTTAGTTAAATCACGACTGAAAGTCATTCAATAGT
>Ga0256847_1000504_pt1 | contig 24438 bp, 18 predicted proteins | sample TeddybearmetaG_FD_189099 | JGI IMG/M metagenome (GOLD analysis project Ga0256847, IMG submission 189099) | Hydrothermal vent microbial communities from East Pacific Rise, Pacific Ocean - Teddybear | ecosystem: Environmental > Aquatic > Marine > Hydrothermal vents | place: Pacific Ocean: East... | reverse complement strand
AAGTATGCCACAAATCCAACTCCCCTGTGTACTACAAACCAAACTTGAAAATCCAACAATCCAGTGATTAAGAGGCTTTCAGGAATCCGAACAGGTCAGATTGAGTGTGAGATATTGAAAATTAGTGACTTTTTTAACATTTGATGCAGTTGTTTTGACCTGTTTGCTCAAGCTGGGTTAAGGTTTGCAAGGCTAGATGTTGACATCACATTTAATTTGTTTTGTCAACATCTAGCCTTGAACCCTAAACCTCGTAACCTTAAACCTGTTCTTTTTTTTACAATCTCTTCAATAAAGGAAATATGTAGCTAAAGGATATCTAATCTCTCAAAGTAGAATTAATCAATTACATAGAGATTTAATTGATATCACTCAAACACTTCCTTCAAGTCGATAATCATCCCTTCCAGTGTATTACATAGAATAATATCATCCTCCACATAAGTATTGATCCGAGCATAATTATTATCTCTCAGCACAAATACCTCTACTGTATGGTTTTTAGGTTCAATGATCCAATATTCATTGACACCTGATTCTTCGTAGAGGGCAAACTTATCTTGCAGGTCTTTCTTGGCAGTGTGAGGAGATAGGATCTCGACTATCCAGTCAGGAGCACCAAAGCATCCACACTTTTTGATCTTATCAGGGTCACATATGACGCATACATCCGGCTGTACGACTCTATCTGATTCTTGAAAATCTTTACCCACTACAGGTAGTATTACATCAAATGGTGCAGAAAACACTCTACATTTCTTGTTCTTTAGTTCTTTCCTTATTTTATAATAAATATTACCTGAAATAATCTGATGCATAGAAGATGGTGCTGGACTCATCCTAAAAATTTTCCCTTTGATGATCTCTACTACCTCGTCGTACCCAAAGTTAAGATAATCGGCATACGTGTAGTGCTTGCTACTGTAAGAGGCTACTGGTTCTTTTGCTATATTATCTTCCATTTACTACTGATATGGATATAAAGATACTGGAAAAAATTATGGCTTGCAAGAGAAATGATTGGACTATTCATTTAAGCATTCTCGCATTTACTTCTTCACTACCTAATGCCTCAACATATATATCACAAATGTTTATATATTCTCTAGAAGTTTCTTTCTGACGTTTCCACCTAATTTATCAGCACCACCATTTATTTGCTTTGTGTTTTCAACTACTACAGCAAATTGATAAAATCATTTAAACTTAACATAATTAATACTTTTTCAATTGATCTCCTCATCCAACTGTTTCAGAGAATTTCCGATCATGTAATTCCAAACTCTTTTGTAAGGGATAAACTTAGAAGAATTTGGAGGTCAAAGATTACATCCTTTTTATTAGTTCATTTTATATTTGTCAATTCAAAGTAGGTTTTCTTCATGAAACCTTAGTGACATCTTCTTTAGCTTTGTTTATAGGTTTTAATAATTTTAGATTACACCAATTATCAAAACCTTCACTTTTATCCCTTCGTTTATTCTCCATTCTTTCCATACCTTTGCAGACCCTAACAAAAAATAATCTTAATGGAAGTTCAAGCGCCATATCAAGCCAAGAATAAAATCAGAATTGTTACTGCTGCATCTTTATTTGATGGGCACGATGCAGCAATCAATATTATGCGTAGGATAATGCAGCGATCTGGTGCTGAGATCATTCATCTTGGACATAACCGATCTGCCAAAGAGATCGTTGACACAGCTATACAAGAGGATGTTCAAGGTATAGCACTTACGAGTTATCAAGGTGGACACAATGAATATTTTAAATATATTCACGACCTTCTTAAGGAAAATGGTTGTGGCCATATAAAGATTTTTGGAGGCGGAGGAGGCACAATTCTTCCCTCAGAAATTAAAGAATTGCAAGACTACGGAATCTGTCGTATTTATAGTCCTGATGATGGTCGAAAAATGGGCCTCCAAGGAATGATTAATGACTTGCTACAAAATTGTGATTTCCCATTGGGTCAAAATGTAAATGGAGAGATAAAAGAATTATCTACAAAAAACCCTAAGGCAATTGCCAAACTTATCACTGCAATCGAAAATTATCCTGAAGAAAATCGCGATTGGCTCAAAGATTTAGAAAGCAAACAATCTAATGTGCCAATTCTAGGAATAACTGGAACTGGAGGTGCAGGAAAATCAAGTTTGGTAGATGAATTGGTAAGAAGATTCCTCATTGAATATCCTAAAAAAACAATCGCAATCGTCTCTGTAGACCCATCCAAAAGAAAAACAGGAGGAGCGCTACTTGGTGACCGAATTCGGATGAATGCTATTAATAACGAAAGGGTTTATATGCGGTCTTTGGCTACAAGGCAATCCAACCTAGCATTATCAAAACATATAAAAGGAGCTACCAATATTCTCAGAGCTGCGAACTTCGATTTGATTATTTTGGAGACATCTGGAATCGGACAATCTGATACAGAAATAGTGGATCACTCTGATGTAAGTATGTATGTGATGACTCCAGAATATGGAGCGGCTACCCAACTCGAAAAAATAGACATGTTGGATTTTGCTGATGTAATAGCCATCAACAAATTCGATAAAAGAGGTGCTTTGGATGCTTTACGCGATGTAAAAAAGCAATATCAAAGGAATAATGATCTATGGCACGATGACCCCAATACTATGCCCGTTTTTGGTACAATCGCCTCACAATTCAACGACCCAGGCACGAATACACTTTATAGAAAAATAATGGATGTTGTCCAGGAAAGAACTAAAGTACCTTTCCCAGCTTCATCAGTATTTCAGGATGGAGCAAGTGAAAAGATTTATATTATTCCCCCTGCAAGAATCCGCTATTTATCGGAGATTTCTGAGAATAATAGAAATTATGATCAATGGGTCAACAAACAAGCAAATTTGGCTACTAATGCTTATGCTTTAAATAGGTCAATAGAAGTAATTCAAGATGATAGCACAAAAGAAGTGCTTTCTGCTCAACTGACTCGAACATTTGAAGACATGGATGGGACATGTAAAAGAATTGTAGAGTCATGGCCTGAAAAAACAAAAGCTTATACCGAAGATGAATTCATTTACAAGGTAAGAAATAAAGAAATTAAGGTTCAGACCTACACAAAAAGCCTCTCTCAAAGTAAGATTCCAAAAGTAGTATTGCCTAAATACAATGACTGGGGAGATATATTAAAATGGAACTTGCAAGAGAATGTGCCTGGAGAATTCCCATTTACAGCAGGCGTATTTCCATTCAAGCGAAAAGGAGAAGACCCCACTAGAATGTTTGCAGGGGAAGGTGGACCAGAAAGGACAAATAAGAGATTCCATTATTTATCATTAGATACTCCAGCCAATAGATTGAGTACTGCATTTGATTCTGTGACCTTATATGGCGAAGATCCTGATTACAGACCAGATATTTATGGTAAAATAGGGAATTCAGGAGTTAGTATTTGTTGCTTGGATGATGCAAAAAAATTATACTCTGGCTTCGATTTATGTGAACCGAACACGTCTGTCTCTATGACTATCAATGGTCCAGCTGCTACGATCTGTGCATTTTTTATGAATGCTGCTATTGACCAACAATGTGAATTTTACATTAAGGAGCACAACTTAGAAGAAAAAGTAGAAGCTGCACTAAAAGCGAAGTACGAGGACAATGGATTGGCTCGACCAAAATATTATGGAGATCTGCCAAAAGGAAATGATGGACTAGGGCTGATGCTTCTTGGGATGACAGGAGATGAAATCTTGGATTCTGGTGTGTATGAAACATTAAAAGCAAAAGCACTATCATCAGTAAGAGGTACAGTACAAGCAGATATCTTGAAGGAAGATCAGGCACAGAACACTTGTATATTCAGTACTGAGTTTTCTCTAAAAATAATGGGTGATGTACAGCAGTATTTTATTGATCAGTCTGTTCGAAATTTTTATTCTGTTTCTATTTCAGGTTATCATATTGCTGAAGCTGGAGCGAACCCGATTACACAACTTGCCTTTACGCTTGCCAACGGATTTACTTTTGTAGAATACTACCTTTCTAGGGGAATGAACATTGATGATTTTGCGCCAAATCTTAGTTTCTTTTTCAGCAATGGAATCGATCCAGAATATGCAGTAATAGGAAGAGTAGCGAGAAGAATATGGTCTAAGGCGATGAAAGAAAAATATGAAGGAAACGAACGTTCTCAAAAACTAAAATATCATATTCAGACCAGCGGAAGATCGCTACACGCACAGGAGATTTCTTTTAATGATATTCGGACAACGCTGCAAGCATTATATGCTATTTATGATAATTGCAATTCGCTTCACACCAATGCATATGACGAAGCCATCACCACTCCTACGGAAGAAAGCGTAAGAAGAGCTGTAGCCATACAGATGATTATCAACCATGAATTGGGACTTTCGAAAAATGAAAATCCATTACAAGGTTCATTTATCATTGAAGAATTGACAGACTTAGTAGAAAAGGCCGTACTTACAGAATTTGATAGAATTACAGAGCGGGGAGGAGTATTGGGTGCAATGGAGACGATGTATCAAAGAAGTAAAATTCAGGAAGAAAGTCTTTACTATGAGACGCTGAAACATACTGGCGAATTCCCTATCATAGGTGTGAATACTTTCTTGTCTAAAGACGGTTCGCCAACTGTAATTCCTGGGGAAGTCATAAGGGCCACAGAGGAAGAAAAAGAAGATCAAATCAAAACTTTAAATAATCTAAAAAAGGCTTCCGAAAAAACATCTGAAGAAATATTAAAAGCACTACAAACTGCGAGCATTCAAAACAAAAACATTTTCGAACACTTGATGGTAGCTGCAAAAAAATGTTCTTTGGGGCAAATCACAAATGCGCTTTATGAAGTTGGAGGCCAGTACAGAAGAAACATGTAAAATATGAAGCATTCTCAAATGTGTCCAAAGTGTGACTCTTATGAAGTCATCCGTATAAAAGGAGGAAGCACATGGACCGGATATCAAAATTTTATACTTGGTAGCGTAACAAAAACGGTGCTTGTAACTCGATATTTATGCACAAATTGTGGGTTTTCGGAAGAATGGGTTGAGGATCAAAAAGGATTAGAATTATTAAAGAAAAAGCACGGAGGAGATCACTCAGGAAGCCAATTTGTTTGATTAGAAAAATAGAAATGCAGGAAATTAAAAAGGTACTTAAGACCGAGCAGAAAGCTTTGGAGATGAATCTTGATCCAATGATTTATGGCACATTTGCCGAAATAGGTGCTGGTCAGGAAGTAGCAAGAAACTTTTTTCAAGTAGGAGCCGCAGCTGGCACAATTGCTAAGACAATGTCTGCGTATGACAAGGGGTTTTCTGACGCAATTTATGGTAAGGAAGAGAGTGGCAGGTATGTTTGTGAGTCTAGGTTGTACAAGATGCTGGATCATGAATATCGATTGATGGATGAAAGACTTAAAGGGATGTGTGAAATTGCTACCTTTTTTGTGTTTGCAGACACTGTTTCAGCCATCAATTATACTCGAACTATAAAAGGGAATGGGTGGTTAGGTGTTCGTTTTCAACACGAACCCTGTTCTGAGTCCAATGATCTAGCTATCCATGTGAAGATGTTGGATAATGATAACAAGCTCCAGCAAGAAGCGATTGGGGTACTTGGAGTCAATCTTATATATGCATGTTTCAGATATAGAGATAATCCAGAGAAGATGGTTCAATCTCTTCTAGAAGGTCTTGAGGGGAGAGTTTCTGTTGATTTTATTAAGGCTACAGGACCTGCCTTTGATCATGTAGAGAATCGACTTTTGGCATTGTATCTTGTCAAAAATGGGCTTACTGAAGTGACCATGTTTGATGAGCACAAAGAGAGCATTCATGCCTCAGAATTCCTTTACAAAAAAGCCTTAATGGTAGTGAGAGGTAATTTTAGACCTCCGACATTAGTTACGCAAGATGTAGTGAAATCCAGTTTTGAGCAATTCAAGAAAGAAGATTTTGTTGAGCCAGAAAGTGCGTATAATATTACCGAAATTACCCTAGATTATTTGAAGGATTCGAATGGTACGCTAGACGATAAAGATTTCCTGGATCGTACAGAATTAATCTGTGCCTTAGGCTATAAAGTCATCGTTTCAAATTGCAGCAATCATCAAAAACTGATCAATTACTTAAGTGACTACAAAATTAAAAAACTAGGCCTTGTCATCGGTGTACGGGAATTATTGGAAATTATAAATGACAAGTATCACAATAATCAAGATGGAAGGTTACTAGTTGCATTTGGTGAACTTTTTACAAGAAATATCAAGATATATACCTATCCAGCCTTACAAGAAGATGGAGAAACCATCATGAATACAAAGAATCTCCCTGTTCCAGAGGGCATCAAATTTTTATACAAACACCTTACGGATAGCAATCAGATTGTAGACATTCAAGATTATGAATCTGAGATGTTGTATATCGATCCTACTATTGTATATGATAATATTAGTAGAGGAAATGATGGATGGCAGAATAAGGTGCCAAAACAATTGGTGGATTTGATTTTGGAGAATAAGTTATTTAGGAAGGATCCTTAAAATCTATTGTGACCTTGCGCAAAACTTCGTGACCCTTGCAGTTAAAAAAGCTAGGGTGCTCAATATTGACTTAGGTCTATTTTTATCACAAAGTAGAGCAAAGAACTGCTCAAACTGTAAATTCTAATAACAAGTAAACTTAACCCAACTTGGCTCGTTTAAAATTTAATTACCTGATAATCAATGATTTAATTATTCTGTGGTACACTACATATTTATAGAACTTCTTTTTACTCTACATTTTATCAAAAACTTAAAATTTGTTCCCGTTTCGAGAACATTTGTGAACTATTTTTCAACTAAACCGCAATTTACAGTATAAAAACATCACTCACTTTTGCCCGACTACACTACATTTCAAAACCGAAAAAATAAACAATTGGAATTCAGTGTTTTAGCAGAATAGAGATAGTTTATTTTGTGGATAAATCTCTATTTTTCTGTGGATAACTATTCTAAAAACTCTTTATGGGCCAAGTTGGGTTAAAATACTTATTTGCATGACGGATCAAAATAAGCTTTAGCCACTCTATGTACGGTATCAGTTAAATGTTTCTATAATTTCTTAACTCAAAGTATAATTTCTTTACTTTAGCAGATTGGTAGTTAAGAGATTGACTAAACAACAACCGATGAGAGAGAGTAAAAAGAGTAAAAAGGAGAACAATATTATAGAAGCAGCTGAAAGGGTATTCAACGCTGTCGGTTTCAAAAATGCTAAGATGGAAGATATTTCGACAGAGGCAGGAATCACAAAAGTTACCTTATATTCTTACTTCCAAAGTAAAGAAAATCTCTATCTCGCCATTACTTACAAAGCTCTGCAAAAACTTAATGATCGATACTATGCTTCATTAGATAAATATAAATCTTCTCTTGGAGTCGATTCTGTAATTGCTCTGATAGAAACATTTATGACTTTCTGTGAAGAAAACTTCTTGTATTCAGAGACCTTACTAGATTATTTTTCCATGGTCAGGTCGACTTCATCTGGTCAGGACAAATCCAAACTTACCGCGGCTACTAAAGAGAGTATATATTATTTGAAGCTTCAAGACATTCAAAACCTACCTTTCAAATTGACTTCAAAAGAAATCCAAAGAGGTCAGGAGGATGGAAGTATTCTAAAACACATAGATCCTATTTTCAGCACGCTTCAAGGTTGGTCATTCATTATAGGATATACTAAAGTGCTTAATGCAAATGGATCCAATAAGTCTCCATTATTCAATGTCAATTTATCTGATTTAAAATTATTCAACCTGAAGCTTGCCCGAGCATTGTTGAGCAATAAAGTAGTTGCACAAGAACTTGAACACGTCAGTCATTTGGTTAAATAAAATAAAGTCAACATCTAACTTAGTGACTCCTTTGTGATGCCTTGGTGGTCCTTTGTGGTTAAAAAAAATATGTCTATTGCCAGAAATCAAGTTTAATTATTTTACGATAAGTAAAGATTCACCACAACAGCACAACGAATTCACTAAGAAAATCATAAAGAACAGCGCAGAGTTTTAATTCGTCTATATGTGCTTTACTAATATGACCCTGGAAATTATATAGTAGTGTAGCTTTATCAAAAAGAAGATTCAAAGTACTTTTTTTAACATCGCAACTCAAAATAATTCTTAGCCAATTTGCTAAACACAGCATCCATTTTGACTTCATCGTAATAATCCCATAAATTATACGTTTACCTTAAGATTCACCAGTTTTCATTATAATAATAATAGATAATTAACCTTTTATTGCCCTTTCGTCATTTGATTTGGTTTCTTAATATAAATATTTGGTAGATTCCACGATAGGATGTTTATTATTGCAGTCACAATCCAAAAATATGAAAAGACAACTTTATATCTTATTGTTTCTATTAATTGCAAGTGCTTCCCAAGCACAAGAAGAATGGTCTTTATTAAGGTGTATTGAACATGCGATAGAAAACAATCTTACGATAAAACAATCAGAATTAAATGTAGATTTTGCAAAAATAGATGAAAGCCAAGCAAAGCATAATAGATATCCAAGTTTGAATTTTGGTGCTAACTTAAATTCTAATTTTGGTCGTTCGACAGATCCTATTACAAATACTAACATTACTCAAAATTTTATCAGTAATAATCTATCTCTTAATTCAAACGTAACTATATTTAATGGTTTTCGAATTTCGAACACTATTAAAAGATCTGCCGTAGATACGAGAGCTAATGAATATGATCTAGAACAATCCAAGAGAGACATTTCTCTGACTGTTGCCAATAACTACTTGAATGTTTTGTTAGCCGATGAGAACCTTAGAATAGCTCAATCACAATTAGCTACGAGTGAGGAACAACTGGTCCGAACACAAAGGTTAATTGATGCAGGAGTAAGACCGGCAAACGAATCACTTGATATTTTGGCACAAATAGCTAATAACGAGCAACTGGTTATAGGAGCTGAAAACTCTAAAGAAATTGGATTATTAGGCTTGAAGCAATTATTAAGATTAGATCCTGATGTGAGTATGATCTTGACTGCTCCCTCTAATGTCAAAGTTGAATCTGACCCAGATGTTTTGACTTTTAATGAAGTCTATAATTCAGCCATCCAAGCACAATACAGTATCAAAGCCGCTGATTTAAGAGTAGAATCGGCACACTTGAATGAAAAAATATCGAAAGCTGGATTATTGCCTAGCTTATCCTTCGGGGCAAGTTTAGGAAGTAATTATTCAAATAAAGGGCTTCGAGCAGTGGATACTTTTTCTTTTATATTCGATGAAGATGTCTTTTTTGATGGTGCTCCAGGAGTTTTAGGAACAAATGAACGTGGTTTTACCACTGAAGATAATCCATATCTTAGTCAGTTGGATGATAACTTATCTTACGGGTTTGGAATCAGTTTGAATTATCCAATTTACAATAACTATGTAAATAAACTAGGGGTTGAAAGAGCAAAGTTGAATATTTTAAATGCACAAAATCTGAGTGAACAAGCACGAGACGGATTAAAAACTACTGTCCAACAAGCACTAGCAAATGCCAAGGCTTCTAAGCGTAAATTAAATGCCTCAGAAAAGAGTGTTGACGCACAAAGAGCTTCATTTAACAATGCAGAAAAAAAATTCAACGCAGGTACTATTAATACCTTTGAATATGTAAATATCAAAAATGCACTTCTTGAAGCAGAGGTTAATGCAGTACTTTCTAAGTATGAATTTCTATTCGATATGAAAGTTCTTGACTTCTATATGGGTAAACCAATTAATTTATAATGAAGTGACTTACAAGCATATCCTTTTAACCTATGTTTTTAAATCACATCAATCATCAAAAGAAATCGAACAACTTTAACCACTATGGAATTAAAAAAGAAAAAAAAGAAAAAATCAAATAAATGGTTAATAATTGGTCTTATAGCTTTAGTGCTTGGGCTTTTCGGCTATGGTTACTATCAAGGTCAAAAGAAGCCAAAAGGAACTGAAATTACAGTCGAAAAAGTAGAGAAGAGAACCATTAAAGAAACGGTATCTGCAAGTGGTAGGATTTTTCCAGAAACCGAAGTGAAAATAAGTTCTGATGTATCAGGAGAAATCGTAGACCTATTTGTAGAAGAAGGGGATAGTGTAGTCATGGGTCAATTATTAGCAAATATAGATCCTGATGCGTATTCATCAGCTGTAGAAAGGGGTAAAGCTGGACTAAATAGTGCAAAATCATCAGAGGCTAATGCTAAAGCCAATATTGAAAGCAGTAGAGCACAGAAATTGCAGATAGAGGCTCAATTAGATAATGCTGTAAAAATCCATAATAGAAATAGTTCATTATTAGAAAGTGGAACAATCAGCCAAGCAGAGTTTGATCAATCTGAATCAAATGTGCATCAATTTAGTGCAAACCTGAAGGCTGCCGATGCAAATATAAGGTCCGCTGAAAGAAGTGCTGAAGGTGCTGGATTTCAAGTAAAAAGTTCTGCAGCTAGTCTAAAAGAATTACAAACAAGTTTGAGTAGAACCTCTATCAAAGCGCCAACAAACGGTATCATATCAAGCTTGTCAGTAGAGCAAGGAGAAAGAGTAGTGGGAACCATTCAGATGACAGGTACGGAGATGATGCGAATTGCCAACTTGAGTTCTATGGAAGTACAAGTAGATGTAAGTGAAAATGACATTCTTAGAGTGAGTCAAAATGACATAGTAGACATAGAAGTAGACGCTTATTTGGACAAAAAATTTATAGGGTATGTTACTGAAATAGCAAATAGTGCTTCCAATATTTCATCTGCTGCTGCAAGTTTGAATACTGATCAGGTGACTAACTTTGTAGTGAAAGTTAGGATGGATCCGACATCCTACAAAAGTATCTCAAGTGAAAGACAAAAATATCCATTCCGACCTGGTATGTCTGCATCTGTTGACATCTATACGAATGAAGTTAATGATGTGATAAGTGTCCCTATACAATCTGTAACTGTTCGAGAAAAAGAGGAAGATGAAGACGATGATGAAGATTCTTACAAAAAGAAAAAGAACAAAGACGAAATTATCGAAGAAGTTGTCTTTATAAAATCTAGCGATACTGTGCGAATGGTCACAGTAACTACTGGAATCCAAGATGATGAGTATATCCAGATTTTTTCTGGATTATCATTGGACGAAGAAGTAGTCACTGGTCCATATTCAGCAGTTTCTAAAAAATTGAAGGACGGTAAGAATGTACGTATCAAAGAGGAAAAAGACAAAGATAAAGATGACGATAAAGATTGAGAGGAATTATAGTATTTGTTAAAAATCCGGAATTAGGCAAAGTAAAAACTCGACTTGCTAGCACACTTGGAGACACAACGGCTTTAGAGATATATAACAAGTTGGTTGATTATACCAGAAATGTATTGGTAGAAATTAAAAATGCAAATTTATATGTCTTTTACTCTTCATTTATCGATACTGAAGATGGTTGGTCAAATGATATTTTTGATAAAAGGCTTCAAGTAGAAGGAGGACTAGGTCCGAAAATCACTTCCGCTATCCAAAGTACATTTGAAGAATGCGATCAAGTAGTCATTATTGGGAGCGATTGTCCACAATTGACTTCATCTCATATTGAAGATGCCTTCGAAAAACTTAAGACTCATAATGTAGTAATTGGCCCTAGTCACGATGGAGGGTATTACTTATTAGGAATGGGCAATTACTATCCAGAGCTTTTTCAAGACATTGCTTGGAGTACAAATACCGTTTGTCAAGAGACACTTCAAAAAGCGAAATCCATTGATTTAAACTCATGCAAATTAGAGACCCTTTCCGATGTAGATTATGAGGAAGACTGGGTGAAGTTTGGGTTTTAGGAGGTGCATTTCACAATGTAATTTTTTGAAAGAAGTCCTCATCATTGAATGAGCGATATTTCTCAATAATTTTACAATACGTAATGATTCACCCCAACGGCTCAAGGATTTCACAAAGAAAACCACAAAGAACAGCTCAGAGTTTTACTTAGGAATGATTCAATAATAAAGTAACATTCCTTAGTCTATAAGTGCTATAAAAATAAGAACCAGAAATTATAAAACTATGTAGCTTGATCAAAAATAAGATACAAAGTAATATTTTAACATAGCAACTCAAAATAACTCTCAGCCCTATTGAATACTGCCTATTATTCTTTTCAATTAGCACTCTGCACTTCTAATTAAGTTTGTACTTTTGCAGCCTTATTTAACATGGCTAAAGACTTATAGACAATTGAGCAAACCATTAGATGATTTTCAAGATTCATCCGTTCTGAACTCCATTCGATTGAGTAGGATAATACCTCCCATTTTGATAGGTTTAGCAGTTGTCATTTGGCTTATGTATAAGCAACTTGATATAAAGGAGCTTACCAAGATAACTTGGGACTTCCATATCTTCTTCTGGCTTTTCATGGCTGTGTTTATTTATATCATTCGCCACCTTTTCTATAGTTGGAGAATGCGAATAATGACTGACAATGTATTCTCTTGGCCAAAATCAATTGAGCTAATTGTTTTATGGGAATTTGCATCTTCGGTAAGCCCAACAAGTGTAGGAGGGTCAGGAGTTGCTCTCTTTTTACTGGCACAAGAAAAGCTTTCTGCGGCAAAGACTGTTTCTGTTGTACTCTATTCTATGGTTATCGACACGATTTTCTTCGTTGTTTCACTTCCAATTCTTTATTTAATTCTTGGTCCTATAATGATCCGACCAGGCATGGAATCCTTAAGTGATTTAGATGGATTTGGGTATACCTTTTTTGGAGTCATTTCATTCATGACTTTGTATGGAGCGGTCTTTTTCTATGGTCTTTTTGTTAATCCAACCTCAATCAAAAGGTTACTTCTATTGATAAGCAGATTTCCACTCTTTAAGAGGTTCAAAAAAGATCTTCGGAGAACAGCTATGGATGTAGTAGATACCTCTATGGAAATGCAGAAAAAGAATTATGTGTTTCATGCAAAAGCAATGTTAGCCACTACAGGTGCGTGGGTCACAAGGTTTCTGGCTATCAACTGTATAATTATTGCCTTAATCGAGACCACACCATTTGATTTTTATAATCAATTTCTAATTATGGCTAGGGCCGAAACCATGCATGTTACTACGTCTTTTACTCCAACTCCTGGAGGAGCAGGTGTGGCAGAATATCTTTTTGGAGGATATTTCTTAGACTACGTTTCTGAAGGTATTGCTTCATTGGTAGCTTTAGTATGGAGGCTAATTACCTATTATACCTATCTTATTGGAGGAGCTATTATCATCCCTATTTGGATCAGAGAGGTGATGATTAGAAGAAAAAATGAAGCGCTAGCAAAGGATTCTCAATCTGTTCAATAATCATAACATTGCGACCTTTGCGCAAACCTTTGCGACCCTTGCGGTTAAAAAAAGGCGAGAGTTTTAAAGATATTTTACTTTGATGGATACTAATTCATAATCGGAATAGAAACCAAAACCTCTGTCCCTACCACATTATTTCCTTCATCTAAAACATCGCTGTATCGAATAGATGACTCTTTGGTAGTTTTCAACTTAGAACTCAATCGTTCTCTAACTACATCTAAGGCAACCGATTTATGGTTTGAAGATTTTAGTAAAGCAGCAGCCTTTCTACCTACTCCATTATCGATGACTTTAAAGATTATTTTTGTTCCAGTCATTTCAAAAGCCAATTGGATCTTTCCTCTTCTTTCTTTAAGCGATTTTACACCATGTAGGATAGCATTCTCCACAAATGGCTGAATGATCATTGTAGGAATCCGAATGTCATCTTCTACTTCTGGATCAACTTCAATATCCCAGTCAAACTTATTATTGTTGGCCATCTGCTCAAGATTGAGATAGCTTTTCAAGTATTTTACCTCCTCTGTCAACAAGATCGTGTCTTCTCTACTTTGATTCAATACACTTCGCATCATTGTAGAAAATTCCTGTAAATATCTTCGAGCCTTTTGATTGTCTTCATTGGCAATGAGGCCCTGAATAGAATTCAATGAGTTAAACACAAAATGAGGATTCATTTGCAACTGAAGCGCTTTTTGCTGCAGTGTCAACATTTTGTTTTCCTGAACCAATCTGTTCCTGTCTCTATCGGATTTCTGCTTTAGATTGTTGTATCTATTATTGAAAAAAAGCGCACTCAATAGAATTACAACCGCTACTAAAATTCCAAAAAGCCAAATCGATTGGAAGACATCACTTTCTACATTAAAAACTATAGGCTTGGTGTACATGTAATATTTACCATCAACAGATCCTCTCAATTGAAAAGAATATTTACCTGCTTTTAGATTTCGATATTCGATATTTCTATCCTTTGTCGTTGGAGACCATTCTCCTTCTATAGCAGTATTATATAGAATGGATTGGTTCTTTCCAGAAAGTAAAGTTTGAAATTCTAAGTTTTGCGGGAAAGTCATGTGTACCCCACTGTAATCTATTTCTATTTCATTTTCTTTGTTGTCTAACCTGAAAGCCGAATTTATTTCTTCTTTTATCCCATTAATTCTGACAGATTCAATAGCTATTTTTGGTGGTTGGTTTCTCCTATCACTTGATCTATCGATTATCTGGAATAAATATGAGCCTGCAGCAATCCAAATATTCCCCCATTCATCAACAGTAGCGGATGTAATCAATTCCGTATTCAAGCTATAAAAATTATTAAGCTCTCTTTTACGCATATCGAAAATGCCAATAGTATTATCAGAACAAAGTAAGATACTAGAACCTTGGAGCTTATATATTTTGTTGCTCGTATCAAAACCCAAATGGAGCAACGTATCTACATATCCTTCTTTATCAAAAGTTACCAAGGCCTTTCGATCTGCAATAAGCATTTTATCAGAATTCCATGGTATTATACTAAAATCACTTTCTCCATGAGTAATCAATTCGTTCCACCTTTTCTCTTTTATAAATACCTTATTATCTCTCCGAAAACATTCTGCATCTCCTAGATTAAAATAGTCTCCATTTTTTATTTCATTAATATCAAAAAAGTCCTCCCTATTAGGAATGTATTCTGATTTGATTCCATTGTAAACTCCATCTGATGTAACCAAAAATGAGTTGTCATCAGATCTGGCTAATACATCCAAGTTGTTCCTACTTATCTGAATACTTCTACCATCTTTGATTTCATAAAGTCCCCTACTTGTACACAAATATTGAATATCTCCATCCGTTTCGATCGAATGTATATTGGCTTCTAAGTTATCGATTCTATTAAATAGGAGTCCGTCGTATTCACCAAATTCTCCTGATTCCGTTCCATAAAGTATCACACCATTTTCAGTATGTTGAAGTGACGTTATATTTTTGGAAATATCGAGAGGTTTCACATGATATTGCCCTATGACAGGATAAGAAATGAAGATAGCCAACGCTATAATCCAATTCTTTGCATAAAGGTGAAATATATTCATGAGATATTTAATGACAAGATATAAAACGACTTTTCTATCTATTCTATTTCTCGAAATAGTGTGTAAAACGAATTGCAAGTTTATTATTATTATTTCAAGTTATAAATCGGCAAGAGGTCAGAGACCTTTGCCTCGCTTTATTACTACTGTGAACGAGAGAAAAGTCTCTGACCTCCTCCTTTGATTATTTGACATTTTGCGCAATTTATTACGCACTTGTTTTGCAATTCTGCAGTTCCGCGATTTTGCGATTTTGCAAAAAAAATCATCCTACAATCTGAAGTTTAGCATATTTCAACATGATCCTCTTTTCTTTATTGTCAGAAAGTCCGTCAAAATGAATACTAGCTACCATTCGTTCGTCAATTGATTTCACTTTACCATGCCCAAATTTTAAATGAATTACAGTCATTCCCTCTTTTATAGTACTTGCTTGGCTAGGAGAAAAATCGCCAGGATTGATTCCTAAAGCTGGCGTTTTAGCTGAGCCTAATTTTTTGAAATTACCGAGAATTTTAGGCTGAGGAAACTCAGGTTTGTTCTTACTAATCGAAATCAAAGAATCCATATTATTTTGTCCTATCTCTTCTAGAAATCTACTTGGGTCATTGTATCTTGTATTCCCATATTGGTACCGACTAGCAGCAAAACTCAAAGTCAAATATTCCTCAGCTCGTGTAATCGCAACATAAAATAGCCGTCTCTCTTCATCTATTTGATCTGGTGATGCTAATGACATAAAAGAAGGAAACAAATTCTCCTCAAGCCCAACAACATAAACAGATCTAAACTCTAACCCTTTGGCAGCATGCACACTCATCAAAGTCACGACATCAGTATCCGTAGATTCTTTGTCTGCATCTGTCATTAGCGAAATGGATTGCAAAAATACCGCCATTGACTTCTCTGTTATTTCCTCTCCATCTATCAATTCATCATTATCGACAAACTCTTTTATACCGTCTAATAATGCATTTACATTATCTACCCTTGATTCTCCTTCGGGGCTAGTGTCTGCTTTTAGCAATTCTGCAATACCTGATTTTCTTGAGATAAAGGTTGCAAGTTCATAAGCATTTTGAGTTTGTGCTTTTAGCTTGAATAACTGCATCGTTTTGACAAAATCGACGATGGATTTTTTCGCTCTTGGGCCAAAATCAATTTTTGTCAACACTTCCCACATGCTCATTTCGTTGTCATCGGCAAGCGTAGATATCTTTTCAATTGTGGTTTTTCCTATACTTCTTCGAGGATAATTTATTACTCTTTTTAGCGCTTCATCATCTTTGTCATTTACCGTAAGTCTCATATATGCCACGAGGTCTTTAATCTCCTTACGCTGATAAAATGATAAGCCACCATAAATCCTATATGGTATATTATACCTTCTCAAATGCTCCTCAAAAACTCTAGACTGAGAATTGGTTCTATATAAAATAGCAATTTCACTATTGCGAAGATTATATCGATTCTTATTTTCAATAATACTATCCGCAACTCGTTTTCCTTCTTCTTTTTCTGTTACCGCTTTTATCAGCTTTATTTTATCTCCCTCTCCTTTGTCTGTCCAGATTTTCTTTTGGATTTGCTTCTTATTGTTATTGATGACTTCATTAGCAGCTTCCACTATGAATTGGGTAGATCTATAGTTTTGCTCTAGTTTATAAATATTGACTTGAGGATAGTCACTTTGAAACATAAGTATATTCTCGATAGTAGCTCCCCTGAATGAATAGATACTTTGTGCGTCATCTCCTACAATGCAAATGTTTTGTTTGCTCCCAGGATAATCTACCAGTAACTTTATAATAGAGTACTGCAATGTGTTGGTATCCTGAAACTCGTCGACGAGGATATATTTGAATTGGCGTTGATATTTTTCTCTGGCTCCGTCAGGATTCTGATACAAAAGTCTAAACATTTGCAACAATAAATCATCAAAATCCATGGCTCCAGCTCTGAGACATTTCGCCGCATACTTTTCATAAATTTGATGAATCAATGGTCTTCGATTCATTCGATCCAAAGCCATCAATTCTTCATTATTCACATATGCTTTGGGAGTAACCAGATTACTTTTTGCTGCAGATATTCTTGCTCTTACAGCACCATTATTATAAACTTTCTTATCAAGATTCAGTGATTTGATAATTTCATTTACAACGCTTTTACTATCGTCCGTATCATAAATAGTAAAGTCATTTGGATAGCCAATTTTATGCGCTTCTCGTCTTAATATTTTAGCAAATAATGAGTGAAACGTCCCTGCCCAAACTCGCTGTGCGCCACTACCCACGACTTTCTCTATCCTCTGCTTCATCTCTTTGGCAGCCTTATTCGTAAAAGTCAAAGCAAGGATCTCCCAAGGAGGCACACCACTATTCATGATATGCGCAATTCTGTAAGTAAGCACTCTTGTTTTTCCAGAGCCTGGTCCAGCAATAACCATCACAGGTCCATCGATTGATGTTACCGCTTGTCTTTGAATGTCATTTAATTCTTCGAGGTAAGAATATCCTAATTCCTGCATAGCCGCAAATTTCGGAATTTTATGTGGCTATCATATTACAATTATCACTAATTTTTAAATAGTAGCAATTGTATAGGGTTTATTGCTTCAAATAGTACAACACTCAGAGGACTTGAAGCCCTCTGAGTGTTATCATATAAAGCGATTCTGCGGTTAAAAGTCGGGCTTACAAATCTTTACAAGCTTGGGAATCCCTTTACACACTGCAGCCGACATTCCCAAGCCTCTCGATAGTTATCGGGAAGGATTGGTAAGCTCTGTTTCGTCATTGGCGATTCTGCGATTCCAGCAGTTTAGCGATTCTGCAATATTAATAAGTCCTTACTTTCCTCTTACTTGGCTTCCCTTCTACCTCAAATATCATTTTAGATCCTTTAGTTAGTGGAGCACCTGTCGATTCTTGATAGATATTCTTATATTTTTCAAAAAGAGCTTTTGGCATTTTTTCGCCATTTATCTTAAGGTGTTTTCCTGTGATCTCTACTTTATTGGCTTTATATTCTTCCAATAATCCATCTTTGTTCAGCATACTTCCTATCTTATCTACAACGGTCCCTTTGCTGTACCTTGAACCATTATCTCTAAATATTGTGATATCATCATCGTCTAGATTATTAAAAAATTCAAAACCATTATTCCCATCAAAATTGTGAAATTTGAAATTCATTCCATTAAAACTAGAATCTATCTTGATTCCCAATTCTCTAAAAATTTCATCTAAATTTTCGAGTCTTTCCAGTCCTTCTAATCCTCGAAGTTCGCCTAATTTTTCTAATTCTTTAAGATGCTCCATATCTTCTAAATGTTTGAATTCAAATTTCATGCCTTCCATTTCTTTCAACTTTTCAAACAATTCTCCCTCAAATAATTGATCCATCTTTCCGTCAAATTCTCTCCAGTTATTTCCGTCAAACATCATCCCAAAACTGTTAGAAAAAATACTGTCATTAAAATGTTCAAATATGTTGCTATCCCCATTAAATTCATATATTGTTACACCTGAATCCAATTCATCCTGATAGTTGTCATACTCACTTTTTGGAATCTCCTTACCGTCAATTTTAAGCATTGTGATCTCTCCATTTTCTTTCTTAATTTCAATACTCTTACCATCATCTTCTTTGAATATAGTTACAGAATTGCTTTCATGCTTCTTTGGCATCGTATCTCTCATCACCTTAGACAACGTCGTATAAGCATCCCTATCATATACAAATCCTTTCCGTCCATTAGAGTATACTTTATCTTCAACAATGAAGTCGCTCTTATCTTTTAAAAATCTATCATTTTTAGAAGCTGTTTTATCCATAAATTCATTTTCTAACACCTCCGTTTCTACAGAAAATGATTCCTCTTTTCCCATTTTCAATTTTAGTGTTTGCTCCTCTTTGTCTTCTATTTCTAAATTGTTTGTAACTTTTTCAGAATTTGTAATTGAATCCAATTGAGCCTTTTCACTATTTGCTTGTGTACTAAATAAAATAACAATACTCAGCAATAAGATTGTGGCAATGGATTTCTCCTTAATGTCATTTTGTGTTTGTGGCATATTCATAATTCTTTTTATTCTATTAATTAATAGGTGCTTTTTTGAAGAAAAGGGCATTGCCAAAGCTGGTGAACCACTAGATTTTATTTCTTCAAGTTTGACTAAAGCTTTAGCATAGGTAACTTTATTTATGTCTTGTGATAATGCAAAATCATCACAGCAATTTTCTCTTTCTGCTTTTACATTGGCACTAATCCACCATACTGCTGGATGGAAATAGAATAGTATTTCTATGAGTGTCAATAATATATTGGTCAGATAATCATATCGTTTTATATGAGCGAGCTCATGGGTTATTATTGCTTCTACTTCTTCAATACTTAACATATTTACAATTCCTACCGGAAACAGTATAAGAGGTTTTACATGTCCAATAACAAGTGGCACTTTTATTTTTGCTGATTCAGCAATACTAATGACTTTATCAACTAATAAATTATTCTTTATCCTATCTAGCGTTTGTTCTAAATCTGTAGATTTTGAAAACAAAGCAGTATTCCTTAAATACTTTGTATACGCATAAGAAAATAGAAACCTCGATAAAAATAATAGCACTCCAATCCCCCAAATAAGATTGATATGTTCTAGGTTTTCTGTAAAAAATGATTGCAGATAACTAAGATTTGAGCTTTCAATATCATTACCTATATGCATCTGATTCAGATCAACAGTAGCTAAGAATTCGATAGGGGAAGACGTTGAAGTATAATATATTCCAAATGTTATCAGGCTGATTACAAAAATAGAAACCATCGATATAACTGAAATTCTATACCTAAATGACGACGATTTATGGCTACTTAATTTATGTAGCAATGACATAATCAAGGCAATTAATGATGCTTGCCATAAAGAGTGGATTATCGTCCACCCAAGTGCATAAGCTACAGACGGGTCTAAGTTTTGAATTAATGTATTCATACTTTATTGGTTTTTTCTATAGTTGAGATTAGTGCCTTTATTTCATCTAATTCTGCCTGGGTAGTTTTCCCGTTGCCAAGTGCCTGCAATACTAAAGAAGAAGAAGAACCTTTGAATGTAGCAGAGATAAATCTTGACAATAAATCTTTCTTCGTTTTTTGTTCTGACAGTGCTGCAGAATAAATGTGAGTACGTGCAGTAGTATCTCTTAAAGCTATCCCTTTAGAAGCCATAATCTGCATCAATTTTAATGTGGTGGTATATCCAGATTCTTTGTTCTCAGATATTTTCTCATGCACATCTCTTACGCTTGATGGACCTTGATCCCATAATATCTGTAAAATCTTCAATTCATTCTCTGAAGGTTTCGCCATAATATTCATTGTCATTTAATCAATAATATATATAATACGAAGTTGTTCGTACAATATTATACGAAACTATTCGTAAATGCAAATTTAAGGTACGAAATGTTTCGTATTAAGATATATTTATGAGAATTGTGCTGAGAAGCAAACTAATTTTTGCGAAGTAATAAATTCTATTTTGAGAGATTAGATAGTTATTAGTAGCATTTACTTTTATTGAAAAGATTAGATTTTTTGAGTAATCTTTCCAATCTCTTCAATTTTTTCAATTTTATTTAGAACCTAAATCCAAAAGAAGCTTGGATTCCGAAGTGGGTATCTTTGTCATCACTAAATTTGAATGAGTTGTCAGGATTTAGCTCCTTAAGACTTACATCTACTTCATTATTTGTAAGGTCAGGAAAACCATAATCTAACGTAAGTCCAACAAAAAATCCCTTATTTAGAAAATAATGGGCTCCTGCAGTAAGTCCATAATCAAGGAAATTAAATTTATTGTCAGGTTTTTCTCCCAACTGTGTATAAGCTCCTGCAAATTTTGGAAGTGTCACTATGTCACCATCCACTCTAATGGATATGTCATTTCCAACAGGTTTACCAGCTATTTCTCTTATATCATCACTCCCATAACTAAAATCCAGAGACTGAATAAACCGAATGTCTTCAGGTCTATCTTTGGATTTAAAAAACATAGTACCTCTTCCTGTTGGCCCTATAAGCATATTGATATATGCTCCACCAAATACTTCCCACTTGTTATTGATGCGGTAATTGGCTACCAAAGGAATACTTATATAAGCATTCGAAACATTCAAGTCATAGTATTCTAGTGTCCCTTCTTCAAAAGTAATCCTTTCCGATTCTCTAATTATATAATATGTATCTCCTACATAACTATAACTACTCCCATTTTGGATATATACCAATTCTGTTCTTAATGAAAACAGATCTGTGAAATCATAAGAATAGCTCAATCCAAAATGAAATCCAGTACTATAACCATATGATTCGTCAACACCAGGTCCAGTTTCAGTAGGTCCTAAAAATTTCGAATAATTCAATCCTGCTCTTACTCCAAATGTTTGAGCACTTGCCAATTGCACTGAACAAGCAAAAATGATTACGAACAATAACTTATATAGTCTCATTAATTACATTCTTTTGGAAGTGATTTAAAATCATAATCTTAAATAACTTCATTAACCGAAAACAAGATGTTTTCAAATTGGGCACAAAGATATTAAAATACTACTCCTGATAACGTAATACATACCTTTTTCGCACTCTAAAAATGGTATTATTTGAAAATTGTAACAAAACATTAATGTCTTGCTAAGCAAGCTGTCAAAATCGAGATTTTAATATCTTTAGCTTCCATTAGTTTTCTTGCACATGCTTCTATAGTAGCCCCCGTTGTCAAGACATCATCTACAATCAATATATGCCTTCCTTGTATTCCATTCCTATCTACAAGGTCAAAGGAATTAAACACATTTTTGATCCTTTCTATCCTTCCCATCTTTGTCTGAGATTTAGTATAAATATGCTTAATTAACACATCCTCTCTCATAGGAATATCTAAGATCTCACTTATACCTCTACCAAAATAGGCTGCTTGATTGTATCCTCTCTTAGCCCTCTTTTCTTTGTGCAACGGAATAGGAACAATAATATCAATATCTTTAAAAAGAGGTGAACCTAAAACCTTCTTCCCAGCCATCATGCCCAATACATGTCCAATGTCTTTTCTACCTTCATATTTTAGCCTATGCATCATCCACCTCACGTCTGTATAACTAAAGAAATTCAACAAACTCGCCGCATCTTCCAAAGGAAATTTGCCCCAAAATTTCTGAGCAGCCAGATTATCTTTATTCTTGAAGTGATTCGTATGCGGCATATTGATCATGCAATCTATACAAAAGTTCTGCCCTTCATTTGGCGTCTCAGCGTAACACATAATGCATAGTTGAGGGAATATGAGGTTTAGTAAGCTCCTTAGACTACTTTGTACCATGATCTGATCTTTTTTAACACCGAAATAATATCGAATCGTATTCTCGATTTCCCCTATAACTCTTCTTGTTAAGAAATGTGACATTAAGGACCTAGTAATTTTACTCCATTTATAGTTAAATAAGACTTGTCATTGAATATCAAGAAGTCTTGCACTTAATATTATAGATTCAATATTTTCAGGAGGTTTAATTTGGAAGGTATATCAGCCTTCTGAATCTAATAACTAAATTATTCCGCAAGCTAACTACCAAATATTCCGAATGCAAAATCAAAAACAACAAAGACACAATAACTTAAAATGATTGTGTCTTTCTATATATTTTTGTTCCAGAATTGAAGGTCTTGACCTGTACAACAAAAAAGAGCCATGTATTTTACAATACATGACTCTTTATTAAATTAGTTGGCAACGACCTACTCTCCCGCAAGGTTTACTTGCGGTTCCTTCCCTATCTCACCTCTGGCGTGATTGCTGCGCAACGCATACGCGTCAACCTAACATAATAATATATGATAATTTAATATGTATAAGTCATACATTTCGTGTACAAATTGTAAGTTAATAACGAAGTATTCACTTTCAAACAAGTCTGGTCGCTCGCCGCGACTGGCGTTCATTTCTTCCTTGATGAAGAAACGAACCAAAGAAATCAAGCCGCTAAAAAGGCTATACTGCGAATGCTGCTCCCTCCACCCACTGTTTAGCGGCATGGCTATACTCTTTTTTAAGTTGTGCTTTCAACTAAATAAACTAGACATATTAGGCTTAAATAACTATTGAATAGACACTTATCCATAATAAAAACATGTATATTAGATTATTAGGTTGACGCCTATGTGCGCAACGGTCAGTCTTCATCGGCGATACGGGGATTTACTTCTCTGTTCGGAAATTCGGTTTTACGTATAATAGAATTAATAGCCTAATAGGTTCTTCCTATAAACCTGTTTGAAAATCTATTAATTTAACTTGGTAGATATATCAAAGACTCCATCGTTTGGAGCGATGGAGTCTTTCTATTGTTTAGTGGCTATTAAACAAAAAAGAGCCATCTATTTTACAATACATGACTCTTTTATTAAATTAGTTGGCAACGACCTACTCTCCTACAAGCTAACCCAACCGCAAGGTTTGCTTGCGGTTCCTTCCTTATCACACCTCTGGCGTGATTGCTGCGCAACAGTCAGTCTTCATCGGCGCTACGGGGCTTAACTTCTCTGTTCGGAAATTTATTTAAACGTATAATAGAATTAATAGCCTAATAGGTTCTTCCTATAAAGTATGTTTGGATATCTATTAATTTAACTTGGTAGATATATTAAAGACTCCATCGCTTAAAGCGATGGAGTCTTTCTATTGTTTAGTGGCTACTAAACAAAAAAGAGCCATGTATTTTACAATACATGACTCCTTTATTAAATTAGTTGGCAACGACCTACTCTCCCACAAGCTAACCCAACCGCAAGGTTTGCTTGCGGTTCCTTCCTTATCACACCTCTGGCGTGATTGCTGCGCAACAGTCAGTCTTCATCGGCGCTACGGGGCTTAACTTCTCTGTTCGGAAATTTATTT
>Ga0256847_1000503_pt1 | contig 24453 bp, 16 predicted proteins | sample TeddybearmetaG_FD_189099 | JGI IMG/M metagenome (GOLD analysis project Ga0256847, IMG submission 189099) | Hydrothermal vent microbial communities from East Pacific Rise, Pacific Ocean - Teddybear | ecosystem: Environmental > Aquatic > Marine > Hydrothermal vents | place: Pacific Ocean: East... | reverse complement strand
CTTCTTTGCTGTTCAAATGGGCAAAATCACCATTATCGTCGCCATCGACTACCTGTTCAATGATGGAAAGTTCGTGATCAAAATCGATCAGCATCAAGCTGTTCGCGTGTTCGTTATATGGTTTAGCATATTGCTCTGGCGACTCGCCTTCTGAGTGTCGAATTCGATTGGCTTCGCGTTTTTCAACCATCAACCAGATTTTGTTGCTGAAATCGACCAACATTTTATCAGTCTGGATTTGTTGTTCGGGTGCGACCATTTTGTTGTTGGTAAAATAGTCATCACTGGGTACAAAGTTCGGGCTGTAAAAATTAAACACGGTCGAGGCCCGCAGCGGTGCCTGACCGAAATCATCAGCCGGGTTGTCGTTATACAGTCCTTTGGCCGAAGTACCATAGTTAGACCAGCCGTCCAGCGGACGTACCCGAAATGCGCGCAGAAACTGGGTATAAGCAAGCAGGGGCTCTTTTATTTTGCCAAAGCCAGGATTAATTTTTTCGCTAACGCTTCTGGCCTGCTGATCCATTAACACAGATCTGACGACTGCTTTAAGATCACCACGAATTCCCTTGCCGTTATCGTTAAATACTTGTGCAACTCTTACGATATATTCTGGTGTTGGATTCGATGTGACCAGTCTCATGATCAGGTGACGACTGATATAAGGTCCAACATTCGGGTGATAAAACAGCACATCCAGCGCGCTATCAATCGCGCTACCATCTTCGCCAGAATCCAGCGCAAAAGTAGTACCCAGCACGGTGACTTTGCCATCACCGCCTTCTGCTGATTCATCTTCGTGATAAAGCGGTGTGAATTCCATTGGCCGACTGAAATCGCCAACCCGGTTCCAGGATTCACCATAACGCGGATTGTCGGCCAGATCCCAACCGGTAAATACTTTGGCCATGTCAACGATGTCCGCCTGTTTGTAGGTTGGAATCAGTTCATTTCCAGCATCGGGATAAGTCGATGAGTTTCCATCTCGGTTGGGCGTGCCATCGAGATTTAGCTCATATAAACCAATGGTAAATAGCTGAATGATTTCACGTGCAAAGTTTTCATCCGGGCTGGTGCCCGCTTGCAAATCGGTTTTTTTGTTGCCTTGATGAGTCAGATAAACACCCATCGCCGGATTCCGAGCCACTTCTCCCAGCAGGGTACGGAAATTTCCAAATGCATTTCGGGCCAGAATATCGTAATAAATCGCTAGCGCTTCGCCGCGATCCATTAATGGTTCGCTAGTATTGGCGATGACGAATAACTGGCTCCAGGCGTAGGCCACGCGTTGTCTGAGCTGATCACTGCCTCGAGTTGGATTTCCGGGATGACCGAGAGCATTTTCCCACCAGGTGTAGAGTTGGTAATTGTCCGCGTGGCTTGATGCGTTACCTTTGTTGAAAACAGAATTTGCGTACCATTTTGCACCGGGTTCAAATTCGAGCGCTATTTCAATCAGGCGTTCATAGTGGGTTTTGAAACCGTCTTCATCGCTGTCATAAGCGGAAGGTTTGTTGAGCTGGTTTTCGATCCAGGCCGATTGGCCTATTTCAATTATCTCGGTGATATCAGCTAATGTGGGCCCGAAGGTAGTCTGCTGAAGTAGTCTAAATGCGTCGCGGTAGCTGGTCGTTTTACGCTCGGTTGCGAATACTGGAGATACAAAAATATTGCTACAGGTAGCGATCAGTATTAGCGAAATTACGTTCTGTGGCCAGCCTGGTATCACTGGGTTAACCTCATCAACCGGGTATGATTATTATCACAAATCAAAGGTATATCTACTAGTCTGTAATTTTAGTTTTGTTGATATAAGTCATGCTAAGCTTAATGATAATAGGTTCAATTATTTTTGGTTAGACATGCGTCTGCTTTATCGTTCATTTATCGCTTTTATATTGATTCTATTGGCATTATTTTTGCTGCTGATTTTTTTGACTCTGGAATCAGAGCGACTGGTCGAACCATCAGCAAAACTGACGAAGCAGGATGTGGCAGGTATTCAAAAGCTCCTGCATGAAAATGATCCCAGAGAACTTGAGCAGGGGCAGCGAAAACGTTTACTGGTCTCCGAAGAGCAGGTGAACCTGCTGATGGATTATGCCGAATCCATACTGCCTCTGGTTTCGGCAAGATCCAGTATCTTTGATGGTAAATCCATTTTCTACTTGAGTCTCAAGCTTCCAACCCCGATGTTTGAACGTTATATCAATGTCAGAGCTGAGTTGATTTCATTCGATGGCCAACTTTTTATCGACGATCTAAAAATAGGTTCCCTGTCAATGCCGGGATTCACTGCCGATCAGTTGATGAACTTTGCGCACCAGTTTTTAAAGCGATATGCCGAATATCGAGGATTGGCAGAGTCCGTTACTTATTTTGCATTTAAGCGCAATCAGATCGACCTGATTTATCAATGGCGTCCGGATCTGGTGAAAAAGTTGAAAACCCGGACCCAGAAATTTCTATTGGAAGAAAGAGATGTGGCTCGTATAGAAACCTATTATCAGCATCTGACCAAACAAAGCTGGAAAGTGACCACACACCATATGAGTTTGTTGGATGTTCTTCGACCGTTATTTCAGTTAGCGACAAAACGCGTGGCAGAAGGTCAGGATCCCGTGTTGGAGAATCGAGCGCTGCTGTCAGTATTTGGTATGTACGCAATGGAAAAAGACGTTCGCGAAATCCTCGGTGATTCCGCTTCCATCGATTTGCCCCAGCCAAAATATCTAAAAGTCCGCTTAAGAAACCGGGAAGATTTAACCAAGCACTTTCTGGTTTCTGCAGCGATCACCGTCAATGCGAGTAGCGGTATTGCCGATACCATTGGATTATTAAAAGAGCTGTCCGACTCTCAGGGCGGCAGCGGTTTCAGTTTTGCCGATTTGGCAGCAGATAGAGCTGGTGTTAGATTTGCCCAGGTTGCAACAGAATCGGCCCAAAGCGCGAAACGTCTACAAATTGAAATGTCACGCTATCCGCTGGAAGATGAAATCATGCCGAAAATAGACCAACTGCCAGAAAGAATTATGGCTTTAGAGTTTAAAAAACGTTTTAAAGATCTTGACAGCACCAGCTATCAACTGGTGAATAACGAAGTTGAACGGCGTGTGGCAGCCTGTCGTTTGTATCAGTAAGTTTACGTCAATAGATTTGCTGTTGCCTGATTTAATCTTCAAAGCTAATCTTGTCGGCGATACCATCCGCGCTGATTTCGTCCTTGATTTTAATAAAGTCTCCTAATTTGAGCAGGTTGAAAAAAGCAGCAGCCTGTAGAGGATTTTCCTCAGTATCTTCATATTGAGTGTCGGGATCCACTGAATAGCTAATGCCCAAAATAGTAACACTGGTTTCGGGTTCAATTGAATCCACTACTCCCTGTAACACGAAGTCATCAATTTCATTACGCTTTATTTGAGTCGCAATTATATTGCCATTTAATTCTCTAGCTTCTATTTCGAGGAAATCACCAGAGGATAGATCGGCCAGTGTCAGCGGATCGATATCTACCTCAGTTTGATCATTTAGCTGGGTTGTATTGTCTGTAGAAATCAACAAGGTTGAAGTGCTCATAGGGATTTCCAGTAAAATCTCTTTGGTTGTGAGGTCAACTGAACTCACTGTAGTTTCCAGCTTTATTTTTCCTTGCCTGAGTTCCAGTTTGTCGGCTTGCAAAATACCATTCAGTATTGAGCCTTCAACTTCGACTTTTATTCCGTTTTCTAATTGTGAATCTGCATCTGCTGGCATCAGCAATGCGTTACTGGCATCTATAGCTTGTCCATTGATTTTGAAGTCAGATAAGCTATTAAAATCGCTGATGATGCCCTGCAAACTGATCGTGCCGGAATCTTCATCAAATTGGCTATCTTCATCTTCAATTTCTATCTTACTGGCTGTGATGACGTTAGCCGACTCAAGAATGCCTTTGACTTCGACAAAAAGTCCATCTGCCAGGGGTATGTTTCCTTCAATCGTAGTATTTGAATCGAAGTTAACCAAGGTATCAGTCAGTTTAAAACTACTATTGGCTGCAGAAAATTCACTGATTGTTGCTTTCAATTCAACCTCAGATTGACCAGGTTGAAAATCGTCAGTTTTCTTTACTAGAGTTGCGCTTATCTGATTGCTCGCTGTCCGAAAACCACTAACTTCAACGATATCGTTGATGGTCAATGTGTCAAATGTAGTATCTTTGAAAACCGTATTTAGTTTGTCTATGGTAATGGTGAAGCCTAGAACTGATAGAGTCTTTTGACTGTTATCGCTGCCAGAGACAACCACGGGTTCACTATTGATCGGCCCTTCAATTTCATCATCAAATACAATTGAACTTGCAGTACCGGTCAGGCCATTTTCATCAATACTGCCATTGATAGTGACGACCATGCCGATTTCAAGATCATTCTGGGTCGCCAGCGTATTACCATCCACATCGAAACTTGAGTTATCAGTTTCAAATTCAATGCCATTGACAAATACACTACCAAAGCCAGTGATGATACCAACAACGATACCGGTGCCACTAATACCTGCCTGAGTAGTGATCGGGTCACCACAGGAAAACAGCAGGCTTGAACCCAGTAATATAGGGGCTATCTTATTACCGAACAGGGTTCTTAGTCGTTGAATCGATTTCATGATTCTTTATCCTGTTGATTTTGATAATGGTAAACACCAATGCTCAGTTTGCATGGTTTAGATTGTTCTTCAGAGGTTTCGTGCTGTGACAGAAACAGGTCAACTTCTTCCAGAAAAGCCTGACTTTTACGTTTAATAAATTGTTGTATTTCGGGCAGTGAACTGCTGTTGATTATATCATTGGATGCTTTGCGTTGAAAATGTAAATTTTGCTGATCGGCGATCAGGTTATGGTTAATCGTTTCGATCAGTTCGCTGGCATCGGTGCCAAGAATTGAGAGCTTATCTAAAGGATCATCGGCGGGCAGGTAAGCATTATTTAGCAGGCGAATTTTGTTATCACCTAACAACGAAATGTTTCCAGAATTGAGTAATGCTTTTTGCATCGCGATTACAGGCATGTCACCACTATATTTTTTAACCAGAGCAGAGAATGAAGCCTTACCTTCCACAGGCAGGTCTGCAGGTAAGCCCTGAGCATTTAGGAAATCTTTATCATTGATCCAGCCACCGAGAACACGCACGCAGCGATTACGTTTTTGGGCACTGGTGTTTTCGAGGATCTCAAGCTGTTCATGTAGTTTTTTGACTTCCTTACGATTCAGCCCGGTAAGTATGGCAACATTGGATACTGTTTGTTTCTTTCCATCGGGAGTAAAATCATGATAAGCCACATCCACAAAACACTTACGTGCGATTTGGTCAAAATCGCCATAAGAAAACCCATTTCTGAGTAAAGTTTTGATCAATGCACTCAAAATCTTTTGTAAACTACTGGTTAAGGTTTGTTGCAAATTTGGCATGTCATTTGAACCTATTACATTGCTCCCGTTTTCATGGGAGCAACTGGTTTTTAGCTATCTTTATAATGGAACCTAAAGTAATTAGCCTCGCAGTATGAGTTATAAATTTTAAATATGGAATATATTCCCAAATAATTAGACTTTAGTCTGATAATTATTAGACTATCGTCCCATTCAAATAAATACCTTTGTCCGTATTTGTCAGTTGTAAATTAATGCAATATTCCTGTATGGGATAATATTCCCAATTAGGTAAATTGTTATTTTAATTACAGGAGAAAAAACTATGTTTACAACGAAACTTAAAACATCCTTACTGGCTATTTCGATAGCATCAGCCCTCTCTGCCTGTGGTGGTGGAGGTAGTGAAAATGACACTACTGTTGGCACTTCTACAAACGTGACCTCATCTGGAATCATTACTCAATTCGGAAGCGTGTTTGTTAATGGCGTACGTTTTGAGACAAAAAACGCTCAAATCATTTCCGCTGATGACGATTCAGTTATTCTGCAGAACCCAAGCAATGCTGCGTTACAGGCGATTTTAGGCCTGGGAAATGTGGTCACTGTGCGCGGTACTCGTAGCGACGACAGTAACGGCATAGCTACCAGCATTCGTTTTGATGATGAACTGGTTGGTGAAATATCCTCGGTCTCTGCTACCGATGGTTCTTTTGTCGTTTTGGGTCAAACCGTTTCCGTCACACCAGATACAATTATCGACGACTCCATCATCGAATCCATTCGTGGCATCGAAATTCCTGACGACTTACGTTTCGGAGATTTGCCTGAAGCCCTGGATCAGTTGTTAAGCATCGGTTTAATAGTAGAAGTCAGTGGGTTTCCTTCCCAGAACGGTCTTGAAGCCACTCGTATAGAAGACGTCACGGACCAAGCGGGCGGAGTCGGTTTTGAAGATGAAGTTAAGGGATTCGTCAAAAATCTTGATTTAGTCGCTGGTCAGTTCGAGATTAACGGTCTGACCATTATCTTTGAAAATAGCGATCTTGATAGTGAAGATTTTGCCAATCTGCAGCTTGCCGATGGCCAATTTGTAGAGGTTCATGGTAATGCAATCTCGCAGACTACCATTGAGGCCACACGAATCGAACTTGAAAATGACTTTCTAGATGATGACTTCAGTACTGGAGAAATTGAAATTGAAGGAGTAATTCAGGAGATTCGTCCAGATGCACAGGGTATTGGTGGTGTCATAGTTATCAATGGTCTGGAGATAACAGTCAATGATATCAGCCAGTTCAGTGAAGGTCTGCGTGTGGAAATTAAAGGCACCTTGCAGAGCGATGGCAGTATCAATATTACGCGATTAAAGGATGAATCAGAAGATAACGTACGTACTGAAGATCTGGCAGTAAGCGCTGATGCGACCAGTTTTATTACACGCCTGGGTCTAACGGTTACACCAACCAGCCGAAGCCGCCTGGAGGATGACACTATCGATGATGATGACAATCTTTCAATTGCTGATTTCCTTGGCAACGTGAGCAACCAGCGTGTTGAAGCGCGTGGCTTCAATTTGAACGGTGACATTGCCTGGACCAGGCTTGAAATTGAAGATGATGATAAATCTGACTGCCGCTTACGTGGTTTTGTGGCAAATATCAGTGGAACAGTGACTGATTTCAGCTTTACTATTGAAGGCATCACGATCAATGTCGATCAGGTTGCAGAGAATAACTTCGAAGGCGCTGGCGATTTATCTATTGGTCGTACGGCTTTCTTTGAGCAACTTGATGATGGTGACATCGTGCAGGCTACCAGTGATAAAGATGGTAACGGTTGTGTGAATGGAGAATTAACGGCACGTGAAGTAGAGTTTGAACCAGCAAATAATGGTATCGGTGGCGGAAATAACATTAATGATAATGAACTAGTGGGTTCCGTCAGCAATGTGACCGCTGATAGTTTTGAAATAGCTGGAGAAACAGTGACTGTTACTGCTGACACACTAATTGATGACTCAATCATCGAAGCTGTACGTGGAGTGGAGATTGCTAATGATCTTCCTTTTGGTGATTTACCAGAATCTTTGCAGACTTTATTGCCTTCTGGTCTGGTGGTTGAGGTACAACTTGACCGCTCCAATGGCATTGTTGCGATCAGCATTGAGGATGTATAAATCACAATAGGTATAGCTTTGATTCGCATCAACAACTCAATTGTTGTGTAACTTTATTGCCCGCCAGGTATGGAACTGGCGGGTAATTTATAACCCCGGTAAATTGGCAGAACCTTAATAAACTGTCTTATCGGTGGGTGAGCGCAACTATTCGGTTTACAATCAATGGTGCTAAATTGGAGTTAATGACTAATAGGCCAGATATTTCAGATCATCTGGTCGAGATATCTTCCGAATTTTCTTAACTTGAATGTGTGATAAATATGTCAGAAACAATAAATTTACTGGTCATTGATGACCATCCACTACTGCTCGAAGGCGTCTGCAGTACACTGAATTCAGTTGCTGATTTTGAAGTTGTGGGACAGGGAGGTAGTTATAGCGACGCGATAAAGTTGGCGCATGATTTAATGCCAGAAACCATCTTACTGGATATTAGTATGCCCGGTGGTGGGGTCGAAGCCGTGCGTGATATTCACGCAGCGATGCCTTCAATAAAAATCATCATGCTGACCGCTTCGGAGGATGAAAAAGATGTCATGTCTGCACTAAAGGCTGGCGCGAATGCTTATATTCTGAAAGGAATTGGAGGCAAAGAGTTAATTGATATTGTACGTCGGGTCTCATCGGGAGATACATTTATCACGCCAAGTCTCGCTACCAACATACTGGTGCATTCTTATAATCAGGAACCGCGACAACAACATAGCCTGCTGGATAAACTGAATAAACGTGAAAGCACTATTTTGAAGGCCCTGGAACGTGGCCTGACCAATAAACAGATAGCAGATGAACTCTTTCTCAGCGAAAAAACCATAAAACATTACATGACTAATATTCTGCAAAAACTTCAGGTTAAAAATCGAGTAGAAGCAGCGCTAATGGCGCAGAAAATTAATTATGAAAACTAAGCGGATCTTTTCATCGATGCGAGAACTGGTACTCCAACAACATTATATTGATGGAGTACTAGATTGAAGATTCATTCCATCATCCAGAGATGGGGATTACTGAGAATCTTTGCGATATCCAGTTTTGTATCAATCATCAGCATCAGTATTGTTTCAGGATTCATTGTTTTTTCATTTTTACAGGAAAACCTGCTCAGACGGGAAATGGTGATCAGTTCTGAGTTCATCCAGAGTGTTGCATTGATTAATAACCCCGAAGAATATTTCAAAGGAAGCAATAATATTAAGGATAAACTGACGGTGGAAGAATTTTTCCGCCATGTTATCGGCATTCCGGATGTGTTCCGAGCTACTATTTATGATGATAACTATAAAATCATCTGGTCGAGTAACACAGAAATAATGGGTAAAACTTTCACCGATAACGATGAACTCAAACAGGCCTACATTGGCAAAAGCATCTTTAAGCAAGGTCATGCGAGTGAGCGAAGTAAACTGGAACATGATTTCCTGCCTGACGATATCGAGCAATTTGTTGAAAGTTATGTCCCGGTCTGGGACAAAAATAATTCACACATCATCGGCGTTGTAGAACTCTACAAATCACCTCAAGCTTTATACGATACCATTAAGAGAGGCCGAATACTGGTGATCGTGGTTTCATTATTCGGCGGCATAGTTCTCTACTGGCTTTTGTACTGGCTTGTACGTACTGCTCACCAGTTAATTGAAACGCAGAGGGTACGCATAAAAAAGGCCAGTAGTCGTGCAGTTGAATTAAACGAACAAAACCTCAGACGTATCGGTTCTGAGTTACATGATGGCCCAGTTCAATCGATAGGGTTTGCATTACTGAAACTGGATTCAATCTTTGAGCAACACTTGGATTCATCACAGACTGCGCAGGAACAGCCGAATATTGAAATTGCCAACAAAATTCAAATTGCGCTGAGTGATGCTCTGCAAGAGATACGCAGCTTGTCTGCGGGACTTGTAATACCCGATTTAAAGGATCAACCAGCGAAAGAAGCGATCCTTAAGGTCATTGAAAGGCATGAAAAACGAACTTCAACTCAGGTCAGGCACCAGATAAAAAGAATACCTGATGCGCTCAAGACATCCACTAAAATCTGCATGTATCGATTGGTGCAGGAAGGTTTAAATAATGCGTTCAATCACGGTAAAGGTATCGATCAAAATATCAGAGTGGCAATTGAAGATAATTATCTGATTCTAACAATTAGCGATGGTGGCCCAGGCATGGATATCACCGATTTTGACAAAATAAATGAATCAGAACATCTGGGTTTACGAGGATTGCGTGAACGAGTTGAAAGCCTGGGTGGCAATTTTCTTGTCTCCAGCAGCGACGATGGAATTAGGGGTGTCACATTAACAGCATCATTACCAATTGATGACTAAAAGTAAATATTATTTTTTTGTCTAATTTGCTAAAAAAGAAAACAGCAATCTATCGTTTTTAAATAACGCCACAATTAAAACATTGGCTCCTTTCAATTCAGACTTTAGTCTGAAAAAAATTAGACCATCGACCCATAGAAATCAATACCTCTGTCCGTAGTTGATCATTGCTTATTACTGTAAAAATAAATTATTGGGAACTTTAGCCCAAATATTAATTTACAGTCTGAAATAATCATTATGTTAGAAGTATACATTTCAAAAAGTGCCTCTAAAGCAGCGAGCATAGCTGCCTGGTTGCTGGTTGTAATTCTGCCTTTAGTGATATTCACTTTGTTGAATTATGGACACCAGAAATTTTTTAGAAGGCTTTCTTATTCACATAACTACGTACAATTCTCGTTCATCTCTACTGTTATTATTCTAAGTATTGATGACAATCTGCCACGCGACCAATACGCGCCTGTGTTCTAGAATGCAGATGTTTTTAGCTATTAAAGAAAATTATTTCGTCAAACAGATGGTCAGGCACTTACTGAAATCGCATTCTGTAGTTAGTGCAGAAAAACCTAACCTGTCAGGTAAGGCGCTTTATAAGGAAGTCCTCGTACACTCTCAACAGCTTAATTCATCGGAAGTAGACCTGTTTTTGCAGAAAGTTGAGGATAACATTGACGTATGGACCACCGGCATTATAGAAGAACCGGATTTTCGGCAGGTCGTACATTTCCTTGTTACGTCAAAATATCTGGCAGAGGGTCATGAAGGAGCCGTTGTTTCTTTTAAAGAGATTGTATACTCATTGATTCCTGGAGATTTGTAAGACTGATTTGCAGGCGATAGGTAAAGTATGTCAGTGCAATTTCCCAGGCATCAATTAGTAAATCCCAAAACTAGATCAAGTCGATTATGAACACATAATGGGCAACAATTAAATGCCTCCTGAAACTGGGAATTGGACTGTTGGCAACGCCGGATATTCTGTTATCCTTGATCGATTCATACGTTTTATGCAGGCCATTTTTTTGAGCCGACACTGAAATATTCTTTACTAAATTACCTGATGTAGTGAAAGTTCTTTATTGTAAGCAGCACCTACACTAGCAGTTTAAAATACTAAGGCTCTCCAAAAAACAATTCTCCATTCATCTAAGGCTTTAGTCTGAAAATATTTAGACTAACGACCTATGCAAGTCAATACTTACGCCCGTAGTTGCCACTAACAACCTGATGCATTATATGCGTATGGGAAATAAAACCCATAAATTAATAATGTTTCAGGAGATCTATTGTCATGTTAGAAGCACTCACTTCGCAAAGTGCCACCGAAGCCGCCAGTCTCGCAACACTGTTGCTAGTCGTCATCCTTTCTTTTGTACTGTCAACCATACTGGCTTATGTTTATCAAAAAACATTCCGTGGATTGTCCTATTCACGCAACTATGTGCAGGCGATTGTTCTGATTTCAATTATTTCTTCGGTCATTATCCAGGCCGTTGGTGATAGCCTGGCACGAGGTATTGGCATTATGGCTGCGATGGCCATTATTCGTTTTCGTACCAATTTGAAAGATCCCCGTGACACCTTGTTTCTTTTCTCATCGTTGGCCGCAGGCATCGCCTGTGGCGCCTATGCGTTTACGGTAGCAATTGTAGGTACCCTGGCATTTTCCATGGCGGCCATGCTGTTGTATTTCTCTGCACTTGGTCCAAATAGCTATTTTGATGGCATGTTGCGCTTCAATCTACCGAATCAATCGGTAGATCAGGGCTCACTTGAAAAGATCATGCTCCAATATTGCAAAGCATTTTCTCTTGTTACGCTACGCGAAATAGAGCAGGGAAATCGTCTGGATTATGCCTACCACATAAAATTACGCCGAGGCAAAAGCCATGAACAGTTACTGGCCGCATTATTAGAGCTGGACTCTTTATCTGGCGTGAATTTGATGATGCAAGAAGCAACCGTTGATCTTTAATATAAAAGGAACTAATCATGACTAAAAAAATACTTCCCATAGTATGGCTACTCGCTATCGGAGCCCTGGTAATGTTGATCAGCTTGCTTAAGCTCGAATCAACCCACTTCTTAGGTATTGCAGATAATCACGAGCAAACCATTAGTTTTAGCTATCCGGTTGAAATCGTTCAAACATTTGCAGTAGAAGGTGGCGAAGTCAGACAGGGAATGCAGATTCTTCAAGTTCGTCGTCGTGATCTTGGTACAAAACTGGTCATCATCAGGGACCAAATTCAGGCATTAATATCAGCTTCAGATGAAGAACTGGATTCAACACGAGCAAAACTTTCTGGATTCCGCGCCCAACGGGCCGCTGAACTGGCGGAAATCGATGCCCAGATCAAAACGCTACGTGCAGAAAAGAAATTTAACGAAAATTTACTTAAGGAAATCTCTGGTGCAAAAACCAGCATTACCAGTAAAAGCCCACTTAATACTCGTATCCAGGGATTGTTGAAACAGCGTGGTCATATCGAGATATCTCTCGAAGCCCAAATCAAAAATCTTCAAAACCTGTTAACTGCCAATGTTCGTCCCGTTGATTCAAAACTGGCTGAATTGAAAGAACGTGAAACCGAATTTAAACGTCAGGTTACCGATCTTAAGGTGCAGGCAAAATTCAATGGCCGTGTCGGCAGCGTCAACTATAAACCCGGAGAAACAGTTGAACCTTATCAACCCATTCTGACTGTTCATGGTTTTTCTCCCAAGTTCATCAAAGGTTATATCCATGAAAATGTGTTTAATCAGGTGAAGGTGGGACAAAAGGTGTGGGTCAAGTCAAATACTAATAGTAATCAAAATATGCCAATTAATGCCCTGGTGGAAAGCCTGGGAAGTCGCATCGTGGAGTATCCGGACAGGCTTAAGAAAAACATGATGGTTTCTGCCTGGGGCCGTGAAGCAGTTATTCGTTTGACACAGAATAATTCACTGTTAATGGGCGAAAAAGTCATCGTCGCACTAGAGGAGCCAGCAGAAGATCTAAATCTGATGGGTAGCATTATGGATTTTTTTTCTAACGCCATCCATGTAAGCCAGGCTTCAACACAGACACGGTCTGTAGACGAAGCCGAAGGTTATCCAATCCGGTCACGTATTAAAAATTTGAACGATTTTGACATTGAAGCTTCCGGCATTATTCAGGCAGCCAATACTGATTATTTTATTGTGAGTGATGAATCTGAAAATGGTCGACCTGAATTATTTAAACTCAATAATCAGGGAGAGATCATAAAACGTCTGCCAATTCAATTTAAAAAAGAAGTGGATGACCTGGAAAGTATCAGCCGTCAGGGAGATACAGTCTATGTTTTATCTTCCCTGGATAAAAATAAAAAGAAACGTCGATTGTTGTTACGTTTACTTATAAAAGATGACCTTGTGGTATTGGACGGCCATATCAATCTGTACAAGATGTTAAAAAAATTATCAACATCTTCGCGTGATATCAGCACACGCCAATTTTTGAAGAATGCAATCAGTAATAAATCGATGCAGATTGAAGCTCATGGCATTCATCAAAATAATTTGTATGTCGGATTTAAAACCCCACTTGATAGCCAGGGTAAAACAGTTTTTATCAAATTCGATAATATCAATAAAATATTTGCTGATAAAACGGCGCAAGTGGACGGTGCAATCTGGAAAAAAATAAGCTTACTTGATCCACAAACCGGTTCTCCTACGCACCTGTCAGATATGCTCTTTTATCAGGACCAGTTGTTATTACTGGGTGTCAATGAGAGCCATGCAATAGCCAGTAGCCACCTTTGGTCCTATCAATATGCGGCGTCTAAACTGTCAACCATTAAAAGCTTTGACCGACTAAAAGCAGAAGGTATCAGTGCGACATCGAAACAGAATGTAGTCATGGTGGTTTTCGATGGTGATGGCAACCAGAGTTCACGTTTTTTACCCCTCTTACTTAATTAAACAGACGTCTAATCATGTATCAGATCATTCCATTAATAGTCGTCTTTGTGCTAATCACAATCTCAGTAAACACTCAGACCTTCGCTGGACAGCAAGATGACAACGTCAGTCTATACCTTCAGCAGGTCAAAAATAATTTTCTTCAACAATTATCTCCAGGCTCTGTTCTGCCGGAAGATGACAGTAATATTCTCAATCAATGGGTCGAATCATCGGAAATTCGCTTGACCGCAGATGACGATGAAAAAAGAAATCGCTCCATAGCGCTGAACTTGAAAATAAGAAATTTCTCTGAACTTGATATTCAGCAACAAATGTTTCAGTTGCTTGAAAAACGTCAGTATCTGGATGTAAATAAACAACTGAATAATCATCTTCGATTGGCTTATTTGCAATTGCTTGACTTAAATTTAAAACTTGAGTTGCTCGAACATCTTAAAAAACAATCCAGATTTTCAGCAACAGAGATCAAATTCCAGCGAGAACTGGTTCAATCCACTAATTTTAAACCAGAAAACCTGCTGGATAGTGAACTGGATCATGAACAAATTCAGTTTCAGATTGAGACGCAACAAAGCAGTATTCTGAAGTTACAAAAGTCTATGGACTTTTCTGCTCAACAAGCGTTTCTAAATCTAGCAGCCGAACAGATGATTGATTTTGCTGAAATCCATTCTTTACAAAACAGTAACGCGGTTCAACAATCTCAGCTTGAGCTACAACTGGCAAAATTAAAACTAAAACAACAACAGGCAAGTGAGGGATTTGCCCTGAATTCATTTCAGTTGAAATCTGATTTTTCAGATAATCAGGATAATGTGTTAACCGTACGTTTTGATGTGCAAATCCCTTTCGCCGGACCCAATTTCAGTCATCGATTAAAACAGCAGGAAATCACCCGGGCATCATTGCAACTGCAACAACGCCAACAACAGTTTGCATTGCAGGCTACTCAAATTCTGGAAGAAATGGAACAAAGTTCGAGCACATTAAAAGCGACAAAGAAAATGGCTGGACAGATTAAATTCCGCCTGTTAAAGACCTCCAATGTCCGGCTTATTTTGAAACTAAAAAAACAACATTTCTCCCGGTTGAGAAAAATAATAGAAATCAGACATAACATCAGACTCAACTATATTGATCTGCTCGCAAAAAGTGGTTTGTTGGCAGAACAGGCCAATAAAAACTGGTTATCCACAAAATAGTAGGCTTTTAATAGGACTAAAATCATGAATTTGAATAGTGTTAGTACGATTCAAACTGCGCCCGGGAATAATCGCTCCGAAGTATTCAGAACAGGCAGCGCTTTACTATTCCTCTTAGGCATCATGCTTTTTATGTACTACACGGAGTTTCATAGTACACAGGGAGCTCTTCTGATTGTGTCGGCCATGATCGGCGGTTATATGGCGATGAATATTGGCGCAAATGATGTTGCCAATAATGTCGGACCTGCGGTGGGCTCAAATGCCTTGACCTTAGCTGGCGCTATTATTATAGCGATTATCTTCGAGTCAGCCGGTGCGCTTATCGCTGGGGGTAGTGTAGTCAGCACCATCAAAAACGGCATTATTGACCCAGCCCTGATTGGAGACAGAGATACCTTTATCTGGCTCATGATGGCAGCTCTGTTTGCGGCTGCAATCTGGCTCAATATTGCAACCTTTTTAAACGCGCCTGTTTCCACGACTCATTCCATAGTTGGCGGTGTTTTAGGTGCTGGCATTGCGGCGGGTGGCTGGGAAATAGCCAACTGGAGTCAGGTATCCGCCATAGCGGCCAGCTGGATTATTTCGCCGTTGATGGGTGGTTTAATCGCGGCGGGTTTCCTATTTTTAATCAAACATAAAATTATCTATAAAAAAGACAAATTAGAAGCGGCCAAAAAGATTGTGCCATTATTGGTCATGTTGATGGCATGGTCATTTTCCAGTTACCTGATACTTAAAGGTATCAAGAAAATCGTCAAAGTAGAGTTTTCAGTCGCGCTGATACTTGGCCTAGTGATAGCTGTTGTAGTTTATTTCCTGGTTCGCCCTTTCATTCTAAGATCAGCAGAACGTTTAAGCAATGATAAACAGTCCATTAATTCGCTTTTTACCATACCACTTATTGTGGCTGCAGCCCTGCTTTGTTTTGCTCATGGCGCTAACGATGTTGCAAATGCTGTTGGACCCCTGGCTGCGATTTACGAAACCATTTCAAACAGTGTTTCTGTCACTGAAAATATTGCAAGTAAAGCCAGTATTCCACTGTGGGTGATGATAGTGGGCGCCAGTGGAATCGCGTTGGGTTTGCTGTTATACGGCCCAAAATTGATTAAAACTGTGGGTTCAGAAATTACCGAACTCGATCAGATGCGAGCATTCTGTATCGCTATGGCCGCTGCTCTTACAGTTATTGTTGCAACACAACTGGGTTTACCAGTCAGCTCTACACATATCGCCCTGGGTGCTATTTTTGGCATTGGCTTTTTACGTGAATCAATCAAGGCAAGTTATGACAATATGGTGATAGAAATTCTCCACCACCATCAGGATGACGACCTGAAATCGAACACAGTGGTCACATTTCTGGAGGAGTTTCGGCAGGCGACAATCAATGAAAAAAAATCAATCCTGGAACAATTGAAGGTGAAATCTGTAAAAGCACCTCTGAATAAACAAGACCGAAAACGTTTAAAAAAATACTACAACAATGAACTGGTAAAACGCTCTGCACTGTACCGTATCGCAGCGGCCTGGGTAATCACTGTGCCAGCATCAGGTCTCATGGCAGCTTTTCTATATTTCAGTATTCGGGGATTCATGCTGCCATGAGATTTTTATCAAAATCAACAGGTCTCCAATTGAGGTACAACTGATGGTTGCGGTCTTAAATAATCTTCCACCAGTACTGGAACGCTATGAATTGAAATATCTGGTACCTTATTCATATGTTGAACCCATCACCCGTTTTATCTCGCCTTATTGTTCACTCGATTATTACTCGAGTCTGGCTTTAAATCATTTTTACACCGTTAATAGCCTTTATTTCGACACCAGAGGGTATGAATTTTTAAAACAACGTCTATATGGTAAGGATAGCCGATTCAACATGCGAGTACGCACCTATGCCGAAGGTAACAAGGCTCCATACTTTATGGAAATCAAACACAAGACAGGTTCAGTGGTTAAAAAATACAGAGCCACAGCTACTGATAAACAATGGCCGCAGATATTGCTTGACCCTGAATTCCAGCTCGACGTATCAGAGTCAAGTGCTGAACTGGCGAACAAACAATTATTCCTGCGTCTTGCGCAAAGCTATGCTATTGAACCCAAGATTCTAACGCAATACAGACGGCGTGCTTTTTTTTCAACGATCGATGAATATGCCCGTGTGACCATGGATATCGATATGAAATACCGCGTTGAACACAGGCATACTCTGATTCCTGACTCAAGCATGACCAACTACGACAATGAAAATATTTATACCACCAATCAACTCAACGATGATAAAGCCTCTGTAGTACTGGAGCTAAAATGTAATGTTGGTGAAGTACCCATGTGGATGCTTGACCTGATCACACGATTTGAACTCAAACAAACTGGATTTTCCAAATATCTCAACAGTACCTTAATCTCTCATTACGATGATGGGTTTAAATATATGGAAGGAGATAGAGTCGGGTATATGTGAGCTTGTAAGAAATTTAATTTTGTATATAACTGGTTGGGGGAAGCCTTTTGAAAAGGATGTGACCCAGTAAAGTATCTATAAAACAGATCCGGTTCTAAACAAGGATTTATATTGGAGGAGACCTGTAATGGAAAGACCCTAGCCGAATGGGCTGCGGCACAATATATATTCCGGGGTGGCATGAAGGGTTTAAAGAGTAGATCCCGAAATATCGGTATCATCAATTTATTTGAAGAATATTGATAGCAATTTAATTATAGCTATTTCAAAGCTGAAATCTTCACGAAGTTTTATTTTAGAATGAAAAAATACAGTATCCATAGATCAATTTCATATGATAAATTTAAATCTCTGTGTGTATAATTGCGCGGATTTTTAAAACCTGACAAGAGACTACCGTGGCTATTGAGCAAACTTTTTCGATTGTAAAACCTGATGCTGTTGCTAAAAATGTGATTGGAGAGATTTATAGTCGCTTCGAAAAAGGAGGGTTAAACATTGTAGCTTCGAAAATGTTACAGCTGACCCGTGAACAGGCAGAAGGTTTTTACGCAGTGCATAAAGAGCGCCCGTTTTTTAATGACCTGGTTGATTTTATGATTTCTGGTCCAGTGATGGTGCAGGTATTAGAGGGAGAAAATGCGATTTTGAAAAACCGTGAACTGATGGGAGCCACCAATCCAGCGGAAGCAGATGCCGGTACTATTCGTTCTGATTTTGCCACCAGCATTGATCAGAATGCTGTGCATGGCTCCGATGCTTCAGAAACAGCTGAGCAGGAGATTAGCTATTTTTTCCCTGAAGGGATTTGTCCTCGGTTGCGCTAAGACTGGTTTTTTTCGACCATATAACCCAGTCTCTCCTGAATGCCGAGGTAGTGATGGATGCTCGGTGGATAGTCACCTGGTCGTAAGGCTTGCTCGATTTTTAGATCGGGAAACTCGGTCAGACTAATAATCATTGCTTCTTCTTTTGGTGTATCAGGATCATAAATCAATACAGTTGGTTGCAAAGAAGCTTTAGGGTCAGCCGATATGACTAATCCCAGGCTTTCATCGCTGAGCTTTACTACTGTACCAGGTGGGTAGATTCCTAAAAGGCCAATTAGTCTTTTCACCAGGTTATTATCGAGTTTGTCCTGGTACATTTTATACAGAGTAGCCAGTGCTATTTTTGGTGTTGCTGCAGTCGAAGGGTCGGCTGGATTGCACAAGTTGTCGTAAAGGTTGACGATGGCAACGATGCGGACCAATATTGGTATCTTTGCTGCTTTTAGACCATGTGGATAACCACTGCCATCCAGAAATTCGTGATGTTTATCGATGATATCCAGTACTTTCTGATCCATATGGCGGACACGTTCTATCAGCTGTCTGCCGTCCAGAGCATGCTTTTCCATAATTTTTTCTTCATTCGGAGTCAGTGCTGTTTTTTTTATTTTGATGCTGCCTGGAACATTAATTTTTCCGATATCATGCAACAGCGCACCAGTGCCTAGAAGTTTTAATTCTTCCGCTGAAATACCCTCTGCAGCTCCAAGCATTAAACTTAACATCGCGACATTAGTGGTGTGGTTGCAGTCGTCGTGTATACCGCTACCCAGGTTCACCAGGTTGGTCATCATGTCTTCACCAGCTTCAAAGATGGATGCCATGTCATCGATAATTTCATCAATATTATGAATCGCATTGGCCGGACGATTTTTCATATCTTTAGTCATATTGCGAATTTTTTTGGCGCGCTGTTGATATTCGCGAGTTAACTTTTTTCTTTTTTCTCGTAGCAGTCTGGCTTTTTCCTGTTGCGTATTTTTTTCCTGCCATAATTCATCAACTTCTAGATCCTGATCAGGCATGGATGTTGAAACGCTGTTGAGAATTTTTTCTGCTGGTTTGGGAACAGGGACATCACCCTTGGCTGGGATTACCGTTACCTGTTTAATTTTAAGGCTTTGAACTGCTTTTAAATCCTTATTATTTTTAATCTTAAATTTGGAGAAAGTGAAAGGATGATCAGACCATCCGAGTTCCAGATCGATATATAACCCAACTACCAGGTCATCTGGGGCGAGTTTAATTTTTTTTCGATCTGTTTTACTCATAGTTACTGGCTGATGGAGCAGCAGTTACCAATCAGTTTAGCAGTGTTTCCTGAACCTGCGTGAATTTGCGGTCAAATTCCAAACTGGTTCAAATTAGTTGATTCGAAAGCTCGATTCAGCAGGCATGACGTGTAGTTCACTACTTTCGGTATCTATATCTTTATCAAGAATTTGAACTAACTGAGCACTGAATTCAGCCAATTTCTTTTGATCAGAAACCGGTTCTCTGTTTTTGTTACTGATATAAAAAATATCATCAACTTTGGCACCGTAAGTAGACACCTTGGCGTGAGTAACCAGGATATCGTTCTTTACCAGTACGCTGGCAACGATAGAGAGTAATCCCGGACGATCCATAGTACTAATTTCCATGATGGTTCGACGGTTTAGGTAATCCTGTTTGAAATTCAGTTCAGTTGTGTGGTGGAATGATTTTAGCTGGCGCGGCAATCGCTGATTTTGTGGTACTTCAAAAATTTCTCTATTTTGAAGTGTGTCTAGTAATGAGTTCTGAATGAATTTGATATTACTGGCTTCAGACAACGGTTCTCCATCATGATTTTCGACAATAAAGCTATCGATAGCTTTATTGTCGCTGGTGGTAAAAATTTCAGCACTGAGTATGCTAAGCGCAGCCGCACTGAGTGTGCCAGTGATGCGGGAAAATAGAGCAGGGTGATCCTCGGTATAAACGAAAATCTCGGTCATGTGTGTTTTACTTGACTGTCGCATCACCACCAGAGATTCTGATTCCGGGTTATTGAGAATGCTGGTGATGTGCCATTCCGTTTCTTCAGCACTATGCCGGAGGAAATACTCCCCAGGAAATTTACTACAAACCTGATTTAACTGTTCTCGATTATAGTGATGAGCCTCAATTAAATCACAGGCAGCTTCGCGGTTTTCCTGAATGATTTCTTCGATATCTGGTGCAGCCTCTTCGCCTGATCTGAGTACTTTTCTAGTCGAGAGATAAAGCTCCGTCAATAGTGAATACTTCCAGCTATTCCAAAGTTTGGGATTAGTGCCGCTCATATCCGCTACGGTGAGTAGAAAAAGATTTCTGAGCATGGTCAAACTGCCGACTTCCCGGGCGAATTGATGCACCACATCCGGGTCGGAAATATCCTGGCGCTGGGCAACTGTTGACATTTTTAGATGCGAGCGCACCAGTTGTGAAACGATACGGGTATCTTTGCGGTTGAGTTTGTGTTGCAGGCAAAATTTTGTCGCATCTTCAGCGCCCAACTCAGAATGATCACCATCTCGACCCTTGGCAATATCGTGAAATAAACCGGCGAGATAGAGCAATTCTGTCTTCTCCAGCTTGTCATGTACTCGGGTACAAAGTGGATATACGTGGGCATGTTCTGGTACCGAGAATCGACGCAGGTTACGAATAACAAACAGCGTGTGTTGATCAACGGTATAGGCATGAAACAAATCATATTGCATTCTACCGACTATTTTCTCGAAAGCTGGTATATAAGCCGCCAATACACCATAAGTATTCATGCGTCGTAAATGATGAATAATGCCAGTATCACTGCGCATAAACTGCATGAAAAGGTCATTAATTTTTGGGTTCTGGCGAAAAGCATCATCGATCAGATGCAAATGTTCTCTGATCAGACGAATCGTAGTTGCCTGAACGCCACGACAGTCCTGTTGTTGTAGCAACACAAAAATTTCAATTAGAGCTGAAGGTTGTTTTATGAAGACATCTTCGTTGATAACACCAATATATTCATTCTTGATGACAAAGCGCTCATTGACCGGAATGCTGGGTGAAGTCTGCTCAGCGTATAAAATTTCTTCTCGAAAAAGCTGGAGCAGCATATCGTTCAAGCGCTCAAGTCGCAGCATTGTGCGGTAGTACTGCTGCATGAATTGTTCAATAGCGAGGTTGTTTTCTCCAGATTCAAAGCCAAATTCTTCGGCCAGTATAAGTTGGTGCTCAAACAGCAGTCTGTCTTCGCGTCGCTTTGCCAGTCGGTGTAGCGCAAAACGGATTTTCCACAGGTGGTTTTGAGCTTCAATTAATGTTTTATATTCATCTTGGGTCAGAAATCCATGTGATACCAGATCTTCCAGTCGAGTTGCGTCAAAGTGGCGCTTGGCGACCCAACCAATAATTTGCAAATCTCGTAATCCGCCCGGGCCTTCTTTGATATTAGGTTCCAAATTGAAAGCGGTGTCGTTATATCGTTGATGTCGTTGAAGCTGTTCTTCCATCTTGGCTTCAAAAAATTCTCGGGTGGACCAGATTTGATCTTTGGAAATCGCTTTCTGATAGTTATCGTACAGCTTCAAACTACCGCAAATAAGACGCGATTCGATCATATTGGTAATAACAGTAACATCGGCTTTGCCCTGGGTTACGCAATCTTTGATCGTGCGTACACTATGGCCTACTTCAAGGCCGATATCCCACAGGAAAGTCAGAAAAATGGACAGCTCTTCTTCCATTGCTTTGCCTGGCTCTTCTTTAAGCAAGATCATCAGATCGATATCGGAACCGGGTAATAGTTCTGAGCGACCATAGCCGCCGACAGCAACCAGGGCGCAAATTTCCAGGGCATGTTCAGAAAGCGCGTGCCGAAAACAATGGGTGAGAATTCTATCTATAAAATGTGACTTTTGTGTCACCAGCTTAAAAGCAGAAAGATTTTGGTCAAAAGCTTTAAATAATTGCTTGTTGGCCCGGGTGATTGCAGCAGCAATTGGTTTAGCTTTTAATTTGTTTTCAGCAAGAACCTTATCGAGCCAGTCGGTTGAGGTCAGGGGCATGAGTGCTTAAAGCTGATCATCAGGATGTAAAGTTAGCACTTCAAATCCAGTTTCAGTGACCAGATTGGTATGCTCCCATTGCGCTGACAGACTATGGTCTTTGGTCACTACGGTCCATTTGTCGGGCAGTAATTTGACATTCCGCTTGCCGAGATTGAGCATGGGTTCGATGGTAAAAGTCATTCCTGGTTCAAGAATTAGCCCGGTTCCGGGTTTACCATAATGCAAAACTTGCGGTTCCTCGTGGAAAATGCGACCAATGCCGTGACCACAATACTCGCGCACGATGCTGCAAAAATTCTTTTCCGCATGTTTCTGGATGGCGTTTCCAATATCACCCAGTCGAATACCGGGTCGAATCAATTCTATACCAATTTTCATGCTTTCATAGGCAACTCTACAAAGTCTCACAGCCTGAACTTTGGGTTTACCAATGAAGAACATTTTGCTGGTGTCACCATGAAAGTGGTCTTTAATAACGGTGATATCAATATTGATGATGTCGCCGTCTTTTAATTTTTTTTCTGATGGAATACCATGACAAACCTGATGATTGACTGAAGTGCAGATTGATTTAGGGAACCCGTGATAGTTGAGCGGAGCCGGAATGGTTTTTTGTTCATTAACCATATAATCATGGCAAATGTTATCAAGTTCCAAAGTCGTCACGCCGGGCACAACATGAGGCTCGATCATTTTAAGCACATCGACCGCAAGCCGTCCGGCTATACGCATTTTTTCAATTTCTTCAGTTGTTTTTATGGTGACAGGCATTTTTAGATAAGCTGTTATTGTTGGTGGCGGATGATTATGGTATAAAGCGCGCGTCTTCGGCAAGGCCGAAGATAAATTATTTGTTCTGGCTCTCTATTATAAGCCAGTTTATTACTTCACACATCTATCGTCACATGATTAGGGGTGCCTATATTTTACCAGAGTATGGGTCTTAGTTATGGGGTAGATGGAGGCTTAACCCCGGTATGTTCTTTATTAAAACATACCTCGAAATTATATCTGGAGAATTAAATGTCTACTGTCACTATGCGTGAAATGCTGGAAGCGGGTGTTCACTTCGGTCACCAAACTCGATTCTGGAACCCTCAAATGGCGCCTTATATCTTTGGTGAGCGCAATAAAATTCATATTATAAACCTGGAAAAAACCATGCCCATGTGTGGCGAAGCCATGAGTTACCTGGGTAAGGTAGCTGCAGGCAAAGGCAAGGTTTTATTCGTAGGCACTAAAAGAGCGGCCAGTGATGCAGTGAAAAAAGAAGCTGAAAACTGCGGCATGCCTTTTGTCAACCATCGCTGGTTAGGTGGTATGTTGACCAATTTTCGTACTGTCAGGGCCTCAATTCGACGTCTCAAAGAACTTGAGAAATTGCAGGAAGATGGCGGTTATGAAAAAATTAACAAAAAAGAAATTCTAATGCTGTCGCGCGAGCAGGAAAAGCTCAGCAAAACGTTGGGTGGAATTAAGGACATGGGTGGATTGCCTGATGTTCTGTTTGTGGTCGATGTTGGATACGAAAATATTGCAGTCAAGGAAGCTACCAATCTAGGTATCCCAGTGGTCGGCATTGTTGATTCTAATAATTCCCCGCAAAATATTGATTATATCGTTCCTGGAAATGATGATTCAATGCGTGCAATCAAACTCTATACGCGCCTGGCTGCAGAAGCCATTCAGGCTGGTAAAGACACTATAGCTACTGCGCAGGTTGACAATGAACTGATTGAAGTCAGTGACGAAGAACCCGCAATAGCTGCGCCGGATAAAGTAAAAGTAACGACCAAAAAGTCTACGGCCAAATCTGTGGCAAAGGATGAGGTAAAAGAAGAATCAGCGAGTAAAGAAGATTCACCAGCAATTGTCGCTAAAGAAACAGAGTCAGAATCAGCGGTTGAAGAAGATAAATCAGTTGTGAAAAAAGCGGCGACAAAGAAAGCTGCTACTAAAAAAGTAGCCACAAAAAAGGCAGTGACTAAGAAGGCTGCTCCT
>Ga0256847_1000502_pt1 | contig 24489 bp, 18 predicted proteins | sample TeddybearmetaG_FD_189099 | JGI IMG/M metagenome (GOLD analysis project Ga0256847, IMG submission 189099) | Hydrothermal vent microbial communities from East Pacific Rise, Pacific Ocean - Teddybear | ecosystem: Environmental > Aquatic > Marine > Hydrothermal vents | place: Pacific Ocean: East... | reverse complement strand
CTTGGTCTAAATCAAATAACTCTTTCTTCAATTTTTCAGAATAATAAGCACCATCCCATTTTTGAAGTTGTTCAATACCATCTTTTTTGGCAAAACTAGCTAACTGTTTAAATTCTCTTTCCGCAGCTGGTTTGGCTTTTTCTAATAATTCATTAGAAAATGAGATGACCTTTTCAGGAGTTTCAGCCATACGTTCTTCTAATACAAAGTGTGAATGCGTTTTATATCCCAATAAGTTTGCACGTTTATGGCGGAGTTTTACAATATCTAACACTACTTGCTGATTGTCGTTGTCATTATTTTGAAAAGCTCTAGCACCGAAAGCTTTTGAAAACTCTTCGCGTAAATTTCTATCATCAATATAGGTCATAAACGGAATATAACTGGGGTAATCTAAGGTAAACAACCAACCTTGTTTTTCCTTTTGCTTCGCTAAAAGTTGTGCCGCTTCTTTTGCACCATCTGGCAACCCTTTAAGTCGATTTTCATCTGTAATATGCAATTCAAAAGCATTGGTTTCTGCCAATACATTTTCACCAAATTGTAAAGAACGTTTAGATAATTTTTTATCTATTGTTCTTAATATCTTTTTATCCTTACCATTCAAATTAGCGCCATTTCTAGCAAAACTTTTATAGTTTTTTTCTAGTAAGGTTTGTTGTTCAACAGTTAAATCTAGATTTGTCCGATTCTCATAAATATTTTTCACTCTTTTAAACAATTTTTCATTTAAACGAATGTCATTTGAAAAGTCAGATAGCCAAGGAGAAATTTCTTGTGCTATTTTTTGAATTTCATCATTGGTTTCTGCAGAATTAAGATTGAAAAAGATAGGAGATAATCTGTCTAAAGTACTTCCCGAAAACTCCAAGGGTTCAATGGTATTCTGAAAAGTAGGGTCTTCATTATTCTCTGCAATTGCATCAATTTCAGTTTTCGCTCTGTTGATAGCTTCTTTAAATGCAGGTTTAAAATGCTCATTTTTGATTTGAGAAAATGGAGCAGTAGTATGTTTGGTGTTGAATGTTTGTAAGAGTGGATTATTCATAAATCTTCATTTCTTGCATTATACTATCTTCAATAGTGAATTGCATATTTAATTTTTCTTTTAGTTGCAATTCTAAATAGTTACAACCATAGCATTTTTTATCTTTGTAATCTTCAAAATCCCATATAAGAATAAAATATTTATCATTTTTGTATCTCCTAGGCGCAGGCGGGAAAAATGTAGCTCTTTGCGTTAAATATTTATCGAGTTTTTTACTCACGACCTCTTTTAAACCTATTGGATAAAATTCAAGTCTTGGCGTCAAATATTTTTTTGAAAATTTATTCTCTAACTCGGCAACAATCATTGGTGGAATTAAAATATTTACTTCATTAGTATCGATAATACTTTCCTTATAATTTATTAATTTCCAATTAACTAAAGAAGATAATTTATTTTTAATTTCAATATGACTTGAATTAACTCTTCCGTTTTCTTGTTTATTATTTGAACACGAAAAAGTTATAAATGAAAGAATTATAATAAGTATTTGGATTTTCATTAATGTTACTTTTTTAAACCTCCTGTCTACTGTCTTTGTGCTTCAAGCAAAAAAATTACTTCTTCAAATCCTCAGCCGCCTTATTCACTTTATTCTTCAATTCTTCTTTATAATCGATAATAATTTTTTGAATAGTTTCATCAGCACTGCCAATAATTTGAGCAGCTAAAATTCCTGCATTTTTTGCTCCGTCAAGTGCAACAGTTGCTACAGGTACACCTCCGGGCATTTGTAAAATTGACAGTATAGAATCCCAGCCATCAATAGAGTTTCTTGATTTGACGGGTACGCCAATTACGGGTAACGGACTCATAGAGGCTACCATTCCAGGTAAATGAGCTGCACCTCCAGCGCCAGCAATAATCACGGTTATTCCGCGTAAATGCGCATTTTTAGCATAGTCTACTAATTTATCTGGAGTGCGATGTGCAGAAACAATATCGATTTCCGTTTCTATGTTGAAATCATGTAAAATGCTAACTGCTTCCTGCATAACGGGCATATCTGAATTGCTGCCCATAATAATACCAACTTTAGCCATATTTTCTTTCTTTAAATTACGTCAGTTCGAGTTGAGTTCAGAAACATCTGAACGAAGTATCGAGAACTTCTCGATAAAATCCGCCTCTAGCGAATCACTCGAAGTGACAAATTATTTTATATTAAATAATTCTTTTAAACTAGTCTAATACTAAATATTCAGAATATATTGTAATTTTATAGACCAAAGATAGTAAACTCATCTTTCTCTTAACCAAAGAAATTTTAAAAATGATACCCTTATTTAACACCGTTGTTTCTTGGTTTTTAAAAAAAAGAAAACATCAAATGGAGCTTTTTCTAAAGTATCCTATTGATGTACAGCAAGAACTTTTAATGGATTTATTATATGTAGCTCGAAATACTGAGTTAGGTAAGCAGTTCGGTTTTAAGACTATTTATGATTATAAAACATTTGCAGCGCGGGTGCCTATTCAAAAATACGAAAGCATTGAACCACTTATAGAACGTACGCGAAAAGGAGAGCAAAACCTATTTTGGCCGTCTGATATTCAATGGTTTGCTAAGTCTAGTGGGACTACAAACTCAAAAAGTAAATTTATTCCAGTTAGTAATGAAGCTTTAGAAGACTGTCATTTAAATGCTGGTAAAGATATGTTAGGCTGGTATATTCATAATAATGAAGATGCGGGATTGTTTAATGGTAAAGGTTTACGCCTAGGTGGGAGTAGTGCTGTATACGAAGATAATAATTCTTATTTTGGTGATTTATCAGCAATAATTATTGAGAATATGCCTTTTTGGTTAGATTTTAGTAGCGCACCTAAGTATGAAACAGCTTTGATGAGCGAATGGGAAACAAAGATGGAAGCGATTGTCAATGAAACTATAGATGAGAATATAACCAGCTTGGTAGGCGTACCTTCGTGGATGTTAGTATTGCTCAATAGAGTGTTGGAAAAGACTGGAAAAGATTCTATTTTAGAAGTATGGCCAAATTTAGAAGTGTACTTTCATGGAGGCGTAAATTTTAACCCTTATCGAGAACAATTTAAAAAACTGATACCTAAAAAAGATTTTAAATATTACGAAATATATAATGCTTCAGAAGGCTTTTTTGCATTGCAAGACATCAACGGCTCTAACGATTTATTATTGATGTTAGATTATGGAATTTTCTATGAATTTATTCCAATGGATAGCTATTATGAAGAAGATTCGTTGGCTGTTCCTTTGCAGGAAGTTAAATTGCATAAAAATTATGCTATAGTGATTACTACTAATTCCGGTTTATGGCGATATTTGATAGGAGATACTGTTAAGTTCGTTTCTTTAGACCCTTACCGGATAAGAATAACGGGTCGAACCAAACATTTTATCAATGCATTTGGGGAAGAACTTATTATAGAAAATGCAGAAGATGCTTTGAAGGAAGTTTGTAAAAAAACCAATGCTGAGATTTCTGAATATACTGTAGCGCCCGTTTTTATGGAAAGTAAAGCAAAGGGATCCCATGAATGGATTGTCGAATTTAAAAGCCCCCCAGAAAGTATTGAATATTTTACCGAATTATTAGACAATGCCTTGAAATCAATCAATTCAGATTATGAAGCAAAACGCTATCAAGATATGACCTTAACAATGCCGATAGTACGCCAAGCAGAGAAAGGATTGTTTTATAACTGGTTAAAACAAAAAGGAAAATTAGGAGGACAACATAAAGTACCTAGATTGTCAAATGATAGAGATTTTATTGAAGAGTTGTTAGGAATGTCTGAGTATTCGTTTACAACTAATACCAAATGAATTTCAAAATAATTGTTTAGTATAATATCCATTCCCAGAAAAATATATAAATGAATACTATCGAAAAAGAAGTCTCTTATACTACAACAAATTCATATACTACTTTAAATACTTTTACTCAGAAAACAAAAAATGTCTGGTTTGTGTGCCACGGAATAGGTTATTTGAGCAAGTTTTTTTTAAGATATTTTGAGAATTTAAATACGGATGAAAATTATATTATCGCACCACAAGCGCAAAGTAAATACTATCTAGGGTCTAGTTACAGACATGTTGGAGCAAGCTGGCTTACAAAAGAGAACACATTGAAAGAAATAGAAAACGTAATGCGCTATTTTGATACTGTTTTAGAGGCTGAAAAAATTCTACCCTCTGTTAATTTTATTGCTTTAGGATATTCACAAGGTGTTTCTGTAATAACACGGTACATGGCTAAAAGAAAACTAAAATGTAATCAATTGGTATTATTATCGGGTGGAATTCCTAAAGAATTAAATACTGATGATTTTAAATTTTTAGAAGGTAAAACAAAGGTTTCGTTAGTTTATGGTAATCAAGATGAATATTTAAATAAAGAGAAAATGGTTAGTGAAGAAAAACGTTTTTATGAGTTATTTGGAGATGCTGCAAGTATTACTGTTTTTGATGGAAGGCATGAGGTTAAAAAAGAAGTAATAAATAAAATAATCTCTAGATAATGCATCTTTTCTGTGTATGTTTCGTCTTACAGATAGAAATCAAATTGGTATAAGTTAAGAAAATTTATGAATGTTATTTTAACCCTTCCGCTCATGCTAATGCATGACCACCTTCCCTTGTAAGAGAAGGAATTAAATTCTAACTAATCTCAACTCTTTTGATTAAGTTCAATCTTAAAAGTTCCCCTCCTTTTTTAAGGAGGAGTAGATTTTATCCATACCGCATTAATAGATTAACAGAATATATGTTGTTAGGATAAAATACTGGGTGGTAAGAAATTATACTATTAAAAGGAAGAATGTATTATATTTCTCTATCAATTACATAGTTAACCATAGTAATTAATGATTTTTTATATTCAGAAGTTGAATATGAATTTAGCATCTCTAAAGCATTGCTTTGATATTCTTTCATTTTAGCTATAGTATATTCTATACCGCCATTTTTCTTTACAAAAGCAATCACTTCTTTTACCCTTTTTTTATCTTTATTGTGATTTTTAACCGAATTAATCAACCACTTTTTCTCTTTGGCAGAACAATTATTAAGTGTATGAATCAATGGTAAGGTCATTTTTTGTTCCTTAATATCAATACCTGTAGGTTTACCAATTTTAGCATCGGTATAATCAAATAAATCGTCTTTTATTTGGAAAGCAATTCCAATAGTTTGACCAAACTTCCGCATTTTTTCTATTTCTTCTTTTCCTGCTCCAACAGAAGCAGCACCAATGCCCGTACAGGCCGCAATTAAAGTGGCTGTTTTTTGACGAATAATTTCAAAATAGATGTCTTCTGTAATGTCTAGTTTTCTTGCTTTTTCTAACTGCAACAACTCACCTTCTGTCATTTCTTTTAAAGCAATGGAAATTAACTTTAGTAAATCAAAATCATCATTATCAATAGAGAGTAATAAGCTTTTTGAAAACAAGTAATCACCAACCAATACAGCAATTTTATTTTTCCATAGTGCATTTAAAGAGAAAAACCCTCTACGTCTGTTACTATCATCAACCACGTCATCATGTACCAATGAGCCGGTATGGATTAATTCGATTAAAGATGCACCACGATAGGTTCGTTCGCTAAAATTACCATCAGAGACCATTTTAGCAACCAAAAAAACAAACATGGGTCGCATTTGTTTTCCTTTACGACGAACAATAAAGTGTGTAAGTCTATTCAATAGAGGCACTTTAGAAATCATAGACTCTTTGAATTTTTCTTCAAAGAGCTCCATTTCTTCTTTAATGGGAAGCTTTATTTGTTCTGCTTTTTTCATTTATTTAACCACGAAGATCGCAAAGATCGCAATGTTTTTTTATTTATAAATACATTTGTAATCGCTCAATAATACGCGTATTTTTATCTTCTGTTGCCATTATAGTTAATAGACTGATATGATTCTCTTTAAAATCAGCATATTTACCTATAAAATCTACTGCCTGAAAACGAACATATGAATTTTTCATTTGCAAGGCATTTCCAACAAATTTATCTGCAATCTCAAAATTTTCTTTTTTAGAAAAATTCAACAGCAATTTTTGACTGTTAAAAATCATTAAATACGCTAAATATTCTTTATTACTATTTGCATTTTTTATTAAATTCAGCAATGTATCAATATCTACTTTACTACTTAGTGCATTGACTTTAGAAACTAATTCTAGTCGTTCATCTTCTTCCCGAGATTTTAAATATTTTCCGGCCAAAGATAATATCTCACTAATAGTATTGTTGGGTTTTACACTTTCTGTTTTTTGTTCAATCTTAGCCCAACTATCCCGTAAAGGTACAGTTCTGTTAAAAACCAACTGTTCCGAAGTACTATCATCATCTACATTAAAATAGCCAAGACGTTGAAACTGAAACCGATTACCAATAGTAGCTTGTTGTAAACTTGGTTCCACAAAAGCATTGGTATTTATGGTCAAAGAATTTGGATTGATAAACTCTTTAAAATCTTTGTCTTTATGCGAGTCTGGAGCTTCATCGGTAAATAATCTGTCGTACAATCGTACTTCAGCTTTTACGGCATGTTGAATGGACACCCAATGCAACGTACCTTTCACTTTGCGTTTGCTTTCTTCAGTACCACTTCCACTTAAAGAGTTTTTATCATAAGTACAATGAATCTCCGTTATATTGCCGTCAACATCTTTTACAACATCAGTAGCTCTGATTATGTATGCATTTTTTAATCGGACTTCACTATGTAGTTTTAATCGGAAAAACTTTTTATTAGCTTCTTCTCTAAAATCTTCTCTTTCAATATATAATTCTTTTGAAAAAGGCACTTTTCTACTACCAAAACCTTCTCCATAATCATTATAAGACGCGTCAATAAACTCTTCTTTACCTTCAGGGTAATTCGTAATTACAATTTTAACGGGGTCTAAAACAGCTAGTACTCTTGGGGCAGTTTTATTCAAATTATCTTTAATACAAAACTCAAGTAAGGCTACATCTGTAACATTGTCTCGTTTTGAAATTCCTGAAACTTCGCTAAATTTTTTGATAGCTTCTGGAGTATACCCTCTTCGTCGTAAACCAGAGATGGTGGGCATTCTAGGGTCATCCCAGCCATTCACATGTCCTTCTTCAACCAACTGCAATAGTTTGCGTTTGCTCATTACTGTATAACTCAAATTACGGCGTGCAAACTCACGCTGTTTGGGTCTAAGGTCATTGCCAGCATAGACTTGGTCTAAAAACCAGTCATATAATTCACGATGACTTTTAAATTCTAAGGTACATATAGAGTGCGAAATTTGTTCAATATAATCTGATTCACCATGCGTCCAATCATACATAGGATAGATATTCCATGTTGAACCTGTTCTATGATGTGATTTTTTTAAAATACGATAGATAATCGGGTCGCGCATCAACATATTCGGTGAAGTCATATCAATTTTAGCACGTAAAATATGCGAACCTTCTTCAAATTCGCCATTTTTCATTTTTTCAAACAATGCTAAGTTTTCTTCAACTGAACGACCTCTATTCGGACCGTTAACACCAGATTCGGTAGGCGTTCCTTTTTGTCTGGCAATTTCTTCCGAAGATTGATTGTCTACGTATGCTTTTCCATTTTTAATCAAGTCGATTGCCCAATCATACAATTGTTGAAAATAATCTGAAGAATACAATTCGTTTTCCCATTGAAATCCTAACCATTGTATGTCATGCTTGATAGCATCAACATATTCTTGCTCTTCTTTGGTAGGATTTGTATCGTCAAACCGTAAGTTTACAGGTGCATTATATTTCAGGCCGAGCCCAAAATTCAAACAAATAGAGGCGGCATGACCGATATGTAAATGACCATTTGGTTCTGGTGGAAAACGAAAACGAAGTTTGGTTGCATCTAAACCATTCGTTACATCTTCTTCAATAATTTGCTCTAAGAAGTTTAATGATTTTTTTTCTTCAGACATCAATTCTAAATTCTAATAGCTGACAAAAATACGGAAAATATAAAAGGCAAGAAAAGGTTTTATTATATTAAATCCCTATGATCATTTTAGCAATCATAAAGTAAATTAAAATCCCAAAAATATCATTACTGGTCGTAATAAAAGGGCCTGTGGCAATGGCAGGGTCAATACCGCGTTTGTCTAAAAATAAGGGAATAAATGTACCAATAAAACCAGCCATAATTATGACTGCCAATAGCGAAATAGAAATTGCTGAAGAGGTTTTTATATTATCATATAAGAACCACGTAAATACAAATAATAAAATAGAGAGTATGAGTCCGTTTACTATGGATAACGAAAATTCTTTTAGCAAACGATTACTGATGCTTCCTTTTAAATCATTATTTGCCAAACCTTGTACAATAATAGCCGATGATTGAACACCAACATTGCCAGCCATTGCAGCAATTAATGGTGTAAAAAAGAAAAGAATGGCGTGTTTTTCAATCATTTCTTCAAAACCACCCATAATGGCCGCTGCCCCCACACCACCTATCAATCCTAAAAATAACCAAGGCAACCGGGCTCTTGTATGTTCTAAAATAGTATCATCTGCCTCAACATCTTCTGTAATACCAGCGGCTAATTGATAATCTTTTTCGGCTTCTTCCTTGATAACATCTACAATATCGTCAATGGTAATTCTACCTAATAAATGGTTTTCATCATCTACTACGGGAATGGCTTCCAAATCATATTTTTGCATAATTAAAGCTACATCTTCGGCTTTGTCATTTACATTGACAGCATCTACCTTAGGGATATATACTTCTGAAATATGTGTTTTTGTAGAGGTAACCAATAAATCTTTTAACGATAGCCTTCCTTTTAGTTTATCATCATTGTCTACCACATAAATGGAATGTACACGCGTAACATTTTCGGCTTGAGTACGCATTTCTCGTACACACTGAGTTACATTCCAGTTTTCATTTACTTTTACCAATTCTTTTGCCATCAACCCTCCGGCAGAATTTTCATCATAGGTTAATAGCTCAACAATATCTTTTACATGCTCTTCATCTTCTATATGAGAAATTACGCTTTCTTGACGCTCTTCAGGCAATTCGGCAATCATATCTGCCGCATCATCGGTATCTAGCTCTTCAAGTTCTTCTGCAATTTCCTTGGCAGATAAATTTTTAAGGATTTTTTCACGAATGTCTTCGTCAAGTTCCATTAAAACATCAGAAGTTTTGTCACTATCTAATAGTTTAATGATATATGTAGAATTGTCAAAATTTAACTCATCTAAGAGTTCGGCAATATCGGCATAATGTTCATCTTCCAAAATAGCAAGTATAGCAACATCATTCTTTTGTTGAATGAGTGAAGTTACCTGCTTTATAAGTTCTTTGGTTAATTCAAATGACATCAGTTGCTATTTTTTGCGTCAAACTAATAAACTCCTGAACGGATAATTGTTCTGGACGTTGCGCAAATATAGCATCTTCTCTTAATTTATCTGATAAATTAAATGTTTTTAAACTGTTTCGGATTGTTTTTCTTCGTTGATTGAATGCGGTTTTAATAACTTTATAGAATAGTTTTTCATCTACAGGAAGGATGAAGTCTTTTTTACGAACCAATCGAATAACACCGGAATCAACTTTTGGAGGTGGATTAAAAACAATTGGTGGTACTGTAAACAGATATTCAACATCATAAAATGTTTGTGTTAATACCGAAATAATACCATAGACTTTACTACCCGGTTTTTCGGCAATACGCAAGGCTACTTCTTTCTGAAACATGCCACAAAGCTCGGGTATTTGATGTTTGTTTTCCAGCGTTTTAAAAACAATTTGAGAAGAAATATTATATGGGAAATTTCCAATAATGGCCACCTGTTTTTTATTAAAAAAATCGTTTAAATTAATTTTTAAAAAATCATCAGAAATGATTCTATCAATTAGGTTTAGATAATGCGTTTTTAAATAGGCAACAGATTCTTTATCAATTTCTATAACATGCGTGGTGAACTCTTTTTCAAGAAGATATTTGGTCAATACACCCATGCCAGGGCCAATTTCAAGTACGGTATCGTAGCCGTTTTCAGTAAGTGAATCGGCTATTTTTTTAGCAATGTCTTCATTTTTTAGAAAATGTTGACCTAAATATTTTTTGGCTTTAACTGACATATGAAAATAGTCAAGGTTTGACTCAAAATCAAAACATGACTCGAATTTAGTTTATGATTTTACAAAATTTTTGACATACTTAATTACTTTTAATTCTGTTCTAAAAGTTACAAATTTCCCTTTAAAAAGTGCAGCCCCCTCTTGCCGTAGTTTGTCAGCATTTTCATGATAGTATTTTTCTAAGGTTTCTTTACTATCGGTGGTATATTGTATAGAATAGGTAACTCCTTGTTCTTCCTCTACCATAACTTCGCATAATTTGGCTTCCGAAAATTTACCTGTTGCTAACATTTCAGGAATGTGTTTTTCCTGCATCCATCTAAGCCAATCTTGCTCTATGGCTTTTTCAATATTTATGGTTACGTTGTATATATACATGTTTTTGATTTGAAATTTCGAAAATTAATTAATTTGATGATGAAAGTGTAAGCAAAAAATAAGAACTATTTTCAAATTAAGACATTTTCAAATTAACTAATTAATAGTATCTCCCCTTAATTTTCGAAAGTGTTTACGGGCATCTACTAAATAAATACTCGAAGGAAATTCAAAAATAATTTTTTGATACATTTCTTTTGCGTTTTCTATATTGTTGAGATGATTTTCATAGATAAGAGCCAGCTTAAAATAAGCATCGTCTACTAAAATACCATCCTGAGGTAAATCTATGATTTTTATATAATTATTTTCGGCAGCTTTGTATTTTTTAATTTTAGTAAACAGTTCGGCTTGTTTAAATAAAGCTTCATCTTCAATAGCACGTCCTTTATATTTTTTTAAAACAATATCCAATGTATCTATGGCTTGTTTATTTTTATTTTGGAATGCTAATAAATCAGCTTTGGCATATGTTTTTAAAGCATCATAGACAGTATCTCCAACTATATTGTCTGATATAAGTAAATTCAAGTATAAGGCATCGTTAGCGATGAGTTGGGATGTGGAATTTTTCAATACTTTTAACTGAGTTAAAGCCCATTTAAAATCGCCCTTAAAATAAGAAGTCTGTGCAACTTTAAAACGTGCAGTTTGTGCTAGTGTACTGTTTTTTAAATGTATTTGTACCTGTGAATAATTAATAAGAGCTTCGTTAAACTTATTTGTATAAACCAGGACATCGGCTAATTTTAATTTAACTGAACCATATTGAAATTGAGAAGATGTTTTGGTCAATGCGTCTGTTAAAATTTCAATTGCTTTAGTAGGATTGTCATTTTTAAAAGTTAAAAAGTCTGCATAGGCAATTTGTATATCTAATGTTGAACTTCCGTTGCCATAAGTTGAGAATAATTGTAAAAATTTTTGCTCAACAATTTTTAGCTCTTTATTTGATGAGGATGTTGCAATTGCAATTTTCAATAAATATAGATTTGCATCTAATAGTTGGTTCGGATTTTTAGTATTTTCTAAAATATAGGTAAATCCCGTATTGGCGGTTTCGTAATCTTTATTAGTAAAAGCAATATCTCCCAATTCACTAATTCTCAATAAATTTTCTAAGTCTCTTTTATATAAAGCAATTTCCTGAACTAAGGCTTTACGATAATCCTTTTGCTGCATATATAACCAACTGAGCAGCTTATTCCATGAATTGTTAGGTTTTTTTTGCAATCGTTTTAACAGTAATTTTCTGAATAAAATATTATTAGAATCTTCACTGTCATCAGTTACAAACATACCTGCATAACGTTGTACAGTAGGATAAAAGCTTTCACTTTTTTCAACCATATTTAAATAGGAATTAAACATGTTTTCTATTTCAGCTTTTTCACCATAAATAAAGGCGATATAAGCATCGTAATTTAACTCAGGATTCAATTCCATTGCTTTTTGATATGCTTTTAAAGCAAAATCTAACAAATGATTTTCTTGAAATGTACGTCCGATACTATATCCAGAATGTGGATTGTTTTCTATAGATTGTAACGCTTGCTCATAATAAGGTATCGCTTTTTCGTCTTGATGCTGCAGTTGTAAATTATAACCTATTTCTATAATCAAATTCGTTTGTCTAGGAAACTCTTTTTGATGCTTATTTAATAGAATTGAAGCCGTCTCAAAATTTTCGGTAAGCTGATAGCAAGAGAGTAGTTTTTTAAAATAATCACGGCGTATTTTACTCTTTTCATACAAGGGTTTGTATAGCACAGCAGCTTTTTCATATTCGCCTTTGCGAAAATAATTATATGCCAATTGTGCGTTTTGCGAAAAACAAAAAGAACTCGTAAAAAAAAATAGTATGACAATAAACTTACGATGCATAACGTTATGGTATGGCTTCAAAGGTAAGAAAAGAAGTGTTAAAAATTTGATAAAAAGTATGAGTTAGAACATTACGATGTAACATTTTGGCATGACATTTGTCTTATGTATATAAATAACTAAATACTTTTACAATGATTGAATTAACAAAACACTACCAAAAGGCGAAAATAAACGCAACGCTATTTATGGAAAAAGGTCAGATAGGTGCTTACCTAAATGCCTTAATAGAAATGAATAGGTATAAAAAATTAATGGTTGCTGTAGCTAATAATTAAACTAGCCGGTAGTTTTCAGAACAGTAAACAGTTTGCTTTAAATTCACTCTAAAGCAATTATTGATGAATTATCTACGCAACTTAATTAATAATATCGAACCCAGTATATTTTTGTAATACTTCTGGAATTTTAATTCCGTTTTCGGTTTGATAATTTTCTAAGATACCCGCCAATACTCTCGGTAAAGCTAATGAACTTCCATTTAACGTGTGAGCCAATTCACTTTTACCATCCCCATTTTTAAAACGTAATTTTAGACGATTTGCCTGAAAGGTTTCAAAGTTTGACACTGAACTTATTTCCAGCCATCTATCCTGAGCTGTTGAAAACACTTCAAAATCATATGTTAATACTGAGGTAAAACCTAAATCACCACCACATAAGCGTAAAATACGGTATGGTAATTTTAGTTCGCGCAATATCTCTTTTACATGGTCAACCATCCCGTCAAGGGCTTCAAAAGAGTTATTAGGATGCTCAACACGTACAATTTCTACTTTGTCAAATTGATGCAATCTATTCAATCCTCTAACGTGAGCGCCATAAGAACCGGCTTCTCGTCTAAAGCATGGCGTGTATGCAGTATGAAGAATAGGAAAATCACTTTCTTTCAATAATACATTTCTATATAAATTGGTAACAGGCACTTCTGCAGTTGGAATTAAATACAAATTATCACCTGTTACATGGTACATTTGTCCTTCTTTGTCAGGAAGTTGACCGGTACCAAAACCTGATGCTTCATTTACTAAATGTGGTACCTGAACTTCTTGATATCCTGCATCCGTATTTTTATCTAAAAAATAGTTTATCAAAGCGCGTTGTAATTTGGCACCTTTGCCTTTATAAACTGGAAAACCGGCTCCTGTTATTTTTGTACCCAATTCAAAATCAATGATGTCGTATTTTTTTGCCAATTCCCAATGAGGTAATGAGCCTTCGTGCAATGTTGGAATGTCACCTTCTTTAAAAATTTCTTCATTATCTTCCTCAGTAATTCCTGCTGGGACTAATACATTTGGTATATTGGGTATTTGATATAGTAAGTCATTCAGCTCATTTTGAACATTGGTTAATTGTTCATTCAACAATTTAGATTGCTCTTTTAACTGACCAGTTTTTTCTTTTAGAATAGTAGCTTTTTGTTGTTCTCCAGATTTGAATAAAATACCAATTTCTTTAGAAATTTTATTTGACTCAGCTAATATATTATCTAATTCGGTTTGGGTAGCTCTTCGTTTTTCATCAATAGTTACTACTTTATTGATAATGTTTTCTGCATCAGCAAAATTCCGAACTGCTAATCGTTCTATAATATGGTCTTTATGTTCTCTTATAAAAGCTACTTGTAACATGATTTTGTTTTAATGAGGATGCAAAGATAGTAATAGATTGATGATTTATGAATTTAGATTTACGAATCTTTTGATTTAAAAAAGGGCATTATCAAATTTCAAATTAAGAGGGAATTATTGAAGAAATTTTATTCTTCATATGACAATAGCCACTCACTATGTTTAAAAGGACTCCATTTTATTGAGGCAATATCAATAGTATCATTTACTAAAGGATGGAAAGTTTTACCATTTACATTTACATTTCCTTTTACATAGACTGCAATATTTTGTTCTTTTTTTGCATATTCTTTTTTAAGATGTTGTGCAAATTGCCAAATCATATCAGGTTTAGTACTCATTGCTGCAATCTGTTTTTGTGTGAGATAATTAGTTAGTTTAATTTTTTCTTTTTTATTAGTTGCTTTGTCCACTACCGTAAAAATTTGATAGCCACTTTTTGAACGAAGCATCATTCGCCAACTTAAACGATGCCCTTCTTCTGTCCAAAGTACATTGTCTTTGATGAACCAGTGACGTAGAGGCAATAGTATTTGCAGTGTAAAATAAACTCCTATGAGCACGTAATAATAATTCTTTCGTTGTGGTAGAATAATTTCATTTTTATCGTATAGCCGTTTCTTTTTCAAAAAAAGATTTCTGACGGTTTCAGGTTTAAAAAAGAAGACAGCAAATGATAGTGTCAAAAATGGAAAGATACCCACTTGAAAAATAATTGCATTAAATAGATGAAAAAAAATAGATAGACCAAATCCAAAAACACGTGTCTTTCGGAATAATAATAAGGGTATAATAAGTAAGTCAAAAAATAGACCGCTGTAACTCAATAAATAATGAAACCATTCTTTTGTAAATAAGCTACCAACAATTGGGTAATCGGTTTTAGAAGATAAAAAGATTTGAACTGGAGTGGCATTGAGCCAGTCAGGATAAATTTTAGCAATTCCACCATAAAAATAAACCAAACCTATTTGAACTATTAAAAGTAGAGATGTCCAAAATGGAACGGAGATTGATTTTAATTCGGGGTTTCTTTTAATATCAACCGAAAGATAGTTATTTGCAGGTTGAAAAATCATTAAAAAACTTAGCAAGCAAACCAAATAATAATGATTGTTATACGATGATTTTTGCATTAAATAACTTGCAGACCACAGTATAAAAAAAGAAATAATTGCTAGTCGGTAACGATAACCTATCATAACACAAAATCCGAAAATACCCATTGCTAGATAATAAAAGTACATACCATTTCCGGGTAAAGGTTGTAAAAAATCAAACCCTATAAAGTTGAATGTGAATTTAGGTTCTATGAATGCTCTTGTAATCCATCCAGTAAAAATAGCGCCAACAGATTCTAAAAAAAGTAACAATCCGAAGATAATTCTAAATACTATTAATGGAGTATTGTCAATATGTCTAAAAAGAAATTTTTCCATTAGAAATCAATTCTCTGGCATTATTTTCATCGCTTTTAATTTGAGCAAAAAGGGCATCCATTGAAGAAAATTTTTGTTCGTCACGCAATCGATAAGCGAGTTGCACTTGAATATTTTCACCATAAAGATCAGCATTAAAATCAAGTAAATGAACTTCAATAGTTTGATATTTCCCATCAACCGTAGGTCTATAACCAATATTCATAATGCCAAATATATTTGTGTTGTTTATAGTAGTTTTTATAATATAAACTCCAGACTTAGGAATTAATTTATAAGACTCTTCTATATGAATATTTATTGTAGGGTAATTCCATTTGTTACCCAAACCTCTACCATGAACAATGGTGCCAGTAAGCATAAATTCATAGCCTAAATAGGTGTTGGCCTTTTTAATATTTCCTTCTTCTAATGCTTTACGAATTTTCGTAGAGCTAACAGCAATATTTTGAATGTCTAGTGAGGGAATTTCTTCAACTTCAAACCCATAAAGAGTACCATACTCTTTAAGTTGTTCAAAATCGCCTTCTCTATTTCTACCAAAATGATGATCGTAACCAATTATTAATTTTTTAATTTTTAGTTGTTGAACTAATATTTTTCGAACAAAATTTAATGCAGTAAGCCTTGAAAACTCTTTTGTAAAGGGCTCAATAACCAGAAAATCCAATCCTGTTTTTTCTAATAAGGCAATTTTCTCTTGCAAGGTAGTTAGTAGTTTTAAGTCACCACCTTTTTGTAGTACCATTCTTGGATGAGGGAAAAAAGTAAAAATCACTGATTTATCATTTTTTTCGTTAGCGCTTTTTACTAAATTTTTTACTATTTCTTGATGGCCGATATGAACTCCATCAAATGTTCCAATAGTGATAATTGAAGTTTTTTCAATAGTATTGAATGTAGAAGTTGAATGGTAAATTTTCACTAAAAGAAAGATTTATTTTGAGATATTGTTTTTTATATATTTGAATAATGATTTGTGGAATAGTTTCAACACTAAGATTTAGTGTTCAAAGTTAATTTATTTTTTTAAGAATAAGTTTCAAATTGACTTTTTTAACCTTAATAACCTGATTTTTATGACACCTCCAAACGATTTTGATAAAGAATATTCAGAATAATTAGGGCTGATAAGAAAGTTCGTAAATTATGTTAAATTTGTAGCATACTGAAAATGAAACGATTTTATTACATATTTTTCTTTGTTTATTTAATCATGTACAACTTTAATGGATTTGCACAAGAAAAAATCCTATGGTCAAAAACTGATAAGATAAGAATAACAGAAAGTTTATTAAAGAAAGAATCATTTATTTCAAATTATCAAACCTTTAAATTAGACTTAGAAAACTTAGAGAATCAATTAAATAGTATACCTAAAGAATCATCTGATAAGGGTAAGGTTATCAAATTTCCTGACGCCAAAGGTAATCTACAGAAGTACCTTGTTAAAGAAACATCCTTATTGCATCCAGAACTGGCTGTGAAATTCCCGACAATTAAATCGTATGTGGGGCAAGGTGTAAATGATAAATCGTCTAGCATTCATTTTACCGTTAATATATTAGGTTTATATGCAATGATTCTATCTTCTGAAAAAGGAACCATGTATATTGATCCTTATACCAAAAATAGGAAAACCTATATGGTTTATTCAAAAAATGATGTTAGTACAAATAGAAATTTTACATGTTTAACAAAAAATGAACCTGTTAAGAATAGACCTAAGAGTTCTAACAAAAACGCGAATGATTTAAAATTACGAACATTTAGATTGGCGTTGGCAACAACCGAAGAATATTCTAATTTCCATGTAAATGCGGCAGGACTAGGAGCTGGCAGTACCCGTAACGATTCTATTAATGTTGTAATGTCTGCTATAACAGTTACTATGACAAGAGTGAATGCTGTGTTTGAAAGAGACGTGGCGTTGACGATGCAATTGGTTGCAAATAATGACCAGATACTGTTTTTAGAGACTGATTCTGGTAATGATCCTTATTCAAATAATAACGGTTCAGCTATGCTAACACAAAATCAGGCTACCATTAATAATAGAATTGGTGTAGCAAATTATGATATTGGACATGTGTTTAGTACAGGAGGAGGTGGTGTTGCATTTTTAAGTTCATCTTGTGGAGCTTCAAAAGCAGGAGGTGTTACTGGGTCTAATGCTCCTGTTGGAGATAGTTTTGATATCGATTTCGTTGCTCATGAAATGGGTCATCAATATGGTGCTAATCATACTTTTAATGGAACAGCGAGCAATTGTGGAGGAGGTAATAGAAATGCAGCTACGGCCGTTGAGCCAGGCAGCGGCTCAACCATTATGGCATATGCAGGTATTTGTTCACCACAAAATATTCAAAGTAATAGTGATGCCTATTTCCATAGTATTAGTATTCAAGAAATGTTTGATAATATAACAGCAGGTTTTAGTCAATGTGCTTTAGAAACTGATATGATTGTTAACCTAAATGCACCAACTGCTGATGCAGGAAATGATTACACCATTCCTAAATCAACACCGTTTGTTTTAAGAGGGCAAGGTGTTGATGTTGATGGAGATGAAATAACATATTGTTGGGAACAAGTTGATAATGAAGTTAACGGAATTAGTATTCCACCTTCATCAACACAAACACTAGGAGCAGTTTTTCGTTCATTTTCTCCGACGAGCAAAACAGATAGGTATATGCCTGTTATAAATACAGTACTTTCAGGTACTACAGCATCAGCATGGGAAGTTGTACCTGATGTTTCCAGAACAATGAACTTTAAATTGACAGTAAGAGATAATGTTGTTGGCGAAGGACAGACGAGTTCTGATACTATGGCAGTAACGATTAATGATGTGGTGGGTCCTTTTATAGTTACTTCTCAAAACACTCAAGGTGTTTCTTGGAATGTAGGAGATACAGAAACCATTACCTGGGATGTGGCAGGAACAGATGCAAATAGCGTGAATGTTACTACTGTGAATATTTTATTGTCACTTGATGGAGGTTTAACATTTCCAATAACGGTCAAGTCTAATACGTTAAATGATGGTCAAGAAGATATTGTGGTGCCAAATTCATTAGCAGCAGATGCTAGAGTTATGGTAGAAGCCGTAAACAATATATTTTATGCGGTCAATAGTGAGGCTTTTTCCATAGGCTCTTTTGAAACTACTTGCACTGTGTATAATTCAACCGATATACCTAAACAAATTCCTGATAATAATGTTAATGGTGTTGTATCAATAATTAATGTACAAGATGATTTTCTTATTTCTGATGTAAATGTAATTATCGATATAACGCATACCTCGATTTGGGATATACAAATTTATTTGAAAGCCCCTAGCGGTACAGAAATATTAATTTATGATAGAAGTTGTGGATCTTCAAGCGTTCTAAGAAAGAATGTGAATGCTACTTTTGATGACGCTGCAGCCTCGGCGGTTTGTAATAATGCCGACCCAGCAATTTCTGGTGTAACAAAATCAGACAATGAACTTTCAATATTTAATGGTCTATCTTCTTTAGGCGATTGGGAGATAAAAGTGGTAGATAATTCTTCAGATGATATAGGGTCAATAAATGATTGGAGTATTGAACTCTGCCAAACCAATCAAACGGCTTCAGTAGACGATTTTTCGTTTAATAAATTTATTGTGTATCCAAACCCTTTTAGTAATACTTTTACTATTTCGTTAGGTTCCAATAATTCAGAGCCTGTTTTTATTACTTTATATGATATTACAGGTAGCACTGTCATCAGTAAAAAAATCAATAGTACAAGTACTACTTTTAATAAAGAATTTGATTTTAGTAGGTTGGCAACAGGAGTATATATTTTAAATGTTCGTAAAGGTATTGCGAAAACCTCAAAGAAAATTATAAAAAACTGATTTTTAGAGAAATTTACTATGCATGCATTATAAAATCCAAAAAAAATTGTATTTTGCGACGATGTTAACCTTATAAACGAAAATTATGAAGAAATTTTTTACTATTGTTTTTGCACTATTTTTGGGTGCTACCATGTACGCGCAAACTACAGTTACGGGAACAGTTACAGATTCGGCTGATGGGCAACCTATACCGGGTGTCAATATTAAAGTAGCAGGAAAGGCTTTAGGAACCACTACTGATTTTGATGGAAAATATGAATTACAAGTAAGCCAAGCAGCACCTTTTAATATTGTGTTCTCAAACCTTGGTTATGTTTCACAAACAGTTGAAATTACAAAAAGTAATCAAACAGTTGATATCGCTTTAGTAGAAGCAGATAATACCTTAGACGAAGTTGTTGTTTCAGCTTCTAGAACACCAGAGAGTGTTAGAGAATCTCCGGTAACCATTGAAAGAATGGATGTTAGAGATATTAAAAATGCTTCTGCAGCTTCTTTCTATCAAAGTATAGCTAATTTAAAAGGAGTAGATGTGACAACAGGTAGTTTAACATTTAATTCTGTAAATACAAGAGGTTTTGCAACGTTCGCAAATACCCGTTTTGTACAATTGATTGATGGTATGGACAATGCATCACCGGCATTGAATTTTGTATTGGGTAATTTAGTTGGTATAAATGAATTAGATATCAAAAGTGTCGAATTAATACCAGGAGCTTCTTCCGCATTATATGGAGCGAATGCCTTTAACGGAATCTTATTCATGACTAGTAAAAACCCTTTTGATGAACAAGGAATAAGTGTGTATTTAAAAACAGGTTTAACTATTCAAGATAGAGCGGGTGATAATCAATTTTATGATTTGGGTATCCGTGCTTCACATGCTTTTAGCGAAAAATTTGCAGTAAAAGCATCTTTTTCTTATTTAGATGGAACAGATTGGTATGCTGCAGATGATAATCAATATACTAGATCTACTGTTTCAGTGAGTGCTGCAGATGATATAACACCTTTTAGCTCTTCAAGATTAGTGCATGATGGATTGAATATTTATGGTGATGAAGTTACATTGAGTGCTGGAGGATCAAACCTTAACCAAGTAGCGCAGGCCTTGGAAGCAGGAGGTTTAATACCTGCAGGTGCAAGTGCATTGGTACCAGCAGTTGATGTTGGACGTACGGGATATTTTGAGCAAGATTTAACCGATTATAAAGCTAGAAGTGTGAAATTTGATGGTTCTTTAAATTGGAGACCTTTTGCTAATGACTTGGAAGTTATTTGGAATTCTAGAGTTGGTTTTGGTAATTCAATTTATCAGGGGGCGAATAGATATAGTTTAAATAATTTTCTAATGCAGCAACATAAAATAGAGGTTAGAAGTAACGATTTCTTTGTAAGAGCCTATTCAACTTCTGAAACGGCTGGAGATTCGTACGATATGCGTTTTACGGGTATTAATATGAATGCCGCGAATGCTACCCAATGGTTCGGTACGTATGCTGGAGCATATGTACAAGGTGCAGGAGCCGTTTTAGGCGGTGGTGGTAATCCATTCGACCCAGCGGTTCAAGCGCAATTACATGCAGGAGCAAGACAATTTGCGGATGCTAATGTTACGCTTCAACCTGGTACACCAGAATTTCAAGCACTTTTTAACCAAGTAACCGGCGATCCAGATATTTCAACAGGATCAAAGTTTTTAGATGATACCAAGATGTATCATACAGAAGGAAATTATAATTTTAAAAGATTATTAAATGATGCTGCTGATGTACAGGTAGGAGGGTCTTATAGAAGATATTCATTAAACTCAGGAGGTACTATTTTTACTGATTTTGATGGGCCAATTGAGTATGATGAGTTTGGGGCATACATACAGGCAAGTAAAAAGTTTGCGGACGAGAGAGTAAAACTAACAGCTTCTGTGCGTTATGATAAAAATGACTTTTTTGACGCTAATATATCGCCAAGAGCATCTATAGTATACTCTGCAGGCGAAAATAAACAACATAACTTTAGAGCTTCTTTTCAAACAGGTTTTAGAAACCCTGATACGCAATCATTATTTATTGGCTTTAATGTTGGTAGAGCAATTTTAGTAGGTTCTTCGCCTGATAACTTAGATAGACGTTTACCCGGCACAACATTGACAGGTAATGATGTGTATTTTGATTCTTATTCGTTAACTTCACTATTTGCTTTTGCTGGATCTGGAAATCCTGCAGATTTAGTAGCTGTAACGACTGATTTAGTTCAGCCTGAAAAAGTTACTGCGTATGACGCAGGATATAGAGGTAGACTAGGAAAGGTTTCAGTTGATGTGAATGTTTATTACAATACTTATGATGGGTTTATAGCTAATAAAACAGTTGTGACACCTATCTCAGGAAGTACAAGTGACCTCTCAGGAGTTATAGATATAGCTACTGGAAATTTTACAGTTTTTCAAACATATACAAATTCACTAGCAGATGTATCATCATATGGTGGTACTCTTGGGTTAAATACAAAGGTTGGTGGGTTTAATTTCGGGGTAAATTATACCTATGCTAATCTGGATTTTGATCAAGCAAGTGATCCTGATTTTGCAGCAGGTTTTAATACACCAGAGCATAAAATTAAAGTGTCTTTTGGAAACCCAAAATTATTTAAGAATTTCGGATTTAATATTAATGGAAGATGGAACGATGAATTTTTATGGTTATCAAGTTCTGCAAATGCGCTTGTTGAGTCAAGAACAGTAGTTGATGCACAGATAAATTATTCAGTACCGAGAATAAAATCTACCTTTAAAATTGGTGGATCTAATATTGGTGGACAAGAATATTTTAGTGCTCCTGGTACAGGTGCTGTTGGTTCTCAATTTTATGTTTCTTGGACCATTAATCAATAGAAAAAAATAGAAAATATTTTAAGAAATAAGACTTAAGACTCCCGAAGTTTCGGGACTATTTTATAAAAAATGCCTAGATAAAATCTAGGCATTTTTTATGCTTTAACTACTTGTTAATATTTGATAAAAATTGTTTTAAAATTAAATTAAATTGAATTATCTTTGCGCCTTGAAAAAGTAAAGGATTTAGTTAGATTTTAATAAAAAGGAATCTTTAATCTATTTCCTCTTCTCTTTTATCTTAAAAAATAATTAAACAATACACAATGACGAAAGTTACAGGTACAATTGCTCAAATTATTGGTCCGGTTATAGATGTTGCATTTACATCAGAGGGAGACCTTCCAAAAATATACGATTCTTTGAAAATCACAAGGAAAGATGGTTCTGCATTAATATTAGAAGTTGAACAGCATATAGGTGAAGATACAGTGCGTTGCATTGCGATGGACTCTACAGATGGTTTAAGCAGAGGTCAGGAAGTTGTTCCAACAGGAAATCCAATAAAAATGCCAATAGGGAAAGATATCTATGGTAGGTTGTTCAATGTTATTGGTGATGCAATTGATGGATTAGGAAATTTACCAAAAGAAGATGAGAATGGATTATCTATACATCGTCAAGCTCCTAAGTTTGAAGATTTATCAACTTCTACAGAAGTGTTATTCACAGGTATTAAAGTAATTGATTTATTAGAACCTTATGTAAAAGGAGGTAAAATTGGTTTATTTGGTGGAGCAGGAGTAGGTAAAACAGTATTGATTATGGAGTTGATTAATAATATTGCAAAAGGACACGGTGGTCTTTCTGTATTTGCAGGAGTTGGAGAGCGTACACGTGAAGGAAACGATTTACTTCGTGAAATGTTAGAGTCAGGTATTATTAAATATGGTGATGATTTTATGCATTCTATGGAAGAAGGCGGATGGGATTTATCTAAAGTTGATAAAGCAGGAATGAAAGAATCGAAGGCGACTTTTGTATTTGGTCAAATGAATGAACCTCCTGGAGCTCGTGCTCGTGTAGCATTATCGGGTTTAACTATTGCAGAATATTTTCGTGATGGAGCAGGAGACGGTCAAGGAAAAGACGTATTGTTTTTTGTAGATAATATTTTTAGATTTACACAAGCAGGTTCAGAAGTATCTGCATTATTAGGACGTATGCCTTCTGCGGTAGGATATCAGCCTACACTAGCTACTGAGATGGGAGCAATGCAAGAACGTATTACTTCTACTAAAACAGGTTCTATTACATCTGTACAAGCGGTATATGTACCTGCAGATGATTTAACGGATCCTGCACCAGCAACAACATTTGCGCATTTAGATGCTACGACAGTATTGTCTCGTAAAATTGCAGAATTAGGTATCTATCCTGCGGTGGATCCATTAGATTCAACATCAAGAATTTTAACTGCTGATATTTTAGGTGATGAGCATTATAATTGTGCACAAAAAGTTAAAGAACTATTACAGCGTTATAAAGAGTTACAAGATATTATTGCCATTTTAGGAATGGAAGAATTAAGCGAAGAAGATAAACAAGTAGTGTATAGAGCGCGTAGAGTACAACGTTTCTTATCGCAGCCTTTCCATGTAGCTGAACAGTTTACTGGTATTCCTGGAGTATTGGTTGATATTAAAGAGACTATGAAAGGGTTTAATATGATTATGGATGGTGAATTAGATCATATTCCAGAAGCAGCATTTAACTTAAAAGGATCAATAGAAGAAGCTATTGAAGCAGGTGAAAAAATGCTTGCTGAGGCGTAGCCGAAGCAAGTGCTAAACTCGTTTTAGTACCTTATGAAATATTTGATTATAAATTAAAAGACCCTGAATCAAGTTCAGGGTAGTAAAACAAGTTTTACTATGTATTTAGAAATTGTTACACCAGAGGCTATATTATTTACTGGAGAAGTTGATTCGGTTGGAGTACCGGGAATTAATGGAGAGTTTCAAATGTTAAATAGTCACGCGCCTATCGTTTCATTATTGCAAAATGGAACGATTAAAATAGTTGGTACTATTCAAATTGAAGAAGATTATAAAGAAAAATTTAGTGAAGAAGGAAACGGAATTACGCTATTACCTATTAATGGAGGCACTATAGAATTAAAAGGTAATAAAGTTATAATTTTAGCAGATTAAGTAGTTTACTATTAATACCACAACAAAAAAGC
>Ga0256847_1000501_pt1 | contig 24504 bp, 16 predicted proteins | sample TeddybearmetaG_FD_189099 | JGI IMG/M metagenome (GOLD analysis project Ga0256847, IMG submission 189099) | Hydrothermal vent microbial communities from East Pacific Rise, Pacific Ocean - Teddybear | ecosystem: Environmental > Aquatic > Marine > Hydrothermal vents | place: Pacific Ocean: East... | reverse complement strand
GTCCATTTTCACCCCCAGCCGCACCCGGCCTGAGGATCTAGAAGCCATTCTGGTGCAACGGCATGCGCTGTTAGAGGATTCAGTTGAGCGCTTATTAGAAAGTGCGCAGAGTGGCAACAAACACCACTTACTCTTCGTTGGCCCACGGGGAACCGGCAAAACCCACCTCATGACCCTACTGGTTCACCGCATCACACAAGCGGATCAACAAACGAACCGGATGAGAATCGCCTGGTTGAATGAAGATGAAACCAGCACAACGTTTTTTGACCTCCTGCAACGCATTTATCGCGCACTAACTCAACGTTATGCGAATGAATTCCCGGACACACACCTGGAGGCTTTGTATGAACTCTCACAAAAAAAAGCGGAATATGCACTCGGCCAGCGGATACTCACACAATTACAGGATCGCACCTTGGTTGTTCTCATCGAAAACCTAGATGCACTTTTCGAAGAACTCCAGGCCAACGGTCAAAAAAAATTACGCGCCTTTATTCAGGAGCACCCCGTGTTATGCCTGGTCGCCACCGCACAACGTTTGGTGGATGACATCCGCAGGCGTAAAAAAGCTTTTTTTGGCTTTTTTCAGACAGAACAACTCGCCGTATTATCCATTGATGACGCCACCCAATTGCTCAGCAAGATTGCCGACCTAAACCAAAATTCGGACTTAACCCAGTTTTTAAACACCCCAACCGGGATTTCTCGGGTACAAGCATTGCACCATTTATCCGGGGGCAACCATCGAATTTATATCGTTTTGGCGCAATTCATTACCAAGGACAGCATCGACGCTTTGGTGCAACCCTTTGAAAAAATGGTGGATGAAATGACGCCTTATTATCAAGAGCGCATCCGTTGGCTGCCCGCACAACAGCGAAAAATCACCGAATACCTTTGTGGCCAACGCCCCACTGCGGTTAAACAAATCGCCAAACGTTTGTTCGCCTCAGAACAAAGCATCTCTAGCCAGCTCAAAAATTTACGCGATAAAGGGTATGTGCAATCGACCAAACGTGGCCGAGAATCTTTGTATGAAATCTCAGAACCATTAATGCGCATGTGCGTACAAGTCAAAGAAACGCAATCCCATGCACCCCTGGGCATTTTGGTTGACTTCATTCGAATTTGGTATGACAAACATGAACTTTCACAACGACTGACAATCTGTAAAACAACGGGCATAGAACGCAGTTACCTGGAGTCTGCCCTTGCAAAAAACCAATCTGAGGGCAACCTTCGAGCACGACTGGTGGCTGGCTATTTTTGCGCAGATCTGGACGACCAAGGCCAGAACTGGCATACGTTGATTGAAACATATGCCAGTCAATCGGATGAGCTGGGGCAAGCCTGCGGGCTATGGATAAAGGGGGAAGATCAACAAGCATTGTTGATGTTGAATGACATTACCCAAAACCAGGCACACAGCGATACCACAAAAGCAGCAGCCTGGTCACTCGCCACCGGGATACACCATGACAAACACTCGCACCCAGAAGCCATCCAATGCGTTGATTCAATGCTGAAGTTCCCCAATTTACCCGTACACGAAATTGCACTCGCCCTAATTGTCCGTGGCACGAATCTATATTATTTAACTGATTTAAATAAAGCAGAAAATAACTTTAAGGCGATATTTGATTTACAACCAACATTTAAACAACCATATGCATACTCCTATTTTTTTCTTGCCAATATTTACCTGGCAACAGGCCGATGGGATCACGCACTCACCGCACTCAATAACTCCTTTCAAGCAAAAAACCAACATGACCAACAAATACCACTCAATTTAACACACCTGATTCACACCCTTTTCCAAAACCACGTCACACCCAAAATACTCAACCAACGCATTCAAGCATTTATCCAAATATTTCAAGCACACGACACCGTATCAGAGTTAGGTCTCGCACTAATTTGTCATATTGGTGCTCTATATACTGGTGATGAGCCATTACCCACGGCAGAAAGCTTAACCTTGTGGGCTTCAACCTGGCAACAGGCTGGTCAAAACATAACTGCCTTTTCGGTGCCGCTAAGAATTTTTCTGACGGGCATTGAGTTTCTTAAAACCAAAGATCGAGGGGTTTTACTCAACCTCAATCAGGAAGAACGCAGAATCCTGGAGCAGACCATGCAACTGACTTAACCTCAACGCTTAAAACGCGGCATTTTCGCCACAACATGCCGCTGCCACCAGCGCTGACGCTTCAATTGTTTAAGGTTATTCTGGGCTTCCCCACTGCCCAAATCCGCCGCTTTTTCAAAGATTTTTTCTGCCATGTCGTGGCTTTTCGCCACGCCTTGGCCATTCGCATAAAGGATGCCCAAATTATTCAACGCCAAGCTGTGCGATTGATTCGCCGCTTTCATCAACCAGTGCACGGCTTTTTGCGCGTTTTTCTCGACACCGTGACCGGCTTGATACAAACAACCCAATTGATATTGCGCTTCATCGTGGCCGTGTTCTGCGGAATTTTTGAAGTATATGGCGGCACGCGATAGGTTTTGCGTGACCCATTCCCCCACGTAAAATAACTCACCCAGTTTAAAGTTCGCCAGTGCGCTGCCAGCTTTGGCCGCTTGCTCAAAGTATTGAATCGCTAAGTCCATGTTTTGCTCAACCCCTTGGCCGTGTAGATAACGCTCTGCCAAGGCGTATTCTGCCAATACGTTGCCACGCTCGGCGGCTTTTTGATATGCCGCCACGGCTTGTTCGTGCTCTTCGATGTCCTGATGCATCACGCCTAAATGATAATCCGCTTCTGCACAGCCAGCATCCGAGGCACAGGTATACCAATAACGCGCTTTTTCGAGGTCAATGTCGACCCATTGCCCCAGGTGAAAAATCATCGCCAAACGCAACATGGCATCAACGTCGTTTTGGTCTGCCGCTCTATAGAACCAGTGTAACGCTTCCTCGATGCTTTGCGGGACATCCGCACCCGCCAGGTAAACATCCCCCAGTTTGATTTGGGCCGCAGCATAACCGGATTCGGCGGATAAGATCAGCAGTTTAACCGCTTCATTTTCATTCGGCAGCACCCAGCGCCCGGTTTGATACATCAAAGCCAGCTCGTATTGCGCTTCGGCTTCACTTTGGTTGGCTAAATTACGCCAAATATCAAACTCGGTTTTATAATCTCCACGCGTAAAAGCGCTTTTCGCACTCTTTTTATACGAATCGTAAGATCGAGGGCCAATCCAACGGGTGCTCACCATGGCTTTATTCTTTTCTCTGACTGCGCCGCTTGGCTGTTTGCGTTCGCATAAAACGCACGAGCCGATCATAACTGACTTTGCCCAGTTGTTTGGCCACTAACTGGCCTTCTGGATTAAACACCAACATGGTCGGTGTGCCCTGCAATGGCCCCGCGCCCAATTCAGCATATTGCTTTTCATCCACCAATAAATTCGGGAAATCGAGCACATAATTCTCCATGAAGGTCGCCACCACCTGTTTATCCGGGAAACCAAAGCTGGGGAAATCAATCGACAACCCCAACACCATGGCGTTTTTATCTGAAAAATCATCATGGAAACTTTGTAAATCGGGCATCTCATCAACACAGATGGGGCAACGCGTCGCCCACACGGTCAAAAAAACCCACTGCCCTTGCCCGATATAACGTGTTAACGCGTGTTGCTGGCCATCCATCCCTTCCAAACTGATCTCCCCCAACGGCCGCGTTTGGGCGTGGGCGTAACTGCTGATCAAGAATAACAGCATGGCTAGCGCTAAACAGCGTCGATTCATGTTCATAACATTTCCCTAATAACGTACGCTGAGCACTTCATAATACCGTTCCCCTTGCGGTTTTTTCACCACCACTTCATCGCCGGCTTGTTTGTGCATCATGGCTTTTGCCATCGGCGCATCCAGGCTAATATAGCCTTGGCTAAGATCAAATTCATCTGGGCCGACAATGCGATAAGTGACGCTCGCCCCGGTATCATCTTCTAAAGTGACCCAAGCGCCAAAATAGATGCGACGGATGTCTGTCGGCACGGTGTCCACAACTTGCAAAACCTCCAAACGTTTGCGCAAAAAACGCACACGCCGATCAATTTCACGCAGTTGCTTCTTACTATAGATGTATTCTGCATTTTCCGAACGATCCCCTTCTGCGGCTGCGGCACTCACACGCGCCGTCACTTCTGGCCTTTTCACCTGCCATAAGTGATTCAATTCTGCGCGCAACGTTTCAATACCTTGCCGCGTAATATACGGTGAACCGGGTTTTTGGGGGGCTCGATAGCGACCCATGTTAACTGCCTCGCCTGTTTGCGTGTGGGCTGATCGGCTTCTGTTTTGCCGTCATATTGGTTACTCTGTGCGCCTCACCCCATTGGATGCCAACGCAACATGATCAGACTCTTCACCGCTTTGTTAACCCTCATGCTTATTTTTATGGTGGCTTTGACGTTTAAACGCACCATCGATAAAGTCTTAAATTATATGGCCATTCTGCTGCCCACGGTGAGCCTTTTGTTCATCGCCGCCACCCTCAACGATATTCTAGACGGCAGCGCCACCCACGCGACTTGGATGGTGTTTGTGTTATCCCTGGTCGGCACCGCCACTGGCCTTAAATTACTGTTTGATGCCTGGCGATGCAAACACAAAAGCACCCAAAAATACGCTGAAAAACATCTGCTTGAAATCGTGCGCCAACATGCTGGCCGTGTCACGCCCATTGATATTGCCATGCAAACCGATTATACGGTAGAGGAAGCAGAACAAAAGTTGGATCTGTTCTGCGAGCAAAATATTGCCGAGCGGGATCTCACCCCCTCAGGCAAAATTGTGTATGTCTTCCCTGGGTTCATGTCCGAGGCTGAAAAACGCCAAGCACAAGACCCGATGACGTTATAACGTGATCAACACAGAGTAACCCAAACCAATACAGGCACACGCAGCAATGACTTGCACAATGCCCACTTTAAATTTAAATAAGGCCAAAAACGCAAACGCCCCAATGACCGCTGAAAAGACCTCAAACTTGCCGTCAAAACCTTCTGGCCACAACACGTGATAGGCGAAAAACACCGCCAAATTCAGCACCACGCCCACCACGGCGGCGGTAATCCCGGTTAATGGCGCGGTAAATTTCATATCGCCCCGCGTGGCTTCCACCGCAGGCCCACCGATGAGAATAAACAGGAACGACGGTAAAAAGGTGAAAAAGGTCGCCACACACGCGCCCGCCGCCCCAGCCAAAGGCAACATCTCCGGGCCAAAAATCTCTTTGGTCCAACCGCCGACAAAACCAACAAACGCCACCACCATAATCAATGGGCCTGGGGTGGTTTCCCCCAACGCCAACCCATCAATCATTTGTGTGCCGGTTAACCACGCATACTGCTCCACACCGCCTTGATACACATACGGCAAAACCGCATAAGCGCCCCCAAAAGTGACTAACGCGGCTTTACTGAAAAAGGCACCCATTTGGGTCAACGTCCCTTCCCAGGCATAATTCAGCATTAACAGGCCCATCATCGCGCCCCACATCAACAGGCCGACCGCCACATACAGCAACAAACGCTGCCATTTAAAACGTGCGTGTGCTGGCACCGGCGTATCATCATCAATCAAAGCTGGGCCATAACTGTCTTTGCCGTCGCCTTGGTGGCCACCCACTTTGAATTTATCTGGGGCGATATGCGAACCGGCATACCCGATCAAGCCCGCGATCAAGACGATATAAGGAAACGGGATGTGTAATGCAAAAATAGCCACAAACGCGAGCAAAGCCATGGCCCGCAGCACATAATTTTTTAACGCCCGAGAGCCAATCCGATACGCCGCAAACACGACAATGGCGGTGACGGCGGGTTTGATGCCATACAAAACCCCTTGCACCATAGACACATCACCATAAGCCAGATAAACCCATGTGAGACCACTCAAAATAAACAGGGAAGGCAGTACAAACAGTATGCCCGCCGCAATACCACCCCAAATGCCATGCATCAACCAACCGATGTAGGTGGCCAATTGCTGGGCCTCTGGCCCTGGCAGTACCATGGTATAGTTCAGCGCATGTAAAAAACGCTGCTCAGAAATCCAGCGGCGTTTTTCCACCAGCTCCTGGTGCATCATACTGATTTGACCGGCTGGCCCACCAAAGCTGATAAAGCCCAGCTTCAGCCAATAGATAAAAGCCTCGCTAAAGGACACAAGGCCAGGTCGTTCTGTTGGCGCGTTCACAGACATTGGCATACTGACTCCCTGTAAGATGGTTCCAAGTATAAAATGAATGCGCAATTAAGCCACAAACGCAGAGGGCTGACAAGCACGCTGCGTTGGGCGATGCAGCGCTTACGCCGCTTTCAGTGCTTTTTCAACCTGTCGTTGCAGGTAACCAATGTGTAATTGCAACTGATACAACTCTTCCATAAAACTCAGCGGCACTTTGACTTCTTTCAGATCCTGCTCCACCGCTTGCAGGCTTTCCCGAACGGCCAACAGTTGTTCGTTGGATGCGGTCGCGGTAATCTGCAAATCTTGCTCACGCACACGCCCATACCATTGATAAATTTTCGCCCGCATACGCCAGCGATATAATGGTGGGGTTAATTTGAACAAGGGTAAGAGTAAGGTCAATAACGGCACGATCATGATTTTTAAGCGGTCAATGGTCGAGGCCAGTTGAAAGGGTAAAACACTGTATAAAAACGAGGGGCCTTTTTCAAAATATTGCTGAGCATCCTTATTCCCAGGCAGACCATTGGTGTCACTGGTCGGGAAACGCCCCGGTGAGTCAATTAAACTGCCATCACCATGCAGGGTTTTCGCCACCTCCAGTAACAGCGGTGTTAACCCCGGATGCAAATCCGTGCGTGCGGCTAAAATCGTACTCATGGCGAGTAAATCCACCGTCTGCGAGGGCCGATTGTCTTTTAACGACAACAACCCTTGGGGCAAAGACACTGCGGATAAAAAGTCATAACGCCGGGTATAACTTGCCGAGCGTTGAAAATGCATGAACGCCACGTCGTCTTGATCCATGAGCGCCTGAATGTACGTGCTTTCCAACGCCGCCACAAAAAACCCCACATCAATCTTGCCCTCCATCAATGCTTGTGTGGCGGCGGCTCCACCCAACGCTGAAAAGGTGGCGTTGTCGGCCGTCACCCCATTATCTTTCAATAATTGTAACGACACCGGGCGTGTGCCACCGCCGGTGTGACCAATGGCCAGGGTTTTGCCGGTTAATTCAGAGAGGTAACGGAAAGGCGCATTTTTGCGATAAAACACCCACAACGGTTCATGGTTAACACTGGCCAAGGCTTGCACGCCGGTAATGTCTTTCGCCGCCACCCCGCTTTGCACAAAGGCCAAATCCACGCCACCGTCTGTTTGTTGTAACAAGGCCAGATTTTCCACTGTCCCGGCGGTACTGCGCACTTCAACTTCTATGCCAGACCTTTCTTTGATTAATGCGGCATACCGCTGTGCATACCAATAATAAGCCCCCGACGGACTGCCACTGGCCATGGTCAATTTTTCCGGCAATGGGGAGCCCACCAACCACCGAAAGGTGAGAAACATACCCAACGCCGCAATCAGAATCACGGTGCCCCACATGGCCAACATTTCTTTCGATTTCGTAAATACCATGAACCTACCCTTCCCCCTAACAAGATACCTTTGAGAATAGCAGCCTATTGGGATCCCCACAGCGTTTCTAAACGGCTGTCGCGGCCACACACTTTGCGGTAAAACTTATACCGGATGGGGCTTTTTTGATAAAAATCTTGGTGATAATCTTCTGCTGCATAAAACGTAGTGGCGGCTGTAATTTGCGTCACAATCGGTTCTGCAAAGGGTTTATTCTGTTCTAACGCTTGCCGGGAGCCTTCAGCCCATTTTTTCTGCGCCTCGGTCACATAAAAAATCTCTGAGCGGTACTGGCTGCCTTTATCACAAAACTGGGCATTTTCACGGGTTGGGTCAATGTTGCGCCAGAATACTTTCAGCAATTGTGGGTACTGAATTTTTGCGGGATCAAACTCAATTTTGACCGCTTCAACATGCCCAGATGCCCCTGCCGACACATCCGCATAAGTCGGGTTCGGTGTGTTGCCGCCGATGTAACCTGAGGTGGTTGAAAGCACCCCGGTCAAACGATCAAACGGCGGTTCCATACACCAAAAACAGCCCCCGGCAAAAATCGCAACGGCGGTTTTATGCGGGGCTTTGGGGGTTGTTTTCGCTTGCGCCAGACTGCTGGCCAACAGGCATAAACTCGTCAACCCCATTAACACTTTCACGTACTGATTCATATTTTCATTCTCCTGTGGCAATACCGGCTTTGGCTTCAACAGCCTGTTGTGAATCTGCATACGTCTGCGCCACTGCGTAAAACGTCGGCGCAACGTCTAAAAAAGCCTCAATCATGTCTGGGTCAAAATGGGTGCCACGGCCATCACGCAGAATCTCAACCGCTTTCTCGTGTGGGAAAGGCGGTTTATACACGCGTCGGCTGATGAGCGCATCATACACATCCGCCACCGCCATGAGTCGTGCCGAAATGGGGATATCATCGCCGGATAAACCTTCTGGATAACCGCTACCATCCCATTTTTCTTGGTGTGAATAAGCAATTTCACGTGCACACGTCAAAAACGACGTTTCCGTTTCCAAGCTGGATTCAGCCGCAACAATGGCATCGCGCCCATAATTCGTGTGTTTTTTCATCTGTTCAAATTCATCAGCGGTTAATTTACCCGGTTTCAACAAAATGTGGTCCGGCACACCGACTTTACCAATGTCATGTAAGGGCGCGGATTTACACAACATTTCAATATTTTCTGGGCTTAAATACGCGCTAAAGCGTGGGTGCTCACACAGAGCTTGGGCCAAAATTTTCACGTATTGCTGTGTTCTTCGGATGTGATTGCCGGTTTCTGGGTCACGCGATTCGGCCAACGACCCCATCGCCACCATCACCACATCTTGCAACACACTCAACTCACGGGTGCGTATTTGCACTTTGTGTTCCAGTAGGACATTTTGCTCGCGCAAAAAATCCCGTGCGGTTTTTAATTCCAACTGCGTGGCGACCCGAGCCAACACAATCGGGGGGCTGATCGGTTTGGTAATATAATCCACCGCGCCTAAAGCCAAACCTCGGATTTCATCTTCAATCTCGGTTTTTGCGGTCAAAAAAATCACCGGAATGGCCCGTGTTTGCGCATTTTGCTTGAGCTGCTCACACACCGCATACCCATCCATCTGCGGCATCATAATGTCCAACAAGATCAAATCCGGCCTTGGTTCCGCCGCCGCCAAACGCAAGGCTTTAGCGCCATTGGTCGCGACTTTGGTTTTGTACTGATCTTTTAACAACCCGGTCAACACCGACACATTCGCCGGTGTATCATCCACCACCAAGATTGTTTTTTGTTTCACCTCGTACATCTGCGCTCCGCCGTGCTTGACCCCATAACAGAATCATAGCTGTTTGATCTATACTATGCTGATCAAATACGCCTTCTGAGGTATCCGACCATGCTCACCGCTCCCCCCTCACACCGCGCATGATGTGGCGACGGCTTTACGCTTATTGGCTGGCCGCAGCAGGGGGTGTGCTCGCCCTGCTGGCGTGGCTTTGGCTGCCGACCCCCACGCACCTCCCACACACCCTACTCAGCCTGGCTTTGGGTTTTGCTCTGGTGGTGGTGGTGCAGCATGCTCGGCACCTGCATCAGCGCATGCAAAGCATGCATCAACACCATATTGAGCTGGAAACCGCGCTGGAACACACGGTTGAAGCACGCACCCGAGAGCTGCTGGAATTAAATCGAAACTTTGTCACCTTACTAGAAAATACCTCTGACTTTATTTATTTTAAAGACAAAGACCGGCGTTTCGTTGCGGTCAGTAAAACCATGGCCAGCATTACCCAACACGATACCTGGCAAGCGTTAATCGGCAAAACCGACCAAGATGTCTTTCCCGCTGCGCATGCGAAAGCCTATTATGAAGAGGAAGTCCCGGTTTTATCCGGCGAAATAGCCGTGATGGTGCGCCAACAACCGTACCAAAATGAACACGGTGAGGACGGCTGGGTGGATACGAAAAAGTATCCGATTAAAGACAAGCAAGGCAATATTGTGGGTTTATTCGGCATCAGCCGGGACATCAGCGAGTTTAAACAACTGACCCATGAACTGGCCCAAGCCAAAGAAACCGCAGAAGCGGCGAACCAATCCAAAAGTGATTTCCTGGCCAATATGAGCCATGAAATTCGCACCCCGATGAACGCCATCATTGGTTTATCACACCTGTGTTTGAACACCGAATTACAACCCAAACAACACGATTACATTAAAAAAGTGCACCACGCGGCGCAATCTTTACTCAGAATCATCAACGATATTCTGGATTTTTCCAAAATTGAAGCGGGCAAGTTAGACATTGAACACATCCCTTTTCGGTTAGACGATGTGTTGGATCATTTATCCGCTTTACTGGCGTTAAAAGCCCAAGAAAAAGGCTTAACTCTACTGTTTGAAACCGCCCCAGACACGCCCAACACGCTCATAGGTGACCCCTTACGTTTAGGCCAAGTGTTGCTTAACCTGGCCAATAATGCGCTTAAATTCACCCAGCAAGGCAGCATCACCATCGCCATTCAACCCGACATCATCGAGGCACACACGGTGACCTTACAGTTTGCCGTGCACGATACCGGCATCGGCTTAAGCCCGGCCCAAATACGCCGGTTATTCCAATCGTTTGCCCAAGCTGATAGCTCCACCACGCGCCAATACGGCGGCACGGGGTTGGGCCTCACCATTAGCCAACGTTTGGTTAATTTAATGGGCGGCGAGATTCAAGTCGACAGCACAGTGGATCACGGTTCGACCTTTGCCTTCCGCCTGCCGCTCGACCTCAGCCACGAGACGTTAAGCAGCACACACAGCCACACACAGCCCTGGACGTTAGAAGCACCGCCCAATCTACAAGGCATCCGCGTGTTATTGGTGGACGATAACGAGATTAACCAACAAGTCGCACAAGAGTTACTCAGCTCCGCCGGGGTTGACGTGTGTGTGGCCAATAATGGCCAAGAAGCCGTCGAGCTCGCCACCAGCCAGACGTTTGAGGCCATATTAATGGATCTGCAAATGCCGGTGATGGATGGGTATACGGCCACCCGCGCGTTACGCAAAAACCCGGCGTTACAGCCGTTACCGATTATTGCGATGACCGCCAATGCGATGGCGGGCGATAAAGAAAAGTGTTTGCAAGCGGGGATGAATGACCATATTCCCAAACCGATTGACCCCGAATATCTGTTCACCACGTTATTGCGCTGGGTTACCCCCGCCAGCACAGCGCCCACGAATCCACCCAGTAACCCAAGCAAAGCCACCCAGAGCCCGCTATCCACATTGGATTTACCGGGGATTGAAGTAAATAACGGGTTACGCCGGGTCGCCCATAACCACGCCTTATACCATCGCTTATTAAGCCAATTCGTGGACACCCAAGCACACGCAGGTGAACAGATTGCGCAGGCGGTACATGCCCAAGATTTTGCCCTGGCGGAACGCATTGCCCATACCGTCAAGGGCGTCGCGGGGAATTTGGGGGCCACCGAGTTGCAGCACTGTGCAGGGGGGCTTGAAAGCCGCTTGGGGCAAGCACAAGCTGCGCCTCTGGATGCGTTCATTGAAATCTTGGCCCGTGTGCTCACGACGTTGCGTGATTACCTGGCCAGCCGCCCCCAACCCCAGGTGCCCGCTAGCGGCAACCGCGCTGAGGCGATAGCTGCTTTGCACTGTTTACGCAAACAACTGGCTGAGGATGATGGGGAATCGGTGGATTATTTTCTTGAACACCAAGCAGACTTTGCCACTTTGTTTTCCGCCGACGCATTACAGGCCTTCAGCCGCTTGGTGCAAACGTTTGAGTTTGAAGCGGCGTTGCTTTGGTTGGCCGATCATGCGCAGGATGTGTTGCCACCGGCGTGAAGTATGCCTGCGTCTGCGGCATCAGGTGTTTCGTGTCTGCAAAAACGTATCGATGTCGCGTATCAATTGTTGTTCGTTGGCTTCTGGGGTGCACACCCGCACGGGCTTGGACGCTGACCAGTCTTGCAATAAGGCCACTACAGCAGCATGTGGTGACCATGGTTGACCGCGTAAAATAGCCAAATCCTCGACCAATACCGTTTTCTCGGCTTCGGCCAAACCATCCGGGAAAGCAAATTGGAGGATGTCGTCATCCGATGCCAACCAGGTTTTCAGCTTCACCAGGTTAACCCGCGTTTGTTCTGCGCATAACCTCCCACGCGCATCAAAAAACCCTAAACGCTTGGGCAGAGGTTCACCGGGGCGCAAGCCTTGAGATAACATTAACTTGGGGTCATCCGCTTGTTTTTGGAACCAATCAGGTGCAGCGTATTGGCCTGCAAAAGCGCCTAAAGCGGTGATCAAGTCGTCGTTTTTTGGATCAAAATCAGCAGGCAGCAACTGTCCGATTTTTGCAGACACAGCATCACTCAAATGATCCTGAACGGATTCGGTCAAGACCTCACGCACGGACCAAGACCGAGGAAGAGGAGGAGGCGTAGGAGGAGGCCAAAATACAGACCTAGACTGAAACAGAGACAGAGACAGAGACCGAGACAAAGACAGAGACTGAGACCGAGACCGAAACACAGACCGAGACCGAGACCGGGACCGAGGCCGAGACCGAGACCGAGACCAAGACCGAAACCGAGACCGAGCCAGAGACAGAGACAGAGACCGAGAAAACGCCGCCATCGCGGTATCACACGGTTGGCTTAAACCTTCGATGACGATGCTCACTTGGTACAGCAATAATGCCAAACGCGTGCGTTCAGGTGGTGGGCTATGGGGGCACAAACTGAGCAATACGCACGGTTGCGTCACCTCATCCCAAACCATCGCGTCTTCATCCCACCATTCTCCTTGTAATAACCAAACATCCAACGGCACTTGTCGTTGGGTTTCCGCCAGTAAACCCTGATTGTGTTCTTGCGTGGAGATCAGTATTTCCAATAACAACATTACCTGTTGCGGGATGATGGTGGCGTCTCCAATCTCTCTAACCCACACATCTTCCAGTGTCAAATTTGCCACCCAGGCACTCAAAATATCGTGTAACTCGGGATCTTGCACTGGCGTTTCCTGCGCTAACGCCAAACCCCAGCCAGATACCACCAGAACCTGCAATAGCGCGCTTTTGCGCATTTTTTCAGACCGATGATCACACCACTGTTGCGCAAGCTGAGGCAATGTATTTTCTGAGGCCTCTAAGCCCTCCGGCAAGGTCTCCACTAGCGGATTCGTCAGGTGCATCCATTGAATCGTTGGGTCAGGCTCCAAGAAGAGTTTTTTCATCAACGCCAAGCCCGCCACTTCCCACGCAGCAACCGACTTTAAGTCATCAAGGATAACACTGTCGTTATGCACCAAAGCGCAGGCCAACAGTACCGGCAACCAAGCCTGCCGATCCGATGGGTGAATGGGCAGCTCTTGGCCGGTCATGGCTTTACTCAACAACACCGCTTGTTTTTCATCCCCCAAATCCAACAAACCCAATAACTCAAAGTGACCTTGGTTTTGTGTGCGTTCGGCGTGAATGGCCAATAACAACAAACCCACTTCATCCCATCCGGGTTTCCCCAATTGGTTTTGTATGTCCTGAAAATGCTGTTCCAATTTACGCCCAGTTAAACGCCCTTGTAGGTATTCTGCACACAGATATTCCTGGAAACTCAAATGCGCCAATTGAATGTCCTGTGGGGATAACTCCACGACCAATCCACTCGGGTGCAAGTAATAATCCAGTAAGCGTTCACCATCATTCGGGGCCAATTCAACAAAACGTCCATATTCGGGTTTTTTTAACTGCCCCTCTAAAGCCTGAATGAAATCGGTTTTTGTCCACGTGATTTGGCGTTTATTGTCATCGTCATATTCATCAAGTGATCCCGCTTTTAACTGGCTCTGCCAAGCGATATAACCCAACGCCAAGCGCGTATCCCCTGGCGGCCAATGCGGCAATATTGTATCTGCGGATTTAACCGCATACGTCAACTGCCGATGTTTTTCTTGTCGCTCCAAATAAACATCCACAATGGCTTTATACAGCGCCGCTCGCCCATGTGGCATTTCATTGCGGGTGCAATGAATCAACGCCATCAGGGTTAAAAAAATCGGCCGCCTAGCCAGCGTTAAAAAATGTGGCCGAGTGGCATCCTGTAGCGCTGCTAAAAAACGCGGGATACCTTGCTGCTGTTTGTGCGACCAATCCTCACGGGCTTGATACCACTTGCGAATAAAACGATCAATCTGTGGCCAAGCCAACGGGGTTAAGTGCCACACCCTGGGTTTTTCATAACGCTCAACTCCCGGCAACTCAGTCATCTTCAATGCCGCCCAATTGATGCCCTCAAAACCACTGGGGCGGCCCGTCACAATCACCCGATGGCCAAGCGCATGCGCCTGCTGCGCCCAGAGTATAACTTTCGTCCGCACCTCTGGCCCACCGACTTCATCAATCCCATCAAACAAATACAAACACGGGAACGGCGCTTCATCATGCGCCAGACTCTGGCGTAAACGTGGCAAATCCAGCTTCCCCCCTGAGTCCCGCGCCAGATTCTCCCACCACACATGCAATAACCCCGCCAAATCCTGCACATCCCGTAAGTTCGGGATTTCTCGTAAAATCAGGGGGATCGGCGCGAGGCCGGACTGCTGTAAAATACGCTCGCGAAACGCGCTGCTGTGTCGCCCACACACCTCAGTGATGAGGGCTTTAACCAACGTGGTTTTGCCACTGCCGGGTCGCCCAGCAATGAGCACAAACCGATGCTCAACCAACACATCCCACGCTGCGCTGCCTGGCATCGTATCTTCGGTTTCGGCTTTAACCACATTGGTTGGCGCACTCATGCTGGTGTCACTGATGTCTTTGTGACTCATGCGTAACGGCACAAAAATGTGGCGTAACCCAACCGGGGCCGGGTCATCCGCCATTTCCACTAGATCAATACTGCCATGGCGAATGACCAACCAATCAAAATAGGCTGCGCGGGCACGCGCACGGGCGTTGATTTCAGCGGTACTGTCTGCCTTCATGTGCTTGCCTCGGTGGAGGTTTCGGTGATGTGTAGAAAATGCGAGGCAACGGCGTCGTTTGCTTTAATGTTATCCCGAAACCAACGCAGAAAATATTCGTCTGAACATTTTCGATCTAAACGGTCAAAAAAATCATCCACGGCTTTATCCAGCGATTGTTTGCCGTGTAATAACTCACTATCGGGTTCACCATTAGTGTGCGCCAACACATGGCTGAACTCCCGTGAAAAAAATTCTGCCACAATCCGTTGTGCAGACACCGGCAGAAGATGCCCTTGGTCAGGAGTGGCACTCTCCGGGAGATTATTCAACACACGATACAAGGGCACCAGCGCCCTGGGTTGACGCTCTAAAATACGCCACACGGCGGGGTGGTACTGCTTTAAATAATGAAACATAATAAAGCGCTCAATCTGGCCTTGCTCCCGCAACGCCGCACACTGCATCACGGCCCAGTCCGCACACAAACTGTTGACGAAATTTTTCAGTTTACGCGGGTTCGGTTCCAATAACGCTTGAATCTGCTGGGCTTGGGTTTTGCAATGATCAGACTCCCCTTCCGGGTGCATCTTATGCGCGACTAACTGGTTTTCTAACATCGAAATCACGCAGCTTTCAAGCGGCAAGGGCACCGACACCGTCGCTTGTAGCAGCTTTTCCAGATATTCCCTGTTTTCATCGTCACTCCGAGCAGACCATACTCGCTTCAGCGCCCCCAGCAAGGCGCTGTAATCCATGCCCAGCACAAACACACAGCGTTGTGTGCTTAAGTACAATTTGATCGACTCCAATAGTTTGATCGCTTGCGACTCTTCACACCGGTCCAAGTCATCAATGAACACAATCAAACGTGCGCCCGGCTGTAGATCCGTTTGGCTTCTGCTGGGTAGGCCTTTCAATGCGGTTTCCACCGCATCCTCAAACAGCAGATGAAAACGTTGACCATCACTTATCGTCACGTTCGTTTGTGCGCCTTCATGCCAGGCTTTGCGCACGGCATCACTGGTGCCTTGCACGGCTTTAACCGGTTTCCCCAAGGTCAACCCAATGGCTGCATCCACCGCTTTTTCCAGCAGCGCTAAACCCGCCAACCCCCCTTGCCGATTGATTTTGCCCCATGTCTGCTTGGCTTTAAAACGCCAGGTGTACTGCTTTTGAATCTCCATGAGCAGAGGAATCAGCGGGTTTTCTGTGTTTTGATGCAGCCAGGGCGAGTACCACACACATAATGTCTGCTCCAATGCGGCGACCTGTTCCTCGGATAAATCCAGGGGTAAGTCCCGTTCTGCGCCTGGCTGTGGCACATAATCGTAGGCCACCTGGTGCCACGCTTGGCGGTCATCCTCTTGGCGATCTTCGGATAACGGCAGGCCTTGGCTGATGGGTTGGCCTTTTAAGGTCGCAAAAGCCCGCCGCATTAAGCTGGTTTTCCCCGAGCCCCATTTGCCAACCACCCCCAACGTAAACGGAGCCGGTGTTTCCAAAGCCATGACCGCAACCCGGTCCCCCGCTTGCGCCATGCCCAAGGTATTACCCAGGCACCATTGGTCATTCTGATATTTAGGTGTGTCTGTCATTGCCCATTACCTTATATAAGCTGATCCAGCTAGGGAGTGCATACTGCCGCGTCAAAACGGGCCAAATCTTGAATGAACCGCGCTTGACCAAAACCAATGCGAAAATACACATCCTCAGCATGCATGAATAAATCACCGGGTAAAATCAAGATGCCGTGTTGCTCGCGTAATTGCCGCGCAAATTCAGCCGCCCCACCCCGCCGTAATTTCAAAAAAGCCACACAACCCGCTTGTGCCGGCTGCCAACTGAATTGATCCTGGTGCTGCTGCATGAATACGGCCAATTGTTCAATATTGCGTTGAATGATCGCACGCTGCTCGGCCAGGATCGTGTCTTGCGCGCGTAAGGCGATTAACGCCAAACATTCATCGGTGATGCCGTTGCAAATGGCGGTGTAATATTTTGCATTGGCCAGGCGCGCACAAAAATCCGCCGCTTGGCAGGCGATCCAACCCACACGCACGCCACCCAGGCCATAGGCTTTAGACATCACCCCCAAACTAATGGCTTTGGCGTACTGCGTTGCGGCGGTGGGTAAGCGCAGCGCAGGCGCATATTCCAACAGCCGAAAGACTTCATCGGATAATACCCACGCCCCCACACGCTCGGCGAGTGCCAACAGCGCGCTAAAATCCTCACCGCTGAGCATGGCCCCGGTCGGGTTGTGTGGAAAGTTGATGATGATCAATTGGGTGTTATCCGTGATCGCATCTTCCAGCATTTGTAAATCTAGCGCCCAACCGTGGGCCGTTGCTTGTAGAGGAATCGGCGTGATGTCAGCCTGACAGACGCGGGGAATGGCCAATAGCGGCTCAAAACACGGCGTGATGACGATGACCCCATCACCCGGCGTTAATAACGTGGCACAGGTCAGATAAATGGCTTCTACCGCCCCTGCAAAGGTTAATATCTGTTGCGCGGGTAGGCCGTAATGTTCACCCAATTGCTCACGCAGCAAGTGATGGCCGTCACTCACCGCATAGTCCAAGCCTAATGTTTCCCAGAGCGCTTGTGTTGGCTCATCGGCCAAGCTCAGTAACTGCGCTAAGGTGCGAGATTGCGTCGATGAGGCGGATAAGTTAATGCGCACCTGTGGGGCGGCGGCGGCCAGGTACGCCGCCAGTTTTAACGTCGGTAACGGCATGTGTTATTGACGCTCCCAAACGCTGAATTGGGCGACCGTATGCTGAAATTTGCGTTGCGTTTCACGAATCACAAACGGCACATCCTGTGGCTGCCCAACGGCGTTAAAGTGTGGCCCTAATAACGCATGCAAGGCATCCAAGGTGGTGTAATTTTCACCATTGACTTTAAACCCCCCGAGCCAATCCTGCCTCGGCGTAAAGTCCGCCAACCAGGTGTATGGCGAGGTTAACACCAGTAATCCGCCGGGGCGTATGCGCGTGTGGATGTCGCTTAAAAATTCCGCGGGGGCGTATAAACGGTCGATTAAGTTACCCGCAAACACGAGGTCGTAATCGCGGTATTTTTCATGCAAATTACACGCATCGGATTGCATAAAACGACAGCGTTCGGCGTTGTCCGCCAGGCCCAAGGTGGATAACTGGGTGGCTTTATAAGCCACCAATTCGCCTTCATCCGGTAACACATACCGCTGTGTTTGCTGTGCTTGTAAATGCGCCGCCACCGCAATAAAACGCGCGGAAAAATCCAGGCCATCCACGTGCTCAAATCCACGCGCCAATTCAAACGTGCTGCGGCCAACCGCACAGCCTAAGTCTAAGGCCCGTTCGGTGTTTCTCTGTTGCATCAGATCCAAACATAACTGAGCACAGGTTTGGGCAAAGTTAGGCACGTCAAAGTACTTATCCCCATAATGAAATTCAATGTATTGAGAGACCAGTTGATCGGTTTCGTAAATATTCGGTGTACTCATGGCGTCCCGCTCAGATTCAATGTAACGAAAACCCGCGTGTTGGAAAAAATGCCGCCGAAAGGCGTAACGGGAGTCTTTGGTGGCGTAGTTTCCGGTTGAAAAATAACAGCCGCCTTTGATCAAGTTGTGTTGGCCATCAAACGTTGGGGTTGAAAAATCATCGTAACAGTCGTGCACTTTAAAGCCAGAAAATGCATCAATCGCCGTTTCCGTCCATTGCCAAACATTGCCGATGATGTCATAAAACCCCTCGGCCTGCTCAAATTGAGTCACCGGACAAGCCGAGGCCCAGTATTCCAGATTGAGGTTACCCGGCGCTTTATCCCAATACGGTTGGTCGGTGTTGAGCTTGGCCCGTAATACAAACCATTCATCTTCACTGGGTAGGCGAATCAAGTGGCCGGTTTGTGCCGATTTCCACTGACAAAAGGCTTTTGCCTCTAAGTAATTCACATCCACCGGCCAATCCCAGGGCATGTCAATCACCGATAACATCGTTCGGTAACGGTAATCCTCCCCCACGGATACCCAAAATTCCGGCTGCACCACTTGTGCAAAATTCACCCAAGCCCAGCCTTCCGTTGTCCAATAGGCTTCTTTTAGATACCCACCGTCCTGCACAAAAGCCAAAAACTCTTGATTAGACACCAAGTATTGGCTGGCTTGAAAAGCTTCGGTTTCAATCGCATGCTCGCCATATTCGTTGTCCCAGCCCCAGATCACATCATCCCGTTGTTTGTGTCGGTGCAATTGTGCGGCCGCAACCGGCAGTAAACGATTATCCGGTGCCACGCCAGCGTTCGGGCACACCGGCCAAGTGGCATGCGGCTGTACACAGTCTAGGGGCAATTGCCGGATCAAAACCGAGGAGGTTTCTAAATGAATGCGCTCATGTTCAATCCCCATCATCACAATCCATAAGGGGTCATCCCAGCGAATCGGCAACGCCACCTCACAGGTTTGAATAAATTCACTGACCAAGGCTCTGATTTGCTGCCGATAGGTGCGGACTTGATCCACGCTGGGCCAAGCATAATGTTTTTCATCCAGATCATCCCAAGACATTTCATCCACCCCAATCGCGACCATGGACTCCAAGTCCGGGTTAACGCGCTGTGAAATGCATTTAGACACCAATAGTTTATTCACATAAAACACCGCCGTGTGGCCGTAATAAAAAATCAGCGGGTGCCGTAAGGGGATCGCCTTCTGGAAAAAAACGGCCTCCCCAGCCAAACATTCAAACAAACTATCGTATAGGTCAAACGTCTGTTGGAAGTAGGTTAAAATCTCTTGGCGTTTGGCTTCTGCGTCTTTACCATCGAGTAAAACGGTTTTGGTGACGATGCTGGGTGTGGTGCGGGTGTCCTTATTGACAGTGGTTTGATTCACACTGATTCCTCCGAGGTATTTATTCTTGTGTTTGCACCAGCATACCAATAAAGTAGTATCAGTTGAAGGCTACAATTAGCCTTCTTAGTATTTTTGAATGTAACAATAAAATACCATTGATCAACTTTGGATATCCCATGAAAAGCCTTTGGAATAAAACCGATGCCGAACACCAGCAAGATGACCTTGCGTTACGTGTTTATAGCTCTAGGCTGTTGGGCCAAGACCCGCATTTGGTTTTGCATGGCGGTGGCAATACCTCGGTGAAACTGACCCAACCGAATCTGTTCGGCGAAGCAGAGGAGATCCTTTATGTTAAAGGCAGTGGTTGGGATTTGGCCAGCATTGAAAGCGCCGGGTTTGCCCCAGTGCGCATGCAGCACTTGCTGGCACTGGCCGAGTTAGACAGCATGACCGACGCACATATGGTGAATGAACTGAAAACCCATATGACCATTGCCAGTGCCCCCACACCGTCGGTTGAAACCATTTTGCATGCGCTTTTGCCGTATAAGTATGTTGACCATACGCATGCCGATGCCATCGTTACCATCACCAATACGGCCAATGGCCGCGCACGCATTGAGGGCATTTATGGCGATGAGGTTGTGATCATCCCGTATGTGATGCCCGGTTTTGATCTGGCGCGCCAGTGCGCGACTATTTTCAAAGCCGAAGCAACGGATAAAACCATCGGCATGGTGTTACTCAACCATGGCATTTTTTCTTTTGGAGACAGCGCAGAAATCGCGTATGAACGCATGATTTCACTGGTAGACCGAGCCGAACAGTATTTACAGGCACAGCAAGCGTGGGTGCTGGATGTGCCCATGACCTTAGTTGACCCCATTGAGCCGTTAAAATTGGCCACATTGCGCCGTGAGATTTCAGGCTTAGCGGGCCAGCCGATGATTGTGAGCACACGCACGACCCCGGAGTGTTTGGATTTTGCCAATCGATCCGATATTGGTTTTGCCTCTCAACAAGGCCCGGCAACCCCGGATCATGTTATTCGAACCAAACAATTCCCCTTGATTGGGTTAAATGTGGCGGCGTTTGCCCAAGAATATACCGCGTATTTTAACGCACACGCCAGCGCCCCCCGTGATGGCCAAAGCAAAACCATGCTAGACCCAGCCCCCAGAGTCATTCTGCACCCGGTTTTTGGCATGGCCACGGTCGGCCAAACGGCCAAAGACGCAGACATTGTGGCCGATATTTACACCCATACCCTTGAAATCATTCAGCGCGCGATTTTACTCGGCGGGTATCAAGCCTTACCCACACAAGCTATCTTCGATGTCGAATATTGGACTTTAGAGCAAGCCAAGTTGCAGCAGGCTGGCCGCCCCAAAACATTCGCCGGGGAAGTCGTGTTCATCAGTGGTGCCGCCTCTGGCATTGGCAAAGCCTGTGCCCAAACATTTTTACAGCAAGGTGCGGCAGTGGTCGGGTTTGACCTCAATGCGGAGATTACAACGCAACATGCTTGCCCGGCGTTTCTCGGTATTCAAGGCGATGTCACCAAAACCGAAGACATTGACCGCGCCATCGCCGACACCGTATACCGCTTTGGGGGCATCGATATGCTGATTTTGAATGCGGGGGTGTTCCCCAGTAGCTGCCGCATTGATCGCTTGGAGATGTCAGCCTGGCGGCGGGTGCTGAACATCAATTTAGATGCGACTTTTGCATTAATGCAGGCGGCCCACCCGTATTTGGCACAAGCCCCGCAACATGGCCGGGTGGTGGTCATTGGCTCAAAAAATGTGCCGGCACCAGGGCCAGGGGCAGCGGCGTATTCCGCGTCCAAAGCGGCGGTCAATCAGCTCGCCCGTGTGGCCGCGTTGGAATGGGGGCAGGATCACATTCGCATCAACACCTTACACCCGAATGCGGTGTTTGATACCGGCTTGTGGACGGAGGCGGTATTAAGCAACCGCGCCCAACATTATGGTTTGGATGCTGAGACTTACAAAAAAAATAACGTGCTGAAAACAGAGGTCACGTCGCAAGATGTGGGTGCCTTGGCTGCGGCCATGTGTGGCCCATTATTCGCCAAAACAACCGGTGCACAATTACCCATTGATGGCGGCAATGACCGAGTGATATAAATGCGCAAGCCCACAAAACACCTTAGACGACTAAAGTTATCCCTATGCCCCCAAAAATAGACCAACCACGTAAACAGATCGACTTGTTGATTGTTGTGAGCAACCTACATTCTCAGGAGAATTTGGGTTGTTTGCTGAACATTAATAAACAAGGGCTGATGGTGGTTGGCCGTAGCCAAGTCCAGCAGAACCAGATTTACCAAGTGAAACTGCGCAGCCTCAAAGAAGGCATTGATTTTGAACTCGGTGCAGAGAGTATCTGGAGCCAGCATTACCCACAACAAAAAAAATACCTGACCGGTTTCAACATCATTGATATCTCGCCCTATCATGAAGCTGCGTTAGTGGATCTGCTCACCATTCCCGGCATTCAGGATCGCGACCCCATCATCGACTGGCGCACCATTAACCCGGCAGATGTCAAATTGATCTGTGAAAAAGCGGAAACCGTTGTTGACGATGCGCCACACACTATTCTTCACCAACCATCTGAACAGACCGACCGGATTGACACACAAACCACCCATTTACTGCCACACGCGATGGTCAATACGCTGGCAGAACAGCCCCCCTCTAAGCACAGCTCGGCAACCGATCAACCCACACATTTTGGCAAATATGAAGTCATCGATGTGCTTGGGCAAGGCAACATGGGCATTGTGTATCGCTGCTTAGACCCGCACATTCACCGCACAGTTGCGATCAAAACCGTGAGCTGTGATGGCCTATCCGCACAGGCCAAGCAGCAAATTTTGGGCCGTTTCAGTCAAGAGATCAAAGCCGTCGGGCGTTTGTCACACCCAAACATCGTATCCATTTATGAAAGTGGCGACGTCGACGGCATGCCATATTTTGTGATGGAATACATTCCCGGCAAGGATCTGTCCCAGCATTTAAAAGAACGCGTGCTGAATGTTGAGGAAGGCATTCAAATCATCAAACAAGTGTTAGATGCGCTGCACTATAGCCATAGCATGGGCATCGTGCATCGAGATTTAAAGCCGAGTAATTTATTCATGGACACGCAAGGCCGGGTCAAACTGTCTGACTTTGGCATCGCTAAAGTCGAAGATACGGACTATACCGTGCCGGGCACCGTGTTAGGCACGCCCACATACATGTCGCCCGAGCAATGCCAAGGGCGCACCGTGGATGCACGCACTGATATCTTCTCTAGCGCGGTGGTGTTTTATGAATTATTAACCTCAGAGCAGTGTTTTTCTGCCAATTCGAGTTATACCGTGATGCAGAATATTTTACATTTGCACCCCATTCGACCCTCCAATCTGAATGTGCAAATCCCGCTGGACATAGATCGCGTCATCACCAAAGCCATGGCCAAACGCCCCAGTGACCGTTATCAATCGGCCATGGATTTCAAGGAAGACTTACTCAAAGTCTATTATGGCCCGCGCACCGATAACCCCCCCCAGCCTCTCTTCTGGATCGGCATTGCTGCCGCCGTCTGTGGTGCCATCGTCATCATCAGTGGCGTCGTCTGGTTCCTGGCTTAAGCCGGGAAATACACCGGGCTTGAAGCCTCCACCCAAGGTGGGTACTTTGCCATCACCGTTTGAAACAACGCACTGGAGACACAAGCGGCCAACCATTGCACCACCGCAGGGTAAGCGGACTGCGCAAACCAGGCCGGATCCACCCCCGCAAACTGACGCACAAACGGAAAAATGGCGATATCCGCAAAAGACAACCGTGCCCCCAAAATAAACGCATGTTGTGCCAACAAGGCCTCTAACTGACCTAAAAACTCTGTTCCCTGGGTACGGTAATGGGCTCTGGGGTGCTCTGGAAATCGATCCGCGTATTTATAATGGTCTAGGTGCGTTTTAAAATCGCCATCGTTGGTTGCCATCAAACGCTGGCCGATTGCCTGTAATGCCGGATCCGCGTGATACCGCCAATCCTCTGGGTCATGCTGGTGCAACGCCCAAAACAGAATCTCCAAACTTTCCTCTAACACGTGTTCGGGTGTGATGACGAGCACCGGCACGGTGGCTTTGGGCGAGGCCTGGTACAATTGTGCCGGTTTATCCCGCAACAGCACTTCCCTTAAAATAACCGGCGTACCCGCATACGCTAACGCCAATCTGGCCCGAATGGCATAAGGGCAACGCCGAAAACTATAGAGGATGGGTAAGCTATCCACATTTGATGCCATTAGCATCTTGATATACTCCTGTCATTCAACGCGCTAGCGTAAAATTCATGGCCTTAAACACGGAATAATGGGGGGTTGGTTTTAACTTCGGCCGAGGCCCAAATAAAATACCCCCCGCTATTTGTAAACCGACACGAACAGCGTATTATTTTGACCGATGACATCATTGGAGATCCTCAATGCCTGATATATACTCGCCTCATGATAAG
>Ga0256847_1000500_pt1 | contig 24613 bp, 13 predicted proteins | sample TeddybearmetaG_FD_189099 | JGI IMG/M metagenome (GOLD analysis project Ga0256847, IMG submission 189099) | Hydrothermal vent microbial communities from East Pacific Rise, Pacific Ocean - Teddybear | ecosystem: Environmental > Aquatic > Marine > Hydrothermal vents | place: Pacific Ocean: East... | reverse complement strand
ACGCAGCTCAGAAAAATCTGCTTTAGGTGCAAAATTTCTCTGCAACTCTCGCACAATAAATATCCAGTCTATGCCTGCTCGAACCTCCTCGTTGGAGTTCATTAACTTGACCATGGTTCGCCTGGGCGTTTCAACTAATATGCAGTTAGCTCCCGCCCGGGCACTTTCAATTCTCGGCTGCCCCGAGATCAGACTCGACTCTCCAAAAAACTGCCCACGGCTGAGTTGCCGGTCCACAAAATCCGGGTTTGGCGATTCCAGAGTGACTTCGCCCTCCACAATGGTAAATAGTGAAGTGGCATAATCACCCTGACGATAAAGGTAGTCTCCTGCCTTGATCAATCGCGCTGTTCTTGGCGCCGGGTTTTTATCGGCCAGCTGCTGATGCAGGGCCTTGAGCTTCTCCTCTGCCTCACTCAGCAGAGCACCCTCTGGATAAGACACCATAATATTGCTTTCAAAAATCAATTCACGAAACCCAAGCGAGTTCAACTCACGGAACATAGGGATGCGTTGTTGAAAGAGTGCGAGCAAATCATCCGGTTCACGCTCAAAGGGCATAACATGAAACTGATATTCCAACAGCGGATAATCTGCCGGTTTAATCTTATTGCCGCGTATGAACTCAATAACATCGTATCCCTGATTCATCGCCTGTTTTATGAGCGGAAACCCCGCTAACGCGCCAATGATATAGACTCCAGAAACATTGGTTTCATAACTTGATGAAAGTTCGGGAACAGCGTCTCGCTTGGCATTGGGAAACTCAATACCAATCTTTTCTACGAAGGGCCGTGGTGGAATGCCACCAAGCCGAGCCAGCACTCTGTGACACGGAATAGCCTGCTCGCCTTCGGGAGTTTGCAGCACTATTTGCAGAGGCATCTCGGCGTCGGGTGTCTCCAGAACTTCCTTAATGGTTGTGCTGTAGAAGCAGCCAAAATCCATACCCGGATCATTAATAGCAGCCAGTACAGCATTTAGATTGCCATCTTTAGCGCGGCTAAATTCATCTCGCCGGTTAACAATAAATACGCGGTTTTGTTTCGCCAGACCCAGGGCGTTTTCAATCGCTGCGTCTCCTGCTCCAATAACTATAATAGTCTCTGCTGAGAATTCACCAGGATCATCCAGCTGATAAAGTACCCGACTGAGGTTCTCCCCGGGAGCACCCAGTTTTCGAGGATTACCAGCAATACCAATGGCTAATACCACCTTATCTGCAGTGATGTTCTGGCCATTAACGCAGCTGAGTGTAAATGAGCCGTCTTGTGGTTCTACCTTCAACACCTCTGTCTGGTAACTAATATTTATGGATTGTGACTCTATCGAACCAACCCATTCACCGAGAATAGCTTCGCGAGTACCGGCTACAAAGCTTACATCACTACGCAAATCCAGAAACCCTGGCTCTGCCATAACGTGCTTGCCTTTTTGGTATTGTTGAATTGTTTTAGAGGGGTCTGTAAAACCTTCGAGCAAAACATAGGTGGGCTCAACAGCATTTTCCTGACTGTCGTGAAACTGGGCTCGAGCCGCTGCACTTAAGCCCGCGGGTCCGGACCCGATAATCGCTATTTTATAATGCTGATTCAATGCCCCCTAACAATTCATTGATCTAGATCAATGAATTGCCCCTATTTAGTTGAGCTTCACGCACCAGTGAGTCTACCGTATGCAGAAAAAAGAACATAGGAAATACGAGATTTGTTACGTTCGAAATTTTTGAGCTAAAAAATAGCGCACAAGGACTGTAAATCAGCACTTTCAGAAGAAAACTGTCTGTCGAGTCCACTCAGAAATTTCTCCCAACGGTGGCTCCAGCAACAGTTATGGTCATAAGCAGCTACTTCGCAAATAGAACCGGATGGCAATCGATTTGCAAGATTTCGAGTCAGGTAAGGTGGTATTTTACTATCCCTGCCAGCAATAATGTGAAGCTGCATAATATGTGCAGCCAGTGGCAAACTGTCAGCAGGGCTGTCTGATTGATGCAGAGCAGAGTATCCATGGAGTTTTGCCCATCCTGTTACATCAAGGTTACCTGACAATGTTACTACTGCGGTGATTCCTGCTGACTGTTCGCTATCATCCCGTCCAGGTTCCGCGCTCATTCTGCTGGCAACAAGCATAGCCAGAGTACCACCTCCACTATGCCCTATGAGCACTGCGGGTCTTCCGTTAGAATATCGTTCTACCACAGCTTGCATGCTTTCAACAATAAGTCTGTTGTAGCGACCGGACGTCCACATCCCGGCGTTACACTCGGCAAGATTCGCCAAACCCAGATAACAGGGCCGCCCGATATAAAGCGCGTTACCGAAATCCAACTCCCACAATGCCCGCACGGGTCCATACCTTGGCGTAGGATCATGAGCTATGGTTGTGCGATTAATGAACGGTTTACCATCACCTTCTATATAAATTCTTAGGGGAGAATGCACGGTTTTATACCCCGACTTACTTAATACGACGTGATGAAAGGCCGTACCCAATTCAATGGAGGAGTCCACCTCAATTCGCGGCTCTATACCGACCCCGTTAGAGATACCACACGCTGGAACAAGCAAAAAGGTAAGAAGTAGAAAGAAAACACGCACACAGGAGCTGACTGTAAAATTTGGCTGACTAAAATCAGTCATTCCAGGGAAATAATCCCCGTGTTGAGTAATAATGTGCAGGGTGAAATAAGTGCTATCCCCCCGGATATGGTTTCATTCTTTGATATCACAAAGGACATGAGATCGGTGTCATACCGATTAATTGAAAGGCCGTGACAGGCCAGCATAATTTTCTCCTCGACTGAGTAGTCGGATTCTGAAAAGGCAGCCTCTTTAAACGCCTTGGAAATGCCTAGATGCCCCTCTGCTGCACGCTCTTTAACCTGTGCACTTTCAGACCGGGACAAAGCAAGCCCATAACTCTGATAGGCAGAGCTGGACCCGGTACGAAGGTGGGCGATTGCCCTGTCCAGTGAATCACTCTCAAATGCTGACACACCCATTTCCACCGACATATCCGCGTGTTTCATCCATCCGGCTACGCCCTCTGCATCACGTGGAAAGTCTGGGTTTCTGGCATAACGCTTGCGCATGTCATCCAAAAACTCCTCATCTGTAGAGGTTTGGTTAACAAACATCACCAACCCAACAACCACTACCATTACAGCAGTCATGACTATCCAGGGCAGAGTCGAACCACCACTAGCGGCTTCCGGGTTCATGCCTGCCAGAAAATCTTCCGCACATTCTGGCCGGTTTTCGCGGTCGTGGGCGAGCGCGGCATTCAGTGCTCGCCACTGTCTGGTTTTCAAGCCCTGCGGTCGTACCGGTTCAAGCTTTTCCGCCCGGGCCTGCATGGCAGTCTTTCGCGCGTAGGGGTGCCTACCGGTCAACAACTCATACGTTACACAACCCAGCGCAAACAAATCATCCTGTGCAATGGGCGTTAGCCCGGCAAACATTTCACAACTTGCATATTGAGGCGTCAATGCACCCAGAGTATCGGGGTTAAAAGGTACCGTTCCCTCACCCACAAAAGTTTTTTCCGCGATACGTGCAATACCCAGATCAAGTACTTTAATTTCTCCCTTATCGGTAACAAATACATTCCCGGGTTTAAAGTCAGCGTGAATAACGTTTTTTTCATGCAGGTAGCCCAGCCCATCACTGCAGGCTTTTACGATATCCCAAACCTCACCCAGCGCGGCACCTTTAGGGTTTTGTTGTATATGCACGTCCAGGGAATTCCCACGCATATATTCCATAACCATAAAAACGTGTTCACTATCACGATCAAAGTCGTACACGTTTACGATATTGGGATGGTTTAGCTGTCTGGACTGCGTAGCTTCACGTCGCAGCGCCTTTAAAGACTCAGGGTGCTCTTTAAAACTTTTACTCAGAATTTTTATCGCAACATAGGGGACCGTCGCCTCTGCCTCCCGATCAAGCGCCAGAAACACCTGCCCCTGGCCACCTTCGCCGAGCAGGCGCTCTATAACGAAACGCCCACGCAGTATATCGCCAGGTCGCAGCTCACCATCGTTCGATCTATCAACGATGATGGTTGCGTCGTCGTCTTTTGAATCCGTTGCCATGAGCCTTCTTTCTTATACCTGAGCAGCCTCGCGTTTATAGCAGCTGCTATTGTAGGTCCCAAATTTACCACTATTTCCAGTTTTTATCCCCGAAAATTGAACTGGTCACTCCGTCTGAATTAAGTACATTTAGGTAGGAGGCAGAGAGTACCTGCCCCGTTGATAGTTGTGCCAGCTTATTTTTGATTCGTAGAATTATTCGAGAAAGTGGCGCTTTCTGTTTGACTGGTAGCACCAGGGTGTCGGAACCTGCAAGCCTCACCAACGAAAAGACCCCAGGCGCCTGTGCCTGAGATCACGCGGGCTCAGCTATTGCAAATATGAATCATCATCGATACGTAGTTCAGGGTTAAGGAGGAGGTATCTAGAAATATCCGCGCAGACCAATCGTGATCAAATTTGCGGACGTGTCTTTTAATCCGACTGTACTGCTAATTTGGCCAAACAGCATGATGTTGTTGCCAAATTGCGCAGCTACACCCGCTGTAAGGTCAAAAAACGAATCATCCGGGTCATCTGTGGGAATCTGAAAATCATCAGTCTCACCTTGAAATAACTCATTAACACCTCGAACGCTAAGCCCGTATCTCGCAGATACCTCTCGAGCGTTGTTGTCGAATTCGCGACGATACTCTGCTGATATGTAAGGCACCAAGACGCCAAAATCCATGTTAAAAACCCGACGAACGGACGCACCCAAAAAAGCCTGGCTGGAATCTATGTCCTGATTATCGAAAACTAGCCCAAGCGGCGATCCTGTTTCGGCGAAGCCATCCACTTCTACATTCAGATAATCGTATCCTCCGTATACATCGTATGTCACGACCCCCTCACCGAAGGTATAGCCCAGCTGCAACTGTGCGCCGAATTGATCGCTCTCGGTGTCAGATTTCAAAATCGCTGATTCGGCTGCCAATCTGCCAGTATCTAACGGAATGACCGCAGACCGGTCCATGTCGTAATCAGTTTGCCCAAAACTGATGATGGCGCTGCTATAAAAACGCCCGTTTACATAATTTGCAAAGGCGGAAAACGTCGTGCTGTCTGTCTCCATCTCGCCGCCGGAAACAGAATCGAAACTACCTTGAGAGACTCGATCAAATTCCACTTCTGCTCGAGTGTAAGAAAAGGCGACACCAGCCACCCAGTTTTCGTTGAAGCCATAGTCAACACCCAACACCCCACCGAATGAGTTTGCGTCGTAGCCATTCTCGAAATCGGTGGAATTTCGATCGCCAAAGCCGTACTCCATGTTGGCAAACCATGCAAATCCGGTATCCGCATCTGCAGATCCGGCAGCTCCGCCCACTAGACCTTCTGAAAGCTCGGCGCTGTCGTTAAAAGTTGCTATCAGATCAACACCCTGCATGTTAAAGACAAATCCACTGGTTCTTACACCGCGGCGAATGGCGCCTAACCTCCCACTCAGGCTCTTGAATTGGTCCGTCGCCCCTTCCGTGGCGTAACGTCCTTGAGAAGAGACTTCCTCTCCCGAAAACTGACGCAAAAGCCCCAGATAGGTGGCGACCGAGTCGGGGTCAGAGCTCAATCCGAATGTGTCGGCTGCCGGCACTACCGCGTCAAAATTACCTGCCAGAAAAAAACCTTGCTGAGTCATATCCGCACATCGTCCACCCAAAGTTTGCTGATCGGGCGATAGTGCCTGATTGGTCGTAGCGAGACCCACACAGGCGACATAGATGGCATCTGCCGCATTAACCAATAATTCAGAACCACCCAGATCTCTCACCGCCTGACCAAGTTCAGTTTCCGCATGCACGCCAGACGCAACGCCCATAAAAAGCGCTACCATGAAACTGCCAATAACCCTTGAATAATTGCGAACCATAAGTCCCCCCACCTATTTGTTAGCTCTTTAACTGTGATCCGAAATTAACATAATTGAACGAGGATAGGAAATTCATTACCTTCAGGAAATGCACGCTGGTCTCAGTAGAATATGTCAAATAGCCTGACCATCCTGGGAAATGCCCTCATCTCGGGTACAGAGTTTAGCTGCCTCGAACAAGATTGCTTAGATTACTTGCAGAATAGGCTATTTCCAAGCTGTAACTGCGCATCGTCTAGCCACTGTTCTCACAACATGAGAACTAAGTGGTACAGGCTATCCAAAAATAAAGTACAGTGCCCCCAATAACCCTAGAACTACCGCACCAGTAAGCAAAGCTTTGGCTAATGCACCATTAGCTGTTTTTTTCGCTCCCTGTGACGCGCCGGGAGAACTCTTTGCGTTATCTGTTGATCCCGGTAAAACAATCACACACTCAACCGTGCCAACACGAATATGATCACCTGAACCAAGAAAGCTGGTCAGAGCCTTTGTGTCATTAACAAAGGTGCCATTGGCAGACATCTGATCCACCACTTTCCAGCGTTTCCCATCATCAATTATCTTTGCATGAAATGCTGAAACACCTTCGTCTTTGAGAATAATGTCTCTCGAATCATCGCTACCAATGGTCCATTCGCCACCTGTAGAGGTGGACGACATACGAAATTCACTCCCCTCTGAAGCACCACCAACGATCCGCAAACACGGTACAGCACTACTGTTAGCTATCGAGCCATCACCGCCGGATAACTGTGCCGCCATTTCTGCCAGTTGTTCACGGGTAAATACTTGCGTACCTTCACCAGAGGCTTGATTGGCAACCCAGCTGCCTGCAGCTTTAGCAGCACCAGCGCTGGATGTCTTTTCTATCGGTGCTTTGGGGGCTGGGGGCTCTATATCGGCCACAGGCGCTTCTTCAACCGCTTGCGGTTTACCTGCAGCAGCCTCAATTTCAGCCATTAACTCTGCGGCAGGACGAATGATTGTTTGTTGCAGATCTTCAACAGAACGAATAATGGTTTGGTTACCCGCATCCGGCACTGGCTCCTGCCCTTCTACAACAAATCCATATACCATGATATCAAACTTCAATTCATCTCCATTATGTAGAAGTTTTTTGACACTCAAGCGCTCGCCGTTCAGAAAAGAACCATTTGCGGAGCCCAGATCTTCAATGCTGACACCTTCGTCTGATATGGATATCTGAGCGTGGCGTCTTGAGGGATGGCCCTGGGTGAGCACGAGGTCACAATCATCGCTGCGTCCCAACAATATGTCGGCAACCAGCTCTATGCTTTCTCCCGTCTCAGGCTTTAGAAAAAATCGTTCGCCAGCGGCCATGCTCACATACCTCCCTTGTAATACCAAAATATTGCAAATAGTAGCGCAGCCCCCAGGCTGCCTAAAAACATCGGATTTTGCACAAGATCCCTGTACCAGGCTGTTCGGTCTTTAGCGTCCATCTCCAACGGTAGCATATTCTTCTCGTCCTTACGCTGGCTGGTTATTGCACCAAATCTCGGCGCACTCTCACCATCATATTGCACAATAATCGCACTTATATTATCTCGCCCACCATTTGCACAGGCAGCTTCTATCAGGTGTGTAACTGCAGATTCGGTATCCTGATAATCGCGCAATAACCTTGCTATCTCGTCGTCCATCAGTTCGTCATTCAAGCCATCACTACAAAGAAGAAGCCAGTCATGCTTTTTCAATTGCAAACTTAACCTATCAGGTTTTGGATCACCAACACCCAGCACCTGGGTAACTATATTTCTCTGTGGATGTTTGTGGGCTTCTTCGGGTGTCAGTTGATTTTTGGCAAGTAACATTTGCATAAAGGAGTGGTCGGTTGTAACCGCTTTAAGCGAGTCCTCGCGCCACAGATAACAACGGCTGTCTCCCACCCACACCAATTCGGCTAACTGCCCGTCCAATTTGGCAGCCACTATTGTGGTACCCATACCGGCTTGTTCGGATTTAGCATTCGCAGCTTCCAGCACCGCCTGGTGTGCATTCAAAACAGCGTCAACCAAGGGCGTACCAGCGGTCACGTCTTCCAGTATCTGATTCTTAGCAATGAGACTTGCGACCTCACCGGCTGCATGACCGCCCATACCATCTGCGACCAGCCATAATGAAGCGGCCTCACTCCAGCCAATACTGTCTTCATTCAATTCGTGTTTGCAGCCAGGATGGGTACTGGCAGTAAATACCGTCATAACTTCCCTAAAGCAAGTCCAGCGCCCGTCGTGCAGCCGAGCGAAAAGCAGCTGGTGTATAAGTCTCCGACTCTACTACCTCATACAAGCGATCGAGCGCCGCTCCAATTCTGTCTGCATCCTCAAGATAAAGGCTCAAACTTTCAATTGCCAACAAGGCTTGTTCAGCAGAAGCAAAATCCGAAATTGTCCCGTTCGCGCCCAGGGCAGCAACCGCTTTACGAATGGCCCGAATTTCAGCCTGGGTAATATCCCGGGCCAACCACTCAGACTGCCGGGCTCGCAACCAGCCACTCAATTCAGCAGCAGATTTTCTGATAGCAGGTTTGCTGGTCTGTCCTGACTTCAACAGCGACGCACTTAAGCGACGAAACTCTGTACTCCGGGATTTATCCAGAACCTGCGTAATCGTACGTAGCATTAGAAAATGCTGATCCTGCAAGCGCAAGGTGCCTGCTTTTAAGCCCTGGTTTCTTTTTGTCATGGTCCAGCGCTTTTTTTCCATCGGATGATGGCAACTGTGGCAGTCATAAAAAGAGAACTCAGGAAACATGCCAGGCGCTTCGAGCAAATCACTTTGTAGCAAAGTTAGATAATTGTCTGCGGCCTCTATTTGCCCAATCATCCACAACCCAAAGCCGACTATGGAACGTTTACGTTCTATATAATCTTCATCAACGTCATAATGGGCAGGTTGCAACGCGGTAAAAGTTTCAAGTTCAAAACGAAGCCTGGGATGTCCCGCACCCATTATTTCATGGGTAGTAAACTTCGATTTTGTTCCCATATGACAGCCCAGGCAAAGTGTTGCTCGTTTACCTGGATCCTCGGTAGGATACATACCCAGCTTCAGGTTAGCAGCGTGTGTAGCACCCGGCTCAGTGTGGCTGTCTATCCACAATTTCGCTCCACCATGACAAGCCTCGCAACCTACACCATCTGTCACCTGAAATTTTTCATCACGTAGCTCCTGGGGCACATTATCGGCATGGCAATCCAGACATAAATCAGCAGATTGAGCATTCTTTAAACCCAGTTTTCGTGCAATTAGCCTGGATTCATCGGTGAGTAATGTTTTGTATGCCCGCGAATGTAAATCATCTACCGAAGACCATATCCCATACTCGTTAAGCCAGACATTTTCTCCAGCCTGTTTGGATAATTTTCCATGGCAGACATTAGATGCGCAGCTGGCAACACCTAAATGCATATTGTCTTTAAACGTCTCTGAAAATACAGGATTAACTAACCCCAACACTAATCCCAGCACAGCCAATGTGCGAATAAGTGGTCTTTTGTCCACAGCGTTCATTCCTCTCCTGCGATCACATCTGAGACCACCCATGGTTTACCCTTATCGTTTAGATACATGCGGTGCATTTCTTCCAGATTAAAGGGCCTGGATCCTTTACGACCAAAAACAGCTACCTGCCCACCCGTCTCGTCTACTCCCCGGTCACGTTCAAGCCCACGCGACAGACTTAGTGCAGCCTTTGATGTGGCCCGTGAGGCAATAAGAAGTGGGTTGGGTTCGGGACTGAATCCATAGAATTTCGGCTGCAAATCGGGCGAGGTTAGCTGCACAACCTTAAGTCCACCAACACCATCTGCAATATAGGCAAACAACGACGCATTGGTAGTAGCTACTATTACGTCTGATGCGTCTATGATTGCACCATCGGCATTGTAAGTCTGATAAGGCTTCAATTTTGTAGGTACTTCCGCATCCACAATAACCAAACCATCCGACCCTGCTGCTACATAAGCATAGGTTCTGGAAACGAATACCCTACGGGCATCACCAAGCGCAATGGTATTATCCGGCACCAGAACAGCAGCCTCTGGTTTGGTTACATCCACCACTTTCAAACCATCTGCGTCGGTTACAAACAGATATCGAAACTGCAGTGCACTGGAATGACCCTGATTCAGCGGAACCACTTTGACAAGTTGCGGCGCCATGGGGTCATCGACATTCACAATAACAAGCCCGGCATCCGCGATGATATACAGATAAAATCCGCCCATCGTAATATGTCGTGCGCCGCGTAATATGCCTTCATTATTCCAGGTTAACGCTCGCTCAAGAAAATTGTTCCGCGGTTCGCCATCAGACAGACTGTTAACATTGACCAGAATCAGGCCTTCTTCGGCATCAGTGACAAACGCATAACTGTAAATCGGGTGAATAACCTGTTCCTGATTTTCCACACGCATAAACTCGCCTTCATTGCGCTTTGGGTTAACTGGTTGATTGGTTGGTAACGCAATACAGGTCGCGTTCGCTGATTTCACCTGGGTATCGTGACCCAGAGGGCTAAAAGGCGCGGTAATCAGTCGCTGGGAAAAACCTTTGTTCGCAACGCTGGATGCATCATAGGCCTGCATTCCACCTTTGCCTTCTGAGACAAACAGGTATTCCCCACGTAGCTGAAGGCAACCTACTGTTCCCGACTTATGACTATAGGCGGTCTGCAACTCCTGACTATTATCCTGATGTCGCTTAAACCAGTCCGGATAAGCATATTTTTGCAGGTAACTACCAATAACTGCTTGCGGTTCATCCCATTCGGTCACCTGAACTGCATTGATTTCACCATCACCGCCAAGCCATGCGTTGTAGCCGACAAAGTTTATAAAATTTGTACCGTACATCAAGGTCTGCGCCATAATGGCATTGTTGTCACCTTTTTCGGACACATGACAATCCGAACAGGTTTTTGTTTCGGTCTTACGCACGGTATGCGGAAAGTGTGGATTAAAGGCCTGTGAGCTAAACCCGCTGGCAGCAATGGGAGGTTGCTGAATATAGATTTTTTCACGATTGGAATTTGTAGACGACAATACCAGGGCAGAAGTAGATCTTACCGGCGCTATCTTTCCGCCCTTTGCGGGTCCTCGACGACCCAGATGAAAAACCTGGTCCCGGGCAACCTGCGGATTGTATGTGGCAAAGTTTCTGCTTTCTCCACCCTTGTAGTGGTGCCGCTCGGTTTTCCAGTTGGCCTCAATAGGCAGGTGACAACCACCGCAACTGGTGGTCCATGAGGTGTGACAGGAATAACATTCCATTTCATCGTAAGAGTGCGCAAGTTCTTCGGCAGGAACGTCTGAACCCCAATTTTGTTTCTCAGTATTTTTGCTCATAAGCTTGGCGCGAGCCGCCTTTTCATTGTAGTCAGGATGCGACTTTGTAACGCTGTCTTTCACTAGAGACAATTTCCATTCCAGTTCTGTATCCAACATCGAACGTTGATAAAGACTACCCTCTATCCACTCGAAACGTCGCCTCCCATCAGGTGTACGAAGCAGCTCCAGGTCCAGCCCGCCATCAAGGGCAGCAGGACCAGAAGTGTACAAATTGGGATAAGCCTGCGAAGTTCCATGGCAATCCTTGCAATCCACTTCTACCGCCAGCGCTACCTCCCCATAGATATGTCCATTTCCATGATTATCGTTGGAGTAGTGGCAATCTACACAATGCATGCCCACATCCACGTGAATGGATGACATGTGCACAGCCTTGTCAAACTTCTGTGGATCATCATCACTTACCTTATTGTTATCTGCATCCAGCAAATTACCTTTTCGGTCACGCTTGAAGATCGCTCGAAAGTTCCAGCCATGCCCATGATAATCGGCAAACTGGGTATCTTTGTTCTGGTCGTTTCTGTCCCATACGCCCTTCAGAAAATCCACATCAGCCCATTTTCCGCGAGGTGCAGCGCCTTCGGGATTACGGTCCAATACATGCCTGGTCTCCTCTGCACTTGGATACTGCTGTTCTTTCGGCCACATATTGGGTGCATCCGATTCATAATCCCACATGGTGTAACCCAGATAGGTATTCATAAACATATTGGGTTGATGCATATGGCAAATCATGCACTGGCTGGTAGGAATAGCGCGTGTAAATGTATGTTGCAAAGGGTGTCCGGACTCCCCTTTTGGTATTGTTGGGTCTTTAGTTATGGTGGTTCCGTCATGCCCATACTGGGCATATTTACCCGAGTGTCGAGGATCACGATCATTGGAATAAACTACATGGCACGAAGCACACCCTGAATTTCGATAATCACCCGGTTGATCATTAGTCCCCTGAAACCAAGCCAATGGATCATTCAAACGTGTTTTAGTAATATTTATTACCGGAACAGAAATTCGACCACCGGTACCCGGACCGCGGTTGGACTGTTTCTGGTCTGGTCTGCCCGGTTCTTCAAGTCGTTGTATCAAACCTGCCGCATTCGGTAAGCCGGTTTCGGGAAACAAGTTGGAAATATTACGACCACCACGCTCAAACACCCTGAAAACATCTCCGGGTTTAATGGTTTCCCATGCAGGTAAAGGCAATAGTTGCGGCAAGATGCCCTTCGCGCGCGCTGCGGCTTCCACCGCCTCTGGCAATACGGGACCTTTCAGAACAACCGGTTCGCCTTCCCTGTTATATGCCTCACCCAAAATGTAATTCTTAAACGGTAAAATGCCATTGTTGTAAGAGGCGGCCCCCCATAACAGCGCTCCAGTAGAATGCATACTGCGAATAGCGGCCTGAATAGTTTCCATGTGGCAGGCACCACAGGCTTCTTCTGCTACCCGATAGTCTGATGGATTGATAAATCGCACGAATTCCGGGGACTCACGATTGAGCAATGTATAGGTTCGTTTCGGTGTTGCGCTATGTGGGTAATGCCAACTATCCGGATAGTTAGGTAATACGTGAGCCTGCTCTCTTGCCTGATTATAAGCGACACTGCCATGACCTGCAGTTACCGGGCCGGATTCCGGGTTAAACACGTCGGGGCGGCCACCATGGCAGTCGGTACATCCCAGCCGAATGGCCTGGCTCTGATGCATGGTTTTACTGTCAGATTCAGTATGGCAGGAAACACACCCTGTGCTCTTTGACTCCATCTGCTTAACGGTCTGGCTTTTGGGGGCATGTGGCGCGACAACATGATTTCGCTCAACATACGTTTCTGCTTCCGAAGCTAAAGTGGAAACAGAAAAAGCCACATTTACAAGGAGAAATATAATCAGCCTGGTCGCACTAAACATCGCGGTTTGAATACTTTTCATCTGTGCCACCCCTAAAATACCAACAACACGTTAAGCAGGAAATAGTCGCTATCTTCATCCGGAAACAGAGACTTAAAACCACTTCCTGGTATCAACCGCGCATACGATGCCCGAATAACAATATTCTGCGACATAAAAGGTCGGTAGGTCGCAGCAATCGAAATGTCATGCCCAATCTCTTTACCTATACTTGCCTGGTTACGGGCAACTTCCAGTACTTCGGTTTTATGAAAACGCAAATAGTTATAATTAACAGAAACCCGGAGCTCTGGAAGAATGTCCATGTCGACTCCGGCGCCTAACAACAAAATTCCCGGGTTGGTAAAGTTGGATTGCCCCTGCTCTTTCGATGACCGCAAACTGTTTAAAATACCGTTGCGATTAGAAAGTGTTACTCGCCCTCCCCCGATTAAAGGTACAGGCTGACGAATCCAGTAACTGGTATCGGCACCAGCAAATTGCGGGTTTTCAAAAATAGCGTCAAAACCCTGGGATTTGTTATCGTAAGGGTCATCATCGCCACTGCCAAACAAAAAAGACAGGCGCGGGCGTATCCAGTCAAAGTCCATGGAGACTTCAGCTGCTACAAACAGGGCTTCAATATCTGATTTACGATCGGTAAATACGCTGCTGTCTTCTTCACCAAGTGCTGCATAAATAGAAGCGGTTAAATTTAAGCGCCCGAAATGCCCGTCCCCGTTATACCCAAGATAAACCACATCGTAACTTCGGGAACGCTCTCTTCCCAGAGATGCCGGACGTGCTATAAAACCGTTTTTGTCAAAGAAAAAACCGTCCTCTCTGTTGCGGTTATATATAACCGTTGCCTGGGAGACAAAGCCTTTAACGGGCATGTCCTGCCAGTAAACGTTAGCTATAAAAACATCATCATCCCTTATCGCCTTACCCAAATCGTTTAAACCGCTATTGGTGTCTTTTTCAAGCCTTCTAAACCAGGCCAGGTTGTATTGAAAGATGTTGTTGTTGCGGTTTCCAAACAGGCGAATTCCTAACTGGTTGTCCTGAAATAGAAAGCCTCTAAAATCGGAAGAAAAGGGCTGAATACCGACCCTGATACTGTCAAAGTCAAATCGATCAGAAACATTTCGCAGGTGTTTATCAATAAACAAACCCTGTATTCCGACAAATTGATCCCGACGCGTAGTGCCCCGTTCCGGTCTGACATTAATGCCTTGTACTTCGTCCAGATTTACATAGTTATAGTTAAAAACAGGTGTGAAACGGAACTCATAATCCGGAGGACGAAATACGGTATCGCCTTTAAGGTAGACAAACTCCAGTGCAAGGTTCTGATTGATCAACCACTGATCATCACTACCAAACAAATCCAGCCCACCGGGATTATTGGTACTACTGGAGCCTATCGGCGTGGGCACATCTCGTATTTCGTATACCGTGTCGGAAATAACTCCAAGGTTAAAAAACCATTCTCCATGAATAGGTTTGTCTGCTTTTAGTACATTTCGATTGTAAGGGTCCCACAAATTCTGGGAATAACCCAGAGCATCAACAATACGCCATAGATCAGGCAGGGGAACCAGATCGGAATAGTCCTCAATACGGGGACGTGGTACCACAGAAACTTCATTACGAGATCGCTGCACGCCACTTTCCGCTACCCGTTCAGGTCGACGACGCTGATAGCCGGGCTCTGCCGGTTCATCTCCATCCACTTGCACATCAACCCCACTTTCAGCGGCTTCTTCCCCCGGGCAACTTATGCGTTTAAAGCCGGGAAGGCGGCGCTTTACTATGCGACCAGATTTATCCTGATAGCAGGCTTCAGCTGCTACAACACTCTGTGAATAGCCACCGGGACCAAGGAGAAGTACCCCAAAAAAATAAGCTACGAGGTGCTTCGGACACATGATACCAGCAGATCTATTCATGCTTATTTCCCCTCACAGACATTGGTTTCATCGCTATCAACGAACGGCGCCTGTGGGCATTGAATATAACGCAGTCTTACATCATGCGGTGTTAGTTGATCCGCCCGAATTTCCGGTGGTGCATTGTTAACAGCACCACCCAGAGTTAATCCGGCATTATGCAGGCCGAGAAATGCGATCATGTCATCCTGATCTACGCCATCTCCAGAGACACCAATCCCTCCAACCAGAGCATCGCCTCGAAAGATAGGAACACTGCCGGGAAATATCTGTAATCCATTAGCTAGCGTGAGATCACTAACAGTAGCCGAAACCGAGCTCAAATCCGGTGCCAGAAACACACCTGCACAATTCTCGGCCACATCGGGAACCGGTACACCAAGGACAAACAATATGTGCTGCAGAACACCATTCAATGCCAAATCGAGCTGCAATCCGGTTGAAAAAACACTCCATTCTCCAGCCGGTTTACTCAGGGGCCCACTGCGCGCGCCGAAAATACCGTCAGGATAAGAAGGTCGTGACAAATTGCCTCCGGCCCTGTCCGAAAATGCTACCTCACCGGTGACCAGAGCATTGGTATCTGCCAGAAAAGTTTGCAGCGCCCCAACATAATTACCAATCACACTTACCCGACCAGGCGCCCCTTGATCAACCCCTACATAAACCGCGTCCGGTAAACTTTGCAAAAAGCTGGCTGCATTAACGTTAGAGAAAAATGTAGCTGTGCGTGCCTTTTGCAAACTTACATCAGCACCAAATACCGGTGCGTCGCGCGTGCGAACCATACCCAGAATTTCGCCGGAGGTATCAACTACAGAAATAGTCACTCTGGCGGTGCTTCCAAGGGGACGGCGAATTTGTGCTCTGGCCCGATTAGCAATAGCAAGTGCTTCATCCATTATGGTGCGAACTTCGCTCTCGCTTAACGCAATACCCCCAATAACCGCACCATCTGTAGCTGCGCGTGGTGGGTAACGCAAGGCATTACTTGCATCCACAAATACAAAAGCATCACGCCCCGGAAAATCAAGCTCATTGTCGGGGCGTATGCCTGACGCAGGTTCTCCAAAAGCTGTACCTGTTTGGATAGTCGCCATGTTGTAACCATTTACTGCCACAAGCCCACCACCCGAAAGTGTAGAAAAACCGGGAGCAGAAGCCGGCACTGATGCCAGATCGTCAAAATCTACATCACTAAATCGAAAACTTTTTCCGTCAATGGTAATTACATCAGCCCGTCGATCCAGCGGCGCTGCAAAGCCAAAGCTGCCCGCGGTTGCTACGAGTTCGTCTACATTCAGGTCAAAATCTGATATGACTTTATCAATGCTATATAAGCCATCGGCAATTACACCAATGCCCCCAACCGCAGTCCCACCTTTATACAAGGGTAAACCACCCGGATCAGCCGACAGACCCAAGGGCGAACGTTGCGGACCCGGCAGGCCCTGGCTTTGCGAAAAGTCGGAACATGAAAACTGGCTGAACTGAACACCAAACAAGGGACCGGCTGGTTGGTTTTGCTCACCCGGATTGAAGTTTTCCTGAACAATCTGGCTGGCGGTACGCGTTGTAAAGGCGTTGCCTTCAGAAGATAAAAATGCACCGGTCACTGCTTTCGCTATCGCAACAAGCAAATCGAGCCCGTCCAACCCTGCCCCAACACCTTCCAAACCACCGGTTATTACCGCAACCCCATCTGAATCCAGCTCAGTAGCAATCAATATGTCTTGAGGCGCAGATCCTGTTCGGTACACCGCTAGAACATTGCCTACCCGGTCTACCACTGCAATGCTGGCATCAACACCTTGCGCGTTGGCTTCTGCTACTGCCTGCGCCAGTATGGTCTGAACATCAGCAATAGTCAGAAATGTAGAGGTATCGGCGCACCCTCCGGAACAATCACCCGAAGTAACATCAGTCCCTGCATCGCTACTACCGCTGCCACCACCACAACTGCCTAAACCAAGCAGTAGCACTGACAACAACATCCTCGCAGACAAAGACCTAATATCACTGTTATTTTTATTGTGACTCTTGCGCCTGAAGCGTTCTACAAGTGCATGAGATTTTATATCGCGCACAATTCCGTCCCCCTTAGAGATTGCACCCTGCACTGAGTGTAACGCAAGGCTTCCAAGTAGCAAAGCAAGTAGCCAACTAAAACTGGCACAGTTTCCAGCTTGGGAGTAGGCTCTTGCAGCACGATGATAATGACATATCAATCTCCAGTTAATAAGGATGACACGTATGACAAATAGCGAAAATGAGGCTCTGGGTCAGTTCATGCAGGGTCTGGCTCGCCGCAACCCCCACGAGACAGAATTTCACCAGGCCGTACAGGAAGTGGCCATGGACATCCTTCCTTACATCGCTGACAAGCCCCGTTACCGCGAAATGCAGATACTTGAGCGTATGTCGGAACCCGACCGAATAATTATTTTTCGGGTTTGCTGGCAGGATGACAAGGGAAATATCCGGGTTAATCGTGGTATGCGTGTGCAATGGAGTAACGCTATTGGTCCTTACAAGGGCGGCATCAGATTTCACCCTTCGGTCAATCAGAGCATCCTCAAATTTCTCGGCTTTGAACAAACATTTAAAAACAGTCTAACTGGTCTGCCACTGGGCGGAGGGAAAGGTGGCTCGGACTTTAATCCTAAAGGTAAATCAGACGCCGAGGTAATGCGTTTTTGCCAGGCATTCATGACAGAACTGGGCCGGCATATTGGTCCAAACACAGATGTACCGGCCGGTGATATTGGCGTAGGTGCACGAGAAGTCGGCTATATGTTTGGTCAATACAAACGCATACACAATCGTTTTGAGGGTGTCCTAACCGGCAAAGCACTGGAATTTGGAGGCAGTTTGATCAGGCCGGAGGCAACCGGCTACGGAACAGTATATATGGCCAACAACATGATGCAGCATGCCGGAAAGAGCCTGGATGGTAAAACCTGTGTGGTATCGGGCTCAGGTAATGTTGCGACCTACTGCGTAGAAAAACTCAATGAGTACGGAGCAAAGGTTGTTACGATGTCTGATTCCGGAGGCTTCATATATGATTCTGACGGGATTACTGGTGACAAGCTCGCCTGGATTTCAAAATTAAAAAACGAAAGGCGTGGTCGCATTAGTGAGTACGCAGACGAGTTTGGTTGTGAGTATTACGAGGGCAAGCGACCCTGGTCAGTAAAATGTGATCTTGCATTTCCCTGCGCGACACAAAATGAACTTGACGCAGAAGACGCAAAAGCGCTGGTCCAAAATGGCTGTATAGCGGTCGCCGAGGGTGCCAATATGCCCAGCGACCCTCCGGCAATAGAGGTTTTCAAAGAGGGCAAACTGTTACACGCGCCATCAAAAGCAGCAAATGCTGGTGGGGTTGCCGTTTCAGGACTGGAAATGAGCCAGAACAGTCTTCGCATATCCTGGTCGGCAGAAGAAGTAGACACCCATTTGCAAAATATCATGCGTGAGATTCACGATCAGTGTGTTGAATTCGGGGAGAACGGGGGCAACGTTGACTACTTTAAAGGCGCCAATATCGCTGGTTTCGTAAAGGTTGCAAATGCGATGTTGGCTTACGGCGTGCTTTAGAAAAAGATATGGTGCCTTCGCTCAGATAATGCACAGACTATAGTCGGCCTGGCTGGGAACGATATCACCGCAGTCAAGATTCTGGCTAAATTGTCACTCCTTAAACAAGGTGTCGAACGATAATGCCTATCGGCGTCGCTGCGGTCAGTTTTTCAAAATGTTCGTAATAAACAAGTATTTAGCTACTATATTGTGACGTCATTAGTCGTTAACATCTTAGCCACCCTACTTCCGGTGAACGGGCAATGCGATGCAGCCAATGCGGTTTTGATGACAACCCTCATTCGAGTAGTTTCTGCGGTGGATGCGGACAGAGATTGGCGAATGACTGTGCGGCCTGTGGATTCGAAAACCCACCCGGGTTTGGTTTTTGCGGAAAATGTGGATCTGCGCTTACCGGGAAGAAAGAACCACAAAATGTCTCTGGACCACAATATACGCAAGCCCCCTCGCCGGCTCCCAACGCACAAAGCGAAGAACTCTTTGACAGCGCAGAACGACGCCACATCACGGTGCTGTTTTGCGACCTGGTGGATTCTACCAAATTAGCCAGTTGGCTTGATCCCGAGGATTTGCGCACGGTGGTGCGTCAGTATCAATCGGCGGCAGATACTGTAGTGGGTCTTTACCAGGGTCATATTGCACAATATCTTGGAGACGGTTTACTGGTCTATTTCGGCTACCCGATCGCACATGAAAATGATGCGCACCGAGCGCTGTTTTCGGCTCTTGAGATAGTAGATGCCATTAGCGAGCTCAATCAGAAGCTGGAAGATCGATGGGGAGTGCACCTGGAAGTTAGAATTGGTATTCACAGTGGCATTGTTGTGGCAGGCGAAATGGGTGGCCATGGTAAGAGCGAAACACTGGCAATGGGACAAACACCAAACATCGCCGCGCGCTTGCAGGGGCTTGCAGCACCCAACGAAATACTCCTGAGCGCGCACACTGCTGAACTGGCAACCGGCTATTTCGAGTTAGATAATCTCGGAGTCAAGGCACTTAAAGGGGTTGATGAACAATTCGATGTTTTTCGCCTGAAGTCTGAAACCGATTTGTACAACCGGTTTCACGCAGCCACGACTCAAGGTCTTAGCCCTTTTGTCGGTCGGAGTGTAGAGATTGCCAGTTTTGACGCAATTTTGTCGAATGCGCAGGAAGGTTCCGGACAAGTAGTATTGCTCAGTGGTGAGCCCGGCATAGGAAAAAGCCGATTGCTAAAATCTGTTCGGGAAAACTTGGGTGAGCAGGCACGTTGGATAACATTGGACTGCTCTCCTTACCATAGCAATTCCGCAATGCATCCGATTACTGACTACATTGCTCGAACACTGAAATGGCAACCATCAGATACCGCCGAGATCAGGGTAGCCAAGCTTGATGCTTCAGTGCGGTCACGTGCGCTGGATCACACAGTTATTGTCCCATTGCTGGCACGGTTGTTATCACTGAACCTGGGGAGTGAATATCCACCATTACAGCTTTCCGCAAAACAAGTTAAGGATCAGACCTTTGAGCTGCTCAGTAAGTTCTTTTTTGGAGGCGAAACGCAACAACCTGTGGTTCTGGTGCTGGAAGACGTACATTGGATCGACCCATCCACGCTTGAGTTCATAGATTTTCTTGTACTTATGATGCCTGTTCAAGCTGCATTGTTAGTAATGACCTGTCGACCAGAATTTGATCCAATTTGGGACGAGAGCCCCAACTATACAGAAATAAAGTTAAAACCACTGTCCCAGGATGACGTATCCGTAATGATCGATAGCTTGTTCATGGACACTGAATTGCCATCATGGATTAGCCGTGAAATTCAATCACGCACGGATGGCGTACCCGTGTTCGTAGAAGAACTGGCCAAAATGTTGAAGGGCACAGTACCTCACGCACTTGATGCAAAAGGTGCGGGTGCCACAATTCTGGAACAGGCCATACCCATTACGCTGCAGGATTCTCTAACCGCACGGTTAGACGGTTTGGGTGAAGCGCGCGATGTCGCTCAACTTGCATCTTTATTGGGACGAGTATTCGATTACGGCCTGTTGCAAATGATTTGGCCCGGTGACCAGGGATCATTAGCCAGCCATCTGCACAGATTACTGCGGGATCAAGTGCTGGTGCGCAAAAGTGAAGGGAGAAATGCCCGATTCCGTTTTCGCCATGCGCTGATGCAAGATGCCGCTTATGAATCATTGCTAAAGGCTCGCCGTAAGCAGTTACATGATCGGGTTGCCAGCGCCCTAATCGAACATTTCCCGGAACAGGTAGCACAACAACCTGAGATTGTCGCAGATCACCTGACCCGAGCCAATCGAATCAAGCAGTCTATACCTTACTGGTTAAAATCAGCCCAATCTGCAGCGCGTCGAGGTGCTCTGGAAGAGGCTATCAATCTCTTTCGTCGTGGTTTGTCGCTGATTGTTGGAGTAAATACCTCTGAAGATTTGTTGCGCATGGAATTGAAAATGCAGGCAGGGTTGGGAAATGCTCTTGCCAACGCCACTCACTGGGGTAATCCGAAAGTAGGAAATGCTTTTGAGCGAGCAGAAAACATATGCCTTGAATTGAATGATCCGGGCAATCGTTTTCGTTCAATTCTCAATCTGCGGATGAATTATACCAGTCAGGCGCGACATCGTGAGTCCGCTCAGCAAGCGCAGTCAGCACTTGGCCTTGCACGCTCATTTAATCAACCGGCGGCATTAGCACAAGCGCATGCCGCCAACATTCACCCAAGTTGGCACCTGGGAAATTATCAAGAGGCTCAAGAACACGCAGACGCCGCTCTGGCAGCACTGGCAAAGTTACCAGATCCAGATGCAGAATCTGTTATTGAGCAGCGCCTGTATATATATAGTTATGTGGCGCAGGCGGTATGGGTGGCGGGCAAGCCTAATCGTTGTGCTGAAATTCTGGACCTCGGCGAAAAGGCAGTGGCGCGAATTCATAGCCCTTACGCCACAAGTTTTTTTCGTGTTTGGGGGGGGAGTTCACGAATTTTTCTGGGAGATCTGGATGGTTTTGAGCGAAGTTTAGAGCTGGGGTATGCCACCGCCGATGAGCATGGTTTTGGATCGATCGTAGCCTGGGCACAGATACAACGTGGCTGGTTAATAGGTCAACGCGGTGACCCGGAGAGTGGCCTGCAGATACTGAAGGATGGTTTGAAGGCTTTCTACTCGGAGCACATTGCCGCTGACAAATCGAATCAGCTAGGTGCAGACCAACCATTTTCGCAAATATTGCTGGCTCAGACGCAGATGAAAGCCGAAAAATTCGAGGCCGCATTAGACACTCTCGAGCGCTCTGTTGTCAATATCGACCAAACTGGAGAAAAATGCCATTATCCAGAGCTGATTCGCACCCGCGGGGACGTGTTGTTAGTTCTGGGGCGGGTGGAAGATGCGGAATTATCGTATCATCAGGCCATTGAGCTGGCCAGAAAGCAGAGTGCGCTAAGCTGGGAGCTACGTGGTAGTACGAGCCTGGCACGACTACTCTCAAAGCAGGGGCATAAATCGCAAGCACAGGCTTTGCTTAAATCTGTACTGTCAAGGTTCGATGAAGGCTTAAATCAAACCGACGCAGTAGAAGCAAAACTTGTCCTTGCACAATTACTCACAGAAACAGAATTGCATGTCAACGGATAGACTACAACCTACCAGGAACAAGGAGGAGGTCAATGCGTGGATAGCTATGACGATAACGATCAATCAGATCAGGACGGCGTAAGGTATCGGAACATCAATGCCGAACGCAGCGAACCTATTCGAAATGCTTCTCAGTACGTGCAAAGTGATCGGCATTTTCCGCACCCGGATAAGCCATACGATACAAACCACGAACAGCAAGATGGCGACAGTTCATCTCGTCAATCCAGGTCGGCGTTCGGAGACATGCCCGGTTACGTAGAGGAAACGGTAGAAACAGGCGTTAAGCTTGGCTACGAGGTGATTGAGGAATATCTACGCCAGGCGAAATGGCTGGCTAAAGAAACTAGCCCTTCCAGAAATGCAAATGGTACTGGCAACCCTTTCAGCTGGGCTCAGGGAGCCGATAAACTGGCTGGTGAAGGCATGCAGGAGAGTTTACGGTATTCGCGCCAGATGGTTGATGGCTGGTGGCAAATGATGATGTCCCTGACAGACCAAATGTGGGGTGGAATAATGTCCCAGAGCACCCGGCAGCAGGGTTCCGGTCGGGACCCGCATCATCAGTCCTGGCATGCACCCGGCTCACGGGTTGACCCCGCACACGATCACTCAGCAACCGAACCCGGCCAATGGCACAATGTAGATTCGCCCTATTCCGAGGCAAATATAGTTGTTCGTGTAAATTCATCCCGGCCGTCGAGTGTCATTTTTGATCTCCGTCCTGGTGTTGACCCCCAGCAGTTGCTAGCACAACCTCTACTGGCCTTAAAGGCCGACTCCCCACCACTGAACGATATATCTTTCCAAACGCAGGAGGACGGCCGTATATGTCTATTGGTAACCGTTCCCAACGATGCAGATGAAGGCATATATAGCGGTGTGGTTGTGAATCAGAAGTCCGGTATTCCGGCAGGAACAATCACCGTGCAACTAGAGCGACAGGTTTAGTACGATGATGGCTTCTGGTGAAAGCGTAACTCCCCTTCTCAAAGAATATGGAGCGATCACGCGTGATGCACTGCAACGCTTCCTGCCTCAACAGGAACCGCGCAAATTTCTGTATGAACCCATCGCGGACTACCCTATGCGTGGAGGCAAGATGATGCGTCCGAGTCTATGTATCGCCACCACCAAGGCGTTTGGGGGGAGTATAGATGATGCCATTAACGCAGCAGTATCAATTGAACTGATGCACAATGCCCTGCTTATTCACGACGACATAGAAGACGGCAGTGATGAACGTCGCGGCGAGCCCACTTTGCATAAAAAGCACGGGCTACCGCTGGCCCTAAATGTTGGTGATGCACTTGTATTGCTAAGTGTCAGGCCTCTAATTGAGTACACCAATATTCTGGGTCCCCTGTGTGGCAAACAGGTGTTTGAAGAACTTGATCGCATGGGAATTGAGTCGGCTGAAGGTCAGGCCATGGAGCTGGGTTGGAGACAGTACAACCAATGTAATCTGGTTGATCAGGACTATCTGTTGATGATTTTGAAAAAAACTTGCTGGCTTGCGACTATCTACCCAATGCGAATGGGCGTACTGATCGCTACCCGGGGGGCACATGATTTGAATCGCTATATTCGATTCGGCTTTTTTCTTGGTGCCGCGTTTCAGATTCAGGACGATATCCTGAATCTCTATGCAGATGACAATTATGGCAAGGAATTAAACGGAGATCTCTGGGAAGGCAAACGTACCCTAATGATTATTCGCCTGCATGGGCTTGCAACTAAAAGTGAGAAGGCGCGACTGCAACTAATTTTATCTGTTGGGCGTGAAGCACGCGATCCGGCAGATGTCGACTGGCTACGTGATCGTATCGCGCACTATAAATGCATTGAATATGCGCAACGTATTGCACACGGATTAGCTGGCGCAGCACAACATGAAGCTGATCGATTATTTTCCCACCTACCCCCGTCACGTGACAAGGACTTCATTCTCGGGCTTTCCAAATGGGTTTTTGAACGCAACTAACGAGGGAGTGAGATGCAAGATAGCGTTAACCGTGGTCCGCTGTTTAGCGAAGCAAGACAGGGGGCGACACTTCAAATTCCGCCGCCCTTTAGCTTTAATGGAGTAACCTGCCGGGTTTTTCCAGTACGCGCAAACATGTCGCGCTTAACCAGGTTCTGCGATCGCTTCATCAACAATGGTATTCCGAAAGACATTGTGTACTTCCGGCCAG
>Ga0256847_1000499_pt1 | contig 24755 bp, 19 predicted proteins | sample TeddybearmetaG_FD_189099 | JGI IMG/M metagenome (GOLD analysis project Ga0256847, IMG submission 189099) | Hydrothermal vent microbial communities from East Pacific Rise, Pacific Ocean - Teddybear | ecosystem: Environmental > Aquatic > Marine > Hydrothermal vents | place: Pacific Ocean: East... | reverse complement strand
ACGCTCCCAAATTACACCGCTACTCCATTAATAGAACTCTCTAGCCTGGCAAACCACCTAGGCGTAAGAGAAATTCTTATAAAAGACGAGAGCCAACGATTTGACTTAAATGCCTTTAAAGTCCTAGGCGCAAGTTTTGCAATTGCAAAATATCTTGGACGATTTCTTGGATTTAACGACGATGAGATATCGTTCAATACAATCGTTGCCGAGAAATCAAAGTACAAGCAGGTAACCTTTGTTACCGCCACCGATGGTAATCACGGTAGAGCGGTGGCATGGACAGCAAAATTATTCGGTTGCCAATCAGTAGTGTACATGCCCAAAGGTTCATCCGCTGCACGATTGGATGCCATAAAAGCGTATGGAGCCAATGCTTCCGTTACAACACTAAACTACGATGAAACCGTAAGTTATGCACACAAGAAATCACAAGAAAATGGCTGGATACTTATTCAAGATACATCCTGGAAGGGATATGAAGAAATCCCGCTGCATATCATGCAAGGTTACTCTAGTTTGGTCACAGAAAGCCTTCAACAACAACCAGAATTTTGGCCTACTCATGTATTTTTACAAGCGGGCGTTGGTTCGTTAGCGGCGGCGATAATAGCTTGTATTTGTAACGTGCCAAATCGACCAAAACCAAAATTTATTGTGGTAGAACCTGATGGAGCTCCCTGTTTTTTTGAATCTAACACACAGAATAAACGATTTACTGTGGAAGGTGACTTACCCACAATCATGGCCGGGCTTGCTTGCGGTGACCCGAGCCATTTGGCATGGGATATCTTGAAACCAGCGACAGATGCATTTCTAAAATGCTCGGATGACATCGCCCGCAGAGGGATGCGTGTACTCGGGAAGCCAATGCAAGAGGATCAAAAAATTATCTCAGGTGAATCTGGCGCAGTTACTCTGGGCGCTGTAGTTGATATACTGTCGAGTGAAGAATTTTATACCATTAAAGACGAATTAGATCTTACATCCGATTCGAAAATATTGTTATATTCTACCGAGGGAGATACTGACCCTGAGGTCTATCGTGATATTGTAGGGTGATTGTAAAAAAATGAAAAATCTACTATTCATCTGTAGCAAGAACAGACTCAGAAGCCCTACAGCCGAAGCTGTTTTTTCCGCCTACAAGGATGTACAGGCCATTGGAGCAGGTACAAACAAAGATGCGGAAACTCCAGTAAGTGGTGATTTAATAGAATGGGCTGATATTATTTTAGTGATGGAAAAAACGCATAGAAATAAAGTCGCGAAAAAATATAAAAAACTACTGAAAGATAAGCGGTTAATATCCCTCGATATACCGGACAATTATGATTGTATGCAACCGGAGCTTATTCAAATTCTCAAAACCAAAGTGGCTAGAGTTGTGCGCTTTTAAAATGATCATTTCTATTTGGCATAAATGTGATAAGTGCAAGGAGTCTTAGGAATGCTACAACAATACACACTTCTATTAGCGCATGGCGCCGGTGCGGGAGTTGAAAGCGATTTTATGAAATCTATCCTTCTCAAACTCAATAATGCGGGTCTTGAAACACTCCCTTTCGAATTCCCGTATATGAAGATCATGAGTCAAACTGGAAAAAGACGTCCACCCGATCGCATGCCAAAATTGATTAAAGCATTTCATGAAGAGCTTCAACACTATCAAGCAAAGTACCCCAACACGAAAATCATCGTAGGTGGTAAATCTATGGGTGGTAGAGTTGCTTCTTTATTATCAGCTCAGCTGGAGCAAGACAATAAAAATACTATTTCCGGCTGTATTTGCCTTGGTTTTCCCTTTCACCCTCCGAAAAAACTAGAAAAATATCGTGGGGCACATTTAGAAAAAATAAAAACGTTTACTCTGATTTTACAGGGTGATCGAGATATTATGGGCTGCAAAGAAGAGGTTGAAAAATACAAACTCGCCGATTCAATTAGTATTAAATATATTACTGACGGCGACCATTCATTTAAACCTAGAGTTCGCTCAGGGCATACGCTGGAAGGTAATATATCAATGAGCAGCGAATTGATAATTAACTTCGTAAATTCCTTATCACAGCAAGTATTACAGAAATGAAAATTAAGAGTGGCGAAACAGTTTTATTTATCGGTGACTCAATCACTGACTGCAGTCGTAGCCGTCCCATTGGAAAAGGAGTTGGGCTAGGTGGTGGATACGTTTCGTTAGTAGATAGTATGTTAGCTTCTGGTTTCCCTGAGAAAGAGATCCGAGTTCTCAACTTAGGTATCAACGGGAATCGAATAACAGATTTAGAATCCCGTTGGCAAAAAGATGTTTTAGATTTAAAACCAGACTGGCTAGTCGTGCTAATTGGCATCAATGATGTTTGGCGACAATTTGATAGGCCGTTAGATCTCAACCAAGTAAATATTGAACTATTTGAGGAAATTTTTCGAAAATTACTTACCGATGTAAGACCTTCGCTTAGTGGATTAGTTCTTCTTTCTCCTTATTTTGTTGAAATTAATATAGAGCATCCAATGCGGAATAAAATGGATGGATATGGAGCGGTGGTTAGGAAAATTGCCGAGGACTTTGGAGCAAATTTTGTAGATTTGCAATCTTCATTCGATCGCTATTTATCTTGTCGATCAATAAGCTCGATTAGCGATGATCAGGTCCATTTAAATAAGATTGGTCATATGAAGATCGCGTCGGATGTTTTTCAAACTCTTACTCTCGTTTAGCTAAGAGCCCGAATGCCATTATCTAAACCTGAAATCGAAAGAGGAAACATCTCATCTTCAACTAATTTTTTGACCATCCCGATACTCTGCGTATAATTCCAATAGGTCTCTTCAACAGGGTTGAGCCAAATGACTTTATTAAAAACGTTTTTTAGTCGCTGCATCCATACATAACCCGCTTCTTCGTTCATGTACTCCACGCTCCCACCACGATGGGATATCTCATAGGACGCCATTGATGCATCACCAACAAAAATAACTTTGTAGTCCTTGCTGTAGGTTCTAAACAGCTCTTCCATCGGCGTTTTTTCGGAATAGCGCCGAACATTATTTTTCCAAACACTTTCGTAGATAAAATTATGAAAATAGAAATATTCTAAGTGTTTAAATTCTGTTTTACAGGCTGAAAATAATTCTTCGCAAATCCGTACATAGGGATCCATAGAACCTCCTACATCAAAAAATATTAGGACTTTGATTGCATTGTGTCTTTCGGGCACCATTTTAATATCTAACAGACCTGCATTTCTAGCGGTGCTAGCAATGGTATCATCCAGATCGAGTTCTTCTTCCGCGCCGCTTCGAGCAAATTTACGTAGTTTTCGTAGTGCTACTTTCAGGTTACGAGTACCGAGTTCCAGACTATCATCAAGATCTTTAAACTCTCTTTTCTCCCAAACTTTAACAGCGCTTTTATTTCTACTTTCGCCACCAACGCGAATACCCTCGGGATTGTATCCACCATGACCAAAAGGCGATGTACCACCGGTTCCTATCCACTTATTACCGCCCGCATGACGTTCTTTCTGTTCTTCCATTCGCTCTTTAAAAGCTTCTAAAAGTTGCTCTAATCCTCCGAGTGACTCGATTTTATCTTTTTCTTCTTGCGATAGATTCTTCATAAACTCAGCTCTTAACCAATCTTCAGGGATTAAGGATTCAAGAATATCTTCAAAGTTTTCGAGGCCTTTAAAGTAAGCCGCAAAAGCTCTATCGTATTTATCAAAATGTTTTTCATCTTTAATCATGCACAGACGAGCCAATAAATAAAACTCATCTAAACTACAAAAAGCCAGTCTTTTCTCCAATGCATCAAGAAGTACCAGTAATTCTTTAATTGAGACTGGCAGACCTGATTTTTTGAGTAAATAGAAAAAATTAATTAACATTTGTTAGAGTCTATGATCATAAGAATTTATTTCTCTATGAAAAGATGAATACCATTCACGATTACGCCGGTATTTCTAGCTATCTCAGAGGGAAGGGCCCTTGCTCTAAAAATTGTCATTGCGAGAAGGGACGACGTGGCAATCTCCATCGGTTAGGTACGATATACCGTCAATACCGCATAACTTTGAGAGATTGCCGCGCTACGCTCGCAATGACGCTGTAATTTTGATGAGAAAAATCGAAACTTAACTATCGATTTTCTCGACGGATCATAAAAGCTAACTTCTCCAACAAATGAACGTCTTGCTCATTTTTTAACAGCGCACCATATAATGGGGGAATGGCTTTACTCGGATCACGAGAGCTCAATATCTCATCGGGAATATCATCAGCAAGTAGTAGCTTTAACCAATCAATTAACTCAGATGTTGAAGGCTTTTTCTTAAGCCCGGGAACTTCTCGAATTTGAAAAAATATATCCATCGCTTCTTTCAATAATTTCGATTTAATCTCAGGATGATGAACAGCAATAATCGCTTTCATTGTGTCTCTATCTGGAAAACTGATGTAGTGAAAAAAGCATCTTCTTAAAAAGGCGTCTGGTAGTTCTTTTTCGTTGTTACTTGTGATAATAATAATGGGTCGTGTTTTTGCTCTGACAGTCTCGCCCGTTTCGTAAACAAAAAACTCCATTTTATCCAACTCTTGTAATAAATCGTTGGGAAACTCGATATCGGCTTTGTCAATTTCATCGATCAGTAATACTGCCTGTTGATCAGATGAAAAGGCTTCCCATAATTTTCCTTTTTTAATGTAGTTTGAAATATCTTTGACGCCCTCTTTGCCCAACTGTGAATCTCGTAATCGAGAAACGGCATCATATTCGTACAAACCTTGATGAGCTTTAGTGGTAGATTTTATATGCCATTGAATGAGTGGCATATCGAGCGCGGCGGCAACTTCTTCAGCCAACATGGTTTTACCAGTGCCCGGTTCCCCCTTAATTAAAAGAGGCCTTTCTAGGGTTTTGGCAGCATTAACTGCCATTTGTAACTCATCGGTTGCGATATAGTTTTGCGTACCAGTGAAGTTCATTTATTCTCCAAATAAAACCCCGCTCTCTCATTAACTGAGGGCGGGGAGAAAGGGTATTCCGTTGTTGAAGTCAAGTACGTCTAACAGAGACTCAACGCCTATAGACTGAAAGTCCTATTTGAGAATACTGGTAGGAGCGCTCGTCCCCGCCGCGAACAATCGTTAAACTAGATCATTTGTCTAATTTATGCTCCTAACTGACCCGTAGTATCGCTTTCCCTAAAAGGACCTACTCTTGGCGCAGCGAGACGCAGCTCCTACCGGAATTTAACTTCTCGAATAAAAAATCGATTAGTGCGATCCTATCACCTATCGTTTACTGACGATATAGTCATCCACATATTGAGCAAGAACATTCAAAGGTACAGCGCCATTTTTAAGCACCACATTATGAAACTCTTTAATATCAAACTTTTCAGCTAACTCGTCTTGCGCCTTTTTCCTTAGCTCCAAGATCTTAAGCATCCCAATTTTATAAGCAGTGGCTTGAGAGGGCATAACTATATGGCGTTCTACCATTTTGACCGCATCACCAATCGCGTTCGGTGTATTGTTAACGTAGTAATCAATCCCTTGTTGCCGATCCCACTTCATCGCATGGATCCCCGTGTCCACTACCAATCGGCAGGCGCGCCATAATTCCATGGCAAGACGTCCAAAGTCCGAATAGGGATCGCTGTACATGCCAATCTCTTTAGGTAGAAACTCCGAATACAAACCCCAGCCTTCAACATATGCGGTGTAACCACCAAACTTTCTGAATTTTGGTATGCCAGTTAGCTCCTGCGCAATTGCAAGCTGCATATGGTGCCCCGGTATTCCTTCGTGATAGGCGAGTGCTTCCATTTGATAGGTTGGCATATCACTCATGCGATACAAATTAGCATAATAAATTCCCGGTCTTGTACCATCCATAGAAGGGTTTTGGTAAAAAGCTTTTCCCGCAGATTTTTCTCTAAAGGCTTCAACCGCTTTAACATTAAGATCTGCTTTAGGTTTCACTAAAAATAAATCATCAAGACGCGATTTCATGGTATCGATTAGCTCAGTTGCTTCTTTTAGATAACGAGCTCTACCTAGATCTGAATCGTCGTAGTAAAACTGAATATCGGAACGCATAAACTCAAAAAAATCTGGTAAGTCGCCTTTGAACTTCACCGAGTGCATGATCTCTCGCATTTCTTGATGAATTCGTGCGACCTCATCTAGTCCAATTTGATGGATTTGATCAGAGGTTAAGTTAGTGGTTGTCGTTCTTGCTAGCGCATTGTTGTAAAATGCTTCTCCATCGGGAAGTTTCCAAGCCCCATCGGTAGTATTCGCTTGCTGTTCGATTAACTTTACGGCTTTTATAAGTCCCTCATAGGCCGGTTTTACTTTTTCCTTAAGAGCGGAAATCGCCTTGTTGGTCAACTCTTCCTTGAACTTAGCTTCAATATCTAACGCCTCTATTTTTCTAGTAAAATCCGCTAGCAACGCACTGTCATCGCCTTCATTAAATGGCATACCGCTAATAATATTTTCGCTGTCGCTAATTACATAGGGATAAACAAATTTTGGAGCAATGATTCCTCGCTTGGCTCGTTCATTGATGCCCGTGATCACCTGGTCGAAAAGCAGCGAGATGCCACCAAGACGTGCAATATAATCTTCTGCATCTTTTACTTCACTTATAGGGTGAGAATTGATCAGTAATGAAGGAACTTGTGAGTGAATACCAAACATCTGATTAAGGGGATAATTATGATACCGCCATTTGAAATCTTCTATTTGTTGCTCTAAAATTTCTTTAGCCAAATCCCAACTGACTTTTGTTTGGGCATCAAGTTTTGCTGAATCAAGATCATTCACCCGTTTTAAATCATTCTTGGCAATCTGTAGATCTTCTTGAGCTCTAGCCTCAGATAAATCATCCCATTTATCCTGATCATCTTTTATTCCAAGATCGGATTGAAACATTGGGCTTCTCATTACGGCATTCATAAATATTTCTTCGAATAATTCGTTGGCTTTCACAGATTCTGATTGAAGCTTATCTTCCACTTCGTGAATAGCACTGGTTTTAGTTGCTTCTATTTTGCTAGTTGAGCTGCTATCCTGTTGATTACAACTCACAATACTGCTGATTACAAACGCGATGAGAGCGGGTCTAAATATTTTATTTTTCATTGTTACTCCAGTCTTTTTTAGTTAGATTTTGTATCTGATAGTTTTAATCTTGGTAGGAAAATTTCACTTTTTCGATAAAATCCTGCCAGGTTTCTGATGGCGTCCAAATTTTCAACAGATCTTTTTCCGCATCACTATCTTTTAAACCGAGCTCAAGGACTCGATATAGGTAAACAAATGTTGATGCCCGAAAATTAGCTTCACAATGTACGTAAATTTTTTCGTTGTTATATTTTTTCATTAATTTCAAGAATATTTCGAAATCTTCTAATGTAGGTTCTGACCATTCGACTGGGATCTGTTGGTAACTCAATCCCATAGAAGAGACAATTGCCCTTTCTTTATCTTGATTACCTGGAATTAGGTTAATAACATGCTTAAAGCCGTATTTCTTGATGTCCTGATACTTGTCAAATTCGAGTAGCCCTGAGCTTGCCAACTGTTTAGAGACAAAATGAAAATTTGTAATTTGAGATAATGATTTCGTTGTTTCATCGGACCTTACAGACTCTATTTGACTGGTCATTAAAATGACCGCTATTACTACAACAATATAGGATTTCATGTTAACTCCAAGCTATCACCAAGTGTCTGGTATTTAATTTTGTTATTAGCGAATAGAGACTACGTTATTATCGGCCATCACGCCACTCTCGCGTTCACTATTGCTGATACCAAGATGTAACAAAAGCAGCGTCTAAAGATCACAAAATCCACGTAATAGTCCGATTTAAACACAGCTCGATGTATTTTGGTATATTAGCCACCTATATCCTGCTTTTAAGTGATCTTATGAAAATACACCAACTTTATACCCATAACGAGCTAAGAAATTTTAACTATATACTGGAACTAGACGATCGCTCATCAATTGTTATAGATCCTTGGGATGCCGAAATAATTAACAAGTTTCTCGTCTCACACCAACTCTCTCTGAAAGCCATAATTAACACCCATGAACACTGGGATCATACACAAGGCAATCAGGCTTTGGTCGACCAGCACCGTTGTGAGGTTTGGGCTCATGAAAATGGTCAAGGGAAAATTCCTTGTTTAAGTCGATTATTAAGTGCTGGTGAGGTCATTAATCTAACTGAAAAAGACCAGTTACTAGTGCTAGATACGCCGGGCCATACTTTTGCGCATTGTTGCTTTATTGTGATAGAAAATGGTCTAGAAAACGCGGTTTTCACTGGCGACACACTCTTCAATGCAGGCGTTGGCCGTTGTGGTGGCGGTGGTAATGAAAAAGTGCTGTTCCAAACAATCGAAAAGCAATTTAAAGTCTTAAATGATTCGATTATTGTTTATCCGGGGCATGATTATTTGGAGAATAACCTGCGTTTTACGCTGAAATATGAACCAACTAACTCGACAGCATCGGCCTGGTTAAAGAAAGTTGCGGATAGCTCATACCGACCCGGTACTATTCAAACCACGATTAAAGACGAGAAGAGTTTTAATACATTTTTTAGGCTCAACAATGCAGAAATTATTAATAATTTGTCATTGGATAAGCCTGATGATGAACAGGTGTTTCTGGCGCTAAGAGTTCGACGAGATAAATGGTGATCTCCAAAGCACTTGGCTTTTTTGATCGGTTTTTATAAATACCTAATAGAGCCTCTGCTTGTTCTATCAACTCAATGCGCCTTCTTAGATTTTAATACCACACCACAAGCGCGGCTAGAACCTGGAGCTAAGATTTTTACACTTTTACTGCCATGATATCGCATTCAATCTCATCTAGAATTTTTTCTATGGTGCTACCGATTAGTCCTGAATGATAACTAGTACCCATTACCATAAGATCAATATTGTTTGATTTAACCAATACGGGTAAAACTTGCTCCGGGTATCCTTCTTCCAAGTAAAGGTGTTCTTTGGGAAAATCTGCTGAGGCGATCGCATCGTTAAAATTTGTACTATTTGTGTTCTGTAATTGCTTAATATACTGATCATAGTTGTCTTGCCCCATCGTGAAATCGGATGGACCCATTCCTGTTCCCATTCCAATACCTATATCACTCCAAAGCTGATAAGCGAGAGGATCATAACAATGCACTGCATGTGCTTGTGCTTTCACATCCTTGGAAATTTGGTTAGTAGTTCTGAGTATTTTTGGGTCGAGATCTTTAGAGTGTTCATGACAATTGCTCGGATCAATTCCCGCCATAATATTGCTGTAACCGTCAGCCGTTTCCGCTTTGGCCATGATGATTGGTTTGCTACAACTCTTAAGTAGCTGCCAATCGTTGGGAGTAAAGAAAATACGATTTACCATTGGATGGTTATGGGTAGATTTTATAACTAGATCATAACCGCCTTCATCGACTTTTTGATTAATCACTTCATAAATTGGTTTGCCCCAAATAATATCCGTATCTGCTAGAACACCCTCTTCTTTAGCTTGTTCTAAGTAACTATTGACCCAACGCTTGTGGGTATTGATAAACCCTTTTTTGGCTGATTCTAGCTGCTCTGAATCAAAAAACAAATTCGAGACTATACTTCGATTGTAAGCGACTAGAAACAGGGTAATTTCAGCACTAAATTGCTTGGCTAAATATATTCCTTTTTGCAAAGCTGGTTGCTTATCTTTTGTGGGATCTAAGATAACTAGAATTTTTTTGAATGAACTCATAGTAGTATTCCTCGAATATAGAAATTTAATAGCACCAACGCCAAATTTGAAACCAGAGACCAAAATCAAGCGGTCAAAAATTCTGATCCAATTGTCGAACTCTCAAGTGCGATAACTGATAGTTATAGTCTAACGGTTTTGATGAAAAGGGTTATTGATTCAGGTCAAAGCTGATGCGAAAGCGGCTATTTTTGAGGAGCAAATACGAGCCGTTGTAGGAGTTTTCTTTCAACGGCTCGCCAGATTAAATAAACCAAATTAATGGTTAATATACGTTTAAACCTCGATCATCTTCTTCGACTCGTGCTTACCAATGGTTATTAAATCCCAAACCAATAGCACAAGTCCCAGCGCCATCACATAACCAAAAACTTGACGCCACCACATGCCTTGTTGAAACCAAGTCGATAATTGAGCCTTAAAATACCCTGCCCAGGTTGAGCCTTCTTGCGCTCGCTCTATAAAGGTCTGATCATAACCAGATACTAGTAACGCCATGGTCATCCCGACCATTCCTAGATTTAGTAGCCCTAATGACCATTTCCAGCGCCAAGCTTTTTGGATATCACCACTCATATAGATATCGCCTCGCCATTTTTGCACCGCGATATAAAATACAGCAATACAAATGGTCGCGTAGGCACCGAAAAAAGCAAAATGTCCGTGAGAAGCCGACCATTGAGTTCCATGAGTATAGAGATTAATTTGTGGCAGTGTATGCATGAAACCAAAGACACCACCGCCAAAGAAATTTCCGAAAGCATGAGCAATTAGCCACGCCATTGCGGGATGGTTGTTATTGATAAAACTATGCTTACCTGAATCATACAGAGCATGAACAACCATCCCAACTAAAGGAATAGGCTCCAACGCTGAGAAAAATCCGCCAATACTCAACCAATACTCAGGGGTTCCAATCCAAAAATAGTGATGGCCGATTCCTAATATTCCCGAACCAAACATCAATGCAACCTCTATATATAACCAGGTTTGTACCACTGATCGTTTTGCTCCGAGAACTTTGATTAGTCCCCAAGCCATGATACAACCAACCAATACTTCCCAAGTTGCCTCAACCCACATATGGATAACCCACCACCACCAGTACTGATCCATTGAAATATTGGTAGTGTAAAACATCCCCGCCATATACAGACCGGCAAGAGCAACTAAATCAAGCACTAGCACACCTGAAATGCCACTCCATTTACCTTTCATAAAAGTTGCAGAAATATTATAGAAAAATATTAGCATACATACAACAATACCAATATCAGCCCATCTTGGCGCTTCAATATACTCCCGCCCTTCATTGATAAGCCACAGAGTTTCTTGGTTTCCCGGGCCCGTCTGGATAAACAAAAAAACTGCTACAACAATTGTTACTGCAATTACAAATATCCAAAAAGCAAGGTTGCCGAGAAATGCACCGACTAATTTAGTTCCAGACTCATCTTCAACCAACCAATACACAGAGCCAATAAAACCGAACAGCATCCAAATGATCATGGCATTAACGTGCACTGTTCTCACGACACTAAAATCTAATTGGTTATAGAATAATTCCGGCATCAAGTATTGAGCACCTGCTATTAGTCCAAACAAAATTTGCGCAACAAATAACACCAACGCCGCAATAAAATATTTGACGGCAAGTTTCTGCCCAGGATTTAGGTTATCTGTATTGAACTCATTAATATTCATTGTCGTCCTCCTGAGGAATTGATTTGAATCCATTTGGAAAACCATTGGTATCGATAGATGACATCCATTTTAAAAATGCCACAATTCCATGAGCCTCTTCTTCAGTAATACCTAGATTAGGCATCTTTCTTGTGGAACCGTATCCCCGAGCATTTTTACCAGGATTCATCAAGAACTGAATCATTAAATCTTCTCGAACAGATTCTGCCGCCCAACCCTGATCTAACCATGCTTTAGTCAAGTCAGGCGCGTAATAAGCACCATTACCCAATAAAGTATGACAACTCATACAATTTTTAGCTTGTACGGTCATCTTTCCCAAGTCCACTAAATCCTCGGCCTCTTGTTCGCTTAAGTGCTTGCCAAATAACGGAGCCTCCGCTCCGATGATGGGCATATAATGTTCTTCTTCTTGATCATATTTGTAATAGATTCTATTGTTTATTACGCTATATGCAGGAACTCTTTCAGATCCTGCTGTAATCTGTTTGACCGTGTCAAAAGTTAATAAAATCAGTACGACCAACATAAAAGCAGTAACCCAGATTGCAATTTTTCGCCAAAATGACTCACTTGCCCACCAAGTTGTATTACTCATGTGACACCTCCAATTAGGTTTTTTGAGCTCCTTCAATAACTATTTCTAAATAGCTAATTTCAGATCTCCATTTTTATTTTCAGGTTTTTTGTTTCCACTATTTTTACTTTCATGCGTCCCAACACATAAACGCCAAATTCCGTATGGCGCGAAAAAATAGCCTATGATCATTACTGCCACAATCAGGTACCAAAAGCCTGAAAGGTGTAATGTATAAGCTAGCAAGACAGTAAAAATGAGTAAGATGAAATAGGCGAAATAAGCAATAATCATAAAGCGAGGGTCTTTTTTTATTTTGGCCCATGCAAACAACATTGCATAGGCGGCGCCAAATAAAACGACCATCGCTCCAGACATGGCAGCAAGTAAAATATATTGTGCGACAACTGGCTCTACCATTCTGATCACCTCTGTAATAAACTGTTGCAATTTTGACAAAATATTCCCAACACTACCTTGACTTAAGTCAACAAGATTGCCTAATCTTTGTATCAATAACCACAATTATTTTATTGGATTTAGCGCTAGTCTTACCCTGCTACAGTACTATTTTTAATTGCAAAGATGCGTTTATCCCACTTGCCGCTAACGTTTCAATAATCGGATCACCGACTGTCAATCCTTCAACATCGGACCAACGCCAATATTTTTTGTTTCCAATATTATAAATTGCAGTGGAAAGACTTATACTTTCACTAATTTGATAATTAACAATAAAATCTAGAACTCCGTATCCGGGCGTTTTGAATAGTTGCTCGGTTGGGTCGTCTAATTCATCTATTTTATTTTTGCTAGAATATAAAGAGGTATGTAAAGCCAGCGACCATATTTCATCAGGACTGTTCCAGTTAAAACCAAGTAATACATGATTAGGATCTATATTATTTAGAGGCTGTCCGGTTTCTACGTTTTTACCTTTGCTCCAAAACAAGTTGAAATAAGCTTTAATATCATCATCTTGCGCGAGCCAATCATTGGTGCGATAACTGTACTGAAATTCACTTCCATAAATCCTTGCGCTATCAATATTTTGTGATTGAAAGACCACTCGACCAATAACAGGGTCAAATCCAAGGTTAACTTTGGTTTGTATGAATTCATCATATTTTGTATAGAAAGCAATCCAATCTAAAGTATGTTGTCTATCGGAATAGCGATAACCTATCTCATACCCTTGGGAAGATTCAGATTTTAAATCTGGATTGGGAATTGCCCGGATATTAAATAAAGGTATGTCTAATCCTATATTAGCGTCCTCGAAAGGAGCCGCTCTGAAGCCCTCGAAATATTGTATGAATAAGCTACTATTGTTAGCCAGCTGATATCGCAACCCTATTTTGGGAGAGATCTCACTCTCCTTTATATCGACAATATCGGTGTTTGGGTTATCTTCTAAATAAGTAGTGTCGGATTTTGGGTTTAAACGATATTGATCAAAGCGTAATGCAGGAATAATACTGAAGTTAGTGCCAATTATTTCGATTTCATCATTCAGATAAATACCAAGTTCTTTGACCGTAGATATTGGAAAATCTCTTAGTGGAAATACCTCCGATAAAATAACATTAGTACTTGTGTTTACATCTAAGTTAGTTTGTAAGCCGTCGCGAAGTTCGGTAATTTTCCTCTCACTCCACTCTAATCCATATCCAATTCGATGCTCTAAATTAGAACCTCCCCAATTGGTATAGAGATTTACGCGTATACCATCGATATTTTGTTGATAAAAGAAATCACGGTCAAATCCAAAGTTAGTACCTCTAGAAAAACGGGTTTCATCAGTTAATTGCTCTGTTTCTGATTTTTGATGGTAGATCCTTGCTACCCCGCCTTCGAGCAAGGCTAGATCTGGATTGAATTCATAAGAGAACGCGACACTATATCGTTCTGACTGATCATCTCCAAATATACTTGTAGTCGTTCTGAAGCGACCCAAACCCAATACGGAATTAACATCAGTTTCTGATTCTCGCTTAAAATAATCGATGCTAAGACTGAGTTGCTGATCATCAGATATTGCATAGTAAACTTTGGTTAAAATGGATTCAGTTGAATAGTCTTGTTGATCGGATGGAGTGCCTGATCCTGTATTATTATCAAATTCATTTCCTGAACTGGAGCTCAAAGTGATCAAACCGCTCAACTGGTCGATTTCCATTGCGCCGTTTAGTGAAAATAAATGGCTATTATCAACGCCATAATAGCCGCCTTTTAAGCCAACATAGTAATCACTTTTAGTTTGCGCAAGCAGATCAATTGGCTTTTTACTAATGAAAGAAACCACACCACCAATAGCATTACTGCCATAAACACTCGATGCCGGCCCTCGCAGTATTTCAACTTGTTGCACTAAATCTATATCAATGAAGTTTCGACCAGAGTTCGAAAAACTGCCAATATTAAATTGATCAGAAACAGGGATCCCGTCTATCTCGATTGCAACTCGATTTCCACCAATACCTCTAATTTTGAATCCAGAAAGACCAAAACGCGTGCCTGTGCGTTCGATACTGATGCCAGCTTCATAGCGAACCAAATCTGCGATATCGTGAACCAACTCTCTATCGATTGTCTCTCTACTGATAACGGATGCTGCGCCAAAAACATCATCAATTGGTCTCGGAACCTTGCCAAGTATTACCATGACTTCACCCGAAGAATCTTCACTTAACGGCTGAGAGCTGTGTATATCAGAAGGTAGGTCTTCCTCCGCTATAGCTGATAGCGGTGCGAAAAAAATGCAAACCAGCACACCAATAAATTGGAACTTCACTTATTTTTGTCTCCGGTTTTTGAATATTATTTTGTAAGTAATTCTTGAGAAGGGAATGAAGTAAAAAAACAAGAGTCGAGATTAACTCGACTCCTGCCATCGCCTTAAAATTAACGATTAATAAACATCGTGTACAGTATTGTAAACGTTAAATTTGCCGGTCGGTGTTACTAGTCGTTTGTCCTTAATTACTTTAACAAGCTTCCTGGTTTTATCATTGACAACAACCAACGCAGACTCCTCTGTTTTACCGTTCCAAACCGAAAACCAGACTTCATCACCAGCTTTATTGTATTCAGGTTGCACAACGCGTTTTGCGCCTTTACCCAGATTAGCCCACTCGGCAATTGGTAAGACTTCAAAACCTTTATCTAAGTTTTTAATATCAAAAACTGCTATTGATTGACTGTACTTAGTGGTTGGATTTAGCGGCGCGTCTACCCATAGGTTTCTAGATTTTGGATGCGTTTTAATAAATAACGATCCGCCTCCCATCCCGTGTAAAGTTTCCACCACTTTCCAAGCGTATTTTTTGTGTCTTTTAGGATCAGTACCGATAAGGGTAATGTTATCGTTTCCAAGTGCGCTAGTCGCCCAAACCGGTCCAAATTTGGAATGCTTGAAGTTTGCTCCGCGACCAGGATGAGGGATCTGCGTGGCGTCAACTAAAGCGACTAGCTTTCGCTTTTTGGAGTCAATAACCGCTATTTTGTTAGACTTGTTAGCAGCCGTTAAGAAATACCGGTGAGTCGAATCCCAACCTCCGTCATGTAAGTAGCGCGCAGCCTTAATAGTGGTAACTGATAAATTATCTATATCTTCATAGTTAACCAGTAAAATCTTGCCCGTTTCTTTTACATTAACAATAAACTCAGGATGCTCATGAGAAGCGACAATAGCAGCGACTCTTGGCTCGGGATGATATTCATTGGTATCAACCGTCATACCACGAGTAGAAACAATAGTCATTGGCTCTAAAGTGAAACCATCCATTATCGTATATTGAGGAGGCCAATAAGAACCAGCGATAGCGTACTTATCTTCATAACCTTTGTATTTAGACGTCTCTACCGAACGTGCCTCTAAACCAACCTTAATCGTTGCAACGTTATCGGGAGTTTTCATCCATAAATCGATCAAATTTATTTTTGCATCACGGCCAATAACATAAAGATAACGACCCGAGGATGACATACGAGAAATATGAACCGCATAACCAGTATCTATAATATTTATAATATCTTTGCTGTCCCCGTCAATAATCGCGATTTGGCCAGCATCTCGAAGTGTTACCGAGAAAATATTATCAATATCGTATTTATTCATTTTTTTAGTCGGACGTTTATCTACTGGAATAAGAACTTTCCAACTATCTCGCATTTCCTTCATTCCCCACTCCGGAGGTAAAGGTGGTTCATGTTGTAAATAGCGAGCCATCATATCAATTTCTTTTTCCGTCATATCACCGGAAGTGCCCCAATTTGGCATACCTGTTGGCGAACCATACGTGATAAAAGCGTTAAGAGCTGCAGTACCCCGAGCTCTTGTTATCTCCGTGGTTAAAGGTTTACCTGTAGCACCCTTACGTAAAACGCCGTGACAACCCGCACAACGTTCAAAAAATATTTTTTTGCTCACCTCAAATTCTTCAACAGTCATTTTTGGACCATCAGAAGTAATAGTGTTTTTAGCACTTTTCGGGTCAATTGTTATCGGTGCACTTTCATAAATTTCTTTTTTATGACCTTTAGACTCTTTTTCTGCGGAACTCACATTTAAACCAAATAAGCTGGTTGAAACTATCAGTGCTGTTAAACTTATCGCGCTGAGTCCAACGTTTGTTTTTTTCATTGCCTATCCCTCTTTTTTTGGGTTTATGGGGTGAGACAGCGATATAAATCAAGACTGCCTCAACAAGCAGGCTACTCGCATACAAATTTTTGTGTTTGATCGAGATCAAGAAATCATTTATTCTAATTCCCTTTTAATTTTAGGGGTTTATCCGGGGGATTAGTAACAGAGCTTTGAATGTGAAAAATAGGTAAAATGGGAAAGCAAATGCGAAACGGCTTGTGTAGACTATTTTAAGATATACTCTGACGCTTTCATTTTATGGTAAGTCACTAGATCATATCTAATTTCAATTGGCAGCGGATCAACAATCTCGATAGGTGTATTTTGTGACATTGCGATTTCTAACGCCATTTGAGTAATGTTAACGCTGAAAGAAGTGCCTATGAAAACGATCTTATCGGCATCAATCATTCGCTGTTGCGCTTCTGTTATCCGATAAAGCTCGGTATAATACTCATCAAACAATAGTACAAAAGGTTTGTAAGAATAATCAAGCTCCGGTTTTTTATGAATATTAAACAATTCAAGAAGTGATTCATCCAAATTATTGTCATCCACCTCATCCCAAGCAGTTTCAATAACATCAACTGCTTCACCTTGAGTATGAAATAGCGTCATTTGATCTAATCTTCCATGAATTGCAATATAGTTTTTATTACCCGCTTTGCCATCTAAACCGTCTATATTTTGAGTAATTAGATTCTTATTCGCCAACCATTGGTGTACCTCATTTGCTCCGTGGTTTCGATAAGTTGCAAAACGATAATAATACCAACGTAAAAACTCCACTGGGTTAGTCTGGTACATATGGCGTGTCGCCATTTCCTGTGGTGTATAATTTTTACTGCCGATTGTCCAAAATCCATCTTCACCACGAAAGGTTGGAATACCGCTTTCAGCACTAACTCCAGCTCCAGTAATGTATAGAGTATTCGTATTTTTAATTTTTGTAATAAAGCACCTCCGGCTTAGTTTCTTGATCCCATCTACCGCTAACGAACTCCATATTTAGCCGATAAAATTATTACTTTGTTTCTAAGAGCCTCATCATCCTGTTTGCCATATCTTACAATCACTTCTTCTCGGCTATCATTGTTAAGATCTGTAGTGATGACCATAGAACCGTCGTCCGGTAATTTTAGTTTGTGGTGTTTTGAACGGGAACGAAGCAAACGATCGCTTTTTAGTCCTTCAAATATCGAGAATTTCTTTGTACCCGTTGATAGCACCAAATCTTTATTGCCATCTCCGTCTAAATCTGCGGATAACACCACAGGCTGACCCGCACTACCAGAAGATATACTAAAATTGAGATCAACCTCTTCGGAAAAAAGCGGTGTTTTGCTGTAGTTATCATCCTCATCCAAAGAAAAAAGATACACATCTTGGTCGATACTGCCAGATAATAACGCGCCTATAATTTGCGTTACTCCTACATCAAATGAAGAGACCAGAATTTCTTGGCGTTTGTCGTTGTTGATATCGACTAGCTCCAGCCCGGCTAAGGTTCCTTCTGCGGTAATGCTAGTGTCAAACTCTTCACTAAATTTAAGTGTACCATCGTGATTAGAACCAAAGTAAAGTTCATAATTATTTTGTCGATCAAAAACGCCGCTACTTTGAGTTTGTCGAACCATTAAATCGGCTATATCATCACCATTTATGTCTTCTAGTTTTTCGATCATACGATGCTGCAAGTTACTTTGATCAACGGATTCTCCATCAGCACCGCGCACGAACCACCAAGGGACATCACTGATGTCAACCGGCAATGATATGTGGTTGGCGGAAAGTGAAAAACTACGGTTTTTAGATTGTTCGTAAACTTGCAATCGGTTGTTTTCAAGTACAACAAGATCTAATAATTGGTCGAAATTAGTATCTAGTTGAAAAATAGAACGTTCTGAATAAGCAACATGCAGACTGGTCATGTCAATCATTGATTTTATAGGAAGTTCTACTTTATTAAATTCACCGCTAGCTTGCTGAAGAAGAAGAGTTATGTTTCCAAAATTTGAAATGATAATATCGTCTAGTCCGTCTCCATTAAGATCTTTCACCAGCTTTTTTTTAGTCACAAATAAGGGTTCGGAACTCAAGTAGATTGAACCCAGTTTTTCTAACGGCGAGATAGTGTTTGTTTTAAAATTAATTGTTGATAGGCCAACTGCGTCTAACAAAAGTAATTTCTTGATTTCTTTATTATTAGTTATTAAATCGAACGCCACGGTGGAATTTGGTATCTCGATTTCACTATGTAGTACATAGTGCCCTGTGGATAGATCTAATGCATACAGAACAGCTATTTTATGGCTACTTCTTTGAATAGTTCCACTCTCTTCAGGATTTTTGCCCTCAGAATCTATTCGTTCGCCGATCAACAACAATTCTTTGTTGAAATCACCGATGAAATTGGCGGCTAAAATAGAATGGGTAATGGTGAAATCAACGGTAAATTCAGTTTGATTAAAATACTGCGTCTTTTTTCTTGCCTCTACTAAATAAATACCATTTATTAATACTGCTAAGACACAAATTATTTTAACCAGAGAGTTCATAAATTGATTTCCGCATTAACATTCTGTTGGTGAATAGCTGTAGACGATAGGTACCATCAAAAGTTCCCATATTCAGATTAGTCAGCGGCCATAGAAAGAAGTAAGCTGGTACTTATTCTGATAAACTTCCGATTATTTAGAAATTACAAAAGGTCCACTAGACTGACAGGTGGCCATTATTTCCATACGATTAATATTAACGTGCTCCGGTTGTGAAGCACACCAATAGATACTTTCTGCTATGTCTTCCGCCACCAATGGTTTCACTTCATTGTAAATATTCGCGGCTTTTTCTTTATCGCCTCCAAATCTCACTTCTGAAAATTCAGTTTCCGCTAGACCCGGTTCGATATTAGTCACCCGCACATTAGTCCCCGCAAGATCAGCCCTTAAATTAAGACTAAAACGCTCGACAAAAGCTTTTGTCGCACCATAAACATTGGCGCCCGGATAGGAATAATCGCCAGCCACAGATCCTAAATTAATGATATGACCGTTTTTGTTTGCCACCATTGTTGGTAAAATACCACGCGTTATTTTGATCAATCCCAAAATGTTGGTTTGGATCATTGTTTCCCACTCCACCATATCTGCTTGATGGGCTGGTGCAAGACCCAAAGCGAGTCCTGCATTATTAATTAGAACATCAACGCAAGTAGGTTGCGCTAAAACGAATGTAACAAAATGATTTATGGACTCATCTTGAAGCACATCAAGTGGATGAATAATGCAATTCTGTTCGCCTAATTCCTCGCGTAAATCTTCCAACCGATCTATGCGTCTCGCCGAAGCAATAACCAGCCAACCCTTACTAGCAAATAACCTAGCTGAGGCACGCCCAAAACCAGAGCTTGCACCAGTGATAACAACTAGTTTACGATCATTTATATTAGTATTCGGGTTTATATTGGATTTAGTATCAATGTCGATATTAGTCTGACTCATTGAAGCCTCACGGGAGAGTGAATAAACATGGCGACTTATGCCATTGGTGATATCCAAGGATGTTACCAGAGTTTTAGAAAGTTACTCAAAAAAATTAACTTTGAGCCAATCAAAGATCAATTATGGCTGGCAGGGGATATGATTAACCGTGGTCCAAACTCGCTTGCGGTTATGGAATTTATTTTGAGTAACAGGAACAGTGTTCGTTGTGTGCTTGGCAATCATGATCTGCATTTTCTGGCAGTAGCTAATGAGTGCCATGCTGCGAACCTGAAAGACACTTATTTTGATATTTTAGAATCAAGCCTAAAATATCCAATAATGACGTGGTTATCTAAACAGCCACTTGCTCGCTACAATAAAGAGCACAATGTCTTAATGACCCACGCAGGCTTGCTACCTTCTTGGTCGCATCAAGAAGCGCTCAAATACTCCAAAGAAGTCTCGCAGACCCTTCAATCAGCCGGCTCTTATCAGTTTTACCTATCCATGTACGGCAACCAGCCAGATACTTGGAAAAATGGTTTGCAGGGGTTAGATCGACTTAGATTTATCACCAATGTTTTCACCCGTATGCGCTATTGTCATTCCGACGGAAGATTGGAGTTAAACACGAAATCAACGCCGGGAGTCGAGAATGCACACTTATTTCCTTGGTTTGAGCTTGATAACACCCGTTATACAGGTGATATTGTATTCGGACATTGGGCGTCGCTGATGGGCAAAACCTCTCGTAAAAATGTCTACGCGCTTGATACTGGTTGCGTTTGGGGGCGAAAGTTGACTGCTCTCAGATTAGAATGCAGACGATCTTTTTCTGTTGCCTCTATTGATACATAGTTAGTACGCGATAAACCTAAAAATATCAGGCAAACAGCCATCAGCAAGGCTAAACTTAATGGAATGCTAATTTAAGTTTGTTTAAAGCCAAGGGATATCAGTGAATACATCTACGTTTAAATCAAAGTTTGTCAAACCCGTTTTGAGATTTTCCAAAACCCTAATTGCCTGTACCGCCCTATTTTTAGGTTGTAACACGGTTACCGCAGACAACCGTGCGAAAGAACGCCTCACTTGGGGCAATGAATTTAGATTCTTTATAGAAGGCGCATTACACAAGGGTTCTGACAGTACTATCAATATTCCATTTTACGACCGAAATGCAGATGTGTTTGTAAGTGGTGTGGAAATCGCAGTCTTTGGTAATTATACCGGCACTGCTGAGGGACAGGTAACTATTGATGAAATTGAAGCAGGCGGCTACTTTAGAGGTTCATTTGGTGCAGAATTTCCTGTTGCAGAAAGCCTTGCATTCTCTACCTCCATTGGGGTTTTATATGACGAAATAACCGGCGATTTAACCGATGGTTCCGGTGGACGAGGTTCGGCTCGGTTTAGGACCACCCAAGTGGACTTCTTAGGCTTTTATTTGTTAGGTAGGCATAGGTTAGGACTGGGCGGCAGTTTCCATTACAAACCCACCTTTGATTACAAAGAGCAAGGTGCTAATTTTGTAATGCAAGGCGTTTATAGATTTTCTAGCGCACTCGGAGCCAGCATTCAATATGATTACTTGGCGAGCGAAAATATTTCACTCGGAATTAGATATACACGTATTGAGTATGATTTTGATAAAGTTAGAATAGACGATTTTGTCGGTGATACTGGTGAAACCTTTGTCGCTGAATGTGTGACTAATTGCAATAATTTTATTGATGCAAGTAGTTTTAGTGGGCATGTTACTTATCGGTTTTAATTTTGCTAGTATCAAATTAACGTTTTCAGTAGTCCATTCTCCCCGTGAGGGAGAAGCATCGCTCTAAATGGACTGAGCATTAGTTCCTAGATCTCTGTCCTTCCTCCAATTGTATAACCATAGCCTAAAAACACTTCCTAAAATACTCAAAGTATCAGATTCCAATACTTGAGAGGATTAGCTGTCTCTTTTATTCCAATAGTATATCCTTTAGCCTCAATTAAGGAAAAAGACTAATAACCGATGAATTACAATATACGTTCATTAGTGCTTCAATGGCGATCTGAAGAGCTTATTTCAGCTCAAGATCTTGAATCCGCATTGCAAGTCACTGGCTGCGAACCAACAGCTCCAGAGTGGCAGAACTTCCTCAAGCAGGTATTTTTGTGGTTTGGCTCCATAGGGCTATCCACTGGCGTGATTTTCTTTTTTGCCTATAACTGGCAAGAGATTAGCCGGTTTAGCAAATTCGCTTTAGTTGAAGGTACACTTTTGTCCGCAACTTTTCTTTTTTACCGACTTGCAAGTAAACGTAATATTGCCACAGTTACGCTTATGGCAATGGCGCTGTTTACTGGCGCTCTATTAGCTCTGGTAGGGCAAACTTATCAAACCGGCGCTGACCCATGGCAGCTATTTGCGGTTTGGGCAATATTCGTTACTCCTTGGGCGGTGGCAGCCAATGCGATTTCTTTGTGGATTTTATGGATCTTGCTGGTCAATTTAGCTTTTATTTTATATCTAAATATTTCGACAAGTATTTTCGGTTTTTTAATCAATAATGAAGTTATCGCACGCCTACTAGTAGCGATCAATACTTTGTTGTTAGTGGCATTTGAAAGTTATAAATATTTTTTCGCTAAGCAAAACACACGAAATGAAAATCATGATAGAAATACGATTCAATATAAGCGAGTCATTCAAGTTTTGATACTACTGGCTGGCATGGCTGTTTTTTTAATTGCTTTTAGTGCGATTTTTAGCTCAAAACCTTCAATAAGCGATCTTGTATTTTATGCCGTATGGATGACTTTAATTTATTTATATTATCGATACCGCTCCCCCGATCTTTTCATTATTGCCTCAGGTGCGCTTAGTGTGGGTGCGATATTTATTAGCGTATTGATAAATGGCATAGGTTCTTCGTTTGATGAAGGAGCATTTCTACTAGTAAGTTTTAGCATTATTGGGCTATCAACAGCTGCTGGAATATGGTTGAAAAAATTGGCTAAAGAATTCCATCAACTAAGGCCACTTTCCCATCCAACATTTTCCACTTCAACTACTGATATAGACATGGGATCCAAAGAAGTTGAACTAACTGAAGAAACTTTGTGGGATCAACTCAAGCAATCAAATATCGTTACAGGCGAACAACCTGAAGCGGCGGAAACAATATCCACTTGGTATATTAAAGCAATGCAAGGCTTCGGCGGCTGGGTGGCGGGATTTTTTCTACTAGGATTTGTTGGCGCTTTTCTGAGTAGTTTTTTTAACTCTGGCAATTGGTTGCTGTTAGTTATCTTTGCGTTTATGAGCAATGGCTTGTCTTTTCTTTTATCTAAAGCCTCAAATAAGAATGAATTTCTTCAACAGCTAGCTCTAATCTTTAACCTTACGGGCCAACTTCTTTTTGTTTGGGGATTATATGAGTTACTGGAGTCATGGGGAGCGGGATTCTTTTTTCTTGTTTTTATTTATCAGTCCGTAATTGTCTATATTATTTCAGATTATTCTAGTCGACTGATGACTAGCTCGTTTGCCCTGTTCGCTTTGTTCGCCACTTTTGAACAACTAGGATTAACTAACTTGAGCATGTTATTTACTGCTTTGGTTTTTGTTTTTATTTGGATCAAAGATGACCAGTGGGGAACAATGATCAAGCTGTGGGCGCCTATTGCATATGGTGTTTCGATTTCATTGTTAATAATTCACGGACAAAACGCTTTTGATCCACTGTTTGACTGGCTCAATGGGTCGATCGGCAATTCCAAATTAACAATTGCTAGTTACTGGTTGGGCGAAACGGGCTTAGCTGCTCTATTCATCTACTTGGTTGTAGTTATTGCTCGAAAATACAAAGTAGTACTAGCGACAAGCACAGGTATTTTATTATTCATTGGACTCTTATTAACCTTGACCATCAACGCTGTGATTCCAGGAATAAGTGCCGCCTTACTGTTATTGCTAGTGGGCTTTATGAGACAAAGGCGGATCTTACTTGGATTGGGGATTATTGCTTTTATTAGCTTTATCGGTTGGTATTATTATTCGTTGGATATAACGCTATTAGCAAAATCTATGACTTTAGTTGGATTTGGAATTAGCTTTATTGCCGCTTTTATTTTGATTACCAAAATTAGTATTTCACCAATAAGAGAAGAATCAACTGAGCTTGATGGAAAGAATCTAGCACAAGTTCAATCTGGTATTTCAGACAAGGGTAAGTGGCTGGTCATTGGCGTAACCCTACTTATTTTGATTTTGATTAATTCCAACATCTATCAAAAAGAACGAATTCTAGAAACTGGAAAAATCGTTCTGTTAAAACTTGCACCAGTTGATCCAAGATCTTTGATGCAAGGGGATTACATGAGACTACGTTTTGAAATCGAGACAACTCTGTTAGATGCCGTACAGAATAATGATACCCGCAAATTGATGAATTCGGGAATTTTTGTTGTCTCAACCGATAAAAATAGTATCGCTAGCGAGCCGAAGCTATATCAAAATGAAGAATTGAAGTCTGATCAAGTAGTGATGCAATT